>Ga0182011_10005284_pt1 | contig 10183 bp, 7 predicted proteins | sample 711E1DmetaG_FD_120481 | JGI IMG/M metagenome (GOLD analysis project Ga0182011, IMG submission 120481) | Permafrost microbial communities from Stordalen Mire, Sweden - 711E1D metaG | ecosystem: Environmental > Terrestrial > Soil > Wetlands > Permafrost | place: Sweden: Stordalen | collected...
GACGACGCTCCTCAGCGATAGCGGTACAGCTTGACTCGCTGGATGCCCGGTCCGTCGCCGGAAAACCGCAAACCGCTTCCCGACTGGTTTATCGCGGCGGCCGCGCCCAGATCGTATCGCAACAGCACGTCGTCGCCGCTTAGCCGTCGTCCCGCAGTCCAGCGCCCGTCCACGTAGTTGCCGGCCTCCACTGTGGCAAGTCCGGCGATCGGCGGACCCGGCGTATTCGGTGTGAAAGTAATCTGGATGTCGTTGCCGGCAATCACGTACTCGTCCGGCCCCGTCGAGATCATGAGGCCATAGCCGATATCCGCCGCTTCGTCGGGCTTGCGCCGGTTGCGTCTCAGATCGACATTCAGCTTGTAGTTTCCCAATTCGATAGTCTGCTCGGGCTTGTCGCGGTTGAGCGAAACGGCCGCCATCTCGCCTTTGCCCTGGTGTTCCAGAATCAGAGGGGACAATTGCGATAAGATCGCGTACGCCTTGGGCAGCGGCATGTTCTCGATGTTTGCCGGCGGCTGTTGCGTTCCATCGGGCCGTAAAGCAACCAATCGACCCGGATTATCTATCCCAAACGGCGAGTAACCTATCGCATCCTGTTGTCCGATGGCATAAAACGCGTTGGCTGCGCCTCCGGCGTCTCCCCTGGACTCGGGCACAAACAGCGGATTCCAGCCGCGATGAAATCTTCCGCACCACTCGGCAAAATTCGGCAGATAGATATCCGGCGCGAAAATGTCGATGTGTGTTCCGCCGGCCCGCCATACGTCGAGCACCAGCGGCTCCGGTCCTCCGCTTGGATAGTCGCCCGGCCCTTTGTCTTCCGGTTGTACAATCCACGTGTTGGTGAACATAGGCAAAGGGTATTCGGCTTTGCCCGCTTCGGCCACGCGGTCGATGTATCGAGCATAGTTCCATGCCATGAAGATCTCATCCGTCTCTGGACCCGTGCCAAATACTTCCTCCCAGGTTCCCGCCGATTTGGAGCCGGCAGCCTCCCACACCTTGCGTAATTCCGGCCACAAGTTGTTTTTGTTTTTCTCAAGCTGCTCCATCAACTCCCGCGGCACGGGTTTAAGAAATGCCTCGTTCGCCGCCTTCGAGCGGTCCCGAGAATCTCCAAGCACACCCACTTCGTTTTCCAGTTGGATCATAAGGACTGTTTGCGTTTGCGCGTCCGTTTCGCGAATGTGCCGCATCAGGGCCGCAAATGCACGCGCATCCGTCTCGCGGTTAGTTTCGCTGAGCGTGGACAGGACTTCCAGCGATTTTCCCCCCTTGACCTGCACGCGCGGGAACCGCTCTTGATTCGATTTCACCCAAACCGGAGCAAAGCTGGTAATGCCGTTTTTCCAACTGCCGAACCATAAGAAAACGATGCGGAGATTATTGCGCCGCGCTTCCTGGATTAACCCGTCGACCAACGTGAAGTCGAACTTGCCCTCTTCCGGCTCGATCCAATCCCAGGCAACGGCCGTTAATACGGCGTTCATGCGCATCTTGACGAGTCTGGACCATACCGGTTTCATATACTCCAAACTGGACGATGCCGTATTGGCCAGTTCGCCTCCGAGGATCAGAAATGGTTTATCATCTACGATCAGTTGCGTCGCAGCGCCATGTTTTGCAAGGTGCGGGATTTTTGCCTGATCTCTGGCATTGCCCGGAGTCGCGGTGATCGCCAACAAGCTGGCGACGAAAAGGCAAAACAGAGAAATACGTTTCATCGTTGTCCTCCTGTATGTGTTGAAGATTGGAATTAAGTTATCGAACTCTTTATGCTAAGCCGCCGACATGGCGCAACATTTGTCAGTCGATCAAGATCGCCTCATCCCGATCCGTGTGCGCCGCCTCGCCCGTAAACTGCGTAATGCCCAGCTTTGTCACGTTCCGGGCTTCTAAGGCGTGGGTGAAGTAGTCCGGCCGTTTGTTTCCCCAGGCTACGCTGCATTTTTTCAAGACCACATTGTCGGCATGGCGGATCATAAAGCCCGGAGTGCCGTGAGGTTCGATTTCGGCAAAAACCTTTGTCGGCCGGTTGTCGAACAGTCCGCCCGGGTAAGACGTCCACCGGTCGAGCGTCACGGCCACGTTTTCCAGTCCGACATTCTTGATTCGGCTCTCGGCGGCGCCGCAAACGCGCACGCTGTTCTCGGCCCGGCCGCTGACGTTCTGGATTCGCACGTCGTGGATGGTCCCGACCTTCGTCTCCGCACCCCGCGGGATGGCCGTAAGCGAGATGGCCTCGCCGCGGCCCCACCACGGATCGGAATGATAACGCGAAACGAATGTAATATCGCGGAAATCGATGTCGTATACGTCGGCTTCATCTCGGAGTTGGATGCAAATACCCCGGGAACTCGAGCGGATTTGGCAGCGCTCGAAAACAATGTCGTGAATGTCGCTGGTTGTTTCCGTTCCGATCTTCACTCCGGCGTCCTGGGTCTCGATCACGCAGTCCTTCACGCGGATATTTGCCGACGGCCCGTAGTCCGTGGTCTGCCGCGTCGCCTTCACCACGATCGCATCGTCGCCGCAAACTATATTGCAGTTGCGGATTTCGACGTCCCGGCAGTGGTCCGGATCGATGCCGTCGCAGTTCGGCACGTCCAGCAGGTTGCGTATTTTAAGGTTATCGACCAGGACACGCTGGCAACCGATCATGTGCAGCCCCCACTCGGGCGCATCGCCGAATGTGATGTCGCGAATTTCAAGATCCTTGCAGGAGGTCAAAACGAACATCTTCGGCCGGAATGCGGCCGGCAGCCACCACTCATTTTCTTTGTCGTAGCGCTTCATGAACTCCTTTGCCCGGCCGTTGATCTTGCCGGTTCCCGATATTTTCAAACCCCGGGCATCGCGAGCGGTGATCACTCCGGGACTCGTATAATCGGCCTGATTCGTGCTTACGACCAACTCCGCGTCATCGGCGAGGTGAAAATCGATGCCGCCTTTCAACTCCAGGGTGCCGATAAGGTAGCGACGTCCGCCGCGAATCAACACCTGCGCGCCGCCGCCCGCTGCCGCGGCTTCGTCGATCGCCCGCTGGATGGCGGCCGTATCGAGGGTCTTCCCATCGCCGGCGGCGCCGTAATCGCGAACGTCGAAGATCCGCACCTTCCGCCCGGTATTCTGGGCCTTCAAGGTTGATGAGAACAACATGGATCCGAAAGCCGTCGCGGTAGCAAGCCCGGCGCCAAGACGTAAAGCATCACGCCGATTGAAGGTCCGCTTGTTCATATTAGTCCCCTCTCCTGTTGGGAGAGGGTCAGGGTGAGGGCTGAATGTCGGTGAGTAATGCAACTTCTATATATAAATCAGATGGTGTCTAAATCTCCAACCCGTCCGGATGAATTCATTTCGACTCGTCGAGTTCCAGGCGGAGGTAATCGTACTCCACTCCGCTCATCGCGCGACCTGCCGGTATAGTGAGTTTGAGGACGTTTTTGCCCGCCTTCATCAGTGCGGCATCGAAGCTTATGTCTCGCTCGGTCCAATAACCGCGAATTCCATCCCGGCGAATCGCGGCCGTATCCTGCAGAAAGCCCGTCTCGCCGGCGGGCTGGTCGTTTACCGTCACCGCGATGTTCCGGGCGCTGGTGGCAGCCAGCGAAAGGCGCAGCGTCGCTTTGCCGCGCGGGGCTTCCGCCAGATCGAACGCAACCGACCAGGTCGTTCCGTCGGGTCGGTCGGCACGCGGACATTGGCAGTAATTCCAGTCTTTGCAGTAGTCGCTTTTGCCGATGATGAAGTTCACGTCGTCGGGAAAATCCTTGGGATATTCGTTGTACAGGCCCCATTGCCAGAAGTGGTCGCCATGCAAAAATTCGGCCGCGGTGCGGTCCGCAATGCCGATGTCCCAAAGCTGCTTGCCGTTGCGGACCGGTTTCCAATCGATCCTGCCAAGATCGAGAGACTTGCCCGCTTCGACCGTGATGTCCGTCTTGGCATACTCGCCCAGCACGCCGTCGGCAATGGCATGCAACGTGTAAACGCCCGGGCGGACGTTGGGAATGGAAAACTTGCCGTGTTCATCGCCGCGCACCCAAAACTCGTAATACTTGGCGTCGCGCTGCCAATCCACGGCCCCTCCGCCGCCGGACCTGCCTCCGCCGCCGCGCGGCGGCGGAGTGTAATCCGGGTGCGCAAGTCCGACCAGCAGATTACTCATCTTGGCATTCGGGGCCTGGGGGTCGTTGAGCACCATCCGGCCGGAAACACTGCCGCGCTCGCTCTTGTGCGGGTAATCCACTCCGGCGACCCATTCGTAGGGCCATTTTTCGGCTTCCTTCTTTGCCCGGGCCAGCGCATCCTGCCATATGTCGAAAGGTGTTGCACCCGAGTTGCAGTAGATGAGAAATGGGCCGATGGTTTTGCTCCACGACTCGCCTTGAGCGATTTCACACCGGCTGCCGCCGTAGTGGCTGCCGCGCCAGTAATTCAACAATGTGGGAGCCCCGCCCGCGTTGTTGTCCAGGTGGCCGGTAAGTTCCACCTTGGTCGCCCCGCCGCTTAAGTATTCAATCGTCGGGTTGATGAACCAAAAGCCAATGTGGTTTTTCGTGCTCGACCAGCCGAAGGCCGGAATGTCGAACTGCACCGCGGAATAGTCGTACTTGTGTTCCACCTGCCCGGCATAAACGCCCGTATTCATCCGGCGAACTTCCTTCATGTTCAACTGCGTGCCTTTGTCCCAATCTTCGGGACTGGGCATAAGCTTGTTGCGGTTGGCGTCTATCGTCATCCAGTCGAATACCTTATCGTTGAGCTTGGCGGCAAAGCGGGCTTCGCCGATCTGGGTTCCGGAGTACTCGGCTTTGTGGTCGAAGACCGAGTAGGTGTACACACCCGAATCGCCGCGCCCCAGGCTGTAGCGAATCTCGATGTCGCACACCGTGCTGCCGCCTGGACCCCGGCCCATTGCCGTGCCGTTGGAAATACCCTTCACCGAGACTTCGCCCCGCTGCCCGCCATTCTGCTTCGGATCGATAGTGATTGTGTCAACGACCGCTTTGCCTGCGGCGTCGTGCGACCAGTATCCGTAGGCATGCCCCGACCCGCCGCTCAGCGTTTCAATGTCCTTGTATTTTAGCGAAACCAGGTCTCCCGATCGCTTGCTCACTCGGGCAGTCACGATTCCGTTGGCCAGCGTATAGTTGTTGCCCTCCTCGGTTACGGTTACAGGTTGGGCAACGCCATTGCCCGCGGCCGGCACGCCCGTTGTTGTGTTCTGCGGCATGTCCGCGCCAAAAACGCTTTTGACTCCCAGGCAAATCAGCACGATGATCGCTCGACAGATTTCAATTATCATAAGTTGCATTCCAAAAAAGTCCCCTCTCCCTTTGGGAGAGGGCTAGGGTGAGGGCCGAATCGCACTCCAAAAAAAATTCTAATTGCAAAGCTGGATGGACCAATACGTTATAATATATGCTCCCTGCAGTGATATTGCAACTATGGAGATCACCCCGTCCAGTAGCTGGAACCGAAACAAAATAGAGAACCGCTATATTTGTCTTGGGCTTAGACAATTTCCATCAAGGCGTCAGCAAAGACAAAATCGTAGCCATTCACGATCTGTAATGTAGCAGGCACACTCCGTGTGCCGTTTCTGTGTTTTTCAATCCCACTTGTTTATCGGATAGACGGCACACGGAGTGTGCCTGATACAATACACCTGCTGCCTCGTGATCGATTATACAAAATCGAACGAGCCTTCGAGCTTGGGAATCACTTCAAGCGACGCTCCCTTGCCTTGACCAGTTCTGCTACTAGAGCGATCTGGCCCTGGGCTTGGGCAAGTAGTTCCCTATCGAGCGCTCTTTTGGCTTCTGCAAGGGCCAGTTTATCAAGCTGATTGGCAACCATAAAATGGTCTTGGCTAACCGCTCGATCCGCCAGCTTCAACGCCTGCTCGGCGATCGACCGATGCTGTGCCGGCTTCTGCGCGGCGGAGGCAAACTTGGCCAGCACCGTCATCTTCATTATGTTGGCATCGGCCTGGAATTTTTCGGCCAATGTGTCAATCGCCTGAAATGCCGTCTGTCCATCGCCTGCCTGGGTAGCAATATCTTTAGTGGACAGTAGTAAAACAAACTCGCCGGCTGGATTATCCTGCGTCTCGTTGACTCCTCCGATCAGCTTCTTGGCCAGGGCTTGCTGCTCCGATTTCAGAGGAAACGCCTGCCCGAGTGGGACGTGATCTCTTGGCGAATCCTTGGCCATCGAGAGTTCCGCTCTGGGCTCCGAATGCTGACCTTCTTGGCGGCCGGCGTCGATTTCCTGGACCGGCAATCTGAACGTCGTGTGGCGCTTCTCTTGAGTGTTCAAGTTGTTAAAGTATTGCGTCAGCAACACGGAGATCAAGGGAGCGATCAGCGTTGCCAAGACAGACAATCCACTACCGCTGGAACCCTTATGCGACTTCGCGCCATAATTCGGAGAAAGTTCAATGCTCATGGGCAACCTCCTCGAATCATCGCCCCCCAATCATTGCCCCCAAGAGATTTAATTATCACCTCGGCACGAAAAAGGGCAAATCAACTCTTTAGTGGTCAATCTCGCCCTTTCCAAAACATGCCGAAAAGTTCATTAGGCATCGCAAATTACCCAATTTGCAGGCAAAATGGAGATGGTAAATAATCTGGGCCCTACTGGAAACTCCGAAATGCCGGCGAACTGCCGCCGACCGATTGCAGGACTCCTGGTTACAAGCAGTGGAAGCTGTTCAAGCACCCGATCGACAGCCTGCCTGCCCATCGGCTGCCATGTGGGAACATCACCCGTTGGCTGCCATGTGGGAACAGTTAAAAATCCACAAAACGACGATTTTGAACTCCGCACTCCGTACTCCGTACTGCGTACTTCGTACTATTTCATTATTTCTCACGCTCCCGTTTTGTTTCGCGCGAATTAAACCGCTTGCGGCTTCGCGCGTATCAAACCACTTGCTTTTCGCATGAATATGGTAGATAAAAATAATAATAATGTATGATGTCTCTGGAAATTCAGGCACTCGACGCTGATAAGAAATCACCATAATGGTGAATTATGGATACCGGTAAAATCTCAACAACCGACCAACCCACCACCCCAAAACCCAAACGCCGCTGGTATCAATACAGCCTGCGGTCGTTGTTTATGTCCACGTTTAAGAAGCCCATGGTGACAACTCAAGAGCAATCTCTTGGAGCTTTGAATTATCGAAGGAAATACCGATTCGTTTTTCTTTTTTGTTTTCCGATCATTCTTTTTGAATTGTTCACTTTCATCTTATTGAAATCAGGATGCAATGTTGGTATTTCGATAACAATATCCATCTGTAGTTCTGTATTAATATCATATTGGCGATATTGGACTTGTTGGGGCTGGCATTTTGGGACACAAACGTGGAATGGAATTAAGTGGGTCATTCGTTATTTGACACGAAAAGCAAAAGATCGTAGAACATATCAATACAGTTTGGGGTCGCTCCTCATTTTCGTTTTTATCGTTGCATGCGTCTGTAGTTGGTACTCCTATCGACTCCGGACAATCGAACATGAAAAATCGTTATTTCAAGGAAAGTGGCGAGTGGTTAATAAAGATGGAACTCCTACTGTATTACCGAATGGCAAGAACATAATTATGGATTGGGGCGACGCTATCGAAAAAGGGCGTTGCATTGTGAATCCCTTGCATGACCCTAAATGGATAGATTTTTATATACCAGGTCAGAATAAATCATCGAAAGGTATTTATCGAATAGAGGGCGAACGAGTACGGCTATTGCAGAGTGATCCAAACTGCATACGCCCAGCCTCTTTTCAAGACAAATCTATCCGGTTGGAGTCCGTACTAAAGCCCGGTTCAACTGTTTCGGGTCCGAATGAATCTTTGTGGGAACATTTGCCAAGCAAGGAACCTTGATATCTGTAAAAACCTTGGTTATTTTGAGCACAGAATCTCCGAATTGATCGTTAAGCCGAAAACAACTATGACCCCTAACCAACCCACCCCACCGAAACCCAAACGCCGCTGGTATCAATACAGCCTGCGGACGCTACTGATTTTTGTGACGCGCACGGGTGCCACTGCTGGCTTGTCCAGCAGTGCGGTGGCGATGGGGTGGCGTCTATTCTACAAAAATGCACTACACCACTCCTTTCCCCTCTTCCACCTACTCATTTCCATCATAGCAATTGCACCATAGCGCAACGACAATTGCCCTCGTGTAAAATCCACTTACATTCACGCCGTTTTCACTGTCCACCGCCCACTGCCCACCATCCACTGCCCCTAATCCTCGTCCCTTTGCTTTCCCCCAATTTCCGGTTAAAATACATATATTGACCGTTGCAAATCAACTTCCGGAGTTTCCACAATGCCAATCATCCTCACCGAAACCGCGGCCGCCGAAGTCAAACGCTTCATGGACTCGCAAAAGCTCGAACCCACCACCATGCTCCGCATGGGCGTTGCCGGCGGCGGGTGCGCGGGCCTTCAATATACCCTGGGTTTCGAAAGCCAATTCGATCCGGCCATCGACGCCCGATACCAGCAGCACGGCATCGACATAGTCACGAAAAAGAAAATGGCCCTGCATCTCGACGGCGCGACCATCGATTTCGTCGACGGCCCCATGGGCCAGGGTTTCGCCATCGAAAACCCCAACGTCCCCCGCTCCGGCGGCTGCCCGGGCTGCGGACATCATTGATAGAGATTAGAGATTAGGGGCTAGAGGCTAGAGATCAGCGGTCGGCCACTTTGTACAAATCAATGATTTCGGCCGGAATGCGTTTTGGCTTGCCGGTTGCGAAATCGACGAATGCCCAATTGGTTTCGGCCTTCGCCAGAACTTGCTGGTCTGATTCTCGGATAATTTGATATCGCCTGATGGAAGTGACTTTTTTCATGTCTGCAACCCAAGTCCGCACGATCAGCTTCTCGCCCGCAAATGCCGGCTGCAGGTAGTCGATCGTATGCGAACGAGCAACCCAGCCTCCACCCAATTGCTTATACTTTTCAGACGTCCATCCCAAAGCTTTTGTATGCGCTATGGCCGCCGCTTGCATCCATGCCACAAAAACCACGTTGTTGGCGTGTCCTTGTTCGTCTATCTCGTCTGCCATTACGGTGTGCTGGTACTCAAAACACTCGGTCATGGATTTGTGCATTGCGATATTGTCCTCACCCTAGCATGGCATAGAGCCGCAAGCAAAGCCCCCGGTGTATTCACCGGGGGCTAAATATGTTGCACGCAAAAATATACTCAAACTTATATACTTTTTCTCTAGAGATCCTGAATTATTCTTCCTGAAAAATCATCGCCTCGGCAAATAATTCCTGAAAATCCGGGTCGGTGGAAAGATCAACATGTTCGGTTCCCCGGGCGATTTCCTCGGCCAGTTCCCGGGCACGGAGCGAAAGGGCCCCCAGGCGGGCGCCGGCCAGCGATGTGTTGCCGCTGTACCGAATCTTGTGATGTTCGAGTTGGCCAGGCAGCAAACCTATCCGTTGTGCATTGCTCCGCCGGATAAAATTGCCGAACCCGCCGGCAATTAACACCTCCTCCAAATCATCTGCCTTGAGCCCCGCACGTTTCAGCAATATTCCAATGCCCGCCCGAATCGCCCCGGTGGCCAATTGCAGTTCGCGGAAGTCGCGCTGCGTAAGCACCAGCGCCTTGCCCGTGGCCGAATCTTCCCCGGGCGCCAGCAAAAATGCCACTTTCCCCTCATTGAGCACAACGCGCTGCCGGAGGTCGGGCAAAACCCCCTCGGGAAGTTCATCCGGAGTTCGCAGTTTTCCATTGAGGCTGAGGACCTTGTGCCTGAGCAATTCGGCGGCAACGTCGATTAGCCCCGATCCGCAAAGCCCGGCCGGCGCCACATTGCCGATCACATTGATGCGCAACCGTCCGTCGACGATCACCTTTTCAATGGCCCCGGTGCAGCCGCGCATTCCGCAGGAGATGCGGGCCCCCTCGAAAGCCGGCCCGGCCGCCGTTGACGCGGCAGTCAGTTTTCCCTTGGCCCAAAGCACGATTTCCACATTGGTGCCGATGTCGACCAGCAATGCAGGCCCCGGCTTATTGGTCAAATCGGTTGCCAAAATGCCCGCCACCGTATCGCCGCCCACAAATCCGCCGATAATCGGAAAAACATACGCCCGGCCGTCAGGATGGACGTGCAAGCCTAATTCGCCC
>Ga0182011_10005287_pt1 | contig 10180 bp, 8 predicted proteins | sample 711E1DmetaG_FD_120481 | JGI IMG/M metagenome (GOLD analysis project Ga0182011, IMG submission 120481) | Permafrost microbial communities from Stordalen Mire, Sweden - 711E1D metaG | ecosystem: Environmental > Terrestrial > Soil > Wetlands > Permafrost | place: Sweden: Stordalen | collected...
AGGGATCGTAGTTGCGCAAAAGCGCGAGGGCGAAGCCGATGACCGAGAGCCACTTGCCGCGGGCCGCGTCGTTCACCTTGGCCAGGTCCTTGGAGACCTTGTCCATATTCAGGAAGGCGGTCACGGGGGCGGCTTCCTTGGTCTCCTTGTCGATCATCATGGCCATGCCGATGCCGCAGTTGGGGTGGCAGCCGCAGCTCAGTTGGCCCCACTCGGCGCTCGGCCCGTGAATCAGGTCGGCCCAGTCGGAGAAGGTGCTCATAAAGCTGATGGGGAACCAGTCGCGCTCCGGCTCGCCGAAGCCGCACTGACGCTTGATGTCGTGGGCCATGTGGGAGAGTGTGTAGCGCTGGGCCTGACGGCGCTCGTCGGTGATCTCTTCGTCGCGGCCGGTGAAGCTGACCGGCTGGAAGCTGAGGAAGCTGATGGTCTTGGGATTGTCGAGGGCGAACTGGATGATGCGGCCCACCTGCTCGTTGTTGATGCCGTTGATGATGGTGGTGACGGGAACGATCTCCACGCCGGCCTCGTGGAGGTTGTTGATGGCCTGGAGCTTGACGTCGAAGAGGTTGCCCACCTTGCGGTGGGAGTTGGCGGCGTTGCCGATGCCGTCGAACTGGAGGTAGACGTAGCGCAGGCCGGCCTCGGCGGCGGCGCGGCAGAGCTCCTTGCTCTTGGCGAACTCGATGCCGTTGGAGGCCGCCTGCACGCTGTTGTAGCCGATCTTGCGGGCATAGGCGATGGCGTCCAGGAAGTAAGGCGAGAGCGTCGGTTCGCCGCCGGAGAACTGTACGCTCATCTGCCGCCGCGGCTTGAGGGTGGCGGAGTTGTCCAGAACCGTCTTGATCTCTTCCCAGGTCAGCTCATGCACGAAGCCCACCTGGTTGGCGTCCATGAAGCACGGATCGCACATCATGTTGCAGCGGTTGGTCATGTCGATGGTCAGCACCGAGCCGCGGCCGTGGGTCATCGTCGAGGTGCCGTGATTGTGCAGCTTCTCGTCGTTGTGGGCGCGGATGTCGCGGCCCGGAAAGCTCTCTTCCAGGTGCTTGAAGAAGGCGGTGTCGATGGACATCACGTCTTCAAAGTGGCCGTGCTTGGGGCAGTCCTTGACCATCAGGATCTTGCCGTCGCGCTCGATGATCTGGGCCTTGATCTCACCCACCTTCTCGTTGAGCAGCACTTCCTGGGGCAGCTTGCCGTCCAGAATCTGCTTGCGGATCTCGGGCACGCACTTGGGACAGAGCGAGTCGGTGGTGCGCGGCCAGCCCAGCGGCGGCTTCTCCTTCTGCCAGCTCTTCTGCAGGGGCTTGTCGGACCATTTGGGCGTGAACGATGGGTTGGGGCTGATGCGGTTCAGCCGCTCGTAAACTGCCCACGCGCCCTTGGCCGCGTAGACGGCGGCCTTCTCGGCGTACTTGATCGTCTTCGACATAAATCGCAATCTCCTCCATGAATGATTCGCCGGCTTGCCGATCGCCCCTGCAATCGTTCACCCGGCCCGGCCCTAGGGTAACCGCGCTACACGGTCAACCCAAAGACAGAGCAGCGAATGGCGGAATCCGGCGTTGAATGGCAGTCAGCAGGGGCTAAACGGATAGCCTTAGGGCCTCAATTACTTAGCGCTGTCGTTGGGATGTCAGTTCGCCGTCAGCGAGAACGTCGTAGGGTGCGAGAGCGATCCTGACGTGGCAGTCACCGTGATTGTCGAGGTGATGGGCGTCGACCCTGAGCCCCCGCCCCCGCCGCCGGCTGAAGACCCGACGCCGCCGCAGGCGGAAAGCAAGCCCAGGCCGGCTATTCTTCCTGCCAGCAGCAGAAGCATCTGAAAGCGCCGGCGCTTACTCAATCCAAAGCAGCATCAAAGGGCCGCCAAGGCTGCCGCGGGAAAGAGCGGGCGGGCATTTTGGCGGAGAGCCGCGGTTGTCTTGGAGGTGCTCACTGCCAACGTTGTCGAAGCCGCCGCGCCCGAGGGCGTCACGGTTGCGGGCGAAAAGCTCCACGCCGCGCCGGACGGCAACCCTGAGCAAGCGAACGAAACAGCCGTGTTGAATCCGTTCGCTGGCGTCACTGAGATTGCGGTCGTCGCGCTCTGTCCGGCAGTTACAGTCTGCGACGCCAGCGTGGCCGCTAGAGAGAAGTCCGGTAGATCGATGTCCATACGTTGGCGGCGGTTGTCTGCGCCGCGGCGGGTAGAGAGATGATGGCGAATTCGAGCAGAGCTACACACAAAGAACCTGATAGCAAACGATGCTTGCTCATTCGCATAGGAAAATCCTCTGACCTCTGATTGCCCAAAATAATACCCCGATCTGGCCATCTTGAATAGATATTCGTTGACAATGCCAATGCCGTCCTACATGGGGTGCCCGGCTGGGGCGGAGCATGGCGGGGCTCAGGCACTTGGCGAGTCGATTCAGATGGTTGATGAGCCGGCGCTAGAGCGCTTCGGCCATTTCGTTGAGGATGGCCTCGGCGGCTTCGGCGGGGTCGGGGGCCTGGGTGATGGGGCGGCCTACGACCAGGAAGCTGGCGCCCAGACGCAGCGAATCCGCCGGGGTGGCGGTTCGCTTCTGGCCCCCGGCCTCCGATCCGGCGGGGCGAATGCCGGGAATCACCAGGACGCCCTTGGGACCGGTGAGCGCGCGCAGGGCCGCAACCTCCCGCGGGGAGCAGACGAAGCCGCGCATCCCGGCGGCGAGGCCCATGCGGGCCAGCAACAACACTTGTTCGGCGGGGGAGCGGTCGAGGCCGGAGGCGTTGAGCTGGGCCTGGTCCATGCTGGTGAGCACGGTGACGGCCAGCAGTTCGGGCGGGTCGGCGAAGCTGTCCAGCGCGGCCCGGGCGGCGGAGAGCATGGCCGGGCCTCCGGCGGCGTGGACGGTTATCATGCGCACGCCCAGGGCCGCGGCCGAGCGCACCGCCGCGGCGGCGGTGTTGGGAATGTCGTAGATTTTCAGGTCGAGGAAGACGGAGTGGCCGCGCTCGATGAGCGGTTCCAGGACGGCGGGACCGGCGGCAACAAAGAGCTCCAGCCCCACCTTGAACCAATGGCAGTTGCCCTCCAGACGGTTCACCAGGGCGGCGGCGGCGGCGGCGTCCGGCACATCGAGGGCCACGATCAGTCGCTTGCGGGCCTCCTCCAGCAGGTTCACCGCGGGCGGACGCGCGGAAGCGAAGGCGGGATTCAGGCGCTCTGGAATGGGCATGAGTCAATCTTAGGGCATTTTCACTGTTTCTGTAATGCGAGCATCGCGCTATCCCAGGTTAGGCGCAAAAGAAGTGACCGCGGCGACAGCGCCGAAGCTGGGGCGCCCGCCCGCAGCCAGGCTTCAGGCCTGGGCCGCCCTCTGTGCCGTCGCAGGAATCTGCCAGAGCTTGGCCTGGTCCTGCGCGGGCAGAAAGCGGCAGAGGTAGTCGATGGGGTCCTCGGCGGCGGCCATCTGGCGCAGGTGATACTTCCACGCATCCCGCTTGATGGTGCGCCGGGTAAAGGGTTTGCGCGTCACCTGCACCACGTCGCCCCGGGAGGTCACCCTGGGATAGGTGATGGAGGGGATCATGAAGCTCATGTGGGCTCCCGTCCGCCAGAAGCAGCGGGCGAACTCGTGGGAGAAGAGCAAGGTGTAGTGGCGGCCCTCGCCGGCCAGGAGGGCGAGCGCCTGCTTGGCGCCGGGCCAGGATGGATGCAGATGGGCCAGGAACCAACGGCGGAATTCGAATCCGTTAAACTGAGCCTGGTTGAGCAACAATCGCAGCATCTCTTTTCGATTCATATCACCAGTCCTTCAAGACGCAGATTCCGGGGGATGGGAGGCGGGTCGATGAGCCGCGCGATGGACCGCGCGGAGCGAGGCATTTTCTTAGCGCCTTCCATTGTTTGTTAACGTCAAAGAGGCATGAGCTTCCTTTTTTTGTCCAGTTGGCCTTCGTGGCGGAAGCGGCAAATCAGCATGGGCCAGAAGGAGAATCGACGTTGAATACGGAACCGGCCTGGATGCGCGGGGCGATTTTGTGGATTTTGCTATTGTGCGGCGGAGTTCCGGGTTGGGCTTCCGGGGTCCACACCAATCCCCTCAACAACGACCGTTTGGTTCGCGAGGCATTCGACCGCTTCTACCAGTTGGACTATCCGGGCGCGGTGGAGCGCTTCGAGCGCATTCACGCCGCGCATCCGGGCGATCCACAGGGGACGGTGCTGCTGCTGGACGCGGTGCTCTTCCAGGAACTCTACCGGCTGGACCTGCTGGACACGACCTTCTATGCCAACGACGGCTTCCTGACCGGCCGGCACGCGACCACCGAGGATACAAAGACGCGCGACCGCATTCTATCCCTGGCCGACGAAGCCATCCACGAGGCCGATGGGCGGCTGGGCAAGAATCCGAACGACGTGGACGCCCTGTATGCGCGCGGCTGGTCGCGGGCGCTGAAGTGCACCTACATCGCCATGGTGCAGCGGGGCTACATGAGCGGGATGCGGCTGGCCATGCAGGCCAAGAACGACCATGTGCGCGTACTCGAACTGGACCCGGATTACGTGGACGCGAAGCTGGTGGTGGGGGTCTACGAGTATGTGGTGGGCGCGCTGCCCGGGCCGTTCAAGCTGCTGATCGGCTTTGCGGGCATCACCGGCTCGCGGAGCCGGGGCCTGGAGATGCTGAACGACGCCGGCAAGCGCGGCGTGGTGACCAGCGTGGAGGCGCGCACGACGATTGCGCTCTTCCTGCGCCGGGAGGCGCGGTACAGGGAAGCCGTCGAGGTGGTGCGCGGCCTCAAGAGCGAGTATCCGCGCGATTATCTCTTCAGCCTGGAAGAGGCCAACCTGCGCAAGGATGCGGGCGAGGGGATGGGGGCGGTGGCGGCCTATCGCGAGATTCTCTCCGCCGCGGCCCGGCCCGGGTATTACTTCTCCGCGCGCATGGAGCTGACCTACTTCGGACTGGGCGACGCGCTGCGCGGTCAGCGGCATTATGCCGAGGCGGCGCAGTCCTATGAGCAGGCCGCCTGGACTCCGGATGCGGGACCGGAACTCAAGGTCCGGTCGCTGGTGGCCGCGGGCGAGTGCCACGACCTGAACGGCGAACGGCAACTGGCGGTTCGAGACTACCAGGCGGCCATCGACGCTGGTCCAAACACCTCCCGTGCCGAGATCGCCAGAAAGCTTCTGCGCAACGCGTATTCCGGGAACTGATTGCGGCAGGCGGCCCGCATGGAACCGAGGCCGCATCCGCTCCGTATCTTCAGGATGTTGCGGTTTCAGGAGGAGGGATCGTTTATGGCTGTTTTCTGTAATCGCTGTGGGACCGGCTTGCCGCCCAGCGCGCGGTTCTGCTCCAACTGCGGCAATGTGATTCCCGTGAGCCAGCCCATGCCGGGCCGGCCGCTGGTGCGCCCGATCGTGGGCCGCCAGATTGCCGGAGTCTGCCTGGCGCTGGCGCAGGCCAACGGGTGGGATGTCGCCCTGGTCCGCATTCTGACCGTGCTCGGGTTCTTCTTCTCGGGCGGATTTGTAGGGATAGCCTATGTGGCCGGCTGGATTGGAATTCCGGAGGAGACAGTAGAGATTCCGGGGGCGTATCCTCCTAGGGTATGACGGGTTGGTACGAATCGGACGGTGTCAGGCTGGGCTTCCGGGATACGGGCGCGGGCCAGCCTGTGGTCTTTCTGCATCCCACGCCGCTTGACGGCGATTTTTGGCGCCCCTTGACCGAAAACCTGGCCGGTGTGCGAGCTATCGTTCCCGACCTGCGCGGGCATGGCGTCTCGGAGTTGGGCGGCAATCTGCCGCGGGGCGGATTTGGACGCGTACCCGACGCGCCGGTGCTGACGATGACGCAATTGGCTTCCGATGTCCTCGCGCTTCTCGACCATCTGTCGCTGCCGAAGGAGGTCTTTGTAGGCTGCTCCATCGGCGGCTACGTGCTGCTGGAGATGTGGCGGCTGGCTCCGCGGAGAATGCGCGGCCTGGCGTTTATCTGCTCCAAGCCCCAGCCGGACGCCGAGGCCAACCTCAACCGGCGCGCGGCCAGCATCGCGCAATTGCGCGCCAAGGGTACCGGAGCGCTCTTCGACGGCATGGCCAAGACTCTGGCCGGAAGAACGGCGCGCGAGCGCCGTCCGGAGATCGTGGAGGAGTTGCGCGCGCGGATGACGATGACCCCGGAAACAGCCGTGGCGGTGCAGGCGGGACTGGCCACGCGGCCCGACTCCGTGCCTACGGTGGCCACCATTGAAGCGCCGCTGCTGGCCATCGCCGGCGGCGAGGATCCTGGGGTAAAGCCGGCCGAGATGAAGGCCTTCAAGGCCGCGCCGGGCGGGTGCGATTCCCACCTGTTGCCCGACGCCGGGCACTTTGCCGCCTACGAACAGCCGGAAAAGGTGGCCGGCCTGCTGATGGACTGGCTGCGGCGCGTGGAAGACTGAGAAGCAGCTCAACAGGAGATTCTCGAAAGGCGCGGCAAAATGCTGTAGGCTCAAGTGAAAGCTCATTCTCCGGAAGCTCAACTTGATCCTCCCTGCCACGCCATCGTCCCGCCCCTTCCATCATCCTCAGCCGGGGAGCGCGCTGCACTGCGGCCCAGTCTCGCTGGAAGCACTGGCAAAGCGCTATGGCACGCCGCTTTACGTCTATTCGGCCGATCAGATTGCGAAGCGGCTGGGCCTCTTTCAGCAGGCGCTTGCCGGACGGGACCATCTGGTCTGCTATTCGGTCAAGGCCAATTCGGCGCTGGCCATTCTGAAGCTGCTGGCGGATCGCGGAGCGGGCTTCGATATCGTCTCGGGAGGGGAGTTGGAGCGTGTGCTGGCCGCCGCGCCCGAGGCCGCGGAACGGGTGGTCTTCTCCGGGGTGGGCAAGACTCAAGACGAGATCGACGGGGCGCTCCAGGCCGGAATTCTCGCCTTCAACGTGGAGAGCGAGGCGGAACTGGAGTTGCTGGCCAAGCGCGCCGCCAAACGGAAAATCAAGGCGCGCTTTGCCCTGCGCGTGAATCCGGATGTCTTTGCCCAGACGCATCCCTACATCTCGACAGGCCTGCGCGAGCACAAGTTCGGCATCGATATTCGCCAGGCGCTGAGGATATACAAAAGCGCCGCCGGCAACCGCAGGCTGGAAGCGCATGGCGTGAGCTTTCACATCGGATCGCAGATCCGGTCGGCGGAGCCGTTCGGAGCGGCCGTGGAGCGGGTGAGCACGCTGATGGAGCAGCTCAGGCGGGAAGGCATCGCGCTCAAGACGATCGATGCCGGCGGAGGGCTGGGAATCGACTACCACGGCGGCCGCTTCGACGCCGCGGCCAAGGCGCGGGAGTATGCCGCGGCCATCGAAGAGGGACTTGGCGGCTTCGAGGGGCGGCTGCTGGTGGAGCCGGGCCGTTTCCTTGTGGCGCAGGCCGGGGCGCTGGTGGCGCGGGTGCTGTATGTGAAGCGCAACGGCAAGAAGACCTTCGTGATTTGCGACGCGGCCATGAACGACCTGATCCGTCCGGCGCTCTACCAGGCGCACCACGAGATTGTGCCGGTGAAGCCACGCGTGGGCCAGGCGCGTACCGTGGACGTGGTGGGGCCGGTCTGCGAGACGGGAGATTTTTTTGCACGGGACCGCAAACTCGCACCGGTTGAGCCCGGCGACCTGATTGCGCTGCTCGATGCCGGGGCTTATGGAATGGCGGAAAGCTCGAATTACAACACGCGGCTGCGTCCAGCCGAGGTGCTGGTCGAGGGCGCGCGGGCCCGGCTCATCCGGCGGCGGGAGACGATAGCCGATCTGCTGGCGCCGGAGATGGCCTGAACGACAAGATAGCGGTATGATTTGGCGTGAGATTGGTTATGGAAGAGAACCGCATCACTATCGAGCCAGGGAAGCGATCCGGCCAGCCGTGCATCCGAGGGCTGCGGATAACCGTGTGGGATGTACTGGGCTGGCTGGCGGCTGGCATGGACGAGAAGCAGATTCTCGCCGACTACCCGGAACTGGAGGCCGCCGACTTCCGCGCGGTATTCGATTACGCCACGCGAGTAGGACGGCGTGTCGCGTTGTGAAACTGCTCTTGGATGAGAATCTATCTCGCCGTCTGGTGCGGCGCATTGAAGACCTTTTCCATGGCTCGGTGCATGTAGCGTCAACAGGGCTGCTGCAGGCGCCTGACTTGGCCGTGTGGGAATTCGCAAAATCCAACAATTTTTCCATCGTCACGGCGGATGCCGATTTCTACGAACTAGCCACGACACTTGGGCCTCCCCCCAAGGTGATTTGGCTTCGTGGTTGCGATTATCCAACGACGGTAGCTGAACACCTGATACGCAGCCAGGCAATTCGTATTGCCGAGTTCATGGAAGATCCGGAACGAGCGGTGCTCATCTTGCAGCCGTAATGCGGGCCCGGCTCATCCGGCGGCGGGAGACGATGGCCGATCTGCTGGGGCCGGAGATGGCCTGAGCACATCGTGCAAATTGTGAGCCGCAGGCATCTTGCGGGCCATCCGGATCATGTGTTGCGCGGAGGATTTCCCGATGCAAATCGGAATGCGGGCGGTGTGTGCTGTTGCAGTGGCGGGGTTGGCGCTGGGGTTGTCCGCACCCGTTCATGCCGATTCCCTGACGGTGAAGACCACCGAAGGCAAGGCGCATGGCAAGACCATCAACGACGGCAAGGTGAAGGCGTTTCTGGGTCTGCCGTACGCGGCGCCGCCGGTGGGCGATCTGCGCTGGAAGGCTCCCCAGCCGCCGGCCAAGTGGAAGGGCGAGCGCGACGCGACGAAGTTCGGCGCGCACTGCGCCCAGAATCGCATATACGACGACCTGATCTTTGCGGACAGCGGCCCCAGCGAGGATTGCCTCTTCCTGAACGTATACGCGCCCTCAGGCGCCACGGACAAGAGCAAGCTGCCAGTGATGTTCTGGATTCACGGCGGCGGATACGCGGCCGGCGCCGGCTCGGAGCCGCGCCATAACGGCGACTTTCTGCCCACCAAGGGCGTAGTGCTGGTCACCATCAACTACCGGCTGGGGGTATTCGGCTTTCTGGCCACGGCGGAGCTGGCCAAAGAGGGCCATGGGGCGGCGGGCAACTACGGCCTGATGGACATGATAGAGGCGCTGCGGTGGGTCAAGACGAATATCCGGGAGTTCGGCGGCGATCCGGAGAATGTAACCCTCTTCGGCGAAAGCGCCGGCTCCATTGCGGTGAGTACGCTGATGGCGTCGCCCTGGACGCGCGGACTCTTCCACAAGGCTATCGGCGAGAGCGGCGGCGCCTTAGGCGGAGGGACGCATGAACCGGCGCCGCTGGAAGCCATCGCGAAGCGCGATGGCGAGTGGGTTGCAGCGCTCGGCGTACGATCGCTCCAGGAGCTGCGCGCGCTGCCGGCGGAAACGATTCTGAATGCGGCCAAGAGCAAGAAGGGCGACTTCTGGCCGGTCATAGACGGCAGGCTGCTGACCGAGCCGGTGGAGGCGGCCTACGCGGCCGGAAGGCAGGCTCACGTGCCGCTGCTGGCGGGCTGGAATCGAGACGAGGGCGGCTTCGCTGCCAACGGCATGACGGCGGCGCGGTGGAGGGCTTATGCGGCCGAGCAATTCGGCGAGCGGGCAGAGGAGTTTCTGAAGCTCTATCCGGGCCAAACCGAGGAACAGGCGCTGCGATCGGCGATCGATTACAAAAGCGATACGTTTATTGCTTTTGGAAGCTGGAAGTGGATCGAGGCGCACAGGAAAACCGGAGGGTCCGGGGCCTACCGGTATCACTTCGAGCTACCCGCGCCGCCCAGCCGATTCCATCCCGGCAGCTTCGCCTTTCACTCCGACGAGATTGAGTATGTGTTCGGCACACTGGAGACGCGGCCCGGCGCCGTCTGGCGGCCCGAGGACCGCAAGCTGAGCGAGCAGATGATGAGCTACTGGACCAACTTCGCCAAGACCGGCGATCCCAACGGACCGGGACTGCCCGTGTGGCCGAAGTACGGCAAGGACGATGCGCTCATTCGCCTGGACAGCACGATGACCGCGGGCCCGGAGACGACGCGACCACGCTATGAGTTTCTGTCGAGGGGAATGCCGGCGTTTCTGGAACCGTGAGAATTCGCTAGTGTACTGAGTCATTAATACGATAAACAAATATTAGCAAGAGGCGTCTAACATGACAGGAGCGAAGTCATGAGACGAGGACGCCGATTGCCAC
>Ga0182011_10005288_pt1 | contig 10180 bp, 7 predicted proteins | sample 711E1DmetaG_FD_120481 | JGI IMG/M metagenome (GOLD analysis project Ga0182011, IMG submission 120481) | Permafrost microbial communities from Stordalen Mire, Sweden - 711E1D metaG | ecosystem: Environmental > Terrestrial > Soil > Wetlands > Permafrost | place: Sweden: Stordalen | collected...
AACCTCTCCCGGTCCTCAGCCAGATCGATGCTGTCCGGAGTGGTGCCCAGGATCCTGGTCTTCAGGCCGCGACGAGCTATCTCCTTTTCCAGAGGCATGGCCAGGTTTATGGCGGTCTGCCCACCGAACTGCACCATCAGACCGTAAGGCAACTCTTTCTCGATGATATTCATGACGTCTTCCAGGGTCACAGGCTCGAAGAAGAGCTTGTCCGAGGTATCGTAATCAGTGGAAACCGTCTCTGGATTGTTATTGATGATGTGGGCCTCTATGCCCTGTTCACGTAGAGCCATCACAGCATGAACTGTGCAGTAGTCGAACTCAATTCCCTGGCCGATCCTGATGGGACCGGACCCCAGGATTAACACCTTCATTCGGTCCGAGGGCACAAGCTCGCACTCGGTATCATAGGACGAGTAGTAGTAGGGCGTCTTGGCCTCAAACTCGGCAGCGCAGGTATCGACCATCTTGTAGGTGGGAATGATGCCCAGAGTGTGGCGCATATCCGTTATCTCTTCCCGGCTTTTGCCGACGAATGCCGCTATCTGCTCGTCTGTGAATCCGGTGCGCTTGGCCTTCCGGAGGGTCTCGGGATTCAGATCCTTTCTTATCTCCGCTTCCATGAGTACAATGTTCTGAATACGGTAGAGGAAGTAGGGCTCAATTCCCGTAATTGCAGAGATATCCTCTGGGGTGACGCCCCTCTTCAGGGCCTGGTAGATGGCAAAGAGCCGCTCGTCAGTGGGATTCAGAAGGAGGTTTTTGATCTCTTCATCCGTCCAGACGGTGTACTTTCCGGTGTATCCGAAGTCCTTATCGATGTCCAGGGAACGCACAGCCTTCATGAGGGACTCTTCGTAGCTGCGGCCGATGGCCATTACCTCGCCCGTAGATTTCATGGCTGTGGTGAGAGTATTGTCGGCCTTGACAAACTTATCGAAAGGCCAGCGGGGGATCTTCGTCACCACATAATCCACAGTGGGCTCAAAGGATGCGGGCGTCTCTTTGGTCACATCGTTCCTGATCTCGTCCAGAGTCATTCCGATGGCGATCTTGGCGGTGACACGGGCAATGGGATATCCGGTGGCCTTGGACGCCAGCGCTGATGACCGGGAGACGCGCGGGTTGACCTCTATGACCCGGTACTCGCCCTTCTTGACCGCGAACTGGATGTTGCAGCCGCCCTCGATTTCCAGGGCTCGAATGATATTGATGGCGGCGCTGCGCAGCATCTGAATCTCCTTGTCGGATAATGTCTGGATGGGCGTGACGACAATGGACTCGCCGGTGTGAATGCCCATGGGGTCCATGTTCTCCATGTTGCAGATAGTGATGCAGGTGTTATTCGAGTCCCTCATCACCTCGTACTCCAGCTCAATCCAGCCACCCAGGCTCTCTTCCAGCAGTACCTGGCTGATCCGGGACCGCTTCAGTCCCAGTTCACAGATGCGGAGCAGATCCTCGCGTGTCTTGGCTATGCCTCCGCCTGAGCCGCCCAGCGTATAAGCAGGCCTTACCACCAGAGGCAGTCCCAGCTCAACCATGACCTGCAGAGCCTCATCCAGGGTATTGACCGCTTTGCTTTTCGGCACCGGCTCTCCGACCCGCTGCATTGCCTTCTTGAAGAGATCGCGATCCTCTGCCTCCCGAATGGATTTGACGGACGTTCCCAAAACCTCGACGTTATACTTCTCGAGAATTCCCATCTCCGCCAGCTCGGACGTGATGTTCAAGCCGGTCTGGCCGCCGATGCCGGCGATGATTCCATCAGGCCTTTCCTTCTCAATGATCTTGGCCACGATCTCGGGCACCAGCGGCTCGATGTAAACCTTATCCGCTGTGTCCGGATCAGTCATGATGGTGGCCGGATTGGAGTTGACGAGAACTACCTCAATACCCTCTTCGCGCAGCGATTTGCAGGCCTGAGATCCGGAAAAATCGAACTCTGCTGCCTGGCCGATCTGGATGGGACCCGAGCCTATGAGCAGAACCTTATGGATATCGTTTCGCTTGGGCATCTCTATCTCCTCCCTGGATTGGGGTTTTTGCCTTCCATTACCCGCTCGACAGAGCCAAAGAAGGGATCCAGCGTACAGAGCGGTCCGGGATGGGCTTCAGGGTGGTACTGTACGGCTAGAATGTTGAGCCGATCGCTCATAATACCCTCAACGGTACCGTCGTTGGCATTGACCTGGGTGATCTTCAGGTCTGTGCCTTCGACTGAACCCGGAACCACGGCAAAGTTGTGGTTCTGAGAGGTGATGTAGACGATCTTCTTTTCGAGATCTTTGACTGGCTGATTGCCTCCATGGTGGCCGAACTTGAGCTTGAAGGTTTGAGCTCCCAGCGCCAGGGAAATGACCTGGTGCCCCAGGCATATTCCGAAGACCGGGACCAAACCGGTGAAGTGCTTGACGGCACTTATGGCCTTCTCTGCCCACTCCGGATCGCCCGGACCATTGGAGAGGAATAGAGCATCCGGCTTTGCCGCCTCAATCTCGGAGATGCTGGAATGGGCAGGAAAGACATCAATATCAAATCCGCGAGCCGATAGGCTCTTCAGGATATGCCTCTTGATGCCCAGGTCGATCATGGCAATCCTCTTGCCCCGCCCATCGATATGGTAGTGGTTTTTGCAGGTAACATCCCCCAGGAGATCCTGCGCCGAGATGTCCGGCTGAGATCGTGCCATTTCAACCACATCCAACCCGGATATTTCATCTCTTTCGCCCACAGCGATTGTTGCCCTCATTACGCCCTCGGTCCTCACCTTTAGAGTGAGCATGCGGGTATCCACTCCACATAACCCGGGTCTGCCTTCCTCTTTCAGGAACTGGTTCAGCGTCTTCAGAGATCGGTGATGTGTGGGCAGCTCCCAGTACTCCCTGCTGACCATGGCCTTGGGCCATATCCGGTCTGATTGAAAATCGTCTCCGCTTACACCGTAGTTGCCCTGCAGAGGATAGGTAAACATGAGCATCTGTCCGTTATAAGAGGGATCCGTCAGCGCCTCCTCATAACCGGACATAATGGTAGTAAAGACCAGTTCACCCGAGACCACACCGGGCGCGCCAAAACCGGTACCTTCCACCCGTGTACCGTCTTCTAACCCTAAGACCCCAATCATAGTATCGGCAACACAAGAAGCTAACACACCTAAATACATTTCGATGCTCGGAAAATAGACGCGGGCCTTCAGTGACCGCCCGGAAGAATCACCATCTTTTTTAAGCTTGAGACCATCTCATTCTGACATGGAAGTATCCGTGGAGATTTTGCGCAGTCCCGATTTCAAGCAGGTTTATGCCATCGGCGCGATAGGCGGCCACAGCCCCTACGACTTTAGGATCGCTTTTTACAACGACTCGCCTAAATCCCTGGTGGAGGGCGGCAAGAGCGTGACGGTCATGGAGCGAAAGATCGATACAGAGATCATTCTCTCGCCTCTGGCTGCCAAGGAGCTGGCTAACTGGCTTGGCGAACATATAAAGGATTACGAGAAGGTATTCGGCGAGATCAAGAGGCCGGGTTCTGGCCCAGGAGGCTCAGGCAATCCCGGGAAATCCTGCGAATCTGCGCCCATCCAGGGCTATATGTGAGGCCCCATGAACTCTAAAGAGAAAGTGTTGATTCACAGGGGAATGGATAAGGTCAAGCAGAAGGATTTTCCCGGCGCACTGGAGATCTTCGAGCGCGTCTTGGCCGCGAATCCGGATATCCCGGAAGCCTGGAACAATAATGGCGTGGCGCTCTACGGTCTTGGTCGTATCGAAGAAGCCAGTGAAAGTTATGATCGATGCCTGGCTCTCGATCCAGAGAACCTGGACGCCATGAGAAACAAAGGCTTCTTGCTGCGAAACCAGAAGAAGCTGGAGGAAGCTCTGCAGGTTTATGATTCAGTTCTTCAGAAAGGCGGCGACGCCTATGACATGGAATCAACGGCCGCAGTGCTCACGGCTCTTGGACGGCTGGAAGAGGCCTTGAATTGCCTCTACTTGGCCCGGGAGGCAATGCCTTTGGACCGCTTAGAAGAGGAGATCGGGACGATTCAGGAGATAATCTCAAATAGAGAGGCGCCTGACTCCGAAAAGAAAGAGTAATATTGCATGAATTAATAAAATGATGATTCTTGTGTCGGAACGAGTATCGATGCCAGAATAATTTTTTCTAGATTACCGGAGAGGTGGCTATGTGAAAGGTTTCATTATGATAAACGTCGAGCCCGGAACGGAAAAGGCGGTTCACGATTGCCTGCAGGGGATCAAGGGGATTCGTGAAGTTGTGCCGGTCTACGGGGAGAAGGACTTCATCGCGATATTGGATGTGGAGAGCATAGCCGATCTCAACCGTGCAGTGTTGAATGTTAGGGACATCTCGGGAGTAACTTATACTCAGACGATCCTTGGCATGGAACTGGCGTTTTAGAGCAGGATGCATTCGTTCAAAGATCTTAACTCGCTTGCGCCTCTCTATCTGGCGGTCTTCGTCGCCGTCCTGGGATTCTCTCTAGTCGCACCATTCTTTCCGGGCTTAGCCATGAATCTATTAGCGGCAGCTATCGTCTTGGGGACTCTGACCATCAGGGATTCGCGAGATCGGGTCGATATGCAGAGCAAAATATAGCGATAATCTAAATCATTCCCGCGGAATCCAGCCGATCTATTCCCAACGATCCAATTGAGGCTTTTGGAAACATGTCGGTCTACCAGTTCTACCAGTAATTCAGGAGCGCCTTTTGAACCAAACGACGTCTCTCCTCGACATCCGGATCCATGAGCGCCATTGGAAGGACCCGGATCATCTGATCAAGGTACCGGGCCTTTCGCTCCATCAGCTCCAGGGCGGAGTTGGAAGGGAGATTTTCAATCATCTGCATAGCCAGATCGCGGGAGACTTGAATGGAGGCTTTTAGGCGCCGCCGCGCATCATCCGGATGGCAATTCAATTTGCCTGTATCCTGATAAATTGCCCGTCCCAACTCCTGAAATGCCTCGATGAAGAGGCTGAATGAAGAGTCATCCGCATCGCAACGGCCATGCGTTGCTGCATAGCCGCAGCCCTGGCAGCTAAGGCTTCTTTCGTACTGGATGCAAAAAGGGCAAGTTCCAGGCCGGGTGGGCAGGTGGCCGAGCAATGTGAGAGCCAGGGCCCGTCCAAATTTGTGCAGCTCCTCCGGCCTCACTGTCGCCAGTCTCAGGGAAAATAGGTCTGCTCGGCGAATATATTCCTGGCAACTTATGATGACCGCAGCATTGGCTGCATCCAGTGACTCCAAGTTGATCAAAGACGCAGCAGCTTCAAGCTCGCTCGCTCTATCCGTCATATTGAAGCTATGGCTCTAGTACCCTTTTTGAGTGTGTGTCATGTTGTTGCAGAACTTGAACTTGTCCCGGTCCTTGTCCTGCATATAGACATACCCGATTCGCCTATCATCAACATGCTCCTCATACTCCTCTTTGGCATCCTCCCGGCAAGAAGAGCAGACGCCACGCGGCAGCGAGACACAGAAGGCCGTATTTAAGACGCCATATCCGCGCTGGGCTTGAGATGATATGGTTATGAAGCCGGCACAATTCGGGCAGAGCCGAACCACTTCCTCCTGGTCCTCATTGATCATGTCCGTGTCGTAGAAGACGCGCTTTTTCCTCCGGTAAAAGTCGCCCAAACCCTGCAGCGCATCTTTTACTAGTTCATCTCGATCATCCCAGATCTTCTGAACCTGTCCTACCGTTTTCTTGATCTCGTGCCACATCTCATCCGTCTGCACGAACCTTCCCGGCACATAATCCGGCTCTTTGACATGAGAGTAATCAAGTCCTGCCATGGCCTGGATGATGCCCGTGTTAACATAGGGCAGGGCTGTCTCTACTGCATAGCCGCCTTCCAGGACACAGATGTCCGGGGCGAGCTTTTCATTGAGCCTGGCGTAGCCGTTGGCAGAGAAGCGCATATTGGCCAGGGGATCGGTGTAGTGATTGTCCTGGCCGGCCGAGTTGAGGACGAGATCCGGCTTGAATTCCGCCAGGATGGGCATAATGAGGTTATCCAGAACGTAGTGGATCCCTTCGTCGGTGGTGCCCGGTGGCAAGGGGATGTTGAGAGTGCGGCCAAGTGCCTGCGGCCCGCCCATCTCATTGACGAAGCCGGAGCCCGGGTAGAGGGTGCGCCCGTCCTGATGGAAGGATATACAGAGTACATTGGGGTCGTGCCAGAAGATCTCCTGAGTTCCATCGCCATGATGAACATCAGTATCGACGACTGCGATCCTCTTATGGCCGTACTTCGTCCTCAGGTACTCGACAAGAATTGCCATATTATTGATATTGCAGAAGCCCCGGTTGCCGTGCACAACGCGCATGCTGTGGTGGCCCGGTGGGCGAACCAGTGCAAAACCGTTTTTTATCTCGCCCTTCTCCAGTGCATCCGCCAGGGTGAGGGTGCTGCCTGCCGCGATGAGATGAGCCTCTGTGACCTGTGATTCTACATCCGGAACGCAGAAATGGGTCCGTGCAATGTCCATCATCTCAGCCAGGCGGGGTTTGTACTCCTCGATTTCAGGAAGGTCCATCAGCCCCTCCTCGAAGATCTGGTCCCGGGTGTAGAGCAGTCGTTCTTCTCGTTCCGGGTGGGTGGGTGAGATGGCCCAGTCGAAGGCCGGGAAGAATATCAGGCCCGTCCTGGCTGTCCTTAAGGACGACATCAACAACACCTCCAGGATGGCAGAAGGCCCGCAGGAATTTCCATCCGGATGTCCAGGAGCCTTCCTACTGTTGTCCAGCCACGAATCATATTGAAAACCTCGCTGTAGGTAACCTCTGCTTCGCCGGCATATTCTCCTATGCCCAGGCGCTCCGCGCGCTCGGCCAGAAGTTTTTTCGCCAGCCTCTCGGCCTGCTCCGTCGTCATCTTTTTATCTGTCACTTTGCCAATGAGGCCCTCTTCGGCAACTATGTACTCATTGCGTTCGGTGTCGATATGCAGATTCAAGGTGAGAGTGGGCCGGGCCACGGCTGCGCCTATGGCATTGGCCACAGGTGCATACTCAGGCACAATTGCGGCTGCCCCCAGACGCGCGGCGACCAGTGGCACGAGCGCTGGAGCGCCTCCACCCACGCCGATGACGTTCTGAGCCAGAAGCCTCTCTTTTTTAACTATCTCCCAGATGCGATAGGCGGGTTCCTGTTCCCATTCCCGGAACATCTCGTTGACCTCAGACACGATTCTTTCCACAACGGCATCGACCACCATCTGGGCTGCTTCCTGGAGAGAGCTGCCCAGCTTGTCCGCCACATCCTGCATAGCCTTTTTGGCTTTAGCTCCGTCGCCTATGCTCGATAGTCCCAGGACGCGCAAAGCATCAGTAGGCGTGGGTCCGGTGCCCCCCATACAAAGCGGAGGACCGTTTCTGTGCGGTCCGATGGCCAGACAGCCTCCGGCGACGCTTATTACGCTATCGCCCCCAATAGCCACCGATTTGACGGCGAACGCCCTTACCTGAGTGAGAAGCGACCCCACTTTGGCCCCTTTGGACGAGAGCAGGGGCTTGCCTGAGAGGATGAGTGCCAGGTCGGTGGTCGTACCGCCGATGTCGACGACGACAGAGGTCTGCCCCGGCAACGTAAGCGCCAGAACGCCCATTATGCTGGCAGCGGGACCCGAGAAGATGGTCTCTACCGGCATTTGCACCGATTTGTCAAGAGGCAAAGTTCCGCCGTCTGCCTTGAGGATGTAAACCGGTGAGGATATTTTTCGATGTTTCAGCGCCTTGGCCACGGCTTCGGCGAACTCCCTGTATTTGTCCTTGGTCGCCGCTGTGAGCATGGTCGTAGCCGCTCTCCTGGGAAAGTTGAGCTGGCCTGAGACCCTGTGTCCCAGCTCGATCTCTGCCTTTGGCATGGCTTTGGCCATGATCTCTCCGACCTTCAGCTCATGGGCATGATTTCGCTGGCAGAACTTGCCCACAACAGCCACGCGGGAGAGGCCCTGGCCCGCGATCTTAGAGGCGGCGTCTTTGATCTGGGATTCATTAAGCCGTTCGATCTCCTTCCCCCGGAAGTCGATAGCGCCATCCAGGATTATGGACTCGCCTAGTGAGTAGTCCTTGGGATTTGTTCCGGGCCCGGGAATGAGCACCAGGGCCACGGGGTCGGTCTTGCCCTCAGCGATCATATTTGTGATGAGAGTGGTGCTCAAGACCACCCTCTCGATCTTGCTGGTATCAACTCCTTTGACCAGCTCATCCAGAGCGCCAAGCAAGCACTTCAACAGATCATCGTGATCTGTCGGCACGTAAGCGGTTTTGGTCACGCAACCACCGTCCACCAGGACGGCATCTGTAGTAGTCCCGCCGACATCAATTCCAATAAGCATTTTCCATTCGCCTTTCGATAGGCGCACAGATCTGGATGTATATCGGCTTTGTGGTCTTTTTGATATTGGTTCCGGTCGATGGGTTTTTTGAGCAGTGAAAAGGACGGAGACTCCCTTGCAGAGATTGAAGAGCCAAAATCTAAACCAGCCTCGGACAGTTTGCTCCGGCCGTCAGGCCTGATCCATGCAAGGTCCACAAGCGCTGATGCCTCTCCCTGAAAAAGTTATGGAGGCAGTCTTCCTCATGAGATGAGGTCTGGGAACTGGAACTGATCCGGCAGGAAGTTGGAGGCACCGGCCAGTAGGGGATCTATAACAACAATGGCTAATCGGCACATTTAAATCATGATTGGTTACATAAGGCTCATTGGTTAAAATGGAATCTGGAAAATATAGAAACGAATCTATTAAAACGCGAGTTAGGCCAATAAAGAAATTATGCATAATCGAGAACAATGATTTCCCAAGATTAATCGAAATAATAAGGATTTATTCTAAAGAAATATGCGGTATTTTGAATCTTATTTTGATAAATGACGCAACTCTATTTTCGTCGAATATACTAGAATTTATAAAATCGCACGATCCTGATATCATAATTAATTACTCATCCTGCGTTAATGAAAAATTGATGGAAAAGTTTGACATTAAAGTTCTAAACGGGAACAGCAAAGACTTTAGTTTAGAATACTTGTCTTACTCCATATCCCACTTAAGCAATGAACTTGATCCTTATGCGCCACTCCGAAAGGGAAATGCTAATTTAATATTCACAAACATTGATGAGAACCCTAATATCGAAAAGATGTTTTTTTATTTAAATTTTGGGATGATTGATCAGAATTTAGCAGATGGTTTAAAAGATACTATATTTAAGGATATAAGGATTATATCAATAGATTCCTTGGATACCCCCTTCATGCAAATACTCAATCATGAAAACAACTTATTGCATCAAACAATATTTTTATACTGGCCTAATACCTATCAAAGCATATTTGAAATAGATTATAATCCAAATAAATATTTTGATGTTAATTTCCCTACGGCGATTCTTAGTGGAAGCACTGATATCAATGCGATGATTTATTTTTGGAATGAGCGGGCTTCATATCCATACTGTAAATTGGCCTGGATACCACTGGAATCGTTGGATGATTATAGCACTGTAATCAAAGAATTTAAATATTATTGTTTATTTTCTGATAATGGGCAATCTGATGTACATGCTCGAATTTATAAAGAGAATCCTTCAATAAAAGAAATTAACAACTCAAAATACTATTTTAATTCCAGAAGTGATGAATGGAGGCTATTAGAGCATTTAGAAAATGTTACAATAATTGATAATAGATTTAGGATTCGGCATCCTAGTGAAAAGATGTTTTCTAAAGAGGGCCTGAATGGGCCTCTTGTAATGGAGGTATCAGGATTAGAAGAATTAGTTCTTCCGAAAAGCTTGGCCCTAGGGGAACTATTTAGAAAGACGTCAAATAAACATGAACAACATAATTTTTCGAGAGTTAGTAGGGAGCGGCTAGTTTACACCTTCCAAAGTTTTGAACTATATAAAAACTTGCCCTATATTGATGAGATTAAGATCCCTGATAGCAGGACTATTTTCAGAACGACATTTAAGGAAAATAAACTTGACTTGGCTGAAACCAAGAATACGAGTTTGGCAAACCAAGTCGTTAATTTAGTTGGGGGTCCTCATTACCTGAACCTATTCTCTGATGAAGATATTTATGATTTCTTGACAACACTTGCTCCTAAGCGCATTAAGAGAATAATTGAAGAAATCACAAGA
>Ga0182011_10005289_pt1 | contig 10178 bp, 9 predicted proteins | sample 711E1DmetaG_FD_120481 | JGI IMG/M metagenome (GOLD analysis project Ga0182011, IMG submission 120481) | Permafrost microbial communities from Stordalen Mire, Sweden - 711E1D metaG | ecosystem: Environmental > Terrestrial > Soil > Wetlands > Permafrost | place: Sweden: Stordalen | collected...
ATATTACGTAATGCCGTTTTATCAGGAAGGCCCCATTCTGGAGCTCTGCCGCAATACTTAAGGAAATAAATCCTATGATGAATGACATGCAACAACCTCCGCAACGATCTGGCTTGTCCTGGTTCCAGAAGATTCTCTTACTCCTGGTAACCCTGCTGGTGGTAGTCTGTGTTGGCGGTGTGGCCTTGTTGCATTTTGGATATTCCATTCCTGGTCTGAAATTGCCACCCTACCTCGGTTTTCTTGTCCCTTCATCTAGTAGTAATACTTCTCTCGTGCACACCACAGAGAAATCGCCTTTCGGCACAAATACTCCATTACTTACGCCAACCTCAACCCGGACAGCCGTCCCGACTTACACGCTGGTACCGACCCGCACCAAGGCCCCCACGTGGACGTTGCTGCCATTATTTATGACTCAATCCGTAACTCCCCTCCCTCCCAGCACCCCCACCGCGACCGGCACTCCTCCAACCGCCTCATCGACCCCTTGATTGCGCCTCCAGGAGAAACAAGCAATAATCTCTATTATTTCGCTTTGTCCGCTTCAATTCGCGTGGTTTTATCCATGACACAGTCTGAAAAATAAGGTAATCGTCAAATAGGAGTTGCTATGCAAATCGGAGTGGTTTTTCCTCAAACAGAAATTGGCAATGACCCGGCTGCCATCCGCGATTATGCTCAGACCGCCGAGGGGCTGGGCTTCAGTCACGTACTTGCTTACGATCACGTGCTGGGCGCCAACCCGCAGCGGCCCGGCGGCTGGTCTGGTCCATATACTTATTTGACTCCTTTCCACGAAGTATTCGTGCTGTTTGGTTACCTCGCCGCCGTCACCCAAAAGCTGGGACTGGCCGCCGGTGTCATTATTCTGCCGCAGCGCCAGACCGCCCTGGTCGCCAAGCAGGCCGCCTCGTTGGATGTGTTGAGCGGTGGGCGGCTGCGCTTGGGCGTCGGGCTGGGCTGGAATGAGGTCGAATACACTTCCTTGAACGAGGATTTCCACAACCGCGGTAAACGCATCGAGGAACAGGTGGAGTTGATGCGGAAGCTGTGGACCGATCCGCTGGTAAACTTCAAAGGGAAATGGCATACCATCCCGGATGCCGGCCTCAACCCGTTGCCGGTCCAGCGGCCCATCCCGGTCTGGTTTGGCGGCAGCGCCGAAGCCGCCTTGCGCCGCCTTGCCCGTATCGGGGATGGCTGGATTGCTTTATCCAGCAGCGCCGCGCAGGCAACACCTGCCCTGGCCCAGTTGGAACGCTTCCTGGAGCAAGCCGGGCGCACCCGCAGCCAAGTCGGACTGGAGGCGCGCATTTCGTATGATTCAGGCGACCCCAGGTTCTGGGAGACGTCCTTGCGTGAATGGCAGGAAGCAGGTGCCACTCATCTATCATTCAATACCATGGGTAAAGGCTTCAAGACACCCCGGGAACATATCCAGGCGATCCAAAAGTTTGCAGCGGCAGTCCTGTAGTCGCAATCGGGTAAACCTTCCCCACTAAAGAAATCTGTCATCGCGAACAGGGTGTCATCGCGAGTGCGTTTTACGATCACGTAGCAACTTGTCCCTGAAAGGGATACCCGAAGGGTAGGCAATCCCCCCAAAATTCGCAAACGAATCACTTCAGATCAGCATAATGTCTCTACAATGGAAAATATTATGGACCCCGTGGAACTAATGTGTTTGTACTGGACAACCGCCGGGATCTTCCCGGGCCAGTCCGAGATTAGCCGCTTCGATTTTAAGGATCGGGTGGAGGCAGCCGCCCACGCCGGGTTTAAGGGTCTCGGCATCTGGCACACGGACCTGGAACATATCCTTGTGCATCGCACACTTAAAGAAATGAAAGCGATCCTCGACGATAACGGCATTAGATACCTGGAACTGGAATTCCTGACGGACTGGTTCCTGAAAGGCGCCCGCAAGGGCGAATCCGACAGCCGCAAGAAAAGGCTGTTCGAGGCTTCTGCAGTGCTGCATGCCAGACATGTCAAGATCGGGGATTTTTACAACTCGGTTGTCCCCATGCCGGTCTTGGTTGAGGCCTTTGCGGCACTTTGCCAAAACGCCCGCCAGTACGGGGCAACAATTGGGTTCGAAGTCATGGGCTGCGCCATGATCGACAATCTTCCGGATGCAGTTAGCCTGGTGGAAACTGCTGGAGCCACTAATGGCGGCCTGATCATTGACATCTACCAGGTGATCCACCAGGGCTGGACTTTTGACCAGATCCGCCGCATCCCGCTTAAGTATTTACTTAACGTGGAACTGGATGATGGGATTTTGCCCGGAAACCCGGACGATGACCCATCCGGTCGCAAGTTTTGCGGGGAAGGCCAGTACGATATCCAGGGATTGATCAAATGTGTAATGGGTATGGGTTATACCGGTCCATGGGCAGTCGAAGTGATGTCAGAGAAGCTGGCAGGATTACCCCTAGAAGAACTCAACCGGCGGGCATTTAACACAACCTTGGAAGAGTTTGTGTAATCAGGGATGAGGAAACTGATAATTGGGTGGAGGGGGTAGAACAAGAGGCAGCCATGCAGAAAATAGGACAATGATGCTCATTGCTTGTATTTCATGACAATAATCCCGGCATTCTCTGCCAGGCTGGCCTGATCCACCGATAACTCCAGCATCTCTCGGGCTGGTCCGCTAGCCAGGGCCAGGAATTTATCCACCCGCGCGAACATCAGCCCAATCAATCCCAGTGCTGGGGTGCGGTAGTGCATCGGGATGGTGATGGTGGGATTTAGTTGGCGGCACACCTCCACTGCCTCGGCCGCGCTGATCGTAAAGGTCCCGCCGACCGGCACCAACAATATATCCACCTTGCCAATCCCGTTCACCTGTTCCGGCGTAAGCACATGCCCAAGGTCCCCGCAGTGGCACACTCGCAGCCCATCCACTTGGAATGTGAACACCACGTTGCTGCCTCTCTTTGCCCCCTGGACCTTGTCGTGGCAGGTCAGCGTTCCACTGATGTCGATGTCTTTGAGGGTATAGCTTCCGCGTGTATCGATATGAGAAAATTTTCCCTTGACCGCCGCGATATTATTATGGTCGAAGTGGTCGTGGCTGGTGGTGACAATATCGGCCTGCACATCCGGAACTGGGTATCCCAATCCTTTTCCGAAAGGATCCATCAGCACACGCGTGCCTGTCTGCGAGGTCATGAGAAAACACGATTGTCCGAACCATCTAAGTTGCATGAGCCTCCTCCAGATTTTGTTTCATGATTTTACTCCATCTATTCACTATGATATGTATTCTTGGTATTCAAATTTGGACTCCTCGTGCCATCTTCTTCCAGGCGGGGTTTTGGGCAGGGATTTGTGCCAATACTGAGTTCTTGATAGTTCATTTATTGTCATATAATGAAAGCTGATTTTTGGTTGAAAACACCCACGCCGGAGAATCTTAATTGTTTCGTCATGTCTGCAGCTTGACGGGAAACGTTGAAACCTTCTTTGCAGCCTTTAATCCAAATCATGGCTCGCCTTTCTCACAGCAATTCTCGTTCCACAAACAGGGTCGGCAAAATGGCAGGGAAAAAAGCACCAGGTTCTCATAATAATTGGGATGTCGGTTTCGCTAAATCCCCCTCCTGCCATCTCCCTCCTCTTGCAAAACCTCTCACCCCCCGGGAACGCGAGATTCTTGCATACCTTTCCGGCAATCTGTCTGAGCCCGGGATTGCCGAAACCTTCAATCTTTCCCCCGATTCTATTAAATCGTATACCCGCCGGATCTATGCCAAATTAGGCGTCAGCAACTTCCAGGAGACCATCCAGCGTGCCAGCGAATTGGGACTGCTTGATAACCCGCCGCCGCTAAATGCCCTCCGCCACAACCTTCCGGAACCCCTGACCCCCATTATTGGTCGCCAGAATGAACTGCATCAGATCGGTCCGATAATGGCCGACCCGTGCAATCGTCTGGTGGCCCTCACAGGTACCGGCGGTATCGGTAAAACCCCCCTGGCTTTACAGGTTGCATATACATGCCAGGACAACTACCCGCAAGGTGTCTGGCTGGTGAACCTTTCCTCGCTCACCGAGCCGGATTTGGAAACGCATTTCGTGGCAGCTGCAAGCCGTCGTTTTGGCACTTGCAGAAAAAGCATAAGCAGCATATACAAACACTCGCGATGGGCTGTTCAAACCTTGAAAGTTTATTAAAAATAGTCATTTTAGGAGATGCTATGCGCCGTACTGATAGGGAAATTCAAAGCCGGGAAGCCATCGATCAGATTATTCAAGCTGCCGGGGTCTTCCATCTTGGGTTAAGCCAGGCCGATTCGCCATACGTTGTCCCGCTTTCCTTTGGATACGATGGAAAATCCGTTTACTTTCACACCGCTGACGAGGGCATGAAAATCGATTATATGACTGCTAACCCGCGCGTCTGTTTTGAAATGGAACAGGCTGTCCATATCATCCGGGATGAGCAGGCCTGCAAGTGGGGCCAGGCCTTTAACAGCGTGATCGGGTTTGGCATGGTCCATGAGATCACGGATGAACCCGGAAGAAAGGCTGCCATGCAACAGGTCATGTTGCATTATTCTGGGAAGGAATGGGAATTTGATGCGGAGACATTTTCCAAGATCCGCTTATGGCGCATTTCCATTGAACAGGTGACTGGCAAACGCAGAGGCGAGTAAGGCTGTTGCCTAGTTCTTTGGGCTCCGGTTATCTGTGCTTGCGAACAAACCTTCGCCATCGTTATCGGAACTCTCATAGCAGCCTATTTCGCCATTTACGTAGCTGTAAGAATGAAGGCCTTCAAATGAGTGGTGGGAATGGAATAAGAAACGGCCCGGCCTCCTCATTATCGGAGCCCGCGCCGTTCTTTGTAGTAGCTTATTTGGTTTTTTTATTTAGGGTCAGGATTAGGCCCGCCGCCAGAGCAATCATTCCTATGACAACTCCGGCTATTTTCTTCAATCCGAATCCTGCACCGCCCAAATGGAGCGGAACCGCCAGAAAAACCACCGCAATTATCAAAACACCTACCACGATCAGCAGAATCCCATACGTTTTATTGGACATTTCTCTCTCCATCTAATAATAATTTTGGTTTATTAATCACCAGAATTGTACTCCAATCCACCTTACAGGCGGAACGCTTATTTCGCTCCGGTAATATCCTCTTGCCGGTTTGAGCGCAATTTTATAACTGCTTATACTCTTCCCTGGATCAATTCTGCCAATTTCTCGCAGATATACGTCTCGTTGATGTTGGTGGTCAGACTGTCTGGAGTTCCTCTCGCTGGTTGACGTGCCAATAAGAAACCCAATCGCTCTCATCCACATTTTATCTTACCAACCCACAGAACTTGATTCTTTTTGTTTTTTGTTTTTGGTTCATTTAAGTATTAAGCATTATGTATTAGCGCTTCAAGCTGTGTCATTCAAGTGTCTCGAAGTTTTTCATTGACGTTTTACAGGTGCGTGTTTACAATATGCTCAAATTATATATCTGGTCAGGGTGCCTTTTTCCCCGGATGGGAAGGCTCAATGGCGAAGCCGGTGCAAGTCCGGCGCTGTTCCGCAACTGTAAGCTCTTCAGAGCAAGTCAGGCCGCCCGCCCTGGTCAGTTCTCCACGCTCTCGTGATTAGGAGGTGGGAACGGCTCAATTGGATTGCCTCTCCCCCTCCCCTGCCTAATCGGCAGGGGATTTTGATTTGGAATTATCTTCAAGGAGAATTCACATGTTCTGCAAATTAACCTTCGCGTTCTTGACTCTGGTTCTGCTGGTCGCCTGCGGGTCTGTTGCAACAGCCACATCTGCCCCTGCTCCAACCGCGACCACCCTTGCCACAACTTCGACTACCCTTCCCCCAATTCCGACTCCCGTTCCTCCAACCCCGACAACCGCTACCATCCAGATGGCTGACGGTTTGGGCCGTACCGTCACCCTTCCAGGTCCGGCCCAGCGTGTCGTTTCGCTAGCTCCCTCGAATACCGAAATCCTTTTCGCCGTCGGTGCCGGGTCACAGGTGGTTGGTCGGGACTCTTTCTCGGATTATCCACCCCAGGCTAAATCCTTGCCGGATATTGGCGGCTCGATGGGCAACTTCAACACCGAGGCCATCCTCGCCTTGCACCCGGACCTGGTCCTGGCTGGTGAGATTGACTCCTCCGGACTGGTCGCTTCTCTTGAGAAACTTGGCCTGCAAGTGTATTATCTGAAGAATCCGGTCACACTGGATGAGATGTATGCCAACCTCGAAACAGTCGGTTCCTTGACCGGTCACACCGCTGATGCAGCAACTTTGGTGGCTTTGCTTCAAGCGCGTGTCTCGGCAGTGGACGCAAAAGTTGCTACTGCTGTCTCGCGTCACACAGTGTATTATGAACTTGATGGAACTGACCCCTCCAAACCCTATACCAGCGGGGGCGGGACATTCGTGGACCAGTTGATCCAGCGGGCGGGTGGTGTCAATGTTTTTTCGCAGCTCAAGGACCAGTGGCCGCAGGTCAGTTTGGAACAATTGCTGGTCGATAACCCCCAGATCATCCTCCTGGGTGATTCTGCTTACGGTGAAACGCCGGACAAAGTGATCGCACGTTCCGGTTGGGGTAGCTTGCAGGCGGTTAAGAACAAGCAGATTTTCCCATTTGACGACAACCTGGTCAGCCGGCCTGGTCCGCGCCTCGTGGATGGGTTGGAAGCGTTGGCCAGACTGATCCATCCCGAGCTATTTAAATAATTTAATGGTGTATGGTACCGCAACTTGTTCCGGACGCACAGGTCATTACACTGGGTCCTGACATTCCATCCTTCGATTTTTCTTCACCCAGCCAGGTCTGTCCCTGCCGCCAGATGTTGACAAAGCCATCCGGTTCGTAGGGTCGTTTGGAGCCTCTTTCCTTTCATTTAACCGGGACGCCATGAAATGAACGGCTGGTTTTCATAGTAAGAGCAAACCATCAGGATTTCATTTCGCTCGATCGAGGTCGAATCGGTCAAGGTTCATGACCTTGTTCCACGCCGCCGCAAAGTCGTGCAGGAACTTCTCCTGCGAGTCCGAAAAGGCGTAGACCTCCGCCAGGGCCCGCAATTGGGAATTCGAGCCGAAGATCAAGTCGACACGGGTGCCGGTCCACTTGAGTTCGCCTGTCGCGCGATCACGACCTTCGAACACGTCGGCGTCATCCGATACAGCCTTCCACACCGTGCCCATATCGAGCAGATTAACGAAAAAGTCGTTGGTGAGCATCCCGGGCCTTTTGGTGAAGACTCCTTGCTGGGAGCCTTCGAAGTTGGCGTTCATAACGCGCATTCCTCCCACGAGAACCGTCAACTCGGGAGCGGTCAGCGTCAGCAATTGCGCCCGGTCGACCAGCAATTCCTCGGCCGATACAGCATAGCGGGCCTTCTGGAAGTTGCGAAAGCCGTCCGCCTTCGGTTCGAGCACGGCGAAGGAAATGATATCGGTTTGCTCCTGCGAGGCATCCATACGGCCCGGTGTGAAGGGCACCGCCTCATCGTAACCGGCATTCTTCGCAGCCTTCTCGACGCCTGCGCAACCAGCCAGAACGATCAGGTCGGCCAGCGAGATCTTCTTGCCATCCGAATGCGCTTTGTCGAACGCACTCTGGATGCCCTCCAGGGTCTTGAGCACCTTCGCCATTTGTTCAGGTTGGTTGGCTCCCCAATCCTTCTGTGGCGCCAGCCGAATGCGTGCACCGTTGGCGCCACCGCGCTTGTCTGAGCCGCGGAATGTGGACGCCGAGGCCCAGGCGGTCGAAACCAGCTCCGGGATGGATAGTCCTGAATCAAGAATCTTGCCTTTGAGGGAGCTGATGTCTTTTGCATCAATCATTTTGTGATTGACGGCCGGGATGGGGTCCTGCCAGATGAGTTCTTCGGCCGGAACTTCCGGGCCGAGATAGCGGGTGCGCGGCCCCATGTCACGGTGGGTCAGCTTGAACCACGCCCGGCCAAAGGTGTCTGCGAACAGGTCTGGATTCTCGTAATAGCGTCTTGAGATTTTTTCGTAAACAGGATCGAACCGCAAGGCCAGGTCGGTGGTCAGCATGGACGGTGCACGACGCTTTGATGGGTCGTGTGCATAAGGTACTGTTCCAGCCCCTGCGCCACCTTTCGGCGTCCATTGAAACGCCCCAGCCGGGCTCTTGGTCAATTCCCATTCGTAGCCGAAAAGATTCTCGAAGAAGTTGTTGCTCCACTTGGTCGGAGTAGTCGTCCAGGTGACTTCCGGGCCACCACCAATCGTGTCATCGCCCTTGCCCGTACCATATCCGCTCTTCCAGCCCAGACCCTGTTCTTCGATACTGGCGGCTTCAGGTTCAGGACCGACAAGCGCCGGATCGCCAGCGCCGTGAGTTTTGCCAAAGCTATGGCCGCCGGCGATCAACGCCACTGTTTCTTTGTCGTTCATCGCCATGCGGGCGAAGGTCTCACGGATGTCCATGGCAGCCGCCAACGGATCTGGTTTGCCGTTCGGCCCTTCCGGGTTGACATAGATCAAACCCATTTGCACGGCCGCCAACGGATTTTCGAGATCCCGCTCACCAGAGTAACGCTTGTCTCCCAGCCACTTATCCTCGGAACCCCAGTAGGTGTCCTTGTCTGGTTCCCAGATGTCTTCCCGGCCGCCGCCGAAACCGAAGGTCTTGAAACCCATCGATTCCAGGGCGACATTTCCGGCCAGGATCATCAGGTCGGCCCAGGAAATTTTCCGGCCGTACTTCTGCTTGATCGGCCAGAGCAGCCGGCGCGCCTTGTCGAGGTTGACGTTATCGGGCCAACTGTTGAGAGGTGCAAAGCGTTGGCTGCCGGAACCCGCCCCCCCGCGCCCGTCCCCTATGCGGTAGGTACCGGCGCTGTGCCAGGCCATGCGGATGAAAAGAGGGCCGTAGTTGCCAAAGTCCGCCGGCCACCACTCCTGCGACTGGGTCATTATTTCACGCAGGTCCTTCTTCAATGCTTTCAGGTCGAGCTTCTTGAATTCCTCAGCGTAGATGAAATCCTGCCCCATCGGATTGGACTTGGAAGAATGCTGGTGCAGGATTTCGAGATTCAACTGATTCGGCCACCAATCCTGGTTCGTCCTGCCGCCGGCAGTCAACTTGTGAATCGGAGATTTGCTTTCTTCGCTCATAGTATTTGCTCCTTTCGTCGTTTGAAATTTCATTTGCGTTCGTTATTTTTCTGTCCATCATTTCTGGATAACCGACAAAGCTGTGTTCATTCATTTTTTTTGTTGGCCCAGAAAGAGATTGTATTTATTAGCCTGAGAAATCTTCTCCGCAAAGAAAATCCTGAAAGATAATCGTTCTACTAGATGCGCTGGGGCCTCATGCGATAATCGCGTTGGCAAAGACTGGCGAGTAATTGTTCGTAGCGGAAAGGAGTTTCTATCTTGGGTGCATCCATAAACGTAACTATATCCTTATAGATAATTATTATCCAATATGATTATACCGCTCGATCTGTCTTATGGTTATAAAAAGGCTCTGTAAATTGCCGGAGCAGGGTAAGAGAATATATACGTGAGTTGAGCTTCGCCTGCCTGACATCCCTTTATCGCCCGTTCAGGTTGGGCCATCCCATCCATCTAATTTACGCCTTGGCCTGTTTTACAGCGTTGCAATTTATCTTCCCAATCAGATTATGTAGGTCGCACTTGAACCGTCACCTGCAACAATCTTTTTCCTGCCGACCCATCGTCAGGCAGCCTCGATCCGTAATACTCGTGCAACCCTTCCACTTAATTAGCGTATATTGGTCTGGCTGAATGAGACGGTATAATTATCCCTCGAGCCACCCGCTCTTTTGTCTGGTCGAGAGTTAAAGGAAAACTTATGGCTGCTGCAACATTAACCTCCTTGCTTTGCATGTTTTTCTTTTTGTTACTGGTATTTGTCATCCTGCTTACCTCTTCCGTAAGAAAAATCCCCGCAAATGAGCAGTGGGTCGTCACCCGCCTGGGCAGTACCTTTGTCAAGCGACCGGGTTGGATGATACAGATCCCCTTCATCGATCATGTCGTCAGAGTGGATCTGGGGGAAAAACCCCTTAATGTCCAGGACCAGACCTGCATCACCAGCGATCGTGCCCCCGTTATCATCCATATGCTCGTCTATGCACGCGCCGTCGATCCGCTGAAATATGCCTCCCGGACTGACCGGAATCGCG
>Ga0182011_10005293_pt1 | contig 10175 bp, 7 predicted proteins | sample 711E1DmetaG_FD_120481 | JGI IMG/M metagenome (GOLD analysis project Ga0182011, IMG submission 120481) | Permafrost microbial communities from Stordalen Mire, Sweden - 711E1D metaG | ecosystem: Environmental > Terrestrial > Soil > Wetlands > Permafrost | place: Sweden: Stordalen | collected...
CCTGTTTTCGCAAAGGAACTGACAGAGGGAAGAGAACCTTCAAACTGGAACAGTGGCGCGCGTGATCCGTTTAGGCAGCACGGTTGCAGCGCTTCCAAATACCGCGAAGCGGTTTAGTCCAAATGCCTTTTTCAGGAACGCGAGCGTCCTCTCCCACGCTGTCTTTGCGCACGCCGCGTCATAGACCTGGGGACGGGCTTCGTTCATGAAGGCGTGCTGCGCGTCGTAGCGATAGAGCTCGAACTGTGATTTCGACCGCTTGAGCGTAGCCTCCAGTTCGTTCACCTTGGCGGGCGTGCACCAGTTATCCCTGTTTGCGAAGTGGCAAATCAGGGGGATTTTGATTTTCTGTAAATCGGCGGCATCGAGAGGAGGAAGGCCATAGAAGCAGGCGCCAGCATCCATTTCCGGCACCTGGACAGCAGCCAGGAGAGTCAGTGCACCACCCATGCAGAAGCCGCCCACGGCCACCTTCTTCGAGGATTGTTTCAGGTACTGCACGGCGCCGCGGATGTCTTGGCCGGCGGCATCGGGGAAGTTGAGGTTCGCCATCAGGTGGTTCGCTTCGTCGCTGGCCGTGGCAACCTTGCCTCGGTAGAGGTCCGGCACGAGCGCTCGGTAACCGGCACTGGCGAGCTGATCCGCGGTCTTTTTGATTTGATCGTTTAGTCCCCACCACTCCTGGATGACCACAAAGCCAGGCGCGCTCAATCCTGTCTTGGGCGTCGCCAGATAGCCAGGGCAAGTCTTTCCATCCGGTCGCTTAAACTGAATTATCTCACCCATGGGATCCCTCCACTCGATGCTTGGTCGCGGGCCTCATATTACAACTCCTTGCCTTCTCTCGGCTGCCCAGTGGAGTCGGCGCAGACTTTACTTAGGACTTCCTGGCGCTCTGGGAGAATGCCAGTTGCGAGCTCCCAACACGTCCAAGCAACGCATCGAGGCGTTTGCACTTTGTGGTGTTATGATTCGCCACAGATTACCGCTTCAACCCTACACGGAATTTCGCAGCAAATATCCTAACGATGCAATCCGGACCCAAGTACCATCTCATTCACAATTGCCATCTTTTCCGTATGCCTGATTTGTGGCGATCGCAACTGGAATGAATAAGTTGCTCCGTGGCAGTCGCCAACCGGAATTCCCTGCTTGAGATACAATCCGCATGTGAACTATGGGGGTAGCACTGTGACCGGAGAGCGAATAACAGGCGGGTTGAGGCGCAGATCAATTCAGGTGGGCGCGGTTCTTGGATTGGCGGCATCGGGAATGTTGGCGCTTGCCGGCGGAGCGCGGGCGCAGGACGGTTATCAGAAGGCGCCGGATGCGATCCTTAAAGTTTTGAATGCTCCCGTGACGCCCCGGGCGAGCGTCGGGCGGGCCCGAGACATAGTTTTGCTCTACTCGCCGGTACTCTATCCGTCCATTGCGGATGTCGCGCAGCCTTTTGTGAGACTAGCAGGCTTGCGAGTCGATGTGGCGACAAATGGGCCGCACAACGCGCCGCGATTTAACAACCTGGTGTTAAAAAAGGTCGCAGACGGGCACGAAGAGAAGATTGACTTACCGCTGGACTTCTATGTTTCGCAGCTGTCCTGGTCGCCGGACGGACACAAAATTGCCTTCACACATGCTACGGACTCCGGCATTGAGCTTTGGCTGGTCGATGCCAGGACGGGTAAGGCGGCCGCCGTCCCGGGCGTGAAACTCAACGCGGCGCTTAGCGCAGCGGGACCTTCGGACGAAAACTTGCCTTGCCACTGGATGCCAGAAGGCACATCGCTCTTATGCCAGACAATTCCCGCTGGACGGGGCGCGGCACCGAAGCCGCCTCTAGTACCTGCGGGGCCTCGGGTGCAGGAGAGTTTTGGCAAGGCAGCCCCAGTCGCCACATTTGAGGACCTGCTGGAAAACGAATACGATGCGACGCTATTCGACTATTACGCCACTTCGCAACTCGCAGTGATTGATAGCGAGAGCGGCAGTATCACAAACGTTGGGGCGCCGGGGATTTTTCTCATGTCAGACCCGGCACCGGATGGAAGCCACATACTGGTGGCGCGCCTCCACCGTCCTTATTCGTACATCGTTCCAGCAGAGCTCTTTCCGCGCGACGTGGAGGTGTGGGATCTGTCCGGGCGCGTGGTTTACAAAGTGGCGAGCCTACCACTGCAGGAGAATGTTCCCATTGGCGGAGTACCGACGGGACCGCGGGATATTGATTGGCATCCAAACAAGCCCGGGACACTGGTATGGGTCGAAGCGCTGGACGACGGCGATCCCAAGAAACAGGTGAAAGAACGGGACAAAGTGATGTGGGTGCACGAACCGTTCACGGACGGGCCGGTGGAACTAACGCGCGTGGAGAAGCGCTTTGCCGGGATTGCTTTTGGAGAACGCGGTGATTTTGCGATCTTGCGTGATTTTGACCGGGATACGCTCCGCGGCCGAGCATGGTTTTTCAATCCCCAGCCGACGCCCGACCAAGACTGGACCTTTCATGCCGACAAGCCAGAGGAAAAAACACTGGTGTGGGATCTCAGTACGCAGGACAAGTATCACAATCCGGGAACACCGGTGCTATGGCCGCTTCCCAACGGCCACAGTGCGGTGATGCAGCAGAGCAATTACATTTTCTTACTTGGCGCAGGAGCTTCCCCCGACGGAGAACGGCCGTTCCTGGACAGGCTAGACATCCGAACGATGGAATTAAAGCGCATCTTTCAGGGCGAAGCTAAGAGTTATGAGGAGATCGAGGCGATGTTGTCTACCGGCGGGACGAGGCTGCTCACGCGGCGGGAAAGTCCTCAGGATCCGCCAAACTACTTGATACGCGATTCGCTAGCGTATAACGGGAATTTCGCCGATCCGGGATCGCTGACTCAAGTTACTGCGTTCACCCATTTTACCGATGCGACGCCGGAACTGAGGGCGATCAAAAAGCAACTGGTGACCTATAAACGCGCGGACGGTGTGGACCTCTCGATGACGGTGTATTTGCCTCCCGACTATAAACAGGGGGAACGCCGGCCTGCAGTTGTGTGGGCATACCCCCTGGAATTTACAGATGCCAGCGTCGCCGGACAAGTGAGCGGTTCGCCCTACCGGTTCACAACCATTACCGGTCCGTCACCGCTGTTCTTCCTGCTCGATGGGTACGTCGTGCTGGATGGAGCATCGATGCCCGTGATCGGCGATCCGGAAACCGTCAATAATACTTACATCGAACAGATCACCTCGAGCGCGAAAGCAGCCATTGATAAAGCCGCGGAAATGGGCGTGGTTGATCCGAATCGTGTGGGCGTGGGCGGACACAGCTATGGCGCATTCATGACGGCGAATTTATTAGCGCACTCGGATCTGTTCCGGGCGGGAATCGCGCGAAGCGGAGCATATAACCGCACGCTGACGCCGTTTGGATTCCAGAGCGAACGGAGGACTCTCTGGCAGGCCCCCGAGATCTACATAAAGGTTTCGCCATTCATGTTCGCGGACAAGATCAAAGCGCCCATTCTGCTGATACACGGTGAAGCGGACAACAATTCCGGCACATTTCCGATGCAGTCAGACCGAATGTACCGCGCGATCAAAGGAAATGGCGGGTCGGTGCGATATGTGACGCTGCCGGAAGAGGCGCATGGCTACTCGGCCTGAGAGTCGATTGAGGACGTACTCTGGGAAATGCTGACGTGGTTTGATCGATTCGTGAAAAATGCAGGACCGGGGCGCCAGTCGGACGTCACCTCACCACACTGAGACCCATGAAAACCTCAATTTGCATGAAGGTGGAAACGCAATCCTCCGCAACGTCTCTCTCCCGCGCCCGAAGATGGCTTAGACTCGTCTTGTGAAGTTGCACGCATTCAAGCGCCGCTCCGGCGCGTTGCTCTTGCGCTTTTCCGGACGCGGCCTCGGGAGAAACACATGTCAAAGGTCCTTTTAATCAGCGGGAGTCCAAAACTAGAAGGGAACACGGCACAGCTCATGGAGGAATGCGCGAAAGTGATTCGCGAAAAAGGCGTGCAGGCCGAGATCGTTTCCTTTGCCGACATGAAGATTGAATCCTGCACGGCCTGCGGGAAGTGCTCCGAAATGGGCAAGTGCAATATCGAGGATGGCCTGAACGGCGTCATGGATAAGCTTCGCGAGTCGCAAGGATTCATCGTGGGCGCTCCCGTCTACTTTGGAACCGCGCGCGGCGATGTGATGTCGGCCTTGCAAAGAATCGGCTACGTCTCTAGCAAGACGGACAAGTTCCTGTCAGGGAAAGTGGGAGGTGCTGTCGCCGTGGCGCGACGCGGCGGGCAAACCTTCACACTCCAGGAAATGCTGATGTTCTTCCTGATCAACGACATGATTGTTCCGGGATCAACGTATTGGAACATGGTCTTCGGCCGGCTGCCCGGGGAGGTGTGGAAGGATACGGAAGGCATCGAAACGGTCCGGCACTTTGCCGCCAACGTCGCTAACCTAGTGAAGAAGCTTCATCCCGAAACCACCAACTGACGCGGCGGCGCGGCGGTATCCCTCCCGGTGCTCCGCTCTTTCATTTCAAATTGACAGTTCAGACAGTAAATTCGCTTCTGAAATTGCCCGTAAGTGATAGAAAGGTTTGGCTCCCCGGGCTAGATTCGAACTAGCAACCCTTCGGTTAACAGCCGAATGCTCTACCATTGAGCTACCGGGGAATGTCTCATTCTATCAATCGCTTGCGGACATTTCCAGTTGGAAAGTTGCTGTCCCAACTGTCAATTTGAGTTTATTCTGACGCACAAGAAAAAGCCCCGACACTCCGAAGAGTCCGGGGCTTTTTGTGATGATGGTTTGAATCCGCCTACTACTTGCCTGCCATTTCTGAGTAGCGCATCCCGGTTAACAGGTCTACAATCTCGAATGCGTGTTCACCATCATCGTCTGGCTCTCCGTGTAAATAGCTTGCCGCTTCCCTTGCTTCACTAATATTGGCGAATGGCACGACTGGCTTGAACGGCCTAATCTTCAAGTCCTGAATCGTGTCATACCACTCGCCCTCAGCACCACAGCACGCACCTAATACTCACTGACCATCTTCCCTGTAGACCTGTTGAATGACGTAGCCCACGTTACTTGCCTCCCTCCCGGCCTAACTGCCAGAGCTTGAAGATCACGAACATGACCACCAAGAGAAATAGAAAGTGCATGCTACTTGCCTCCCTTCAATCCAAGGTCAAACAGGACCTTCTCAACCTTTTTCTTATCCGTTGTGGAGAAAGGATGCGTGAATACGTTTTCATTAGCGTCCCACCGCAGGAAAGCCAACTCCTCGGACGATTCCGGTTCGCAATCCACTAAGGGATTTGAAGCCTCCACAATATAAAGCTTGACCGCCTCCGGGTCGTTAGCAGGCGGCTTCCCTTCAATTGCAGGCTCATAGAGGATTTCATCTTCCGGTTCTCTGCCGGGGAATCTCGCCGGATTAAAATGGATACGATTTCTTATTTGCATGGTGCATAGCTTCAAACCGTGCTGTGTTGCAAACTTCTCTAATAAACTCATGCTGCACTCTCCTTCTTACTGGATTTTACTGCCATAGTTACAACCTTGACGCCGGGGAGTTGGAACCCCAACCCAGCTTTCTCTGCCCATTCCTTCCGCAGTTCCAAACGTTCCTTCATCTTGGAGTAGCGGTCTGTAATGGTCTTCTCTTTGTGGCCGAGCCAGAACATCACGAAGTCTTCTGGCACGCCCTCTGAACGCAAATGCGTTGCTCTGAATCTCCGAAAGGCATGGAAGCCAATCTTCTTTCCGGTTGCGCCAAGCACGGCGGGGAACAGAATGTGCTTGATGGAATTGCCTTGAACCTTCCGGTAGCTCTGTAGAGCCTTCCGTCCGACCTCTATCGGGTGGAGAGAATCTCTCAGGATGTTTCGCTGGAGCAAGGGCTTCCCGGAGTCCGAAGAAAAGAGCCAGCCTTCCTTGCGATCTCCGATGTAAGCCTTGATGAACGCGGCCAACTCCGGGTCAAGGTCAATCTCCCGAATTGCCGATTCCGTCTTGGGATACTGTTTCGTCTGGCCGAACACCGACTTGCGGACGTAGATTGTCAGGCAGTCGCTTGAAATCGTAGTCGCATCATCCGATTGTGGCCCTAGCTCAATGGCGAGTGCTTCGCCAATTCTCATCCCTGTTCCGGCCAGCAGAGCGTAGAGCACCGCATAACGTGCTTGCGCCTTGCCGACGATCTTCTCTACCTGCTCAGGGGTGAAAGCGGGTTGGTTCTGTTTTCCGATTATCGGCAGGTCCATGAAGTCATGGTTCCACTGACGCGGGTAAACCTCTCCACCGTTCTCGTCTAGGACTGAGGCAACGACGTATTTGAGCACCGAGATTATTTCGGTGATTGTCTTGGCGGAGAGTTCTTCGGCGGAGAGGGTCTCAATCACGCTCTTCGCGGGTCTATTCCCTTCATTTGAGCAATTATGGGCGGTTCTGGCCCTCCAACCCCCCAAAGGGCCAACTCTGCCCCAAAACGATTTCGGAAATATGGCAGCTTATAAGTTCTATTGGAGATGAATGCTTGCGAACGTGGAGATCCTATTGGGCGATTGAACGCTCGCTTGCGGCTCGCTTTCTTCCAGAACTCTTACTCGCCGAAGCTTCGTCGCAGCGATGAGATCCAGCGGATGCGGAGCTCCGTCGTCAGGTGTTGGACGGAATGCAATCGAAATGCACCTGTAGACAATGTTTTTCGTTGGGATGAGTTGACTTACAGAATACTATTTGGACCAAGCAAGTTATAACCCATTGTATTTACAAGACTTACTGCACATTAAATAGCAGCAATTGACCATTTAAATGGTCAATTGCGAAAATCTTCTAGGTTCATTAATTGTCAGCCATTGACCATTTTCTTCTTGACGTCGAAGGGCCTACTAAGTAGGCTACCCTTTATGGGAGCGACTCCGAAGAAAAAGCAATCCGAGCGCACGCCGCTGGAAAGAGAGCAACGTAAGCTCACGCCCGCATTCGTTCGGCGGAGATGGAAAGCTCTCGACCGAGTTGAAATCGCCGTCGTTGAAGCAATCCTGGCAAACCGCAGCAGGAAAAAGAGCAAAAGCGGCGTAAAGGAATATTTCGCCAGGATGGACCATAAACAACTCGAGGAGGGGGCGCGCTACAGCAAGAACACCGTGCGAGCTGCAATTGGGCGCCTAGAAAAAAAAGGAATTATTGAAATAATATCGGACGGAAAACACGCCGGAGCCACACACAAGAATAGATACCGCATCCATGATTCCTCTATGGCGTACGAGGGGCAGGGCCCTGCCGTTCCGCCACAATCGGAATCGCACGCGCCTACAGAAGCCGAACTGGCCGACCTAAAAGCAAGAACAACCTCCCAGCTTGGTAGCCTTCCCGGACCAACGCCTGAAATGCTAGGCAAGAAGCAGTAGGCGTCGCCCCAGATGCACCTACGCGTAGCCAGCCGATAAGAAATGCATGGCTGGAGCTGAGTGCTCTGCAGATCACAAACCTACCAGCCACGGTTGCTTTTCCCGCGAGCCTGATTCTGGCGAGCATGGGGGAGCTAACACCTACTGCCGCAACAAAAAGCTACCCGTATTACGGTCTGGGATGGTCCCCGCAAAGCTTCTCACCTCGCACAAGATGTGACCGCAGAAGAACGGAGAACCCTGTCTCGCAAGGAGACGGTAGCATTGTCGAAGCGCGGCCATATATTACTTGAACCATTGACCCGTCGCAGAGTCGAAGACCGCGTTACGCAGGAATTGTTCCGTGGACCAGGGTGGCGCGTCTCCGCCGAGATATTGATGAAACCACTCGAGGTGTGCGGTGTAGTACAGAGCCATTTCATACCAACTGGGCCAGTGGCCGGCGTTGGAATAGACGATCAGCCTGGAGGGAACATTCATTTTTTGCAGCGAGGTGAACATCTGAAGTGATTGGGTGTAAGGAACGCGATAGTCGCGCTCGCCGGAGATCACCAGGCAGGGCGTCTTGAAATTCTTAACGAAGTAGGATGGGGAGAACTTCTCGTATTGGTCGGAATCCCACGGCCGACCTTTGAGGTCCCACTCGGGAAACCACAACTCTTCGGTTGCGCCGTAGAAAGAACGCAGGTCGAAAGGACCCATCATGGAGGCGATAGCCTTGAAGCGGTTGGTGTGGCCTTCGAACCAGTCCATCATGTAGCCGCCGTAGGACCAACCCATGGCGCCTATGCGGTCGGGATCAACGTAAGGAAGCTTGCTCAGTTCGTCGGTGACCTTCATCAGATCTTCAAAAACCTTGCCACCATGGTCTCCGGAAATTTCGGCGGTGAATTCCTGGCCATAGCCGGTGGACCCATGTGGATTGGCGAAAGCGACGACATAGCCCACTCCGGGGTAGACCTGCCAGTCACCGCGAAAAGAATCCTGCCACTGAAACTGCGGTCCACCGTGCACGTTGAGAATGAGCGGATATTTCTTGGATGGATCGAAGTTGTGGGGCTTGACGATAAAGACTTCGATCTTCGCTCCGTCGGCTCCCTTCACCCACATGCGTTCGGCCGGACGGAGGTCTACCTCGTTGACGACCTCGTCGTTGAATTGAGAGAGGCGCTGCGGCGTCGAGGGTTTGCCGTCAGCCAAGTCCACCGCATAAATCTCGACCGGGTCGCTGACGGAACGCCGGGTGTAAATGATGTGGCGGTTGTCGTGGGAAAGTTCGAAGGAGTCGATGGTTCGGTCCACCATTACTTGCTGAATGGAGCCGGACTCGAGGGTCACGCGGAAGATGGGATTGTCGCCTTCCACAGGAGCGCTGAAGAAGAGAGATTTCGAGTCTGAGGTCCATTGGAAGGCGTCTACCCAGTTGCGGAAGGACTCGGTAAGCACACGTGATGTGCTGGTGGAGCGATCATAGATGGCCAGGCGAAAGAGGTCCGATTCATAGCCGGGCTGCTTCTGCAGTTGATAGGCGATGTACTTTCCGTCCGGCGAGTATTTCGGATGGCCATCGAAGGCAGGGTTCGAAGCGGTAATGTTGCGCGGCGGCTGATTGCCAGAGAGCGGGACGATCCACACGTCGCTGTTTGTGGACGAAGCGAGGGCGCGGTCATGATTGGAATCGAAGGCCAGTTCCGTGCTGTCCGGGGAGAAATCGTATCGCAGGGATCCGCCGAGCTGGAAGGGAGGCGAATCGAAAGCACCCGGCGTCAGGTCGCGCACGGTACCCGTGGAAGCGTCGGCAAGCAGAATGTGTGTGCACTTGCCGTCTTTCCATTGCGTCCAGTGGCGGTAGAGCAGCGCATCGACCATATGGGCATGCAGCGGGCCCTTGCTCCAGCGCTGATCGATCTTCTTGTTGCACGCGTCGTCAGCACCACATTCCGGGTAAACGTCGCTCGAAAACGCAATCCATTTGCCGTCCGGGGACCAGAGCGGATCAGAAACTCCCGTCGAAATGTTGGTGAGTTGCCGGGCTTCGCCACCGCCGGCGGAGATGACGTAGAGATTGGCGTCGCCATCCCTCGAGCTGATAAAAGCGATCCACTTGGCGTCGGGTGAGACGATGGGCGACGATTCACCCTTTTCGCCAAACGTAAACTGCCGTGCGTTCTTGCCGTCGGTGCCCATGAGCCAGATGTGGCTGATTTTCGTTGTCTTCGCCAGGTCGCTCGTTTGCAGAGTGAACAGCACGGTCTTGCCGTCGGAGGAAACGTGCAAGTCCTCTATTCCGCGAATGCGGTAAAGGTCTTCGATAGTGAAGGCACGTTTGGCGGCATCGATGGGGATAGCCAGTAGCAGAAAGCAGAATAAAAACGAGAACAGTCTTCTCTGCATGAAACCCCTCGTCTAAAGTGAAATGTGTGGACGACCCCCGAATTTAAACACAGTCCTACGGGTCCTGGCTAGGCTCCAGAAGGGGTGAGCGGAAAAACCGCACGCGAAAGCAACGAGCGGACACCCTTATATAAGGATACTTAGCCGCGGCAGTTTTGACGGGCGGAAAATATTAGTTTTTCGCTCACACCTCGCACAAAACTGCCAGGCAAAGCGCGTCCCTGTAAACGCCGGAGCAAAAATAGACCGCGTCACGCCGTGAGAGCGGGTGATGCGGCGGAGGAAAAGTAGACCGCCGGACCTTGGTTTCACGAACAGTTGTGGAGAGGGCCAGGTTCGTGGGAC
>Ga0182011_10005297_pt1 | contig 10171 bp, 7 predicted proteins | sample 711E1DmetaG_FD_120481 | JGI IMG/M metagenome (GOLD analysis project Ga0182011, IMG submission 120481) | Permafrost microbial communities from Stordalen Mire, Sweden - 711E1D metaG | ecosystem: Environmental > Terrestrial > Soil > Wetlands > Permafrost | place: Sweden: Stordalen | collected...
CTCCAAAAGAAGGAACAACCATTCTCGCCTGGGTGCCGCGCACGCAAACACAAGAAGCCGCCTGAACAGCCTTTGCGCAACGAACGAAGCCCAATTTTCTGCGTTTCACGTATCCCTGGTCATAGCCTTAATCCAAACAGTTATTTTTAAGGTTCGACATGGATTTTCCCAGTAACCGTTGAAGTGTAACTGATTCAACCCAATCTGTGGCGTTTCAACTTGTCATTAGCATGCCAGTGGGGGCAGGTATTTGCCCGGCGGGTGGTTATTTGGTGTGCTTTTCCTATCCGGTTCTTTAAGATTTGGCCTCCCTTAAAGATTCAAATGTTTTTAATGTTGCGTAGGTTGCACGTATGGAATAATTCTATCTTTTCTGCTAGAATACTTCTACGCTGATTGGATAGCGGGTATGTACCACCCAAAATAAGCAAGTCGGCAAGAATTTCAAATCATGGAACGAAGGGATTTCCCACTGCGCTGGCATTGGGCTTCTATCCCTGTTCTCCAACGCCGGATTTTGTTCTCTGGAGGAAGAAAAGATGGACGCCGAGCAAGCCTGGCAGTCAGCATTGGGGCAACTCCAGATGGAGATGCCAAAAGCATCCTTCGATACTTGGGTACGCGATACCCAGATTGCCTCTTATGAGGATGGGCTTTTCACTGTTACGGTCCATAATGCATATGCCCGGGACTGGCTGGAAAGCCGCCTCTCCAGCACCGTAACACGCCTCCTGATGGGCATCATGAATCGCTCCGTGGAAGTGACGTTTGTCGTGCGCTCCAATGAGGCCTGTAGAGATCTTCATCCGACTGCCCCATCAGAAGAGATTAACCCGGTTGCGGACGAAACAAGCGCCTCTCGTCCCAGAAGTTGTTCCCTGAATCCCCGTTACACCTTTGAGAATTTTGTGGTTGGTCCAAATAACCGGTTGGCGCATGCCGCCTCCCAGGCAGTAGCTGAAAACCCGGCAACGGCCTACAATCCGCTGTTTTTATATGGCGGGGTCGGACTGGGCAAGACCCATTTATTGCATGCCATAGGAAATTACTGCCAGGAGCATGGTCAGAATGTGCTTTACGTTTCCTCTGAAGAATTTACCAACGACATGATCAGCGCAATCCGAAGCCATACCACCCAGGCTTTCAGGGAAAAATATCGCTCAGCCGATGTGCTGTTGGTGGATGACATTCAATTCATTGCCGGGAAGGAATCCACACAGGAGGAATTTTTCCATACCTTCAATACTTTGCACGGACAAAATAAGCAGATCATTGTTTCATCGGACCGACCGCCCAAGAGCCTGGTGACTTTGGAAGAGCGCTTGCGCTCCCGCTTCGAATGGGGCCTTACTGCTGATATTCAATTGCCAGATCTGGAAACCCGCTTGGCAATCCTGGGTTCCAAGGCGGAACGCCTGGGTCGGACGGTACCTGCCGAGATCATGGAACTGATAGCCCGCCGTGTCCAGTCCAATATCCGTGAATTGGAAGGGGCATTAAACCGCATTGTGGCATTTGCCGATTTGAGCGGTATGGCCATGACAGTGCAACTGGCAGATGTAGCCCTGGCTGACCTGTTGCCCCAGCGTGGGGATGTGAAACCTGGCGCGGTAGTTGATATGGTCGCCAAAGCCTTCAATTTGTCCGTTGACCGCCTTCTCTCGCCTGATCGTTCACATGATGTGGCTTTGCCGCGCCAAATTGCAATGTACCTTATGCGCGAGACAAATGTTTCCCTGCCACAAATCGGGCAGGCGTTGGGCGGGCGGGATCACACAACGGTCATGTATGCCTGCGAAAAAGTGGCGGATTTATTGGAACGGGATGACCGGCTGCGTACTCAGGTTGGCCAAATCCGGCGTCAATTATACGCATAAGTACCTGAGATGGAATAAAAGCACACCTCGTCAGATCTGGTCGACGGGGTATGCTTATAATTGGGAATGTCCGTTATTTTCCATTTCTGGCAGGCTTCATGGAAGAAAATGGGATATTACAATCCAGATCCCGATAAAAATCAGGATAATTCCTCCGATTATTTCCATCCGTTTCCCAAACTTTACGCTCAGGCGGTTGCCCAAAAGGATGCCCAGCCAGGATACAAGCCCGGTTACCACCCCGATGACCACTGCCGGATACCAGATTATCACACCCACCAGCCCCAGGCTGAAACCGATTGCCAGGGCATCCATGCTGGTTGCGATGGCCAGCATGACTAACGTCCAGCCGCGTGATGGGTTGGCTTTTGCTACCATGTTATTTTGGTTAATTCCGGAGCGGATCATGCGTACACCGACAAATGCCAGCAAGCCAAAAGCCACCCACTGGTCGAAAGAAGAGATGTAGCGCAACACGGTAGTACCGGCAAACCAGCCAATGACAGGCATCAGAAACTGGAAAAGCCCAAAGTGGAAGGCCAGACGGAAGGTCGGACGCGGACCTGTGGTATCTGCCTGGGTCCCGGCTGCCAGACAGACCGCAAAAGCATCCATGGACATGCTGAGGGCGATGAGCAATATCTCGAAGAAATTCATTTCGTATCACGATCGAACTACCTGCCAAAAAAACAGGACAGGACGGTTATAAGCCCCGCAAGAGAATTATGCTTTCCAAACGGTAAAATCTTTCAATATGGAATCCCCAACGAATTCACGCATTAGGGAATTATCCGGAATCAAATCTGACTCCACCGGTAGGAACCATTCCAGGAAAGCCAGTAAGCGTTTGGCCTCAATGTATTCCGGTGTCCCGTAAGGCACCTGCCGCAGGATGGGCTCGGCCAATGGTTTGAGTGCGGAAAGCTCGTATACCAAAGCCGAGTTGAACATCGCATCGGCGTTTTCCTGGTAGGGGAAGATATATTTTTTCTCGCCTCGCCGCACCGATTCCCAGCGGCTGATGGTTTGCATTGCGGTGTAACCGCGTTCAAACGTATCCCGTACAATCCGACGGATCAATCGGGTGTCGGTGGTTGAGACACGGTTGTGCCGATCAAGATTGAGCTGCGTCAAAGCAGAAACATAGATCCGGTAAGCGCGCCCGGCCACCGTAGCAGGTACAAGACGGGGATCCAGGCCGTGGATGCCTTCCAGGATAATAATATGCTCCGGTCCCAATTGGATCGTCTCGCCGGCCTCGCGTTTCCCAGCCTTGAAATTATATTTGGGCAGTTGGACTGCTTCCCCGGCGATCAAGCGGGACAAATCCTCTCCCAGCAGATCCAGGTCGAGGGCTTCCAGGGCTTCAAAGTCGAACTTGCCATCCTCACCGAGTGGCGTTTTCTCCCGGTCAACAAAAAAATTGTCCAATTCCAGGGCAAAAGGCGAAAGGCCCAGGGCAAGTAATTGAACAGCCAGCCGCCGTGAGAAAGTGGTTTTTCCGGAAGAAGAAGGTCCGGCAATCAGGACTATTCGGGCATGTTCGCCTCGCCCGTGGATCTGACGGGCAATCTCGGCGATATTCTGTTCATGTAAAGCTTCCGAAACCAGGATGACGGCACGACTGCGCCCTTCCTGGATGGCATCGTTCAATGCCCCAACCGACCCAATTCCCAGGCGGTCCAACCACTGCCCATATTGGCGAAAGGCGGCTAGCAGCTTGGGATATTCTGGCATTGGCAGGATACTGGTGGGGGTACGGCGCTGCGGATAATGCAGAATGAAACCATCTCCAGCCGGAACGATTTCAAACCACTTCAAATAACCTGTGGAGGGCACCATGTATCCCTGATGGTAATCACGATAATTATCCAACTGGTAAAGCGTGACATAATCCTTCTGCCGGTACGACAACAGGAGGACCTTATCATGATAGCCTTTGCTTTCGAAATATGCTTTGGCTTCTTCCAATGAAACTTCCTGGCGGCAGAAGGACTCATCCTTTTTAACCCATGCACGTATAAATTCATCAAGCGAACCTAGTTCAGCATTGCTGAGGGGAGAACGGTCGGTTAACTGGCAAAAATACCCTCCTGAAGAGACCGAGTGGTCGATCGTCATGGAATTGTCAGGAAACAAATTAGCAAAAGCGGCGCTGAGAAGGAAGGTCAGGGAGCGGCGGTAAATGCGCGCGCCGTCGGCGTCTGCCATTGTAACCGGTGCGAGACGGGCCTCCATTTGGACTGGGAAGGTCAGTTCACGCAGATCGGTATTTACGATGGCAGCCATCAGTGGTGCGGACCCTGGATCGGCAACCATAGTCAAGAAATCGCCGGCGCGGGTGCCGCGCGGCCCGGAGAGGACGCTTCCATCCGGAAGATGCACTTCCACGAAATTGCTTGGGGTAACTGATTGGATTTTATTGGTCATAATGTGTTCCAGAATGGTTTATTAAACTTCCTTCTAATGGGGGCAGTCATCGAAATGGAGCATGCGCCAATTATGGCTTTCAGGCTCATACGTGAATGTCGCAAAGGTGGTATTGTGAAACATGAAACGTGGCCCGCCGGAATCCGCCTGGACCGGAATACCCAGAATGGCATATAACGCCATATTCAATACCCCCCCGTGGGCAGCCACCAGATAACGGCCCGGGGACCGATCTAGAATATGTTGAATGGCCCGTCCGGCACGCAGGTACAATTCCCAGCGGCTTTCGCCGGTCTCTCCAAAATGGGTGTAAGGCGTCATGAAATCAGGCCGGGGGGAGATAAATGCAGCCTGATCGGGTGTTAAGCCACTGACGAGCCCATTGTTTATTTCCATCCAATCCGGATCCGGCTCGATGGGGATTCTAAGCACATCACTAATAATTTCAGCTGTCTGGTAGGCGCGCAGCAGAGGGCTTGTGATGCACTGATCGAAAATAACACCATCGACTTGCCAACGTTCCGCCAGCGACCGGGCCTGGGTGCGGCCCTTATCCGTCAGTGGATAATCGGCATGCCCCTGGAAACGATCTTCGGCATTTCCAACCGATTCACCATGACGCAGGAAGGTGACATGGTAAATGGAAGTGTCAATCATGGGAGAGTATTTTACCATTATCCTTTGGGAATAAATTGAGCCTAATAGTGGAAATTGGTTGCCCCCACCTTTATATGTTTTCAACAGAAAGATTGGATCATTTAATCGCTATATCGCCAAACACGATTCCATCGTCAAAACTTCGCAAAACGGGCACATTGCAGGTTAAGGCTAATTGTGTTTGGGTTGGAAAATACCATCTCCCGATAATTTGATTGAAATACACCAATAATGCTCTCTTCTCTGTTATCTGCATGCACATGGCATCAACCTGTTCATCATATAGAATATTTGTTTGCCTCGTAACAGGAAATGTTATGTCAGGTAATGAAGAGGCTTTCTTTTCTGTCAGGAAACTTAGTACGTCTGGCCCATTTGAATAAATTTTCACATTGTCAGGAACCAGTTTGATAAACTCCATGGTCGCTGAGTTTTGCCATTGCTTGGATGTATAACCCGAACCATTTTCCAGAATTGTCGTCGCGGACCGTATTGCATCCGGCGTTTTTAATGAAATAGAAAAAACTACACAGAGCAGAAAGCCCCACCAAACTAACGGCGCTTTCAACGTTTTGGATATCGTCCATATTGTGGAAAAAACTCCCATTATTGTTATACAGAAAATTGGAGACAATAAACGCGCGTCTACTGGCGTAGATGCATCAAAGAAAGTGATTGAGATATACAGGAACATTACATAGAACCCAAACAATAAAAGACTGGTTAGCGGCATCAAGGTATCGATCGAACGCCAGCTTGTTTCTCTGGATCGACGCTTGAAAAGAAGTAATATCTGGGTAATTATCATAACTGCAACCAGCCCCCAGAAAGCTAACTGCACCCCAGCCGCCAGCGAGATTGGCGTGATAAAATTCATCGCTAGATTCTTTAGATCCAACAAATATTGCCATACAGTTATAGGGTGGACAATTAAAATGCGGTCCGTTGGTGACCCTTCCGTTATGATGTTTCTTATCAAGAAGACCAAAAGTGGGACACAAGTCACCGAAAGATACATAAAGGTATTTAATAATTTTTGTTTGATGTTGCGTCCACTTCCGTAAAAGAACACAATAAATAACACCGCCGGAAGGAAAAAAATACCAACATACCGTGCGATGGATGCAAATCCCAGAAAAATGGCTGAGGAAATTAACAACGACAGTTTTGGTTTATAAACGTAAAAACGGAGAAGTATGATCCCGGCAAGAAAAAGGGTAATAAAAAGAGGTTCTGACCACGCACTCGTATGTAATTCAAGCAGGCGTCCTGATGATAAGAAGAAAATGATAGCGACCGTGGTTGTTAGAAATTTTCGACCTGTTGTCAAATACACTAACAATGCGACAAGTCCCAAATTAATTCCATAAAGTATGGCATTTAGTATACGGGCTGCCTGAACAATGTTATTGGCGGCTAAATTCGTTGCTGCTAAGAACAACGAATAGAGTGGAGGAAAATGAGTAATTGGGCTCCCATTTATGGAATAACCCTGCCCGGATAATATACTTTTTGCAGCGCCGAAATACGTAATTGAATCAGGATTTACGCCTGACCCATAAGGCGTGATCCACAAAATTAATATAATGGCTAATATTGCAAAAAATCCTATAAATAAGGCTAGAAAAATGGTCTTTTTTCTATTGAGCTTTCCTTCTTCAAATATTCCATTACCGGTGTATGTGGAAAACCGATGAACCCTTGTCTTTACGTTCTTTACAGTTATCAAAATTGACCCGCAGATGGCAAGAAGATCGATAAACGCGCCGCCCAATTCATAACGCAGGTGATGGGCTGAGGAGATGATGGGTATGACGCCAAAACCAGCCAGGATCAAAGCGGTTCCCAGCAGGACAAGAATCATGCTCAGAATATATACTCCCTTTTTCATTTCTGACTCCATTATTTTTGTCGATTAAGAAAATTCGGAATTGTAGAACAACCTTGAAATTCGTACCCGGATTCGATTTATCTCCGATCAGTTGAATATTATCATATCCCAGCCCAGCCTTTGAATAACTGGATTTAAAGATCAGACAACCGCTCCTGTATTGAGAATTAAAGGAAATTCCGCCTAGCTTTACGAGCGGACACGTTTGCTTGAAAAAGTAATACTTAAATCGTATCGGCGCATCCCAGATTCCGCAATAATAGTAATATTCTGGATCTTTAATGAACAAGATTATAATGGCCTATATTTCTTATACAGGCAAAAATAAAGTTCAGGATTCTTACAAATTAATTGGTGATTCCCGTAAAAATAGTTATTCATAACCCCAATCCATCAATCATTGACATGGGATTTTCTTGGGCTCAAAAGGCTTGTTACTGCCGATTCAACAGACCTAAAGCCTCGGGAAGGTTTTTTCAAACAGGAGAATTTTGAGGGCGAAAATGAATCTTCCATTGGTGGTCGATCTTTTGACTTGAAGGTTTCTTTTCGCTTCTTGGCTTTATCAAGATTAAGTATTTATTTCAATGAGAATAAATAATGAATAGTAGAAACAGTTTTCTGTCACGCCAATGGCTGACCAGAATCCAATGGCCAGAGTTAATCGCCTTGCTGGGATTAATTCTCTATACAATACAAGCTCTCGTTTACGCTCATTTATTATTGCCCAATCTTGATGAAGGCTCATATCTTTACAAGGGATATTTGTTGGCAGAAGGCCTGTATAAGCCGTTTCAACCTTATGGTTTTTGGATCAATAAAATGTACCTATCGTTTTTTATATGGGGGTGGGTACAGGCTCTATTCATGCCCGGTTTATTGGCTCCTCGCTATGTTGCAGTTTTTTTGAGTGTTCTATCTTTGCTGGGTTTGTGGATCGTATCCCGCAGGATGGGGAATCGCTGGCTCGCAGCGATTGCAGTTTGGGTGCTGGCGCTTGATCCCACATTGATAGGCACCTATAGTACTGCCAGGTCGCAAGTGTTGGTCATTTGCATGCTTACCTGGGTGCTGGTTTTTTCACTTGGCGCAGAACGACCGGTTTGGCAGATTGTCGGCAGCGCATTCCTTACCGGAATAATGATTTTAACCCGCGAAAATATGGTCTTTATTATCCCTCTGTTGATCCTGTATATTTTTTGGCAACATGGACGCAAGAAAGGATTCCTGACGCTCATCACAATTTTCGTGGTTCTGTTTATAGGTCATATAATTTACTGGCCAGGTATTATGTACTTATGGGAAAGATGGCTTCCAGCCAGCCTCCTTCATTTCCTCGGGCAAACCAGTCCGGATCTGGGTAAATCAATTTTAACATCGAGCGCATCCTGGGCGGCTCGGTTGAATAGTTTATCCCAAGTTATCCGCATTCAATTTATCCCATTCATTGGCAGTATTATCGTCTTATTGGTTTGGCCCAAACGGGAAGCGTGGAATACTTCGGCGCATTTTCGCGCAGCAGTCTTCCTGGGGGTGTTATTCTTTATATTACTGATAACCCATGCCTGGGCGTCAATTGGCGATAACTATTGTGTATTCTGTTTATCGGACTATATAGCCTTTTGGGGGAATGTCGGTCTACTCCTGGTTGTTGTATCCATCAGTGCCTGGAATAAGACCCCTTCCCTTTTTGCCAAGGTGGCGATCGTTGCAACAGTGCTTGCGGCAACAACTGCAATAGGGTATGCACTCTTTGCACAAATTGGGAGCGGCCTGCTGAATATGCCCCTACCCCGCCTTCGGGCTGGGCATTTATTACCTGGTTGGGCCTCTCTCTGGCAAGTGTTATCCAATAAGTATCATATTGTTTACGCAGATGCGCGTGGCTACATTCCCGCCATTGCGGGTCTGGTTGTTGGGATTCTTTTACTAATCATATCGTTTATAATCTTCCGGCATCATCCCTACCGGAAAACGATGTATTTCGCCAGTTTCGTGGCATATGGTTTTCTAATTTTGGGATTGGTCTTGCTGCCTTTGCTGACCTGGACGTACGAGGTGGATATTTGTCAGACCGATGTGCTCAGCTCATATGGAAAAATTGGGGCTCAACTTGCAAGCATCGCACCACCGGGCACTAAAATCTATCTTGATGGCACCCTGACAGATGTTACCCTTTTATACACACACAGTGCTGATATCCTCTTACCTCAGCTTAACGACTATAATTCATTAAGGATAGGTGGTGATCCTGATCAAGAGCTGCGAAATGGCTTTTGGAATGAGCAAATAGGACTTCAATGGCGGAACACTGCAGATGTTTTTGTGATCGAAGAAGACCGGATGTCGGGGTGGAAGGATTACCTCACCCCGGATAAGTTTGAACAGATACCTTTGTCGCCAACCTTATTCACTTGTTCAACGGATGCTAATATTTTGCTATTCAAAAGGAAATGATTTCCCAATAAAAAACATCCTCTTTTATGCAAAGATTGTCTGCTTGAACATGATGTGGATAATCCTTTTTGACCGGCATGCTGATAGAGTTAGTTGAGAACTTGAATTTCAAAACCACCCATTTTATGCCTGAAAGAAACCAATGAATTTATCTCTGGTTATTCCTGTTTATAACGAAGAAAACAACTTGTTAATTCTTTATCATGCCATCCATGAAACGATGGATTCTATTAAGTACAACTGGAAGATCACCTTCGTGGATGATTGCAGCACGGATGGTAGTCTGGTCGTCCTGAAGGAACTTGCTCAAAAAGATCCCCGCCATGTACAGGTTATCGTATTTCGGCGCAACTATGGACAGACAGCCGCAATTGCAGCCGGCATTGATCATTCCGATGGAGATATCGTTATCCTGATGGACGCCGACCTGCAGAACGATCCGGCTGATATACCGATTATGTTGGCGAAACTGGATGAAGGCTATGATTTGGTTAGCGGTTGGCGTAAAGATCGCAAAGACCCGTTCCTGAGTCGCATTGTTCCCTCGCGAATTGCCAATGGCTTGATCTCCTGGGTGACCGGGGTTCATCTTCACGATTATGGTTGTACATTAAAAGCCTATCGTCGCGAAATTTTGAGCGGATTCCGGCTTTATGGCGAAATGCATCGCTTTATTCCAGCTTATGCCTGTGCCTCCGGGGCGCGCGTCACCGAGATAGTTGTCCACCACCACCCTAGAAAATTTGGCAAGTCCAAATATGGGATTGAACGCACCCTTAAAGTTCTTCTTGATTTGTTAACGGTCAAATTCCTCTTGAGTTTCTCGGTTAGTCCCATTTATATCTTCGGGGGAGTGGGA
>Ga0182011_10005303_pt1 | contig 10165 bp, 5 predicted proteins | sample 711E1DmetaG_FD_120481 | JGI IMG/M metagenome (GOLD analysis project Ga0182011, IMG submission 120481) | Permafrost microbial communities from Stordalen Mire, Sweden - 711E1D metaG | ecosystem: Environmental > Terrestrial > Soil > Wetlands > Permafrost | place: Sweden: Stordalen | collected...
GACCGAGACGTCGACGAACGCCAGCGCCGCCCCCGTAGGCGCCACTGGCTCCGCCGTTCGCACATGCCCCGTGCCGCAACCCAACGCCACGAGCGCGATGAGTCTTTTCATGACAGCTCGATCCCTATTCAGAAAGTGCAGGACTGGCTGGGGGCCGATCATGGTTGGCATGATCGGTGAGGGCGCGGGTGAGCACAAGAGATCCATGCGCCCCCCACTCTGCATCTGTGACGTGGATCACGGTATCGCATGGGCTCTCGACGGCGTCTCCGCTCACGACAAACGCGCCTCTTCCGCAGGCCTTCACTTGGCGTCCGCAGTACTCGAACAAGCCGGTCGAAGTGCCCAACGACTACGGCAAAGTGCGCGACACTGTTCGGCGCTTGTTGGGGACCTGACGGCGTGGCCCTTGGTCTCGCGGGCGATGGCCACGCCCACGCGCTCGGCCAGCTCCTGTTCCTCTATTCCTCCCTGTGAGTCTTCCTTGAGTGACCGGCATTGCGCCGGCTCGCCCTGAGCACGAAAGCGCCGAGTAGTAGCAGGGTCCAGGCCGCGGTCCACTGCCGGGCGATTTCGTTCCGGCCGGCCGAGCACGAACAGCCGGAGGACGCGGCATTCTTCGTGACCGTCGATCCACCGGCGCCGCTGCCGCCTGCACCGCCGGCGCCGCCCGACTCAGTCGACGCTCCTCCCGCAGAGCCCCCGGAAATCCCTCCCGAGTCGCCCGTCGAGCCCGGGTTGCCACCGGCTCCGGAGGAAACGCCGCCACCTCCACTGGAGGTGCTTGGCGTGGTTGTGCTTCCGCCAACCGAGCCGCCCGCGCCAACCGAACCGCCGGCGCTTCCCGAACGGCCACCGGTCCCCGAGCCGCCAGTCGCGCTCCCGGTGCTTCCCCCCGTCCCGCCGCCGCCCGCGGTTCCCCCGCTGCCCGGCGCGCCGCCCGTGCCACCTACTGGACCCGCGCCCACGACGAAGGGATCGTTGGCAGGATCCCATTTTCCGCCGCCCGCGAGCACCGCGTAGAGGGCGTAGTGGGTCATGCTCTCGAAAATCGTGAATTCGTTCTCCTGGATGTCTCCATGGCTATCGGCGTACCTGCGCTCGATGGGCAGGGTCCCGATGGCGGGGAACGTGGTGTTGCCAGTGCCTCCACTCGCGCCGAACACTAGGATTCCCGGTACGGGCTTCATCCACGTCGCCTGACTGTTCGTGTACCAGCTCTGTCGATCGTGAGGATCGGTGACGCTGTGAAAGCCGAGACCGGTCACGTAGCTGATCCCGATGGGATTGACGCCCAGAACGTAGTTCAGCAAGCTGGCAGCGGCATCCAGATAGCTCTGGTCCTGTGAAAAGCGCCAGTACAAGAGGGACGCGGCGGCGAAGATCCCCTGCTGCGTGTTGTGTCCCCAGCCGCCGCTGCTGGTGCCGACCGGATAGGCGTGGGCCTTGAGCTGGGCGATGTTCGCGTCGGCGGCCCCTTTGATGGCGGCGGTGAATCGCGCCACCACCGCCGGATCGGTTAACCGCGTCTTCTCGACCATGTAGGAAACGATGTAGCCGGGATTGTCGAAAGCGGCGTTGTTCAGCGAATATCCCGGCACCGCGAACGCATTGTTCTTGTAGTTGTCGACGGCGCTCGCGAGCGCTTGTACCTGGGTATGGGCGGCTGCATCGCCGTCGTACAGGTATTTCTGAATGTAGTAGTACAGCTTTTCGGGATTCGCCCAGGTCTTGCCGCTGATGTAGCTGAAGGCGAGCTGGGCCTCCGTCGCGAGCTTGTCGGCGCGTGCTGCATTGTACGGCTTGAGAAGCCGCGCAAGGTGCAGAAACAGCCCCGCCGCCACCGCGGGGCCCCGGTCGTCGGGCGCCATGGTCCCGTACTTCTTCTTGTCCGCCGTGTCGTAGGGCGCGCCATCCGAATACCCGGAGCAGTTGGTGCCATAGTAGATGCTGCCGTCGCTCTTCTGAAGCATCTCCCATATCAGCGTTCCCCATTCCGCCTCGTCGATGATGTCAGGGACGCCGTTGCCCTGTCCCACGATGTTGTATTTGTCGTCGAACTGGTCCGGGATGTCGAACTGGCCATCGCTGAACATCTCGGGGAAGGCCTCGTAGACCATCAGATTCACGATCGGGTTCGAGATGTGATACACCCGGCGATCCGTATCGCCGGCATCGTGGTAGCCACCGACGATAAACATGGTCGGCTCCGTGCCGGAGGGAGCGGCGATGGTTTCGGCAGCGGGAGAGTTCGTATCGTAGATGGTGGTATGGCACGGGTTCGTCCGGATGTCCCACCCGTAGGGGGAATGGATCGGACATCCGCAGCGCTGGTAGTACTGGCCGCGCATGATCGTGTAGGCGAGCCGCCGCGAGAAGTCCCCGCCGACACCGAAGGGATAGGACGCGCCGTAGCCCTTCACCGAAACCCGGTAGGGACCGCCCTGCGGAACCGCGGAGAGATCGATGCGGTAGACGAAGTCGCCGGAGTTGGTGTCCGCCCCGACCTCCGTCAACGTCCCGGTCGCCACCACCTTGTTGGTGAGGGTCTCGAACACCTCGTAGGTCGGCAGCGCGCCGCTGATCTGCTGAGTCCCGCCGTCGCCGAGCCAAATCGCGAAGAGGGCGTAGTTGCTCTTGGCCAGCGCGCTGTAGGCGGCCTGGTTGGTCTTGATCGAGGTGCACAGGGTCTTGTGGTCGTCGAAAGCCAGCGTCGCGTTCCCGTACGGCGTCTTGATGTCGTAGCTGGTGCCGCTGACCAGGGCCGGTACGGTGAGGTAGACGTGATGGTCGGCGGTCTTCGCCACCTGCATCATGTACCTGTTCACCGCGTTTGCGGGCTGGCCGCCCACCGTCCACTGCGAGACGTTCGACGTGTCCACCTCGTTCGCGTTGACCGTGGTGCTGGTGAAGTAGACGTCGATGACCGTGTTCGAAGCGGTGCGGACCTCTTTCAGCGTCAGAGCCGCCTCGGCGGTCAGCGGGCAGCAAAACACAGCGGCGGCAAGCAACAATCGTCTCATGCTGCACTCTCCTTGGCGGGCGGCTCTGAAGGGTCCAGTCAATACTAGGTAACGTCAGGATCCTGCGAAAACCTTCAATGTCAGTCGTTGTCCGCCGCAAAAATTCCGTACGGACCAGGACATGGCTGGGATCTTCTCCGTGTTCGTGCCGCAAGTGACCAGGATGGGAGCAAAGGGCATGTGCATGGCCCTTTCGGTGCGACCAGGAAAGGCTGGTCCGAAAGGAGTGAATCATGCGATGAATTCATGAAATTCTACCCAAGCTATCCCACAGCCGGGGGAAAACAAGCCCATTTTTGCGGTGGGTGCCGTCGTGGGCATAGCCTATCCCTGGCCCCGCTCTTGGGGGCGCTGCTCGATCACCACTCGGGGCTGGGCGGGTCAGCGTAGTCGACCTCGGCGAGGTCGGCCGTGCCCGAAAGCTCGGCTTGCGGCGCGGGGCTTCGCTGGAGATTCCGAGGTGGTCCAGGATCTTGCGTATGGCGTCTGGCTTCGTGATCGCGGCCAGGATCTTCATGCGCCCATGGCGCTTCGGGCATGTCAGCGCGTCTGTCATGAACACGCGTCTAAGGAGAGCCCAAGGTAGTCGGCCGCCTCTTTGTGTCTTGGTGATGCCTCGAACTCGTCAAGCACGAAGGCGGCCGCACTCCAGATCTTTGGCAGGTGCGAGAAGCTCAAGGGAAAGCATGGACGACCCGTCGGCCCCCGGGGGCCGTGACTTATCCCATTCTGCGCAGGAGGACCCGTGGCCGCCAGTGCTAACCTGTTCCCCTTTCCCAAGGACAACGGAACCGGCAGACGTGATAGGCTCAGCAAAAGCCGTCCCGATGGCGGGGGCGAGTCCACCTGCCCCGAGAGCCACCTCGGCCACACAGCAATGTCGAACCCCACCAATGACCAAACGATTGCGATGAGCCCGTGGGCCCGAACGGTACGCTGGCTCCTGGGGTGGCGACGCCGTCTTTCCGCTTTGGATTACCTGCGGGCGTTGGCGGTTCTAGGATTCCTGCTGTTTGCATTCAACACGACCGCGGGATGGTGCAAGACGCACGTCTTTCAGCCGTTTCGCGATGGGAGAATGAAGGGCCGCGACCTGTACCAGGTTTCCGCGATTGAGAAGGACCTGTCCCTGGTCCGCCGATCGCTGCCAGCGACGGGCACGGTTGGGTATCTTTCCGAAAAGTGGGAGGGACGACGCTACGAGTTGCGCTATCTCTTGGCTCCCTTGCTCTTGGATTTCGATTGGACCAAACACGAATTGGTGCTGGTGGACTACCCCATGGGAAACCGGAAGTCGCCGCAGTTCTTGCCCAACTATCGATTGATTACCGATTTTCGCGGCGCCAGTTCCTTTGCGCGTGACATGAAGCTCTTTCGGCGGAAGCCCTGATGAATCGACTTGGTGCCGTCTTCGTTTCCTTCGCGCTAACCTGGCTCATGGGCTATTTCGTGGTTGCCCTGCTATGGGGGAAACACCCACGAAGCCTGAACGACAAACTCTTTCAGGCCTGCGCCGCGTGGGGGATCGGGGCCGGAATCATTGCTTCACTCTATTTCCTGTGGATTGCAGTAACGGGCAGCGCCGCAGAGGGGTTCGTGGTTTACGAGGCATTCGCTGTCCTCGCAATGGGTCTGCTCTGGTGGCGTTCTTGCCCAAGAAACCAGGCGAACAGTCCCCGGAAGAAGGAATGGGGCTGGGTCTCAGCCCTGCTGGCTTTGTATTTTTGCGTCGTCGGCCTGGGGGTGGTTGCATCCTTGTTGCTGCAAAACCAGGGGGGCGCGTGGGATGCCTGGGCCATTTGGAATGTGCATGCGAAGTTCCTCAATGCCCCGGGGAACGGGGCATGGAAAGCCGTCTTCGCGCCCATCATGGATCTCTCCCATCCCGACTATCCCCCTTTGTTGCCGGCCTTGGTCGCGCAAGGCTGGTTGCACGTCGGGAAATCGATACCCTTGGTGCCGGTCAGCCTGGCATTTCTCTTCGCCGTCGCCAGCTTCCTCTTGATAGCATCCGCCATCACGCACGCGCGCAGCGCCACGATGGGAGCGTTGGCGTGCGCCATCCTTGCGACGAGTTCGGTTTTTCTCGGCGTCGCGATGTCCCAATACGCCGACATGCCCCTGGCGTTCTATTTCTTGTTGACTGTGGCTTTCCTTCACCGTGCCGATTCGTCCGATACTCCAGCAAAGGGATTGTATCTTCTGGCGGGATTGTCAGCGGGCATGGCGGCCTTGACCAAGAACGAAGGCAGTCTGTTCCTTGTGGCGCTGGGCGCCGGGCGGCTGGTTCACTTGCTCCTTGGGGGTGATTTCAGACGCAAGTTAAGGTCTCTGACATGGGTTCTTGCGGGATTGGCGCCAGTATTGTTAGTGCTTCTGCTCTTCAAGTCGTATGCCTCGCCCAGCTATTTGGTTGCCGGTCAAGGCAAAGACATGTGGCACAAGTTGTTCAGTCGAGAACGCGCTCTGCTGATTGTCGCAAAGGCCCGCGAGGAGCTGGAAACGCCGGTCACTTTCTCCTCGAGCTATGTCAGCCTGGGTGTCGTGCGGAATTGGAATCTGTTGGCCACGATGTTCTTGCTCCTGCCGATGGGGATTGATCCGGCGCGACTGCGGCGGACCGGGACCAAGGCGGCACTGCTGTTGGCAGTCCTGGGACTGCTGGGGGACGTCCTGTTCATGCGAGTCAAGACGGGCGGCTACGACGTCCACCGATCCGTGCTCATCGGCGCCTGCTTTTTGGCTGTCGCATGGGGGTTTGATCGTCGCCGGCTGTTGAACGCGTCGACTTTGTCTTTCATCGCCACGTTTCTTCTGGTGAACGCTGGGTACTTCGTTGTGTACATGCTTACGCCATTGGACTTGCAGTGGCAGTTGACTTGTTCCATCGAGCGGCTGTTCTTGCACACCATTCCCCTCGCCATCTTCATCGCCTTTCTCACTTTGCCACCCTGGGCACCGTCGACAGACCGCGATCCAGCGTAGCGGCGGCCTCGTCTGGCTCGTTGGTTAACTGCCGCCAGCCAATTCGTTGACCAGCCAAGCCAGGCGCTCGCCGCGCTCGACGAAGGCACCGGTGGCGCGCGCCAGGGCCCGTTCGGGCATGCCCGCCACCACGGCGCTTTCGGGATCTTCCACCACCGCGGTGCCACCGGCGGCGCAGATCGCGCCCAGTCCATCGGCCCCGTCATTGCCCATCCCCGACAACACCACGCCCAGCGCGCGTCGGCCAAAGGCGCCCGCCAGCGACGAGAGCAAGACCGTGCCCGAGGGCCGGAAGCCGTCGACCGCATCACCCGACTGCAGGCGCACGCGCCCGTCGAGGGCCAGCTCCATGTGCGCGTCGTCGCCCGCCACCACCACCTGGCCGGGCGACACGCTGTCTCCCTCGCGCGCGATCTTCACCGTCAGTTTGCTGGCAGCCGCCAGCCACGACACCAGCGCCGTGGCGAATCCGCGCTCGGTGTGCTGCACGACCGCGATGGGCGCGGGAAAGTCGATCGGCAAGCCCGCCAACAGATCGCGCAGCACGCGCGGCGCTCCCGTCGAGCCCACCACCCCCACCACGGCAACCTCGCTGGGACGAAGAGGCACCGAGCGACGAATCACCGGCTGGGCCAGCACGCGGGCGCGCGCCACCTGCACCATGCGGCGGATGGTCCCCACCAGCCGCTGCAAGCTGGTGTCGTCGAATCCCTCGGCCGGCTTGTGGAAAACCTCGAGGGCACCACCGGCCAGCGCGTCCTGCTCGGACGGGCTGCTCGAGCCCGGCGCGCCCACCAGTACCAGAATCGGACAGGGGCACTCGCGCATGATGCGCAAAGTGGCATCGGTTCCGCCCATGATGGGCATCAACAGGTCCATGGTGACAAGGTCGGGGCGTAGCTCAGCCGCCATACGCACCGCCTGCGCCCCGTCGCTTGCCTCACCCACGATCTCCAGGTCGGACTCGCGTGACAGTCCTGCGCGCAGCACCGTGCGCACCACTGGCGAATCATCGACCACCAGCACGCGGATGCGCGCTGGCGCGCCAGTCACGATCGGCCCGCTTCCCCTGCCTTCCCCCGGAGCCCGAACCACAGCCTGCATGCGCGCCACGCGCGCCGTGCGGCGCACGGTCGCAGCCAGCGCGGCAGCCGCCGTCGCATCGAACCCTGTGGCCGGCTTGGGAAATACCTCGAGCGCGCCGCGAGCCAGGGCCTCCATCGCCAGGGTGCGCACATCGCCACCGTCGCGAGCCACCACCACGATGGCCGTGGGGCAGTCACGCATGATCCGCGCGGTCGCCTCCAGCCCGTCCATCACGGGCATGAGCACGTCCATGGTGATGACGTCGGGGCGCAGTCGTTCGGCCAATTCGACCGCAGTTTTGCCGTCGCCCGCCTCGCCCACCACCTCGATATCCGGGACTGCCGCAAACGCCTCGCCCAGCACCGCCCGGACCAGCGGAGAATCATCAACCACCAGCACCCGCGTCTTCACGGCCGCACCACCAGGGGACTCACGGTTCTCCACAGCAGGGCCTGGTTGAAGTCACTCTTGTCGATGTAGGCCTGCGCGCCTGCCTGCAATGCGGATTTCTTCTCGCTCTCGTTGCCGCGCATGGAGATGGCCACCACCGGTACGTCCCCGCCCTGCGCCAGGCTGCGAATGGCGCGTAGCAAGCCCAGCCCGTCGAGCCGGGGCATGTCCATATCGGTCAGCACAATGTCCACGCCCGGCTCGGCCGCCAGCACGGACAACGCCTCCTCGCCGTCGCTGGCGACCAGCACACGCAGGCCATGGGCACGCAGCGCCTCGGCCACGATGTCACGCACCAAGGGCGAATCGTCCACCACCAGCGCCAAGCAATCCGACCCGCTGGGCAGCGGCGGCTCTGCCGCGGCTGCGCGGGCCTTGGCTTGCTGGCTGCGCGCCAACAACACCAGCTCGGTTGCCTTGAGCACCACCGCGAGGGTCCCGTCTTCCAGGGTCACCGCAGACGTGACCAGGGGCTGGCGCTCGAAAAACTTCACCATGGGCTTCAAGACAACCTCGCGCTCCAAGTGGTCGCTGCTGCCCTGCAAGGCGACCAGGTCGGCCCCACTTTGCGCGATGATGATGCGCGTGTTGGCGCCGGTGCCCCGAGTCTCGTCGAGCGCCTTGCCCAAATCGAGCAACGGCAGCAGCATGTCGTTGTAGCGGATGGCCGGTCCGTCGGGGTCCTCCACCGTGGGCACCGAGCGAGCCTCCACCAGCGCGCGCACCGACGAGGCAGGCAAACCGTAGCTGCCCATGCCCACACGAAACAGCACCGCGCGGGAGATGGCGACGGTGATGGGCACGTAGATGTCGAAGGTGGTTCCCTGACCAACCTGCGTGGTCACCTCCACGGTCCCGCCCAGACCCTCGACGACGTCGAGCACCACATTGAGCCCGATGCCACGGCCCGACAGCTCCGTCACTTGACGCCGCGTCGAGAAACCCGCCGCAAAAATTGTGCGCATGATCTGCGCGTCGGGGGCCGAGTCCGCCTGAGCCGCGTCCAACAGGTTGATCTCGACCGCGCGCCGCCGTACCACCATCGCGTCGATCCCGGCCCCATCATCGGACACGCGCAGGTGCAAGCGCTGGCCCGCGACACTCGCGACCACCCGCAGCGTGGCCTCCACTGGCTTGCCCAGCCGCTTGCGTGTCTCGGCGTCTTCAATCCCGTGATCCACGGCATTACGCAAGAGATGCAAGAGAGGCTCCTCCAACATCTCGAGCAGCGCCTTGTCTACCTCGACCTGCTCGCCCTCGATATCCAGCCGCACCTCGCGCGAGAGCGAGCGAGCCAGCGCGCGCAGGGGCAGGGGGAATCGCTCCAGCAGTGTTCCCAGCGGTGTCATGCGCAGCTCGCGCGTGGCGCTGTCCAGTTCCGCCATCACCCGCGACAGACCGTGGCTCTCCTCGCGCAGGCGCGACTCGATCCCGGCCAGGCCGTCCACCACCAACCCCCACGAGCGCGCCCGGAGACTGTCCGGGGTCGACGCGAACGCGTCGCGTGCGTCGGCCGCGGTCTCGCGAACATGGTGCAGGTCACGCACCAACTGGCGACAGCGCACATGCGACAACAACATGTCTGAGACGACGTCGCGCAGACGATCGATCTTCTCCGAGGCGATACGCACCGAGCCCTCGCGCCGCTCGGCGGGCGGAGCCGGAAGTAGGGACACCGCCGACGGAGCGGCTGGCGCCGACCCGCCGGGGATCGCGTGCTCGTCGGCTTCCGACGGGGGCAACAACGCCTGCACTTCGCTGGCAAAGGCCGCGGCCTCGGAAGGCCAGGTCCCCGGCTCACTCTGCGCCAGCAGAGCGCCGATCAAATCCAGCCCGCGCAGAATCAGATCCCCGGCACGCTGGTCGGGACGTTCGTGCCCATCGCGCACCAGCTTCACGAAGCCCTCGATGAGATGAACCAGGCGCGACACCTCCACGAAACCGGTCAGGCTGGCTTCGCCTTTCAGGGTGTGGCTCTCGCGCAAGAACCCGGCCGGGTCGACGCCCTTGGTCTCGAAGTCGATCCACGCCAGGTTGAGACGGCCCAGCCGTTCGGCCGCCACTCTGCGAAACGTCTCCCGCTGCCTCTGCCGGCGGGCTTCCAGATCGCTGGTCTCCATACTAGTGGCTGTTTCCACCGGCCGTTGCGCTCACCCGCAGGGGCGCTCGATCGCTGACCCGGGCCGGTGGGGTCGCCGAGCCACTGCCCACCAGAGCGCCCAATTGCAGAGCCGCCTCGGCCAACTCCGCTGCGTTGGCGGCGGTCTGTCGCGTGCGCGACATGGCATCGGTGACCGTCGCCGCCATGTCGTCCATGCTCTGCCCCACCTGCTCGGTGGCCCTGCGCTGCTGCTGGGTGACCAGGGCGATGTCACGAGCTGAGCGCGTGGTTTCCTCGGACAGGGCCACGCCCTCCTGTCCGGCCTGAACCGCGACCTGCGCAGCGCCTCGTATGTCATTCATCAACCGCCGGATGCCGGCCACCGACTCCATCACGCTCTCGGCCAGCCGGCGCATTTCCGCCGCCACCAGGGTGAAGCCACGCCCGGCCTCGCCCGCCTTGGTGCCCTCGAGCGCGGCATTGAGAGCCAGGAGATCCGTGCGATCCGCCACCTGCATGA
>Ga0182011_10005304_pt1 | contig 10165 bp, 7 predicted proteins | sample 711E1DmetaG_FD_120481 | JGI IMG/M metagenome (GOLD analysis project Ga0182011, IMG submission 120481) | Permafrost microbial communities from Stordalen Mire, Sweden - 711E1D metaG | ecosystem: Environmental > Terrestrial > Soil > Wetlands > Permafrost | place: Sweden: Stordalen | collected...
GCCAAATGTTCTTGTCCGACAAATTCCGCAAAGTTTTTGGGCCTTAGTCTTAGAGCTAAATTCATGCCACCATTGTAGCACTTTATTTAATTTTCAACATTAAATTCTGCTATAATTTTAACAATGATTAAATATGTTGGTTTTGATAAAGACGGAACGTTGATAGATGATGTAAATGGTTACAAAAAAGAATGGGGTAAATTAGTAAATCTTAAATTTGGGATTGATAAAGAAGACGCTGAAAATGTTTTTATGGAGCTTATCGAAGGTCCGACATCTCTCCAATTATCAACTCTTTTGCAAAAACATCACCTCGACCTTTCTCAATCGGAAGTTTTTAAGCAAGCAGAAGAACTTGCTTATCATTTGGGAGAAAATTTTAAGGGCAATGCTTTCCCCGAAGTTTTAACTACTCTAAAGAAATTAAAAGAAAAAGGATACATTGTCTTTGTTTCTTCGGGGCAGCAGGAGATTATCACAAAAGAAGACTTAGAGAGAACCGGTTTAATGCAATACGTTGATTATTATGTCGGGATTAGGCCGGATCAACCGGAATTTAAAAAGGGTGAACCACATTTTCGGGATGTTGCTAAATACTTTGGTGTTGATTTTGAAACTTTTATTAAAGAAACAGTTTATGTTGGTGACACTTTAGTCGATGTTGAGAACCCAAAACAATTGGAGATGAGAAGCGTCGCAAGATCGGGCACTCTTTCCAAAGGGAAATTGTTGGAACTGGGAGCAGATTTTGTAATACCTGATTTATCAACTCTTCCCGAAGTTCTCAAAACCCTATGAAGTTCTTCTCTGCCTGACTCGTTCTAAGTTGGTTAATAATTTCTTTCGCAGTCTCAAACTTTTTGGAGTAACTTCCAAAAGCTCGTCGTCTTCCAAAAAGTCAATGCATTCCTCAAGGCTCATTGCCACCGGCGGGGTCAAAGTTCCAATGGTTACATCTGAAGTAGAAGCGCGCATGTTAGTTTGTTTTTTCTCTTTGGTAACATTTATTTCAATATCGTCCTGCCTAGTGTTTTCACCGATAATCATTCCCTCGTAGACTTGTGCTCCTGGCTCAATAAAAGTAATTCCCCGACCTTGTGCGTTATTCAAACCGTATTTCAAAGCCGAACCGTTTTCAGACGCAATTAAGACCCCGTTTCGAACCTGTGAGACGGTTGGCGACATTGGTTCGTAATCCAAGAAAAGCATGTTCACAATTGCGGTTCCTTTAGTGTTGGTCAGCAAATCATTTCTGATGCCAAATAAATTTTTGGACGGGATTTTATATTCAAACTTAGTGTTACCTTTGCCGTCGGAGAGCATATTAATCATCTCGCCTTTGCGGGTTCCCATTTCGGCGGTAATAATTCCCAAAAACTGGTCGGGTACGTCAATCATCGCAATTTCAATTGGTTCCATGATTTGTCCGTTAACGATTTTGGTAATGACTTGCGGTTTTTCAACTTGAAATTCATAGCCTTCGCGTCTTAAAGTTTCAATCAGAATGGCCAAATGCAATTCTCCGCGTCCGGAGACAACCATTTTGTCTCCTTCTTTTTCCAATTTCAGACTGATGTTTGTTTCCAGCTCCTTAACCAATCTTTCCAAAATCTGCCGCGAGTTGGTAAATTTTCCTTCCCTGCCGGCAAATGGAGAAGTGTTGGCGGAAATGGCGATCTTAATAGTTGGTTCTTCAAGATGGATTCTCGGTAGAGGCTCGGGGTTTGCCGAATCAGCGATTGTATCTCCGATGGTAACATTTGAAAAGCCGGTTATATCAACAATATCTCCGGCAGAGGCTTTTTCCACTTCAATTTTTTTTAGGCCGTGACTTAAGCGGATGCTTTCCGCTCTTCCGAAAATTATTTTCCCCACGGCATTAATTAATACGAGGTTTTGTCCTTGCTGAAGATTTCCCCTGCTGATTCTGCCGATAGCATGTTTACCCTTATGGACGTTGTAATCAAGGTTGGAAACCAACATTTGGAAATTGCCCTCTTCGACTTTGGGAGCAGGAATAAATTCAATAATTTCGTTTAAAATTGGTTCTAAATTTTCGCTTGTTTTCAATTCTTCTAAAGACGCGGCGACTTTTCCTTCCCGACCAATGGCGTAAAAAATAGGAAATTCCAGTTGGTCGTGGTGGGTTGCCAGTTCCAAAAATAAATCGTTGGTATCGTTTAGCGTTTTTTGCACATTAGCCAGTTGTTTATCAATCTTATTAATAACGACGATTATTTTTAGTCCCAACTCCAAAGCTTTTCGCAGCACAAATTTAGTTTGCGGCATTGGTCCCTCTTGAGCGTCAATTATCAACAGCGCGCCGTCGGCCATATTTAAAGTTCTTTCGACTTCGCCGGAAAAATCCGCGTGGCCGGGAGTATCAATAATATTTATTTTGTAGCCCTTATAATAGATGGCGGTGTTTTTGGCTAGAATTGTAATCCCCCGCTCCCTTTCCAAAGGATTGGAGTCAAGAATAGTGGTTTGCTGCATTTCCGCTTCATTCGCCCGAAAAGTGTGCGATTGCTTTAGCATAAAATCAACCAAAGTAGTTTTGCCGTGATCAACATGCGCGATGACCGCCACATTTCTAATTTTGTCAGATGTAAATTCGTCCAGGTTCATAATAAAAAACAGCTTTTTGAGGAGCTGTGCTTTTATTATACCACAGGTTTGAAGCAAACGGGCATTTAAGCTATAATTTAAAAATGGCGGTCAAAAGAAAAACAAAAGTCCGTCGGCAGCAAAATAACCCGTGGTCAAAACTTATTTCCTTAGGGCTGCTGGCTTTAATTTTACTCGGCGTATTTTCAATAGTAATTAGTTCAAATCGGGTAGCGTCATCTAAATCAGCTGACCTTTCTTTCAGAGCGAAGACATTTTTTTCTCCGCTTCGTTACACGCCGCTAATTAGTCCGTATCCAGATATCACTATTACGCCTACGCCCATTCCGCTAACGGGTTTTTGCTTGCATGTTCCGGTTTTGATGTATCATCACATCCAACCGGAGTCGGTGGCTAAAGAACTTGGCCAAACTTCCTTAACCGTTGATAGCGGCGTTTTTGACCAGCAAATGGCCTATCTTGCAAGTAGCGGCTACACGCCGGTTTGGGCAAGCGAACTTATCAATGCACTTTTAACCCATTCGCAACTGCCCGGAAAACCGGTGGTGGTAACAATGGATGATGGTTACGCCGATAATGACATTTACGCTTTGCCGGTTTTGCAAAAATACGGTATTAAGGCTAACTTAATGCTGGCATCGGGCTTGGTCGGCGGAAATCCTGACATGCTCACCTGGGATCAGGTTAACCAGATGAAGGGCAGCGGCTTAATTTATTTTACCAATCACACCTGGTCGCATTACGCGATTTCCAATGGTCCGCAAAGCAAAATTGAATCCGAAATCGATGTTGCCCAAGGGCAAATCCAGGACCATACCGGGCAAACTATTAATGTCTTCACCTATCCGTATGGCTCGTTTAACAATAACTCCATTCAAACTCTGCAGCAAAAAGGTTACATAGGAGCATTTACCGAAATTCCCGGACAATACCAATGCGATAGTTTTATTATGACTTTGCACCGTACCCGCATCGGCAACGGTTCTCTCGCCTCCTACGGATTGTAGATTCTATTCTGACTGCGATTGCCGTATTTTGTTCTATTTACTTTCGTATAAAATTCTCATAAACTGGTTGTATGCTGCCCTTAATAATTTTAAAGAGAATCCTCAAGACATATATTTTTTGGCTTTTGTTATAACTTTATGAAAACCATTCTGCACGTTGATTTTGACTCTTTTTTTGCCAGCGTTGAGCAGCAGTTCAATCCCAAACTTCGCGGGAAACCGATCGGTGTGACGGCGCAAAACGGACGGACTTGCATTATCGCCGCTAGCCGCGAAGCCAAAAAAATGGGAGTTAAATCTCCCAGCCGGACTTTTGAAGCGTTAAGAATTGTGCCAAGTATGATTTTCGTTCCGGCCCATTTTGCCAAGTATTGGGAAATAACCCAAAAGTTTTTGGATATCTGCAAGGATTTTTCCCCGTATGTCGAGCTTTTTTCCTTGGACGAAGTGTTCATGGATGTCACTTCAACGCAAAATCTATTTGGAGGCAAGTATCAGCTCATTAATAAAATTAGAGAGCGGATTAAAAATGAAATCGGTGAATGTGTCACTGTTTCGGTTGGCATTTCTCATAATAAGCTTTTAGCGAAATTGGCGTCAGGTATTAATAAACCAAACGGACTTTTAGAAATAACGCCGGAGAACATTTGGCAAGTCTATGCAGAAGTAAAGCTCACCGATTTTTGCGGCATTGGCAGAAGGATTGAAGAAAGGCTTAGGCGACTGCGGATTTATACGCCGCTGGAGCTTCACAAAGCACCGTTGGATGTTCTACTTAAGGAATTTAAGGACGCGGAGGGGCACTTTTTAAAAAATCTTGGTAACGGAGTTGATGATTCGGTAGTTGTCCCCTACTATTTTCCTGCGGAAACAAAATCGGTCGGTCGGAATTATTGTCTGCCGCAAAATCAATATGATCAACGAGTGGTAATGCAAAACGTTTACGAGCTTTGCGAAGAGGTAGTGTTTAAGTTAAGAAAGCTTAGTAAAAAAGCCAGGACAGCCGGGATTTATTTGGGCGGCAGTAGAAATGTGCACGGCCGCAAAACCACCAATGAATATTTTGACAGCGGGCAGGAAATGTTTAGCCTCTGCCAAAAAATTCTAGATGAAAATGGATTTTATTTTGGCGAGAATGATTACATTAGAAGAATTAGTGTTTGGGTAGGAAGTTTGGAGGAATCGTCTTATTTGCAAGCGTCTTTATTTGATTTTGACGTAAAGAGGAAAAAAATTGTTCAGACAGTCGATATGCTCAATGAAAAATTCGGCGACCATACCATTCGAAGAGGATTTTTACTCAATGCCGACAAGCTAACAACTGTTCCGAATGGTTTTATGGCCGACCGTTACGAACGGCAAAAACTCACCGCAGAATTTAACCCGAAATTGATTTAGCTTCATCGATAATGGTTTGCTTTTTATCATTTTGAAGTCCCAAAAGGTCTAAACTATTTTCACTGTGTAGAATTTCACCGACTAAAACAATATGGTTATCCAACAAGGTTTGTTTTTGCGGTTCGGATAAAGATGACAAAAGTGTAATCGGATAGAGTTGATGTCTTTCCACTAAATCCCGGAGACTTTCATTTTGCGGATAGCTCCAGCTAGTAACGCCCATCCCAACACAAAGCGCGTAAGCTAAAGCGTCGGGAGTAATTTTCGTATTGGTAAAAAGCCAAGGTTGGGTGAACTGATATTTTTCTTTTAAATCGTCAAATCTGGCTTTAGTGTACAGCGAAACGTGGACATCGGTATGGATTCCCGGCGCGTTATGGTATTTTGCTTCAACCATTATCTTCGCATTGTCTTTTTGGGCAATGACGTCAATTTCATGACTGACACACTTGCCCATCAGCACTTTCCGTGTTTGAGTTGAATACCCGATTGACTTTAAAATCTCCGTGACGAAATCTTCAAACGGATAGCCGGTTGGTCCCAATTCCATCAGCGCTTGTTTTAATCTGTATTTGGCTGCAGCGGGATGAGGTGCGGTTTGCAAAAATTCAGTCACGTGCCGATAGACTTCTTGTGAGGGAATGTTTTCATAAAGTTTTGATTGTACATGTGAAAGCACTTTATCTCGCAAATTAAGAGGAATGCCGGCTCTTTCTATAGAATATCTTAATTTCTCTTCACTAAACGGTTCTTTAATTCCGTTAGCCTTTAGAATGTTGACCATGACTTTATCGTAGGACTTGCATTTGTTTTTTGCAAATAACTGATTAGTACGATTTAAAAAAACTTAAAGCATTTACTGCTGCTTTATCCCATGATTGGGTTAAGTTATGATCGTTCCCAGGATACGTTAAGAGATCGGCTGTTTTATTTAGGCTGATTAGATTATCATATAATTCAATTGAAGTTCGGTACGAAACAGTACTATCAATAAGTCCGTGATTAATTTGAATTGGCGTTTGAATATCCGAAAGATAATTAATTGGCGAAACGCTTTGCCAAAGTAGGGGATTTTTTTCAGGAGTACCCATAACTTTAAACGTCTCTGCATAGTAGTCTTTGTCATTTTTTGTTTCCTGTAACCATGGGACATGGGAACTGCTAAACCAATCGACGAGATCAGTCACCGGTGCCCAAACAACAGCTGCTCTTATTCTAGCCAAAATTTCCGGGTGTTTGCCGGCGATTTCCAGTACTTTGAGGGTAATCTCTCCGCCCATAGAATGTCCATATAAATAAATCTGATTTGGATTAGCTTGAGGAATATTTTTTAAGGATTCGATTAAATTTAGAACATCAACTGGATAGGCAAAACGCATTAGGACGGTGTCTCCCGTTTCGGAATTTCCATTTCCGCGATAATCGGGTTTTAGAACAAGATAGCCTTTTGTGGAAAAATAGTCGGTAATACTTTTATAGGAATCTATCGTGCTGTAACTTTTCGGTTCGACAAACCCATGATTAATAATTACGACCGAATATCCTCCGATTGGCATTTCAGAAGTCGGAATATTCATCAACGAATATTCTTTAAGTCCATCCGATAAATAAGAAATTATGTAACTCTTAAAATTACCGGCTGAAGTTACTTCCCTTTCTATGGATATGTCGCTTTTTTGATAATTCCTATTTGATAAAGCCGTGATTGAATAAGGGAAAAGAGAGACCTGTCCCTTCTTTGGCTTAGGAGCGGCTTGGGTATATAAGCTCCTTTTTTCAAAAGCGACAAAGTCTCCGTTTTCATAAACCTGAATGTAATTTTTATCGTTGGACATTTGTTTAACCATTGCTTTTTGAGTTGTCAAGGATGGTTGGGCAAAATTATCGTTCAATAAGAAGAGGATCACATCGGCTTGTCCGATGCCAACCGGAATAGTGTAGATATTTCTGCGGTGCGATAAGTGCGAGCCGAGATTATTGCTGGCGGCAATGCTGTAGCGGGTCGGAATTTGGGAAAGAAAATCATCGATAATTTGTCTGTTTGAGAGCTGGTCTTTAAACATGGCAACGTTTGCGTGAATAGTTCCCGGCAGTGGTCCATAAAGATAGGCGGAGATTAAAGCGAATCCGACGAGGTAAGTAATTATCAAACGGTTATTAATTTTCGGAAGCTTTTTCTTCAAAATTAAGACAGCGTAAATAGCCGATACGGCCAAAAAAGGCGTTATTGCCGCTGTGTATTGATAATAGATTTGATGCAATTGAGCGTTACCACTCAATAAATTAATGACTAAGTCTGGAGCGGCGAAAATTAAATAAAAAGGAGCCAGTAAAGACATTAATCCAAAAGGCAGTAAGAGTTCAACTAGATATTGTACTTTTTGTGGTTGTAATATGATTGAAATAGTTTTTATCGGGGAAAATAAAATATTTTTGGAAATGCTGGAGGCGGTTCCGCCAAAATCTGAATAATAAGCTAAGGCAAAATGTCCGCTACCTTTAACATATGGGATAATTACCCAAATCAGTAGATAGCAGATAAGAGTTGATGATAAGAAAACGACTAATCCAAAACCTATTTCCAAAAGCTGTTTTTCGGAAAAGTTTAGACGAAATTTTTTCTCAAAAATTGTACGAGCAATTATTGCTAAGCCAAAAAGCGCGGTTATTGCCCAAACTTCCTCTTTCGTCAATCCGGATAAAATTGCAAACAGTAAAAAAAGTAAATAGTTTTTTTTCAAAAAGAAATAAAAGGTAGCCAAAAGAAGCGTTGTGCCTAAAACTATGGCATGGAAATCATAAAGATTGGTAAATTGTAACGAAGGATTCAAAAGGTAAATAGCGGAAAAAGTTAAAGCCAAATTTTTATTACGTAAAAGATAATCAGCAATTAAAAAAACAAAAACTGCACCGAGCCCCAAAACAACAGTTTGTAAAAGTAGCAGCATCTGCGGGTTTGACCAAATCAAATATAAAGGCGAAATAAGAATTAAAATAAAATCGGCATGAAAGGCTAAACGCGAGATATTGGCTGTTCCGTTGGGATCGGTAATCTGAAAAATCCGGTCATGAATCGTATTCCAGATGGTTTGGTCCATGTTACCCAAGTCAAACCGGCCGGTAAAAAAATTATTATAACGAAGGAAGCTCGCTAGCGTGAAATAGGCAATGTAGATCAGGATAAAAACGCCTAGTGCTATTGCATATTTGTGTTTTTGGATAAAATTTATCATTTGTTTTTAATCTTGGTAGAGATTTCAAACCCTAATACTATTGCTAGAAAAGTAAGCTCTGAAATTATCAAAACAATTCTTGAGAATATACTTAGAAATCCGGCAGTCGCGATTGAAGTAAGCTTAGTAAGTCCTAATGTAATAATCCCTTCGCGAACGCCCAACCCCATGGGTGTTATAAAAGACAAGTAGCCGGCAAGAAGCGCAAAAGTAAAAAAAGCGGAAAGCTCAAGAAATAGTTTGGGTTCAAAAGTAAACACAGAAAGACAAGCTACTAAAGTAGCGAGGCCAAAGATAAAAAAGGCAACGGTTGAGATAAGGGTTAGAATTATTTTTTGCCGCAAAGAATATCCCGGCAAGAAAAGATTAGCGCGAAAATTTCCAAGTCCCCGCTTTTGGAAAAGAAAAGCCACGACCAGCGAATAAATAATGATTACAGCAGCTGATCCTAAAATAATAATTTGCATTTGTCTTAGTAGTTGTACGGATTCACCGGAGCTTAATATCAATGGAAGACAAAAAATGGAAATGAGAGCGCAGGAAATAATGATTAGCTGAATTTCATCCAGAAGAGCCAGGCCGACCAATTTTTTTTCAACTCCTTCATTTTCAAATAAAGAAACCCGGCTTAAAAAAGACCAAATGTTCCCCGGCATATAGCGTTTAAATTCGGAGATTTCCCAAAGGTAGGCGGTTTGCATTAAAGGCATCCGATGCCCTTTAAACTGTAGAATAGCTTTCCATAAATAGCAGCGCAAAAAATAATAGACGAGAAATAAAATTACCGATAAAATTAACAATGGAATATTAGCGTTAAATATTCTGGCTTGAATAAAAATAAATTGCGGCAAAAACAGCCTAATTAAAAAAATTATGGCCACAATCGCCAACGGCCAGCCGATCAAAAACTTAAGTAGAGAGATCGTTTTATTCATAGCGTAATGCGTCAATCGGGCTAAGCTTAGAGGCTCTAATCGCCGGAGCCATACCAAAGATTATACCAACTGCGACCGAAAACCCAAAAGCTAAAACAACCGACCATAAAGTGACGGTTGAAACAAGCAAAATGGCGATCACAATGGACACTAACATGCCCAAAGCTATTCCTACCACTCCTCCTGTAACCGAAAGCATGACGGCCTCAATTAAGAATTGTTTAAGAATGTCATTTCTTTTTGCACCGAGCGCTTTTCTTAAACCAATTTCCTTGGTCCTTTCCGTGACGGAGACAAGCATGATGTTGGCAACTCCGATACCGCCGACAAGCAAAGAAATTCCGGCAATTCCCCCCAAGGCAAGCGACAGCACATTAGTAATGCTGGAAATAGTAGATTCCAGAGAGTCCGCGGTTTCAACCGAAAAATCATCGGTTGTTAATTTTTTTAACAATGTCTCATTTATTTGTCTAATAACAAGCGGCAGAAGTTCGGGACTGTTTGCCGCCACATCAATTCTTCCTACCGAAGTTGCTCCGTATTGAGTGCTGGCAGCCTCAGCCGAGATAAAGGCGGCATTGTCTTCATCAATTCCCGCAACAGATCCAAGTTTGCCATAAACCCCCACTATAGTATAGAGTTTAGTACCCAGGAATATTCTTTTTCCCAAAGGATTAACGTTATTGAAAAATTTACTTTTAACAGTTTGTCCAATTACTGCAACGTTTGCTCCTGATGATTCTTGTCCGGCGGTAAAAAAGTTTCCCTGTTCCATTTTGAGAACTTGAACAACTTCTGGATATTCAGATGAAACGCCAAGCACAAAAGCTCCTTTATCTTTAATGTTTTTGTATTTTATTGTTTCCACTTCTCTTATTTCCGGAGTTACTTTTCCGGTGGAAATTAATCTTCTCTGAATATCTTTACTGTCTTGAAGAGTTAATTTGTTGGAAAGAATTGCTCC
>Ga0182011_10005306_pt1 | contig 10159 bp, 7 predicted proteins | sample 711E1DmetaG_FD_120481 | JGI IMG/M metagenome (GOLD analysis project Ga0182011, IMG submission 120481) | Permafrost microbial communities from Stordalen Mire, Sweden - 711E1D metaG | ecosystem: Environmental > Terrestrial > Soil > Wetlands > Permafrost | place: Sweden: Stordalen | collected...
GATGTGCAAGATAATTTGCTTAATTATTGCGCGAAGCGCCATAAATTATTTCTCCAATACAGCGTCAACTGTAAGCGCAGGGAACATTCGCAGAGGGCTTTGTTCGTAAACATTCGGGAAAAGATTAGCAAAAGGCTCCACAAGGTGGTTCCATAACGACAACCTTTTGCCGAAAACAATTTTAACCGAGCATTTAGAAAACTTGAAGTCAAAATAGCCGCAATTTCTCGCATAGTAAAAAAAAGTGTTATAACCGTAAAAATGTTTATGTGTTGGGTCATGGAATGCAAATTGCCATGTGAAATGAGGCACAGATATTTTAGCCACTCCGCCGGGTTTAAGTAACCTATAAATTTCTTTCATAGCAATATTGTGGTCAATAACATGTTCAAGGCACTGATTCATAACAATTTCAGATGCGCTGTTATCGGGGAAAGGCCATGGATAAATATCAAGGTTGTGAACAACCGCTACTTCCGGAGCTTGTGGATTAACGTCAACATTAACATACCCGGCCAATGGTTGGCCGCCGGAACCAAGGTTTAGTTTAATTGAGTGTTCCATAAATTTTTTCTAACCTCGCGATTTGTTTTTCAACAGTAAACCTTTTGTGAACAGTGTTTAAGGCGTTTGCTCCGATATTAGCCCTGAGAGCCGGGTCAAGTATCAACATTTCCAATAAAATAGCCAGCGGTTCAGCAAACGGAGTTGATAGAAAACCGTCATGGCCATGGGTGATTATTTCCAGTGGGCCTCCCAGATTAGTTGCGATCACCGGTTTGCCGCAAGCCATAGCCTCAATAATAGTTCTTCCAAAAGCTTCCGGCTCCGTTGAAGGAGTAACAACTATATCGCAAAGATTCATCAGATGCGGAACGTCGGCCCTATGGTTTAGCAAAAGTGCGTGCCCTATTAAGGTTGATTGAGCTTTAACTGTAATTTCATCCTTACATGGCCCATCCCCCGCAATTAACAGCGTAACCTTATCTGTATTGATGTGGTCAAGCGTTTTGCGCATGGCGTTTATAAGCACCATGTGGCCTTTCCACCAATCAAGTCGTGAAAATACACCAATTACAAGATTATCATTGGCAATACCAAGTGTTTTGCGAAGAGCGGCAGTCTCCATGCCGTCAAAAAAATGTTTTGTGTCAACGGCATTATAAAGCACCGATATCTTCTGGGTATCTGCGCTATGCCCAAATTTCCTCTTGACCGCCTCGGAGATAGCAATTGTTTTGTTTGACAGTTTAAGAATCACAGCATCTTTCCACCCGGCCGTATCCATAACCCTTGAATGCCAGATGAAAGGTATTTTTTTAAGCCGCGCAATAAGTGCATAAACAAAAGTAAAAAATGTGGTTGCAGTGTTACAATGGATAATTGCCGGATTAATTCTATCAACTAATAAGAAGGCACGGAACAAATCAAAGGGAAAGCTCCACTTTCTGATGGGGCATATTGTTACAGAGATTCCCTGCGCTATTGCCGCATCATAAGCGTCGGTATACTGACTGGCGGCTATAAAGGGTTCCCATGATTTTAGGTTACATACCATTGTAACCAAACTAAATTGCCCCCCGCCAGAGGGCACAATTGGGTAATCAACATACAGTATAGTACGGTTATTTATTGAGGGAATCGTAGACCTCGTGTATACTGCGCATGGTTTTATCAATCGTGTAATTGCTCATTGCTATTTGACGGCCATGTTTTCCATACTCCGCCGCTTTAATCGGATCGGCAAGGATTGTGTTGATAGCGTCCGCGCACGTTGAAAAGTCATTAACGTTGTATAATAACCCGTTTACACCATTAGTAATCAGCTCTTTGTGCGCCGCAATATCGGATGCAACTGCTGGCCTTTCCAGCGCCAATGCCTCAAGCAGGCTTCGCGAAAATCCTTCGGAAAACGACGGCATTACAAATACCGTAAAACGTTTCAAAAGAGACTGTGTGTCGGCGCGGTGCGATTCCCCCCAGAAAATTACGTGCTGTTTAATGCCATATTGTTCGGCGAGTTGCGATAATTTTTGTATATATTTAAATGGGTCGGATCCGACAAAAACACAAATAACATCTGAATGTTTGGCGAGGACACTTGGAAGAGCATTCATTAGTACGCTGGCGCCTTTTTGTTCTGATATCTCGCCCAGAAAACCTATGATCTGTGTTTGCTCGGGAAGGAGTTGTGAACATATTGGTTTTACAAGTGCCGGATCGCACTCATTAGGGTCAAAGCCGTTAGGGGTAAGATGCACTTTTGGAGATTTGTGAAATGAGTCAACGACAGATTTTGATATTCCCATAATCCCGTCGCAAAAGCGCAAAGCAAGCCACTTGCGCACTGGTGTATGTTCCAAGAGCCTTACATGCCATAATATTTTAGGCTTGTTGGAAACAAAGGGTTTAATTATGAGAAAGAGGATTACAGCCGCAAAGTCTTCGCAATGGCAAATGCTGACCTGTTTATCTTTGATAACTTTTCGTAGAAAGGATAAAGCGCTTAGCACTGATAAAGCATGCCAAGGCCGTAGTTGCGGCAATGGGAGTACAACTACAGGAATGGACAATTTCTGTGCGAATGTTGTTAATTCCCCTTCATCCTGGCACAAAAGAATGGGCGAGAAACGGGAACGGTCAATATCTCGCAAAATATAGGAGATGCTTTTTTGCCCCCCACGCGCCATGGTCGCGTAGTTTGACTGAATAAGTACGGTATTCATTTGTTCTCCGGCAAAAATTTGTTATTTTTTCCAAGCTTTGAACGAAACCCGTCTGATAACCCACATGCGATCGCCATGATATTCCGGCTACTTGACGGTACAGGATGCAATATAAAACCGATGGTGGCTTTTATTGCGTGCCCGATAAGTTTAGCAATACTAAAGAACTGTTTATACTCCGCTGCAATATGCAATTGATTGCGAAAGGCATAGTACAAACGGAAATCGTCTCGGTATACCGTTGTTGAAGCCATAAACAATGAAAGCTTTGACTGATTTGAACTGCGGTTATCAAAAAAGGTTACATCCGGTATGGCGAAAAACTTAAAACCGGCAGAGGCAAGTCGAAGGCCGTATTCGTAATCGTCTCCATAGAGAAAATATTCGGTTCGCGGCGGCCCCACTACTTTGATCGCCTCACAAGCAAATAGTTTTCCCCGCCATCCAAATCCCATGCGCTGTTTCAGATCTGCGAACGAATAAGATAAATTTCCTTTATTGGCTTTATCTGTAGTTTCGTGCAGATTGTGCGCTGATCCATCGGTGAAAGGCTGTTCGTTGCCGGTCAGCATTGCGGCGCGCGTATGGCCATGTGTGGCCGCGAAGCCCGCAAGAAGCTTCTCTATCGCATCAGGTGTTAGGCGCAGGTCGTCATCAAGCGTTAGTACATAATCATTGTTAACGCATGCCCTGTTTGTTCCTTCGCGAAAGCCACCCGAACTGCCGGTGTTTTCACTCATCAGAACATAATGAACGTCTGGAAATTTATTTGTCATTACCGAACGTGCTTCATCGCCTGCGCCATTGTCAATAACAAATATCTCGTGAGGCGGCGCGGATTGCTGCACAAGGTCGCCGACGAGGTTAAGAACGTTTGGCACGTTCTTATAGGATACAATTATTGCGCCGACGCGAGGGATATTTAATGTCATATAGCGTCACTTTTTTTCCCGGAAAACAACGACGAAAAAAATTCGCGCAGGCGGCATCGTGCAAAGTCATCAAGGCCGATGTGCCATATAATTGCGCCGTAAATAGAAAATACGGCCAGCAGGCCTGCGATGTTCAGCGGCGCGGTGAGGCGCAGGTGTAAAGAGTACAGCATGAAAAACAGCAGGGCGCCTGTGCTAAGCGGGATCAGCATTGGCACAAATATCTTTCTTAAAAATGTCCATCGGCCAATGCCGATAACCTTAAGCGTGGTAAGCTGAATGGTTATTGCATACAAAAATGTGCAAAACAGCCATGCCGACGCCGCACCGGTACTGCCGTATCTATGGATAAGCGTGTAGCTTATTGGAACATAAATTATGGTTTCGATAACGCTTATTAATGCGAGGTACTTAGGCCTTCCCAATGCCAATAGCATGGTTGAAGACGGTGTGGCCGCGGTGCTGATAAAGCCTGAAGCTGTAAGAATGTAAAGCGGTACCGACGAGCGAAGCGCAAAATCATTGCCGATCCACAGGCTTAAGAATTGCTTTCCGAACGTTATAATAAATAACACCATTGCAAGATAAATATACATCATATAAAGGATGCTCCGCACATACAATTCACGGTTGGCTGTTATGTCTTTAATTTGATCCATTTTGCTGAACATAGGAAACATTACTGCCATAAATGCGGAAGGGATTACGGCAAGGCGTGAAACTATCGTGTAAGGTATCGCGTAGTACGTAAGGCTTGAAACCGAGCGCAGAGAGGTTATGAATATCTTGTCGCTGTTTGTCATTATCGGGTCGGTTATGGAAATAATGGAAACAAAACCGCCGAATTTGAAAAGTTCAATAAAAGCTGATCTATCCCACGACGGATGCAAAAGCCATGGAACCAATTTATAGACCGCATATCCATTCGCAACAAGGCCGCTCAATTGAACAAGTGCAACAAACGCAACTATATGTATCAAAGAAAAATGCAGGGCCAGCAGGACTACGGTGCCGCCTATCTGCGCTGTACCGGTGCCAATAGAAATTCTATTGCATATGTCAAAGCGGCCGAGCGCCCGCAGAACGCCATTTAGGGCGCCGGTTGCAATGCCGAAAAGAAACGCCGAAGAACTGATTCTTAGAGAAGTTATGGCGAGAGTTTGATACTTCGGGTCAATTTTTGCAAAAGTAACCAGAATGAATCGTGCAGACAGCATAATTGCAGACATGCCGGTTAAGCCGATGCAGATATAAAAAATCATGCATGCCCAAAAAGATATTCTCGCGTTTTCGTTGTCGTTTACCGCAAGATGCTGGGCGATAGACCGGATAGTTGCTTGTGTTAGTCCGAACTGCAAAAATGACAGATAGCTGATAACTACAAAAACAAGAGTATAAATACCGTACAAGTCAACATTGAAGGCGCGTACGATATACGGCGTGGAGAAGAACATCAAAAATATCAGCCATCCGTTGCCAATAAAATTCCAGACAACATTTTTAAGTATTCGGTGTGATACTGAATGTTCACTCATGCGGGGGCTCTATCCGTTTGGGTAGTGGCAGGTTGCTCTTGAAGGGTATGTATTGCCACAACAAGGCCGGTTAAAAACCAGAACGGCTCCATAATGCGGACTATAATAAACGTGTTAGTTGAAATGGATTGGGTAAGCAAGCCAACTACGGTTGCCATTAAAGCTAACGACAAACCCTGTGCCATCGGGCGGGAACTTTCCATATAAACACGTTTTGCAAATAAAAATATTTTGATTATGAGGCCATAAAACATCAAGATGCCAATGACACCTATTTCGCCAAGGTTAGAGAAAAATTGTCCGTCAATAAAGCCGACGCCGGTAACCCCGTTGCCAAAAAGGAACGTGAATGGGCTTCGCATAAGTTTTTCGCGCGCTACCATTTTCCAACTGAAAATGCGATCAAGCGCGGACTGGTCTGTAATGCGTCTGCCAACCGAAACATTAACGGATTTGTATGAGCCTGATGAGTCGGCAGTAAAGGTTTCGTTAATTCGTTTCATGGCATCGTTCGTGAGCGTGGGAGCGATTATTGGCAGAAATATAACACTGCCTATCAGTATAAGAGCGTACATAACCTTTCTCTTTTTTGTGAAAAACAAAATAGACAAGGTTAAGGGAACTATTGCGAGATATGAGGCACGCGACAGTGTGCGCACAAATGGCGCAAAAACACAAAGCAATACAATAGCTGGTATTATGACGGAGGCGGTTGTGTCAGCATGCAATAATAACGAGATAAGGATAGAAAAAATTATCAAGTAGTAGCCGCCAAGGGATGCGGGCTCGCCGCCCACTTTGTCAAAAGGCGCAGAGGCCCTCATGTGAGAAGGCATCATTGCATAGACATAAACTGTTACAATTAAGCAGGTTATCAGGCCTGCGCGCATAGATCGGTTAATTACCGATTCGGTCACAAGCACGTTGACGGTTATCCAGTAGAGGATGAAGTACTCAATGTATTTTAGGGCGTAAAAAAAGCCTTTGAGCGGGTTAATGCGGCCTTCAAAAATTCCCCAGCTGGTACTGACAATATACAATGCCGTCAAGCCAATAAGCAATTTATCAAAGGGTGTGATAAGAAAGCCCTTCCAATCTTTTTGCACGCTGATATGCGCAAGCCATGCCACAAAAACTATGATTATTAGAACGTCGTCCACGCGGATGGCAACCGGCCTGCCGGGGACGTTGCCAATGGGTATTTCCGGTGATAACAGCATGGAATATACAAGGAATATTAAGCCGTTTTCCGGGTTTTGGAAGGTCAAAATGGCGGAAACAATTGACATTACAATGGTGATGACGATAAATGGCGATGCGCTTACAGATTGGCCAATGAAATAGGCCAGAAGAATGATTATCGGTATGGCGATAAGGAAACGCAGGTTGAACTGGCTCATAATGTGTGGAGCTGTTGTTATCTTGAGGCTTCGTTTTCTTTGGAGTAATACTTGTACGAGTAGTTGTAGCCGTAGCCATAGTCGGTGCTGATTTCAGATGTGCGCACGTTATTAAGTATTACCCCCTGCACCGGCACTTTAACATTGATAAGCTGGTCTTTGGCGCGCTTAAGGGCGTATCTGGCCATGCGGCCTACCTGATAAACAATTATTGTGCCGTCGGTGTGTGTGCCGGTTATCATAGCGTCTGCAAACATTAGTATTGGCGGGCAGTCCAACACAACAAGGTCGTAATTTGCGGAAAATTCCTTTATAAGCCTGCTAAACTCCGCCGAGCTTAGCAAATCCATGGGGTTTGCCACCATCGGCCCCGACGTCATAAGGTTAAGGTTTTCTATGCCGGGGAAGGAGAGTATTTTTTCGGCGCCAAGGTCTGAAAGCAGAAAATCCGTGGTGCGGCGCACAACGTCTTGCCATTTTCTTGTGCCTATAATGCAGTCGGAAAAGCCCGGCTCGCGCGATAGGCCAAATATCATGTGAAGCGACGGCCTGCGAAGATCCGTTTCTACAAGCAAAGTTTTCATGCCACTTTGCGCCGCAGTTATTGCAAAGTTTGCCGTTGTGATGGTTTTGCCCTCGCTAATGCCTGCGCTTGTAAACGTAAGCACCTTTTTGCCTTCTTTAAGGGCGGTAAATTTCATGTTGGTGCGAAGGGTGTTGTAAGATTCGGCAAAGGCTGATTTTGCGGGATGAAACACTATAAGTTTTGAACGCAGCATGTTAAGCCTTTGTTCTTTGGGCGTTGATTTGGCAAGCCAAGCTTTTTGCTTGGCATCGGGCTCCACGTGCGGTATAACGCCAAGCACGGGCAGATTAAGGTATTTTTCCATATCTTCAATGGTGCCAATGGACGTATCTAAATTTTCAATTATCAAAGCAAGTACAAAGCCCAAAAATACGCCGATAAAAGCGCCGACCGCCGTGTTGACGGTGCGGTTTGGCTTAACGGGGGATTTTGGCTCTACTGCGGGCGTCACAATAAACGCCGACTGCACGCGGTCTGCCTCGGATATTTGAGCTTCTTTGTAGCGCTTGGCAAGCAGGGTGTATAGTTCTTCGTTTATCTTAACTTCGCGGTCAAGGCGGGCGTATTCCAGTTCTTCTGCGGGAAGCTGTTTCATCTGGTCTTCGGTTCTGTTAATTTCTTCCTTTAATTTTCGCACTTCGGGGTGTTGCTCAGTATATTGTTTTTCAAGATTAGCTTTGCGTGTTTCAAGTTCCATTAAATGCTGGGTAAGATAGCCGCCGACGCCCTTGGCGCCGCTGTTTTCAGTGTACATGCGCACGGCATCTTCGGATTTTTTTAGCTTGCGTTCTGCGTCGGCAAGCTGGGTTTCCACAAATTTGCGCATGTCGCTTGCGCGCCGATTTCTGTCTTCTATGCCCTTTTCTATATACACCTGAGCGGTGGCATTGGCAAGCTTGGCCGTTTCTACCGGGTCGGACGATTCGGCGGAAATAAGTATAAGGTTAGTTTCGCCAACGCGCTCGGCGGCGACTTTCCCCTGAATGGCTCCCACAAAAACTGCTTTTTGCTCTTCCGTTGTGTTGCTGTCAATAAGGCCAAGCTTAATTGCTGTGCGTGTTGCCATAAGGGTGCTTTTTATTATTTTTACTTCAGTATTAAGGGCGGTTACGGAATCCCAACCCGATTGATCTGGAGAAGAAACGCCCTCAATAACAAGCGATGGTTCAACTTTTACCGTTGCCGCCGCCTGATACACCGGCGTTTGCAGATTGGTAAAAACTATAGCAGAACCAAGCACCGACACAGCTGTAAGCGCAATCACCAATTTGCGTTTTGTTACTATGCGCCAGTAATCATGAAAATTAAGTTCGTATTGAGCCATAAGTTATATACCGCTAACCCTTAGCACAAGGATGAGAGATAACAAAGTCATCCATGGCAAAACATTACTTAAGAACCAGCTTGCGTTTGCAATGCCTTTTTTAGGAATATAAACCGTGTCGCCGCTTGCAACACTTATATCTTTTTGGGCTCCGGAAAGTATCTTTGAAAGATCAACTTTGGCTACTTTGCTGTTGGATGTTAAGGCTAAGGTTGTGGTTGAAGAAGCAACTACCGGCTCTGCGCCAATAACGCTGATATTTGATATTTTGGCGTTATCGGTGTATCCACCGGCAAGGGAAATAAGCTCTACAAGCTTCATATTTTCTTTGTAGTCGTAATATCCAGGCGTACGCACCTCGCCAAGCACCGCAACCCTGGCCTGGCCCTTTGGCACTTCTATAATGTCGCCGGGCTCAAGCAGAAAATCTTTTGAGAAATCGCCGGACTTTATAAGCGAGTCAAGATCTATGGTATGGGTTTGCCTGCTTGTGGCCGGGCCCCTGTAAACCTTTACGTGCGCGCGGTCTGCTATATCGGTAAAGCCTCCGGCGGAAGATATAAACTCAAGCAGGCGCATATTTTCTTTGAAGTTGTAAGAGCCGACGCTGTGAACTTCGCCGGTAATAAACACTTGCCTGCGGCTAAATTGCCGCACAGAAACCGTGATCCTTGGGTTAGAAACAAAACGGCCCAAGCTTGCGCTGAGGGATTTTTCCAACTCTTGCGGCGTTAAAGTACGCGCCTCGGCCGAGCCTATCAGCGGAAAAGGGATCTTCCCGTCGGCCTGAACCACAACCTCGCGGGAAAGCTCGTCGGCGGGCATAACCGAAATGTAAAGCACGTCGCCCGATTCTATTTTGTAATCTTTAAGGTTTATCATTGCTACGCCAGAAGTTTTATTATCGGCTGATGCCGGAACGGAAACGGCAGGCGCTTCGGCTGGCACAACGGTGGGCGTGACGGCCGCAGGGCTTTGCGTTTCGGTTGAAATAGTTACGTTTGACACAACTGCGGCAACCGGTTGAGGGGCGGAGCCATTTTCAGTTTCAATTATCCAGCGATTATCAACGTTGCTAACGCGATATGGCTTATCACTGCGAAGGTCCGCCACAATGCGCACAATTTTTGGCTCTTTTGAAAATTGCCCGGTGTGAACGCGCGAATACAAGCCTTTTTTGGGGCGGATGTCGCGTGCCGCTTGTGAGAGGGAATTGGAAACGCCGTAAAGGTCAAGCACAATTTTGGGCGGCACGGTTGGGTCGGGGTCTTTAAGAAGAAAGTAATTGGAGCGCTCAACGCCGCAAGCGGTAACGGTTATAACCGACGAAGAAGCTGTTTCGGTAACTAAAAGTTTCTGCACGTCTCCGCACACGGGATTTTGCGCAACCGCTTTTTTGTTTTTTCGTTTTTTTTGTTTTATCGCGGGTTCCGGTGAATCGGTAATTGGCAAAGAAACGTTGGTAAGCTCTTCATCAAGGGCGGATTTGTCTATGGAAACATTCGCGTATTTTGCCAGTATGCGGTTAAGAATATATTTGCGGTCATTGGGGCTCAGGTTGTCGTGTGCTGATGTTTTGCGATAGAAAGAAATATCTGCTTTAAGTGTTTTCTGCGAAAGCGCCGCCGCCGGCATCCGGGCAGGAAGGGCAAATAA
>Ga0182011_10005307_pt1 | contig 10158 bp, 10 predicted proteins | sample 711E1DmetaG_FD_120481 | JGI IMG/M metagenome (GOLD analysis project Ga0182011, IMG submission 120481) | Permafrost microbial communities from Stordalen Mire, Sweden - 711E1D metaG | ecosystem: Environmental > Terrestrial > Soil > Wetlands > Permafrost | place: Sweden: Stordalen | collected...
GTTTTCCTCGGCCTGTGATGTGCCTAGCGATTGGATTACCCTGTCTATCGCGCACAATCTCAACTGTCCCCAAAGAGTCCACGATGTGCTGACCTCTTTGTTCCAAGCGCCCAATCTCTTGTTCAGTGATTGTTCCATTTTCCTTATATACACTGAGTAGCTTCTGACTTAGATGGGCGCGACCATTAAATACATGCACTTGTATATCCGCCGGAGTTAGCAATACGATGTTGCCATTGATTTGCTCACGAGGAATATTTTTATACGGCCCACCGACGGGCTGATAACCTTTCCCATGCAGTGCCATATTTCTGCGAGAATTTATTTCAAACTCCGCGTCCTCGCCCGTTAAGATCATGCGAAGTTGCTCCGGATTAATTCCTCCCTCCACTGCGAAAATGCAATCATACCGCTTGTAAGTATTTCCATCTCTTTTTTGTTTCGACATGTGTTTGACCTTTCTTTCTTGTACAAGTTGTCTTATATTTATATTTTACATAGACGTATTTGCTGTCCGTCGATCCATCAGCAATAGGAATTAAATCAATAACTTATTGAAAAAGATAGAAGCGATTTGCAGCGATATTCGTGCAGCGATTTGCAGCGATTATTATTATTATTTATCGCCCAAGGACTGTTGCCTGTCCCTTGCAAAGCAATGACAAACGAGTATGGTAAAGGGAGTGTAATAGCCATCTATTTTGAAAGGTTTATGCCATGGGATGTACGTGGAAAGAATTAGCCGTGGATTTATTTGAAAGATGCCGTAAGGCTGAGGAACAATATCCTGGACTTGCGCTCAATTTGATTGAGGTTTTCCCTGCCCGGAAAATGTCCCATCACAATTTGGCGGCACTTATTGCTGAACGGTGGGGTCATCCGCCTGATGTTGAATGTGAATTTCTACCTAATGATTTAGTGGCTAGATTTTACGGCGATCTAAGCGGTTATGGAGAGTTTCAACAATTGGGTCACGAACTTTATAGTTGGCTCTGTGCCACTGATCCCGAACTGCAAGCAAAAGACAGTTATTATGGATGGTTACAGGTGTTATATGACATAACAAGATGCTGCCCACCAACAGGATGTGAACTAGCTCCAAGTCCTTTTGTTGTAAATATTCCCGATAATGATGACATGGACACTTTATACGGAGTGACAGATTACATACACAGCGCCTTTGAGATATCAAGCACTGCGCTAAACATGTTCATTGAACCCTATCAGACTCATTTTTTACGGGATTTGTCGTCTAAAATCCATCTTACACCTTGGCAATTAGCCTGTGTATTTGCAAATCCACGTATTCTTAGACTCGAACCAAGTGTAATTGTCAAAAGTGGATTTAAGAATGCGATGGCTGCCATTCGGTGCAATGATCCATTTGCTAAACCGCGATTTATCCAAGGGCCGAATTTCAGCGGAAGGTTATATTTGGCAGGGCATCTGCTGCGTAAAATTAAAGGTGGATCAACATCGATCTGTCCAGTTTTGCAGGATTTCGAGAAGAATGGATGGCCGGAGGAGATAGAGGTTCCTGAATCTATGAGTAATGTTCTTGGAGCATCAGGCAGAGACATAGCAGACAAGCTGAGCGAAGGCCAAGAGGGACCGCTTAGAATTCACTTTATCGCTTTGGACAGCGGCTATAAAATCAGCTGGGAAATTGTGGATGCTGAACAATAGCGGGATGTTGTTAACTTTCTTTCATATCAGGGGGGATTGATATACTAGACTCAGCGGACTGATAAATCTGTAATCTTTATCATTCTAATCCAAAAGAGTTCTTTGCGCCTACTTGTGACCACTTAGTATTTATTAGCTGTCAAACACTCTCATTATCGTCACAAGTCTTTTCATCAAATCCAGGTTGACACAGATATTTATCGCTGCAAATCGCAGCTATCTTGTGTGTCAACCGACGTTATGATTTGTCTTATCGTAAAACATGTATGAGGACTGCGTCTCTCAATATGTGTAATAAATCAAGGACTTTATTTTTCAGGAGTGAACCAATGTGTGTAAAAGATGAACGAGAACTTGCAAAACCCGGATGCATCCTCGACCCCGAAGATCCAAACCGTGCAATACCGATCCAAAAAGGTCAGCGTGACCTTTTTGATCGATCCATCCCAGAACTGGAAGACCTTGCAAAAAAAGAGTATGACGCACTACTCGGGATTGAGCGACAGTCCGTTGCATCATACTGGCGATTGGGCGATGTATTGACAATCCTTCGTGATAAAAACCAGATCCCTCACAGCGAGTGGATGAAATACGTTACCGGTCTGGGCATCAATTATACCCGCGCTAAGAGGGCGCTACGGATCAGAAAGCGACACAACAAACCCGAGGATTGTCTCGACAAATCGATTGATGATGCACTTGATTATGAGCAGAGTGAGGAAAATGACCAAACTACTAATGCACCATCGGCACCCAAACCTGTTGGCGCGAGACCAAAAATGCATGTCCAGCACCAGCCCGAAGAGCAGGAAGAAGAAGGAAAAGTAGATACAGAAGAATTGACTGATGAAAATGAAGGAGATGACAGCCAGGCCGAAGAGGATAGTATCGCGGATGCTGACCAGCCACCCGTCACTCCTGAAGAGCTGATGGCAGTCCAAACATTTGTAGCCGCCGTTGGTGGCTGGGAACGTGCATTCTTTGTCATGGAAGAAGGATACAAAACATGGAAACAAAATCAGAACGGGTAAAGCGGATGTTGTTCGGATACCCTGGCAGCAAGTGGAGAATGTCCAAACATTATGTTCCATTATTCCCCGCGCACTCAATTTATGTGTCGGCATTCGGAGGGTCAGCGTCAGAATTTGCCCACAAAGCGCCGTCTCGCCGAGAGATATTTAATGATGTGGATGCAAATGTACATGCTGTGTTTGCTGTTCTGCGTGATGATACACTGTCAGAAAAGTTGATCCAGCTCATAGAAAATACCACTGACTCACGCTGTCTCTATGACGAGTGTTACACAACACTGAGAGACAGCAGCATCAGCTTGCTAGAGAGGGCATTCGCCTTTTTAATTATCGGCAACGTCGGTTTTATGGGAAAACATCCGATGGTTGTTCGTTACTATGCTTGCAGTTTAAAAAAGAAAGCGCGGCGTCTTGTGCGCCTGCCAGATTATCTATGTCAGTGGAGAGATCGCATGCGGTTGGTAGAGGTCGAAAATGTCGATGCGTTTGATCTTCTTGATCGCTATGATGCCCCCGATACTTTCTTTTTTCTAGACCCTCCCTACCATCAGACCACTTGCCACAAAGATCTCTTTTTGCACGAAATATTCGACCATAGGCGTTTCTTGAAAAGGATTCAGAACTTAAAAGGCAAAGCAATGATATGTAGCTATCCTCATGGCCTGTATGAAGTCCAGCTATATGGATGGAGGAAGATATCCTTTCCTATATTAAAGTCATTCAATGGGCGCTCACCTCGTACGGAGGTGATCTGGATGAATTATGACGCAGATGGACAGAGAATCACCCAGAACTTCAACCTTATTAAGGCTTTTGAGCAGTTGCCAGCCTGAGAGGAAATGAAATTGTGATTGATAAAAAACAAATAATCCCTGATACTGGCGACGTTGTCCAAAGTTTCGCGCGCGAAACTTCCGTCGGGGCGGTGGGGGATGTCTCCGAGTGGGATGATCAGACCATCCTGGCGGGCATGAAGACCGAGTGTATGGATATTTGTGCGCTCGATTCCAACTACCCTGGCAGGTATCACAGACTCGGGACGTTTATTATCGAGTCCTCCAAGCGTTTCGGCAGAGATGCGGTCCGACTGATGTTGAAAGCGGATGGGATTAGCAGAACCACAGCCCACTGGGCGGAGCAGATATCGCGGTGGTACTCTTATGAGCAAGCAGTGCAATTCGTGTCCGTTCGGGCGATTGTCCGAACCCTGCCTTCCAAACAGCCACGGAAGAAAAATCCCGAAGTGAAGCCGATGAGAGGCGATCACCAAATCGTTGCACTGCAAGCGCCGCGCCAAGTTCCGCTGTCGCCGGATAAAGAGGAAACTGTTCTGGATAGATTCATTAGACTTGGAATTGAGGTTAAAGAACTTTTTGGAAATGAAGCAATTGATAAAGCTGTGGAGCAAATCAAGGCTCATATTGTCGAGACCTTCGATGCGGTTTATGTGGAGGTCTGATGAGTACTCGAATTGCCGTCGGCGATGCCCGGGAAATGTTGCGGCTGATCCGCAGCGAGACGATCAACTGCTGCGTTACTTCGCCGCCGTATTGGATGCTGCGAGATTACGGCGCAGGTCCGAATGAGATCGGCAGAGAACCGACCATTAAGGAATACATTGAGCACCTGCTGGAAATAACGAGCGAAATTCATCGAGTCCTTTTTCCGCATGGATCACTATTCCTTAATATAGGTGACACCTATATCACGCAGAGCGGTACGACCAGAGGGAAATACTATTTAGAGACTGGCGGCATCAATAACGTGGTTAATGGCCAAATAATGATCAAAAGTCAGGAATTACCCCATAAGTCCCTTGCGCTAATCCCATATAGAATCGCAATCGCCATGCAAGATCAGGGCTGGGTCGTCCGCAATCTTGTTATTTGGCATAAGCCATCGGTTAAGCCCGAGAGTGTACAGGATCGTTTTAGTGTTGACTATGAGCCGATCATTTTTTGCACAAAAAATTCCCAATACTACTTCAAGCAACAATTTCGACCATATTCTGAATCAACTATCAAAAGGTGCAAGCGTTTTATCGATAATGGAGAATCTTTTGACCCAACTAGACATAGGCATGATCCAAATTGTGTGGGGCAGGCTCCAGTGAAGATTCTAGAACGTATTGCAAAAAACCTTATTGTGCCTGGTCAGGCAGCGCATGGGATGCACATTGCCCGCGCTAACGGCAATGGACGGGATATGTTCAATAGCAAGGGGGCTAATATGCGGTGCGTGTGGACGCTTCCCACGGCACGTTACAACGGCAATCATTTTGCAACTTTTCCTGAACAACTCGCAACGATTTGTATCGATGCTGGTTGTCCAACAGGTGGCACCGTACTCGACCCGTTCCTCGGGGCGGGAACTGTCGCGGTTGTGGCGGAACGTATGGGCCGGAGTTGTTATGGGATCGAAATTAATCCTGAGTACGCCCAGCAGGCTCGGGAGCGGATTGTGAAAGCGCGGGCGAGTTTGAAATCTGCAAACCATTTTGCAGAGTCAAAGAAATATCCTAGTCACTGAACTGTTAGTGTTTATTACAACTTCTTTATGAAAGGCTTTTTCTATGACCGACCAAACTTCTAAACAAGAACCGTGGAACCAAACGTTTGCAGATGGCAACCTTTGCCCCTATTGCGGCACCATTAATTGGGAGCGCAAGTGTGACTTCGATTGGGATAACAGGCGTCAGGAGTGCAAGTGTGAGTTGTGTGGTGCCGGGTGGTGGGAGGTGCTTGTACCAACACCAAAGAGTCCTTCGCAGGCTCTTTCCGAGGAGGCAGTAGCAGCCGGCAAGGAAGCTGAACCAACGACATCCACGGAAAACCATGCTACTGATCGTGATAAACTGTTACACGAACTCTACAAACAACATTTCCACTCATTTTACGATGCCACGTCGTACAACTTCGCAAATCGTAGCATCACAGAGCTGTTCGCTCTGGGGCATCACTTCATCAACTCACAATTCTCTGCGTGGCTCTGGATCATGCAACCCAGATATATAACGGGTAATACCTTGGGACGTGCGGATTATCGTGAGATCATATATTGGGATGCCGAGCTGGAAGAACTGTGTAGGACAATCACCTCCAAGCTGAATCTACAAGATCCAGGCGCAGGGAAAGATCTACTAAAGATGTTTTGTTGTGGAGAGATCGAGCTAATTCAGCGTCTAATTAATCTTTTGTGCAGAGGTCGGTTGGACATATTGCACGATGTCTTTGGGTGGTATAGGGAAGATTATGAGGAATGTTGGGTGGAAAAATTGATGATTCAACACTGGTACCCGGATGAGCTGGTATATCCCGGCAATTTCTTTACCTTGCCTTCTTCTTTCATTGCTGAGTTTCATAATAATGAAGAGCCCTCTAATGGACAACCAGAAGATCCTAGTAAATTGATGAAGGAACTTGCCGAAATGCACTAAACAATAATTGACCTCCCAAACCAACTATTAAATAGGGAGAAGGCGTGAAGCATAAGTTGGCATCAACTCCATGCAATGGAACACCTTGAATCGAGGAAGAATCCAAATGAAAACACCAAATTCCGCCATCCCCGATTCAGCGATCCGCATCGAAACCTATGCCGAATTGAAGCCTTGGATTGGTAAATTCAGGGAAGAAAAATACAACTGTTTGACTGTGTTATCCAGCCCCGGCCAGCTCAAAACGACCATGCTTACTCAGATCGTTGGGCGCGAGGACGATACGATAAATCCCGGTGAAGGTGTGTGGATTGAGGGCAATGATTCCGCATTTACCTCCCATTGCAGGATCTGGGAAAAAATGGCTGACCCTAGGGGACCGCAACGGAAACTGCTGGTTATCGACGACGTGGAGGAATGGACCGATCCCCGGTCGCGGAAGTACCTGAAAGCTTTGCTGAACACGGAACCCATAAAATGGCTCCCGTGGGATACCGCTGCGACGCGCCGGTTGGGCGTCCCTGGCAAGTATCCCGTGAGTTGCAAAGTATGCTGGCTGGCTAATGAATATCACGTCAAAACCATTAACGGTTTAGCGATTTTCGAGCGGGGGATCTGCATTTATTTCAACCCCACTCCTGCCGAATTGCATGCCGAAATCCTCCGGCGGGGAACGTTCAAGGATCAGGTGATCCTCGATTTTATCGCGGAGTATATGCGTTGGATCGTACGTCCCACGGCACGCTACTATTACCACGCGAATGAAATTAAGGACGCCGGTCAAGATTGGCGGGGGTGGCTATTTCAGCAGTGGTTTGGCGCGGATAAAGCCTTGATTGGTACGTTGAAAATCCAGCATGATCCCGCATTCCGCAGTAATACCCAACGAGCCGCCGAATTCGTCAGGCTGAATTTGGGTTGCGAACGCACATTCTACAACAAATTGCGTGAATTGGAGGGCGTTGGAAATAATGATGCAACTTTGCATACTCCCGCAGGGGTGTGCAAAACTGCAAGCATTTTGCCACTGCCTGAACCGAATGGCAATGGGAAAAAACGCAGTAACACCGATATTCCTAAGCCCCATATTCCCATCGATTGTAGCAATGACGAATTCATCGAATCATGACAACCTATAACTACATAAACCCGACCGAGAAAAAGGCAAGGCTCTATTGCACGCCCGGCCATGTCACGAAAGCGCTGTTGAAGCGGGAATATTTCCCCGGTTCCATCTGGGAACCGGCAGCGGGACGCGGAGATATCGTTAAAGTGCTGCGGGATTGCAACTACCCCGATATACATGCATCTGACCTCAATGATTGGGGCCTCAAGCCCTGCCGGATTGAGGATTTTCTAAAAAGCAACCATGAATCTGATTGCCTCATCACCAACCCGCCCTTCGAGTTGAAGGCGGAGTTTTTAGAACGAGCCAAACGGCTCGTTAGGCACAAGATTGCTTTGCTGCTTCCCGTCGAGTTCGAGTATACGAAGCGATTTATCGATCACCACGAATATGATGCGGATTTCCGGTGGAAAGCAATTTATGCCTTTGTCCAATCCGTTAAATGGTTGAATGTGAATGTTACTTGGGGCAAAGTCCAAGTGGCTTGGTACGTGTTCGAGCGGGGATATTTAGGCGATGTTCACCGCGAGAAGATTCGGTTTCTTCGCAACAAATGAAGAATATTATGGAATTTACCTACTGCCAATGCAGCATGATTTGCTATGAGATTTTAAGCCCTAGCCTGAAATGAAGTGCCTGGTGCTGACGATAAATGCGATGATCGCTACCTTACCCCACTCCCGACCCGATCGACAAAAGTGTGCCCTCTTGGCCGAGCAGATGAGCATCGTCCAGGACTGCCTCGCCACGTCTCGCACTGCCACGGCAAAGCTCGCTCAGGCCCTTGCAGTGATTCACAAGGAGGAACTCTACCGTTTGACGCACAAGAGCTTCGAGGAATTATGCGCCCAGGAGTTTGATCTGACCAGAAGCCGGGGATATCAACTTCTCGATTTCGCCAAGGTGGTCGAACACCTCTGCGCCAACAATTGTGGACATTTGGCGATTCCCGATCGGGAAAGCCATGCCCGCTTGTTGGCTCCGTTGCCACCGGCTCAACAGATCGAGGTTGCCCGGCGCGTTCAGGAAAGATTGGATGCAGAGGGCCGATCAAAGCCATTAACAGCAGATTTTGTGGAAGCGATACGGATCGTCAATGGTAATGCCGTTGACCCTGACCTTCAGAACACGGAGACGCCTCCGTCGCTGTGCCAGTGGATATACGAGCGGCTTATCGACGCTGGTGTGCATCCCCGGAAGATTCTCGACCCATGTGCTGGAAATGGCAACCTGACCCGCCCATTTCGGCCGATGGCAGAGATCATCGAGTACGAAATCCGCCACGGCTTGGATTTCTTCCAAGCTGAGAAGATTGCCTGTGATCTCGTGATCTGCAACCCGCCTTGGAAAGATGCACTACGCTGGCTCATGCGAATTGTCGAAGTTGTGAACAACCGGACACCCACGGTATTCATCTGTCCGGTGCTCTTCTTCATCGGCTACAAGACTGCGCCATGCCGACAATACTTGGATTCGCCAGAAGCTCCTCGGCTTGATCACATCACGCCATTGCCCGCTGATACTTTTGTCAAGGTCTATTGTCCAGCGGCAATCCTCTGGCTGAACCTCCCCGATGTACGCAACACCGCCTTGGTGCCGAGTCGTTACTTGATTCGCAGCAACCTATTGCATACCACCAATGAAACTTAACCCTGCCCATCTCGATAATAAGCGAACAGTTTGCCGTGATGGGAGAGCCGATCGTCCCACGAACTATTGTTAAACCTCCGCAAAGATAAAAAGAGGAACGTGATAATATGTTAATATACTGCTTAATAAGGTCGGTAATAACGTGTCTTCCTATTCCAACAGTAAAATCTTTCTGTCAAAGGCTTTTCATAGTAAGTGTATGGTATGCGCAAGAGGTGCGCATGACAAACCGAGCATCCAGATCTAGTCGGCATGTCTGTGATGAACATATATTTGCAGTTTTATACACTGCGGAAAATATATTGGGAAAGTTCCGAAAAATTGCAAATGATCACTACTATACGATATGAGATCAATCACAAAAGATGACCTGCGTTATAGAGCAGGCTTATTGAATATCCTCGAAGCTGCAAAACTTGTTGGGATTCCTGAACGTCGTTTTCGTTATTTGATTGAATGCGAATGCGTATTTCAGCCCCAAACTCGAATTGGTAAACGGAGACGCGCTTATTATACAACAGAGGAGATTGAGCAAATTCAAGGTTTATTGATGGCAAAAACATAAAAAGGCTCAGCCATTAGCATCCGGCTGAGCCACAACATTGGTAAGAATATGATATATAGTAGTAAATCCGAACATCATTTCATTCCTAAAGTCTTCATTTTGCCTGAAAAACCATATTCTTCTCGTGTTGGCAAGTTGTTTAATTATTTTGAGGCAAAACGACTTGGTCTTAAGTCTGCTTCTGCTTGGAAAAAAGAAGGAAGAATTGTAATCCCTGATGTAACACCAGCAGGTTTTGTGGTAATTCAAGTTGAAAGATCAATAGGTTTGAGTAACCTTGAATATGCAGTCCTTGAGTCACTAGGTAATAATCATTACACAGTCGTTCGTAATGGTTGGTATGTTTATTCTTATGATCAGACAATTCCTAAGACTAATAAATCGTCTATTAAATCTATTTCAGACTTAAACTCTATCTCTAAACAAGAAATACAACAGAAAGAGCAACCCACACCAGTCCCAGTCGGGCATTCTCCCTATGTTATACATATTAATAACCGGGAGAAAGATATATCTCAAACAACAGAAAAACAACATAAAGCAGTAGGGGGCAGCGCCCCAGGAGGACTTCCTCCCTATGTTATACATATTAATAACCGGCAATATCCAAAAAGAGACAATAGACAGTGGGAGGGGACAGGGGTATGGCTTTCAATTCCACAGA
>Ga0182011_10005308_pt1 | contig 10157 bp, 6 predicted proteins | sample 711E1DmetaG_FD_120481 | JGI IMG/M metagenome (GOLD analysis project Ga0182011, IMG submission 120481) | Permafrost microbial communities from Stordalen Mire, Sweden - 711E1D metaG | ecosystem: Environmental > Terrestrial > Soil > Wetlands > Permafrost | place: Sweden: Stordalen | collected...
CCCCGCTCAGTTCCAACTGTGGCAATCGGCGTCCTCGTCTCATGACTTCGCTCCTGTCATGTTAGACGCCTCTTGCTAATATTTGTTTATCGTATTAATGACTCAGTACACTAGCGCATTTTCACTGTTCCTGTAATATGGGCATCGTGCTATCCCACCCATAGATCACCCCTACGACGAAGACCTGTCCCCTCACCCCAGTGAGCAAAAATCGCTCACTGGGGACCCCAAGTCGCTGGGGACCCCGAAGCCGCAAAAGCAAATACGCGGCGAGGGTGGGGCACCCTTGACCTTGCACTATCGGTGAAAATGCGATAGCGGGCTGGCGGGGCCCCTCTTATGGATTGGCGGCGGGGGGCGTCTCGGAGCTGGGTGGAGGAGCCGGATCGTCGTCGGTGATCTTGCGCCAGGCGCCTGTGACTTGAGGCACTCCGGGCGCGGAGAGGTCGATCTTTGTCCGGGGCAGGACCACCAGATCGACGCGGCGATTTTCGCCGCGGCCCTCGGCGGTGTCGTTGCTGGCCACGGGGTGGAACTCGGCGTAGCCGGCGGCGGAGAGCCGGTCCGGAGGCATGGCCTTCATCGCGAGGAAGATCCGTGCGATGTGGGTGGCGCGGGCCGAGGAGAGCTCCCAGTTCGAGTCGAATTCGGCATTGTGGATGGGAATGTTGTCGGTGTGCCCCTCGATGCGCAGGTCGTAGGCGGTGGCGCCGAGTTTGCTGGCGATCTGGCGCAGTGTGGGGGCGGACTCGGGCCGCGGGGTGGCCGAGCCGGAGCTGAAGAAGCCGGCCTCGCGCAGGCTGACGACCAGCCCGTCGCGGCCCATATGGATGGAGACGGTGCGCTCCGCGATCTGGTTGGAGAGCGCGTGCGACAAGTCGCGCCCGACGTGGTCCAGGTCTTCCTTGACCTGGGCGGGCGAGCGCATATTCTCTCCCATGACGACATTCGAGGGCTGGACCGGCTTTTGGGCGCTGGCGGAAGCCTTCGCGTCCTTGGCCTGATGGAGAGCGGCTTCGGAAAAGATGCCCATGGAGTGGAATGCGGAGTCGATCGCCTCGGAGACCTGCATCTGTTTCTTCTGATCGGCCTTGGCAAAGGCGTACATCACCACGAACAAACCGAAGAGAAGCGTGATGAAGTCGGCGTAGGAGACCAGCCAGCGGTCGCGGCTCACGATGCTCTTGCGCCGTTCGCGCTTGATCATCTTGCGAGCTCCTTCTTCTCCCGGTTTTCCCGGACCGCGTCGTCCAGGAAGCTGGATAGCTTGATCTCCAGCATGCGCGGGTTCATGCCTTCCAGGATGGAGATGACGCCCTCCAGCATCATCTCCCGGCGCTGATGGTCTTCGCGCAGGCGGAGGCGCATCTTGCCGGCGAAGGGGAGAAAGAAGAGGTTGGCAATGCCGACCCCGTAGATGGTGGCGACAAAGGCCACGGCGATGCCGCGGCCGACCTCGTCGATGTTATCCAGATGCTGCATGACCTGAATCAAGCCCAGCACGGCGCCGAGAATGCCGATGGTGGGCGAGAATCCGCCGGCGGACTCGAAGACCAGGGGGAGCCGTTCCTGGCGCTCGGTGAAGGAGTCGAGGCTGACCCGCATGATGTTGCGCAGATCGTTGGGCTCGGTGCCGTCGACGGCCAGCATGAGGGATTGCTTGAGGAAGGGGTCCTGGATGGTTTGCAGGTCGGCGTCCAATGAGACGACGCCGTTGCGGCGGGCCTTGTTGGCGAAGGCCACCAGCAGGTTGATGAGCTGATCGTTGTGCTTGCGTGGCGCGGCAAAGACGTGGCCCAGGCTGCGAAACGCGGCCGCCACCGTGGAGATCGGGAACTGGAGGAGCACCGCTCCCAAGGTGCCGCCAAAGACAATCAGGGCCGCGGTCGGCTGTAGAATCTGGCCCAGGTTGCCGCCCTCGATGAGAAGCCCGGCGATGATTCCGGCTACGGCCAGGAAGACTCCGCCGACACTCGATTTATCCATGGAAAGCTCCCTGAGAGTCCGAAACGAGGACTCTGCTTCCACACCGCCGGCGAAGAGCTGCCGCTACCGTCCCAGGAGACAAAGACCGTTTTCCGGCCCCGCTTCCGGCTCCGATCCTCAACGATCAGGCGCCGGGCTGCCGCGCCGCGGCGGCGCCGCCGCGGGGCTGGGCTGTCCCGAAACGTCCAGACTGGCGATCGAGCCCGCGCGTTGCAGTTCTCCGAAACTGGGCAGGCGCTTGGCCACCAAAGCCAGCAGGCGGGCGCGGTAGGCCAGCACACGCTCCACGACCTCGCCGCATTCCTCGCGCACGATCAGTTTTTCTCCGTTGATCAGAGTCAGCATGGTGTCCGGCGAGGCCTCGGCGGTTTTGATCAAATCGCTATTCAGCACCATCGGGGACCCGTTGAGCCGCGTCAGTTCGATCATCGCCGCAAACTCCTTCCGAGAGGTTATCGGCGGGCGGCGAAAAAGGTTCATAGATTAGAAGGCGGGCTGCGAAAGTGTCCGCCGCGGGACAGAAAAGGGGGCTTATAAAGTCCCCATCTCCCGCGCCGAAAAAGGGGCAAGATGCGGCGGCTACCGCCCCGGAAGCAGCGACCCAGGGTTACACAAAAAAATGGGAGCGTTCACGGGTAGGCCCGCAAATCAACGCATCCCACAAGGAGAACCCCATGTCCCTGGGTGTCTTGAATAACATCAGCGCGATCTACGCGTCGAACAACCTGAACAACACCAACAACAGCCTGTCGAACGTGCTGCAGCAGTTATCTTCTGGATCGAAGATCAACTCCGGCGCGGACGATGCTGCCGGCCTTTCGTTGGTCGACGGCTTGCAGGCCAACTCGCAAGCCCTGACACAGTCGCAGACCAACGCCAGTGAGGGCGTGGGCCTGTTGAAGGTGGCCGACGGCGCTCTCTCGCAAGTCACGAACCTGCTCAACCGGGCCGTTACGCTGGCTGCAGAGGCCTCGAACGGCACCCTCAACAGCTCGCAGGACACAGCGGCCAATCAGGAATATCAATCGATCCTCTCGGAAATCAACAACATTGGCACCACGACCAGCTACAACGGCCAAGCGGTCTTCAACTCGCTCACCAGCATCTATACCGGCGACTCTTCCAATACCGGTTCGTCCGTCGACTCCCTGAACATCCGCTCCCTCTCCTCATCCAACCTGGGTGACTCCGGCGGCCAGATGTCCTATAGCAACGGCACCAACAACGTGTTCATCGATCTGTCGTCCGCCGGCAAGAATGCGGCCATCACCGATTCGCTGGGCGTCTCGACGGCGACCACCTCACTGAACGTCAGCTATCTGACCAAGGGCGCAAACGGATCGGTGGTCAGCTCGACGGCGAATATCAACGTCGGCGCGGGCACCAACTATTCCAACACCGTCCAGGGCCTGATCACGGCCATCAACAACTCCGGTCTCGGCTTGTCCGCGACATTCGCCACCGCGACGCAGGCGGGCACCGCGGCCGTTGCAACGGCGACCACCGCCAACGACGTGAACAGCGCCTTGCTGACCAGCGGCAACGATACAGGCATTTCGATCTCCGGCGCGGGAGTGGGCGTCAACAGCGCCGTCGCCGGCAACTACACCAACGGCGCCGGCGAGGTCGGCACTCTGACGGTCTCCAACACCGGCGATTTGCTGGGCGGCTCCCTGAATGTCGTGGGCGCCGACGGCGTCAGCCATGCGATCACTCTGGGCGCCACCAACTATACCGACACGCTGGCCAACCTGGCCTCGACGATCAACGCCGCCGGCTACGGTATCACGGCAGCTCTCAATACGGCCAGCGTCACCAACGCCACCGGCACTCATGCCACGGGTACGCTTCTAACCTTTACCTCGGCAAACCCCACGGCCACCATCTCCGGCTCAAACATCACCGACGCCGAGATCGCCCAGCCGACGGTTACCCTGACCAACGTGGCGCCAGGCGGAGCCTCCGGCTCGGGCACGGGCGCGGGCATGGTTCTGGCCAAGCTGACGGTTGCCAACGCCAGCGATACGCTGAGCGGCCTGATCAATGTGACCAAGGACGCTGGCGGCGCCGTCGCCACCGGGTACAACCTGGACGGACAGACACTGGCCCAGATCGTAACCTTCGTCAACGCGAACAACGGTGGCGGACAACAATTTGCCAATATCACGGCCTCCACAAACGCCGTCGCGGTCGGCAACCAGGCCATCGGTACAATCCTGACCTTTACCGAGACAGCGAATACAGTGAATCTGGCCCCGGCTATCACCGCCAATGCCACCGGCACCAACGCCATCACCGACAACAACGCCACCACCGGCGTCTCGATCGTAACCCAGTCCCCCTCCGTCGCAATCGGCGGCACGGGCGCCATTGGCACGATCAATGTGACCAACGCCAACGACGCGCTCACCAGCGGCAGCATCACCATCGCCGGCACCAAGACCGGCGGCACGGTGAAGACCTACGCGCTGGGCAACGTAGGCACGACCGACACTCTTGCCAACCTGTTGACCACGATCAACGCCGACACCGGCTCCTCGGGTATCACCGCAGCATGGACGAGCAGCTCCGACACGGGGTTGACGCTTTCCTCGCTGACCGGCGGCGGCGGCTACACACTCCAGGGCGCGGTCTGGGGCTCTGCCACGGGCACCACGCTTTCGCTCACCGGAGTGCCTACAACCAACAACGCCCCCAACTCCACGATCATGGGCACTCTGAGCCTGCCGACAGGCGGCGCCTCCGGGGATGCTCTGACCGGCACGCTGACCCTGGGCACGGAGACGATCGCCCTGGGCGTGGCGAACAAGACCAACAACATGGCCAACCTGGCGGCGACGATCAACGCCGGCAACTACGGGATATCGGCCGCACTCAACTCCGCCGGCACGGCCATGACCTTCTCGTCGGCGGATTCGAAGAACGACAGCGTGACGCCCACCGTAAGCGCCGCGATGGACGGCGGCAACCCCCTGACGTGGAACACCGCCAATCAGGGCGTGACCTCCTCCAAGTACTACAGCCTGGGGATCGGCGGCAGCGTAACCGATACCAGCACGGGCGGCGGCACGGCCGTTCAGGGTCTCTCGTTCAATCTGAACGGCACGGGCGGCACGGCGACCATCAGCTACTCGGATGTGGCCGGCACATCGCTGAGCAACACCGACCTGTCCAGCCAGGCAGATGCGCAGGCGGCTCTTACCCAACTGAACGCGGCCATCACCTCCGTGGCGGCGCAGGACGGCTACATCGGCGCCCAGATCAACACGCTGAACGCGGTCAGTTCCGTGCTCAGCACACAGCAACAGAACGTAACCTCGGCGCAGAACGCGGTGCAGGCGACCGACTATGCATCCGCTGCGTCCAACATGTCCAAGTACGAAATTCTGAGCCAGACCGGCATCTCGGCTTTGGCGCAGGCCAACAGCATCCAGCAGGAGGTAACCAAGCTGCTGCAGTAACCCGAGCTCCCGGCGGTAGGCTTTCGCCGCCGGGGTGAGTCAACCGGTATCCCCGGCGGTAGATAAAGGCCGCCGGGGAGGAATCAACCGGCGCAATGCCGCAAAGCAGGGAAGGGCGTCCGGAAGGGCGCCCTTCTTTGCGTGACCGCGCATATTTTTTGCGCGCCGCGGCGGTGCGTCGCGTCCATGAGTTTTTTCAAATGGTTATACAAGCCGGGTGGTTCTCCGGCTGCATGAGTTTAGAGGGAGGGAACGATGGGCACAGTGGGACTGAGTTTCGGGTCGCCGACCAGCGGGACCGGATTCGATGTGAGCGCGACGGTGGCAGCGATCGTCGGCAATCTGAAGAACGTCGAGACGCCGTGGAATACTCAGTTGGCCGCATTGCAGAAACAGGACACGGCGATCTCCAGTCTTGGAACGCTTTTATCGAACCTGTCGAACGACATGAGTTCTCTGACCAACCTGCAGGGGATCATGGCGCAGAAGACCGGTTCCAGCTCCGACACCAACGCGCTGGAGCTCACAGCCGCCTCGTCGTCGGCCGTGGCGGGAACACACACGGTGGTGGTCAACAGCCTGGCCACGACCTCCAGCGGCTATCTGCTCCCCATCGCCCACGCCTCCGACCAACTGACCGGTTCCATCTCGATCCAGGTGGGTTCGGGCACGGCGAAGACGGTCAGCGTTCCGACGACTTCGGGGAATAACACGCTGGCCGGGCTGGCCGCGGCCATCAACGCGTCGGGCGTTGGGGTGACGGCGAGTGTGCTGACCGATGCCTCGGGTTCGCGGCTCAACCTGGTTTCGGGCACCTCGGGCGCGAACGGAACCATCACGGTGAATCCGGCCGCGAATACGATCGTCGATACCAGCAACTCGAACCAGGCGCTGGGCTATACCGCCTCTCCGGTGGTGCCCGCGGATGCGCAGTTGACGGTGGACGGCGTGAGCCTGACCAGCTCGTCGAATACGGTGACCAACCTGATCCCCGGCATCACCTTCCAACTGCTGGCCCCCAGCGCCAAGGAATCCGACGGGAGCCTGGAACAGATTCAGGTGGTGATCGGCAACGACAACACGGACGTGGAGAGCACGGTCAACCAATTCGTCAACGACTATAACTCGCTGATCAGCGCGATCAACACCCAGGATGGACTCGACAGCTCGGGCAACTCCGAGCCTTTGTTCGGTTCGCCCACGCTCTCGCTGCTTCAACAGCAGCTTCTGAGCGGGATCAATCTGCAGAACCCGAACGGCTATCTGGATTCGATCGCCACCAACACCAATACGACGCTCTCCGGCTCCGTGTCCATCCAGGTGGGCACGGGGACGGCGGAGAATGTGGTTGTCGGCGCGGCGCCGGTCCCGCCGGCGGCGCACACCGTTTACACCGGTTCCGGAAGCGACTTCAACACGCTTGCGGGGCTGGCCAGCGCCATCAACACGGCCAACATAGGGGTCACGGCCACAGTGGTCACCAAGGGCTCCCAATCGACCCTGTCGCTGTTGTCGGGAACCTCGGGGCCCGGCGGGGCATTGACGGTGAGTTCAAGCATCGACGCCACCAGCGACACGTTGTTGCGCTACACCGGTACGTCGGGCAGCGGCACGACGGCCTCAACCGGCACCCTGACCGCAATTCCCAACGTCAGCGATGTGCTCTCCGGTTCGCTCTCCATCCAGGTGGGCAGCGGAACGGCGCAAACCATTGCCATCGATCCGGCGGACACCACGATTGCGGGATTGAGAGACGCCATCAACACAGCCAACATCGGAGTCACGGCTTCGGTGGTGACCAACGGGGATGGGTCGTCTAGCCTCTCTCTGCTCTCGCAGACCGTGGGGTCGGCCGGAACGCTGACGGTGACATCCAACATTCTCGATACCACCAATACCGCCACAACGACTCTGAATTACACCAATTCCTCCGACGTTTCCACCCTGGCCAGTCTGGGCATCACCATCTCCCAGAAGGACGACGGATCGCTCGATTTCAACGCCACTTCGCTGACTTCTGTGCTGAACTCGGATTACAGCGGGGTGGTGGGGTTCTTCCAGAATGCGAACAGTTGGGGCCGGAGTTTCTCCAGTGTGCTGACCAATGCCGGAAGCAGTTCTTCGACGGGCATCCTGTCACTTGCCAAAAATTCCAACAGCAGCATCGAATCCACTTTGAACGCCGATATCTCCCGAGAGGAGAGCATGATCTCGATCGAGCAGAAGAGCCTGACGGCGGAGATGAACAGCGCCAACCAGATTCTACAGTCGCTGCCCACGATGTTGGACCAGGTGGACATGCTGTATTCGGCGATCACTGGCTATAACCAAAACAGAGGCTAAGGAGCCGCACAGGAATGGGAAGCTATCGGGAACATGCGCTGGAAGGCGCCTCGGCCGTGGATCTGGTGGTGGCGCTCTATGACGGGATCATCCGGTTTCTCTACGCCGCCGGAGCGGCGGTGGAGCGCGGAGACACGGAGGGCCGCCGGATCGCCGTCAAGCGGGCGCTGGATATCATCATCCACCTGCAGGCCCGGCTGCGCATGGATGTGGGAGGACGGCCCGCGCAGGTGCTCAGCGAGTTCTACGCGTCGATCTTCGCTGAAATCCTGCAGGCCTCGCAATCGGCATCGAAGGCGAAGTTCGAGCACGCGGTCGATTGCGTACGCAATGTGCGCGATGCCTGGCGCCAGGTGGCGAAGAACCCCGAAGCCGTTCCGGCGCCGTCACAGGCCGTCGCCATTCCCGCGCGCAGTCAAGCGGAATTCGATAGCTCCGCTGCCTCCGCGGATGCCGCCGCAGGCTCAAGCTGGACGGCCTGAGCGGCCATCCCATCCAGGGCTTATGCTGGCCGGAAGGCTCATGCTTGTCGGAAGGCTCATGCTGGCCGGAAGGCTCATGCTGGCCGGAAGGCTTATGCTGGCCGGAAGGCTCATGCTGGCCGGAAGGCTCATGCTGGCGGGAACTCCGCCGGGCGCGGTTCATCCGGCGACGCTGAGCTCCTCTTCCAGTTGTTGCTTCCGGTAGAGGCTGGCGTAGTAACCATCCAGCGCGAGCAACTCCTCGTGCCCTCCCAGCTCCACAATCCTGCCGCGGTCGAGCACCGCGATGCGATCGGCGTCGCGCACCGTGGAGACGCGGTGAGAGATCAGGATGGTGGTCGAGGCCGAGGTGTAGTGACGCAGCCCGCCCAGGATGCGCTCTTCCGTGTAGGTGTCCACGCTGGCCAGAGCGTCGTCGAGGATGAGGATGGCGGGCCGGCGCAAGAGCGCCCTGGCGATGGCTGAGCGCTGTTTCTGCCCGCCCGAGAGGGTGACGCCGCGCTCGCCCACCATGGTCTCAAAGCCCTGAGGAAACTCCTCGAACTCCTTCAGGATGTGGGCCGCTTCGGCTGCTTTCAGCAGCTCTTCGGCGCCGGCCTGAGGCGCTCCGAAGGCGAGGTTTTCGCGCAGCGTCTCGCTGAACAGGAAGGTCTCCTGCGGAACCATGCCGATGTTGTGTCTGAGCACCGCCAGCGGGTACTCCTGCACCGGCCGGCCGTCGATGAGGAGCGAGCCTGCTGGCGCTTCGTAGATTCTTGAGATCAGGTTGACCAGCGTGGACTTGCCCGAGCCGGTGGGACCGACGATGGCCAGGCTGGAGCCGGCGGGAATCTTGAGCGAGATCTCGCGCAGCACCTCCGCGCCGCCGTAGGAGAAGTTGAGATGGCGGAACTCGATCTCTCCCCGCAGAACGGCGCCGGCGGGAATCGAGAGGTCGGCGGCGCTGTCGTCGATGGCCGGCTCGGCTTTGAGCAGCTCTTCGATGCGCTGGACGGAGGCTGTGCCGCGCTGGAAGAGATTGACCACCCAGCCCACGGCGATGATGGGCCAGATGAGCATGATCATGTAGGTGTTGAAGGCCACGAACTGGCCGGTGGTAATCCGGTTGGCAAGGACCAGGTGGCCGCCCGCCAGCAGGGTGATGACCATGGAGACGCCGAGGACAAACTCCAGCGTGGGCCACAGCATGCCCATCAGTTGAACAAGACGCAAGGCGCGGGCGATGTACCGGCGATTGAGCTGCTCGAAGAGGCCGATCTGGGAGTCCTCGCGGGCAAAGGCGCGGATAAGGCGGGCGCCGGAGTAGTTTTCCTGAGCCTGCGAGGAGATCTCCGAAAAGCTGGCCTGAATGCGCTCGAAACGGTCGTGAATCCTGCGCCCGAAGTACTGCACAAGGATGCTGGCCAGCGGCATGGGCGCCCAGGCCACCAAGGTGAGCCAGGGGCTGATGTGGAGCACGTAGTAGAGAGCGCCCACGGTGAAGAATACGGTGTTGGCGCTGTACATGAGGGCCGGGCCGAGCAGCATGCGCACGGCGTTCAGGTCGTTGGTCAGCCGGGCCATGATGTCGCCGGTGCGGTAGCGCCGATAGAAGCCGGAGTCCTGCCGCTCCAGGTTGAGAAAGAGGTCGTTGCGCAGGTCGAACTCGATCTCCCGCGAGATGCCGATGAGAATCCAGCGCTGGGAGTAGAGAAAGACTCCCTTCATCAGGGAAATCAGGACCAGCAGGCCGGCGAAGACGAGAATCCTCTGCCGGGTGGTTCCGTGCTTCATCTCGTCGATGGCGACCTCGAGAACCCTGGGAAACTGCACCGCGAAGGTATTGGTGGCGATGCAGGAGAGGGTGCCCCACAGGTATCCCCAGCGGTAGCGGCGCATGTAAGGG
>Ga0182011_10005310_pt1 | contig 10151 bp, 9 predicted proteins | sample 711E1DmetaG_FD_120481 | JGI IMG/M metagenome (GOLD analysis project Ga0182011, IMG submission 120481) | Permafrost microbial communities from Stordalen Mire, Sweden - 711E1D metaG | ecosystem: Environmental > Terrestrial > Soil > Wetlands > Permafrost | place: Sweden: Stordalen | collected...
ACCAGCTGATGAAGATCCCGGTTAAAGCCACTATCGCAACCAGCAGCCTGCTGCTGTGTTTCACAACCATGACCGGATCGCTCATCTATGCTTACAATGGATACGTCCTGCCCTACCTGATTGCTCCGCTTTGCATCAGCGTATTCATCGGCGCCAGGTTGGGAGCAACAATCGCGCACCGGGTCCATGGTAAGATACTGACGATGGTCTTCGCCGTTTTCCTGATACTAACCGCGGGGCTTATGATCCTGCGTGCCCTGAATGTAATTGGCGGTTGAAAATGAATAGCCGGATTGACGAAAAACACGAGAAACTACACACGCTGAACCGGCGTGTCGGGCTATTCCTGCGTGCCGGTACAATCGTCAGCCTGGTGCTATTCCTGGCAGGCCTGATCATTTTCATTGTGAGCGGCACGCCACACATGGTAGCCCTAACTCCGATTTCCTCTATTATCCATGACCTCTTGATACTCAACCCGGCGTCGCTTGTTACCGCCGGCCTGATTATCATCCTGATCATGCCGCTGGTCATCCTGATCACTGCGCTGGCACATTTTATCGTGACGCGTGAGACCAGGCCGGGAGTTGTCTGCATCGTGCTCCTGGTGATGCTGGCGGCCAGCTACGTTTTGGTATTGAAATGAATTGATAATTGATATGACCTGTGCTATGATTCACTTTAGATGTCATCTCTGACTGAATTGAATGCAGAAATAGAAAGCTGCAAAATTTGCGAGTTAGCCAAGCACCGTACCAAGGTAGTGCCGGGCGATGGTCCCGAAAACGCCAGGCTCCTCTTTATAGGCGAAGCCCCAGGATGGTATGAAGACCAATCAGGCAAGCCTTTCGTGGGCGCCGCCGGCCAATACCTCGACCAACTCATCGGACTGATCGGCTACAAACGCAGCCAGGTCTATATCTGCAATGTAATCAAGTGCCGCCCGCCCGAGAACCGCGACCCCATGCCGGGCGAGATACAGGCATGCAGCAAATGGCTTGAGAGACAGCTCGAACTGATTAAACCCAGGGTGATCGTAACGCTCGGCAGGTACTCCATGGCCAAATATTTCCCCGGCGAGAGCATCAGCAAGGTGCACGGCCGGTCCAAACGCATAGGTAACATAATTTACTTTGCCATGTACCACCCGGCAGCGGCGCTGCACCAGGGCAACCTGCGAAAGGTCATTGAAGCTGACATGCTCAAGCTACCCGCCGTACTGGCGGAAGCAGGCAAAATGGAGGAAGAAAAAGACAGGCCCTCGCAGCTCAATCTTTTCTAGAATAAAATGACCCGTCACAAACTAAGAATAATACCACTCGGTGGCCTCGGAGAGATCGGCAAGAACATGACGGCCATCGAGTACGGCGATGAAATCCTTATCATAGACGCCGGCATGATGTTCCCCGAGGACGACATGCTAGGAGTCGACCTGCTCATCCCGGACATCACTTACCTGCTGGAACATAAAGCCAAGGTCAAGGGCATTGTCATCACGCACGGCCATGAAGACCATATCGGGGCGTTGCCTTACATCCTGCCGCAGCTCGACCTTCCCATTTATGCTACCAAGCTTACGCAGGGATTGATCTCGGTCAAGTTGAAGGAACACCGCTCGCTGATCAAGACCCGGCTCAAGCTGATCACTCCGGGAGTCAAATTCCAGGTAGGCAATTTCAAGGTGGAAGCCTTCCCCGTCTGCCACAGCATCCCTGATGCCGTAGGACTGATCATCTACACACCGCTGGGCGCCATAGTAAGCAGCGGAGATTTTAAGATAGATTACACACCGATCGACGGCCGTCCCACCGATCTTTCCAAGCTGGCCAAGCTCGGCAACGAGGGCGTGCTCCTGCTGATGGCCGATTCCACCTACAGCGAGCGTGAAGGCTATACGCCCACAGAAAGGATCGTAGGACACAGGCTCGATCAGATCATAAGCGAGGCACCGGGGCGCGTCATTATAGCAACCTTTTCCTCACTCATATCACGCATCCAGATGGTCATAGATGCGGCATCCAATCACGACCGCCATGTCTTCATCGTGGGCCGCAGCATGAAGGAAACCGTTAAGATGGCCATGGAGCTGGGTTATCTAAAAGCCCCAGCTGGAATATTATGTAATATTGAAGACCTTAAAAAGTACAGCCACGAACAGATTGTGCTGATCACGACCGGGAGCCAGGGTGAACCTACCTCAGCGCTGGTGCGCATCGCCAACCGCGACCATCCCGAGATACGCATCATGCATAAGGACACGGTAGTACTTTCAGCCACGCCCATACCCGGCAATGAGGCGCTCGTTAACCGCACCATCGATAACCTGTTCCGCCAGGGCGCCAACGTTATCTACGGCGAGCGTTCCAACGTTCATGTGCACGGCCACGGCAGCCAGGAAGAGCTTAAGATGCTCCTCAACCTGGTCAAGCCAAAATTCTTTGCCCCGATACACGGTGAGTACCGCCACTTGGTGATACATGCCGGACTGGTCAAGAGCGTGGGTATACCTGAGAGCAATATCTTCGTCATGGACAATGGGAACATCCTCGAGATCGACGGCGAGAAAGCCCGCATCGCCGGTAAGCTGCCTTACGGCAACGTCTATGTTGACGGGCTGGTGCTGGGGCGGCACGCCCACGTGATCCTGCGCGACCGCAAGGCACTGTCACGCGACGGTATCGTAGTTGTTATCGTCGCCATCGATAAGAAAGACGGAAGGCTGGTGGGAAAGCCGGATATAGTCTCCCGCGGCTTTGTTGATGTCGAACATGACGGCAGCGTGATCGAGGCCGGCAAAGAGCTGGTGGAAAGCACGCTGGCAAAGGGGCACCACATAGACCACGCTTCGATCCACACCATAGTCAAAGAGCATTTGAGCAAGTTCTTCTACGAGAAGACCAAGCGACGCCCCATGATAATTACAACTGCTATCGAGGTATAGTAGAATAAGCTATGCCCGCTAAGAAAAGCAGGGGAAATAACAAGAGATCATCGCAGAAGAACGGTAAAAAAGGTTCTGACAAGTCGTTTCTCAAGTTCCTCTTTTCCGCTCCCGTCATACTGGGCATCCTGTTCGTCATCATCATTTGCCTGCTTATAGCCTTCTGGCCTTCAATCGCATCCTGGTTTAACCAGCTTGGCGAGGCTATAAGATCGGCGCTCTTTAATACCTGGCTGGCTATCTTCAGCCTGATGGGAGCAGGCGTGATCCTGGCCTTAATTGCGTTCGTAGGGATACTGGTCATTATAGGCTGGCCGGGTTCCTTCGCCCGGCACTGGAATTACTGGCTGGGCTCTGCTTTCTTCATGGCTGCTGTCTGGGGATTGTTGGGTTTCCTGCGGCCGGACACCGGAACACTATCGCAGGTAACGCTGGGAGGCTATATAGGGCAGGCCATCATTACGAATTCCCCGATTGCCGGCGCATTTATATTACTGGGACTCGTTGTCGTGGGCATCGTGCTTGTCGCGCCTGAGTGGACATGGGACAGGATCAAGCGTACGTCAAAAGGCACGGCCATGGCGGTAGGCGAGATCGTAGAGGTTGTCAAAGAGAACAACGGCAAAAAGAAGGATTTGCCTGAGACTGAAGAGGAAGCGCCGGAACCCGTCGTCCAGGAAAAGCCCGCCGAGGTCCCGGCACGCGAAGATACAGGAGTTATGGACAGGCTGCGTTCCACGATAACCGTAGGAGGATGGTCACTGCCAAATATCAACATCCTGGAAAAGGTGACCGAGTTTGTAATCAGCGATGCCGAGATCGAGAAGCGCAAGACCACCATTGAGGATGCGCTTGCCAGCTACGGCGTCGAAGCCAAGGTGATAGAGGTCAACCGCGGACCCACGGTGACCCAGTTCGGCGTCGAGCCGGGTTGGGACCGGAAATATAAGGACATCAGGGAAAGGGACAAAGACGGCGTCCTGTCAGTCAGGCAGGAAGAGGTCGCGCGTCAGCGGGTAAAAGTGGAACGGATCAATTCGCTCTCCAACGACCTTGCTTTAGCGCTGGCAGCGCCCAGCATCAGGATCGAGGCTCCGGTGCCCGGCAAGTCCATGGTAGGCATCGAAGTACCCAACACCACCTTCGGGTCGGTCGGCTTGCGGGGCGTGATGGAGAGCACCGCTTTCCAGAAGATGCTGGCCAAGTCGAAACTGGCGATTGCGCTGGGCAAGGGTGCGGGCGGAGAGACGGTAGTGGCAGACCTCACTAAAATGCCACACTTACTTATAGCCGGCGCTACCGGCAGCGGCAAGAGCGTCTGCCTCAACTCCGTGATCTGCTGTTTGATGATGAATAATACGCCGGATGCGGTGCACTTCATTATGGTCGACCCCAAGCGTGTGGAGCTGGTCAACTATAACAACATCCCTCACCTGGTTTCTCCGGTAGTAGTAGATACCGACAAGGCGATCATGTCCCTGCGCTGGCTAAACATGGAGATGGACAGCCGCTACAAGCGTTTTTCCGCGACCAAATGCCGCAATATCGAGGACTACAACAAGAATAAGCAGCCGTCAGAGTGCATTCCCTATATCGTGGTTGTGATAGATGAACTGGCCGACCTGATGATGGCAGCTTTTGACGAAGTCGAGCATGCCCTGTGCCGCCTGGCGCAGCTTGCCCGTGCTACCGGGATACATTTGATTGTTGCAACTCAGCGGCCGTCGGTGGATGTGGTAACCGGGTTGATCAAAGCCAACTTCCCCACCCGTATTACGTTCGCTTTAACTTCACAGGTAGACTCGAGGACCATCATCGACTCGGCAGGCGCCGAGAAGCTGCTGGGCAGGGGCGATATGCTTTACATGCCGCAGGACGTAGCCAAGCCCAAGCGGCTCCAGGGAACCATGGTCGGCGATCCCGAGATAGAGAGGCTGGTCACTTTCTGGGCCAACCAGCGCCGTCCGGAAAGCCACGTTGTCAACTTCGAAGACATGGCGCAGTCAACAGCCGAAGGCAAGAAACAACCGGAGGACGAACTGCTCGACAAAGCACGGCAGCTCGCGCTTGAATCAAAAGAAATGTCTGCTTCTTACCTGCAGCGCAAATTACAGATCGGCTTCCCCCGCGCCGCCCGCCTCATGGACAAGCTAAAGGAAGAGGGGTTTGGGAAAGAGAAACACTCTGGAGATGATAACGCTTCCTGATAAAATGGACATAGCCAGGTATGCTCTTTTTATCAAGATCAATCACCCTTTTACAAAGAAAGTGATTATAATTAAAGGCATCAAGACAAATTTATATTAGATGAGGAGGCAGGAACAATGGCAAAGAAATTTAAAGTCCCAAAGAACCCGCAGGAAGTTATGAAATGGATCAATAGCATCCCCATGTACAAAGAAGACCAACCCCTCGACCTTTCCTTTAAAAGCAAGGAAGAGATACGGGCGGCCCAGGATGCCAATCTCGTTAAGCAGATGGAACGTCTTGAGAAATTCAGCCCGTATTACCGCAATAAGTTCAAGGAGTGGGGACTCGATCCTAAATCCATCAAAACCGTCGATGATCTCGTGAAAATTCCTCTGACCAGCAAAGCCGATTACATGAAAGATCTCGGTGAATCCTTCAAACTGGAAATGGACTTCGCCAATGCAATGGAGTACATAACTTACGAGATCACATACACAACCGGCACCACGACAGGCATGCCCACGCGTTTCTATAACGCCACCTACGATATGTTCATGCAATCGTGGATGTTCAGGATAGGCTGCAAGATATGTTACCTTGAACCTGACGATATTGTTATGAACCTCTTCCCGTTCCATTTTATCCCGCACATCGGATATTACAAGACTTTGCATTTCGCTGCAGCGGCAAATATGACCATGTGCTTTGCGTTTACGGGTGCTCAATTACCCGGCTTTCCATACAAAATTCACCGGTCCATGCAGCAGGCCATTGAGGATATCGAGAGGAAGAAAGTGAACGTCCTCTCGGGAATCGGTTCTTATGAAAGGCGGTTGATAATGGCGGCGGAAGAGCAGGGGCGGGATTTTTCACGCATTAACAAGATACAGGCGCTCGGTGAGGCCGTGCCCAAGGGAATGAGAGATGATATGCGCAAACGGTTGCAAAAGATGGGGGCCGGAGAAGTCTTTATCAGCAACGCATTTGGATTTACTGAATCACAGACTGCTTTTCAGGAATGTCAGGAGCTCGGCGGCGCTCACCAGGGTGTCCCGCAGATGTACTACTTCGAGGTTGTAGATGAGAGCGGAAAACGTAAAGCCGATGGTGAACCGGGCCTGCTTTGCATCACTCATCTCGACCGCCGTGGCACCTGCTTGCTGCGTTACCTTGTGGGCGATATCGTAGCCATCTCAGACAAACAGTGCCCTCATTGCGGTAGAAATGATCAGAGAATAGTAACGACTGTCGGAAGTACTTACGGCACACGTACCAAGGAACTCATGAAGGTCAAGGGGACGTTGATAAATCCGGAGATTATGCGTGATGCTGTCGCCAATACACCGGGCGTGATAGAGTATCAGTTCATCATAGCTAAGGAAAAAACGGACGATCCATATTCCATGGACGTAATCAGGCTGCTGATCGGGGCAGATACTAATATTGATACAGGTAAACTCGAGGCGGAATTAAAGGATAAAGTAAAGAGGGCCGTTGAGTTGACCCCCAAAGTCGAGTTTGTGAAGCTTTCGGATATATTCAATCCGGGTGCAACGTTGAAGGCAACGCGGGTTGTCGACCAGCGTCCGCAGGGCTGAATTAATGAGCCGGCGTATTAAATGAACTCTGGCACAACCAGTGTTAAGGATCTAAAATACGCCGGCCTTTGCCTTCAGCGCAAAATGCGGATCAGCTTCCCCCACGCCACCCACCTGGTGGACAAGTAAAAGGAGGGGGTTTGGGAAGGAGATGGGCGGAGATACCCGTACCGCTGAGTGAAGCTAGAATCCGGATTCAAATTTATAAATCCAAGTCAACTTTGATGAATACCGACAGATAAAGCAAACTATATGCTCTATTGCTACAACAATCTTGAGCTTACCGATCTTTGGGGAACAGCCAGGAACTTAATATAGAAGGCATCAGGGCAAGTCCAATGATTGCAGCGATAATTGCGAACCTGTACAGCCAAATGTATACCGTACCCACACAAAGCACGAGAACGCTGTAGGCTGTAATAAAAAGCACAATGAATCTAAATACTCCAATAGCGTTCGCAATAAACTTTGACTTAACTACTACCCATAATATAGACCAACATAATACGACCAAAAGCATAGGGAGAATGATATCCGGTTTTGTCGAAGGTACCATACTGCCCACAAATAACATCCCCAGAGTTATGATAGTCTCACCAGTTCTGAACATTCTATCAATATGTTGCGCCCAAACCCTGCATACCGAGAATAATTGGGCAGGTAAGAGTAAGAAGGAGCAGAACATGAACATTATACTGAATACGATAGCAATATGAGTACCTACCTTTTCCCACAAGAAAATGCCTGCAGCCAGATACAGCAGGGATCGGCTGTCAAAATAGTCAAGCAGCAAATCGTCAAACTTACGTAGCAGTTCCTCGTATTTCGACTGAATGTTATCCATAGTCATACCTCAACGTAGTTATCAACATATCGTGCTGTCATGTGCGTATTATAGTTACAGTTAAGTAATCTAACAATAACCAGTCGTTCGGGTTGGCCCAGCCGAAGGGCCCCATTGATGGGAAGGGTGAAGTGTAGGAATGTAATTGAGGCCAAATAAATATTGGTTATCCCTAAACGACCTATTTATGTGCGCCAACTAGCGTTTGATATTTACATAAGTATATCGTAAAATACACTCGTTCAGCGACTGGCAGAGCCAAGACGGTACGTTATTAACTGTTTGGCTAATATAAGAATGGATGGGCTGATGTACAAATGGAAGATAATAAAAACAAGCCTTTCTGGATAGAAAACAGGGCCTTTTTTCAAGCGAATCTGGTCAAAGGTGGGCGATATTTGGATGATGCTGGCAAAATAATTAATGAATATCAGGAATTCTATAATGGCCTCGAGGTTGATATTAATGGGCTCAGATTATCGGACACCAAACAAGATCAAATGCCGGACGAAATTTCCGTCAATATACATCGTATTTGGCTAGCATATTACGGGCAAAATGCGATTCAACGCATCCAAGAAAATGCCTCTATTTTGACGAGAAAAATATCACAGATTATCGGCGTTGAATCCTACAGTAGGTTTGGATTGCGAACCGTATACTTTAGAATCGAAGGGGATGTTAACCGATTTTCTGCTAACCTGTACAAGCAGATCGCATCAACCCAATTTGTTTCGCTAATGGGTGACGGGAGCGATATAACGGAGATCAGATTTACATCCAAGGTGAAGGCAGGCCGTTTCCTCACCATGATCTCCATTGGACCATTGATAATTGCGCACCCTCCACAGAAAAAATCGGATTTCCCTGAAAATGGAGCGACCCTAGATATAGATATCGGAGAGGAAAAATCGACTGGTACAATACAATTGGAACCAAAGCACATACCTATTTTTGCAGAGGATGCCACAAAGTATCTGAGAACTAAAGCAGAGAACTTATTGATGTTCTTGAAGGACGGTAAATAAGAAAATGTGGACAGATATCGAGGGCACCTCCAATATAGCTAGAGACGCTACAGGGACTTCCATCCATCCTGACCGATCAGAGCGTAATCGTTTTGAGACTAAAGCTAGACGGTACTTGTTGGAAAGACATTATTATCATTCATCAAATTATACGGAAGTAGTTGAGGTCCCCAGCGCGGAGAACATAACCTCTCACATATTTGAATACGATTTGGCCGGAATTACAGTCAAGGGCATTGGACAATATACTGGTGGGCTAATAAGAGAAGTCGTGGAAAATGAGGCAGCTTTTTCGTCTGCTCTTGAAGACGTGGTATGTCTATATATTTTAAACAGAATATACAGCAGCGAATATGCAGTCGAAGTTGCGGAATTGGATAATATAATTACTAATCATGAAGGATGGATTAAATTCAGCACATTAGTCAAAGGCGGGCTAATAGAAATAATTGGAAAAGAAGTCCAGATTACTAAACGTGCTTTGACCGAACTGCAATATATATTTACTTACTGTGCATTAAAGGAAGGACTGAAATAACCGAATTCGAGGCTCAAAAAGGTCTTAATGAAAACGAAAAAAACGGATTTGAGAAATTCGAGTCCGCTCTAAGTCCGTATTTTGCAGATTTGAGGAAAACAAGCGTAAAAATCTTAATATGGGGACCAGGAGAAGGAACAAATTTCTATTCGAAACGGGATAGGATAAAACAGCATTTAAGGGATATAGGACAATATGACGAGGTAAACACTAGTGAAGACCTATTCAAATCCATTGAACATCCGAGTTTTCCCGATTTAGTCCAACTTGAATTATTGCATGCTAATGTTGCCGACATAATATTTGGATTAGTTACGTCCGATCCACGTCAAACAGGCATTTACATGGAAATAGATAATTTATTGCGCTACGAACCGCTAATTAACAAAACATGGTTGATTATGCCAGATGAACATGACTGGCATAAGGCTGGTTCCTTTATACAAGTACCTTTGCTAAATAGTTTCCCGATGTACAGGACAAAGAGCTTTCGGATCAAACAACTGGAAAAATGCGAGCAGGTTAGAAAATTCTGTTCAGACAAGGTCAACGAAACCAGAGCAAGATTAATGAGAAATTATGTACAAAAAGTGCTTTCCGGCCAAGACAACTCGTAGCTAATGAATTTGATTAATGCTATAGCGTCAGCTAAATTGTCTGATAGCAAGGGTGATCACCTATAATATGGATGTAGTACGACAAAAGCGATCTCATTGCAGATGGTAGGCAGGTCGTAACTTATGGTCTCTTTAACTCGGCCAACCTGATCGCTTTTCAGGCTGACCTTAATGCCATGGGGGTAGAATGATGAACTTGTAAGGATATCTTTAACTATACCTTCAGTTAGTTTTCCGTATCGCTGATCGGCCTTCATTAAGATTGAGACACTCCTGTCGAGCTTCTACCACTTCGCGTGGTGCTCTTCCGCCCAACCGATTAAATCATTTATCTGAATCTTTTCGCCCTCATCCGTAACAACAAAACCAGAGTAGCGCCCGAACATCTGGTGGAC
>Ga0182011_10005311_pt1 | contig 10150 bp, 12 predicted proteins | sample 711E1DmetaG_FD_120481 | JGI IMG/M metagenome (GOLD analysis project Ga0182011, IMG submission 120481) | Permafrost microbial communities from Stordalen Mire, Sweden - 711E1D metaG | ecosystem: Environmental > Terrestrial > Soil > Wetlands > Permafrost | place: Sweden: Stordalen | collected...
ACGCCATGCGTTCGATCGACGGCATTCGCGCTTCGCCCGAGAAACTGCGCGGCTGCATCTTGCAGTCGGAACTGCCTCCTTTTTTGCGCTAATCTATTCCATTATTTATGCAGAGGTCTATAATTGCAAAATCCTCGTCATCTCCGTTCAAAAGCCGCTGCGCCACGCTGAATTTCAGCGTGAGTGCCTCCGTGAACGTCGCCAACTCCGCAGGAAGATCGCGGCCAGCCATCAGCTTTCTGTAGCGCTTGAGCATCCGCTGGTAGATGCGCCCCGAGCACCTATCGCAAAATCCCCCCGCTCCGTAGCGATGCGATGGTTCCCGCGTGGGGGCGTCGAGATGCTCAAGTTTCCAGCGAACAGCCTGCTCGAACCGCTTACGCTCCGCGCGATTGGTGGCGTTGACAGCAGTGATCTCGTAAATTTCCGCCCAGGTCGAACCTCGACGGCGCAACCTTGCCGTGATCGCGACGGTCGGGTCAGGTTTCTGGCACCCATGACAGCCGCATTCCATGTACTCGGCTCGCCAAGCGCGGCGGATGTGAACGAGTTGAGGCAGGATGCGCAAGAGTTCTTGCCGGGTGGCGACGTCGAGGCACCGTGCGTCGAAGATGAGCGGCTCTCGATCGCGCTTTCAGCGGATTCAGGCACGGCCACTTTGACCCTGTCGAGCTTTTGCAAATCCAGAATCTTCTTCGGACGGCCGACGCGCCGTTCTTCCGGGACCAGGTGAACTGTTGCCAGTTTGCTCATAGTCATCCCCTTTCGAGAAGCTCGTGGACTTTTTGCAGGCGTTCGATGGCGACGTGGAGATATTTTTGAGTTGCGCCCAGGTTGCAATGACCGAGCAGCTCTTGTACGAATCGGATATCCACGCCGCGGTTGAGCAGGTGCGTGGCGCAACTGTGCCGCAGCGTGTGCGGAGAAATGCCCGTGATGCCCGCGCGCTTCGCTGCAAGCACAACGATTCGATAAATAGAACGCGAAACCAGGCCGACACCGACCCCTTCCTGTCGTGAGGCGGGCAGTTTGTTCTTGAGAAATGCGTTGAGGGCCTGGCGTGCGCGTTCTTTCGTCGGAAGCTCGTAATCGCCGAGACAAACACTTCGCATGACGCGTTTTCCGTCCGTGCTCTCTTCGCGCCACTGCCCCCACCATGCGCCATCGGAATCCCTGGTGCCTCCGCCGCGCTGCTTTCGCCGTTCGCGAACGAACAGCGGGCCAGTTTGTCGATCACCGAGGTAGGCCGCGAGAGCCTCCGCCGCTTTCGTTCCGAACAGGCCGATGCGGTCCTTGCCGCCCTTCCCTTTGCGGACGACGAGGCTCCGGGCATTGAGGCTCACGTCCTCGACGCGAAGATGCGCCAACTCACTCACGCGCAAGCCGGAAGCGTAGAGCATTTCGAGGATGGCGCGATCGCGGGGAGTCTCCGCAGCATTGATAAGCCGTTCGATTTCCTCTTCGGACTTCGCGTGAGGCAAGCGTACCGGCAATTTTCGCGTCTGGATGTAGCGCGGCGCGGAAGTGCGCACCTGGTCGCCAAGCTCCAGGAAGTGAAAGAGGCTCCGGAGCGCACTCAGCCGCCCGGCCATCGTGGACGATTGAAGGTTGCGCGAGTAAAGCTGCCCGAGAAAACCGCGTATGTCCGCAGTCGTGACGGCTGCGAAAGACTTGTCTGCAAGATATTTGGCGAACTGTTTTCCGGCTTCGATGTAGTTGCTCCGCGTGTGTGGGCTCTTACCGCAGATCTGGAGCCATTGGTCGAAACGTTCAAGGAGCTGCGCGTTGGAAAAGATTCGCCGGCAGGCCGGCCTTTCTGAGTTCGGCCGCGGCGTCGAAACTGGAAGCGCGCGACCCGGGTAGTTCGCGCGCATGATCACGGAGGCCATAATTACCTCGCCACCCTGCGCTTCTGTGTTCGCGCTCGCTTGTGAGCTTTACGGAAGGGAATCACTTTGGGGCGGGTTGCTGAATACGCGATTGCTCTTTGCGCGGATTGCCAGGTCCAGAGGTCAAAGCACGCTTCGGTGGCAATGCCCTCGGCTACGAAAAAATCTTTGAGTTGCTGGCTGAATTTCCGGACAGCGGGGACTTGCGGGGGAACTGCGCTCGGGGTAACTTTCTGCGTAGCCACGTGACACCTCCATGTGTCATTAGGTTAGGGCTGCCGGGTAGGTTGCACTACACGGTGGCCCGCTTATTTCTCTATCTCTTCGGTTTCGGCTTTCGACCTCTTCCTTTGCGGTAGTGTTCCTGCTTGTACCTGCGAACCCTTTCCACGTCGCGATCGGTCCAGATGCGGACTGTGACGCCGCCCTGCTTCACTCGCCGCGGCTCTTGAAGACTGCCAGCTCGCAGCCAACGAAGCAGTGTGAGCTTGTGAACTCCAACCTCTTTTGCGACCTCCGCTGTTGAGTGCGTCCGCATTTACGCACCCACTATATGCATATTTATCTTGACGTGTCAAGGAAAATCTGCAACACTCTGGTTTTGATTGACGGAATATAGCTCCGGTGCTATGTTAGGAAGTAGGATTTGGCGGTCGAATTCAGCATCGAGTACGTGGTGCTACCCAACGGGCGAGTCCCGCTGCGGGAGTTCCTGGAATCGCTCGACGACGAGGCGGCTGCCAAGATTCTCGCGCTGGTTGAACGGCTGCGGTCCCAGGGCACGCGGATGCAGGGAAAGTTCGTGAAGAAGCTGGGCCGGGAACTCTTCGAGCTCCGGGTCAAGCACTTTGACCGCATCTTCCGGGTTCTCTATTTCTATCAGCCGGGGATGCTGGTCGTCGCCACGTCCGGGTTCCAGAAGAAATCCCAGGAGACTCCGCCTTCGGAGATCCTGCGTGCGGGGAGGTTGCGAAGTCTATGGCTCAAGTACCGCAATCGCTATCCCGAATCGGCGGCCGAGCGCGAGCGAATCCTGAAGGAGACAGGGCTATGAAACGAGATCAGCATGCGGAGTACGTCAGAGAAAGAATGAAGCGGAGCGCCAAGTTCCGCCGCGCCTTTCGCCGCAGCCTGAAGCAGGTGGACATGGCGATGCTGGTGCGCGAGATGCGGGATTCGGCGAAGCTCTCCCAGGTGCAACTCGCCGAGCGCGCCGGCACGACGCAATCCGTGATCGCGCGCCTCGAAGATGCGGAGTACACGGCGCATTCACTGCAAACGCTTGAGAAGATCGCTGCGGCCTGCGGCGTCACGCTATCGCTACACGCGCAAAAGAAGCCGGAGATGGAACTCGAAGTGAGTCTCGTGTGATAGCGAGAGAGGGTTTTTACAAATGAGCGCTCCGGCCTCTGCTCTACAACAGACTCTACTCTTCTCTTGGAAGAAAGCCTTTGCGGGGTGGTGGGAGTCCCAGGGCAAGGCGACCTACGGCAACAAGACAGCCTTCGCTGCGGCGCTTGAATTGGATCGGAAGACCGTCGCCGACTACCTGGCAGGCAGATTTTTTCCAGTCGGCCATCGTCGCCGCGCCCTTTACGCAGCCACGCAGATTCCCCTCTTGGCGCCTGGTGCGGAGCTTCAACCGGTGGCGAGTAAGTTGCTCGCGAAGGCGCATGGCTACATCGATTCACTTCCAACAGCCGCGAACACGAAGGACCAGCATCGGAACTTCTGTGAAAGAATCCTCGGGCACCTGTCTGAGCGCAACATTTCAGCACTTCGTGAAGTCACTCCCGCTCTGGTTTTCCAAAACGCCCCTGATTACAAATCTAAGAAGGCCGAGCGTCACGCTTTGGGCTTTTTTGGTCGATTCATGGCCGCGAAGCATTTGTGGGACGAGAGGCAAGAAAGAGAATTCGAGGAATTCCTGACCAGGTACTACCATCAGAAGTACAAGCCGCGCGAAAACAAAGCTGCGCAAGAGCCAGAGCCTTCAGCGGCTGGCCAGCTACTCAGAGAGTTGGTGGTGAATTGCGGCGAGATGGTCGCACGGTGCAGCCGCGTGCGAATCGACGACCTCAAAGATGAGGGCATCTCGCTTGGAAGCGGGCGAATGCTTCGGTACGGCGAAGGGCTGCATCGCGTCAGTAAAGCGTTGGTGGACCGGTGGCTGGACCAGGCGGGACTGAGATCGGCAAAAAAATCCGACTATCTTTTCTATCGCCGTACGCCGCGCGATCCGGGTAAGCCAGCGGGACGGGCTTGGCTCATGGCTCAACTTAGGAGCGCTGGTATAAAGGCGCACGGCCACGCCAAACCGCACATGCGGCATTTCGAGATGGACTTCCAGCGGCTGAAGGATTCGCTCGGTGTCCGGCTCCACTTCCAGCACTTTCATGGCGTGAGCAGGAATCGGTCACCTGAACTGGTTCGCGAATTTCAAAAGAAGCACGGGTTCTATTTGCCCGTGCCTTACTTGGCCGCAGTCGTGGCTGTGAGTCAACTGGTTGACTGTGCGCCCGAAAGACTGCGCGGAGGAAGAGCGTCCAAGCACACTTGGCCCGACCTGAATGGCTACGAGATTGCAGTCCAGTGGCCGGTTTCTTTTGTCGATGAAATGCTGAGGGATGGGCACGTGAAGCCAGGGATTGCACGCAAGCTGATACGTCTAGGGTTGGAAGCATGCCAGGAAAAAAGCAAGATTCACGGTGTCGGACGCTTCGCGAATCTTGATTCGTCACTAGCAGAAAAGCTCTGCCTGAGTCGGGTGCAGGTGCGTGATCTGAAGGACGACCGCACTTGGCAAGGTGCCATGCAGGGTCGGAGGCCAACGCTGAAGGTTGAACCCGCAGAGAGCTCAGATAAACGAAAAACATTTCGACTTTGCCAATCTGGCCGAAGGCGACGCTTCGATTTGCCACTTCTGGAGGAACTGAAGGGCGGTCGGCCGAACGGCCGCTGCGCGGTCTGCTGTCACGTCGACAGAGTGGAAATCGACGATGAAGTACGCGCCGGTGGGAGGCCAACCATGATCGCGAAGCGCCACGACATCCCCTACGGCCCGAGCAACCATCATCTGCTGTGGCACGCTGGGAGGCTAAAGGGAAAGGCGGGCCACGTGGGATCTGCACCGGCCGCTGCTTCCGTGAGAGTTCCGAGCAACTTCCTTGCACGCGTTGCCCGTGAGAACGCGCCCAACCTCGCCAAAGCGATTCTTTCCTTGAACTGATCGTGGCTCACCACGCTTACCGTCGTTCTCGACGGTTTGCAACCAGACTTTGGGAACACACTTTTTCGAGGTCTGCCGAATTCGGCGTTTCGAGCTAATCGCCAGTGAACCCCAATTTTTGAGATCAGGTCTCTAAGTGTTTTCAGTGCAGACAGTTGCAGACTTCTCGCCGATTCGCGTGTAGTCCGGTGCTCACGGCACAATCGAGAACTCCTGAACTCGCCGATTTCCTTCCAGTTCGTCGTCTTGAAATTCATCTTCGACAAATTCTGTGACAGGCTCCACGATCCCACGGTGCGGCGCAAAGTTAAGTCAAACGGAGAGGCGGAAGAAAGCTGAGGGTAGATGTTTGCAAATTTAGATCGTGGCTCTACGAACGACGACCAGAAAAGGCGACCAGGTCAGCGAGACGAAATTGATTGCGAGCGAGCTCGCGGCCAGGAGGAAGAGACGATCGCGACGCTCCAATCCGAGACTTACCAAAGCTTGTCAGCGGGCGGTGCGTCCATGATTGGGGTTCGCGTCCACGTCGACCCGCTTGACGCCTTCAGCCTACCACGGCGCGAACGCCTGACCGTGCTTCGAGGCCAGCTCACGCTACTGCGTTTACGCTGCGAATCCGATCTCCCTGTAACCGTGGAATCGCTGGCCCATGCCGAGCGCCTGGCCCGGAGCCTTGAAGAGGAGTTGGCCACGTGACGCACGGACGGAAGTACGGGGAGAGAGACTCCCATCCCATCCCCCTCTGGAATGGCGTCTTTGAGCACTATGACCGGATTGGCGACGCGCTTTGGGAGTTCGCTTGGTGTATCGACCGGATCACCGAGGAGCGCGATGACATCGGGATTGTCCTCGGCGGATCCCCGGTCAAATTGCGCACCATCGTGGACGCGCTCAAGGGCAGCCGGAAGGAAACTGTGCGGCGCCACATGGACAGTCTTGAAAGGGAGAATTACATCCGCCGTCGAAGGACCCCCTTTGGCCATGTGATCGAAGTCCTCAACTCCCGCAAGTTCGGGATCTGGAAGAAAGAGAAACCCAAAAATGATGTTTCTCCCTCCCTAAGGAATCTGCGCCAGCGATTAACGCTTACGAAATCCGATAATCTGAGCGGGCTAGCGCGCTGGTTTTGAACCGCCACTGGGTTTCAACGAGTTAGCGAGTTCGCCGCCCCCTTGCCGGGCGTCGCTTTCTGCAAGAAATCGCGCTGCTGCTACTGCCACGAACCTCCGGGTCGCAGGAAGAGGTTTGAGCCAACAAGCGTGGGGCATCACTTATGGACAAGTCTCGGTGAACGTGACGTGATTGGTAATCTCACTACACTCTGTTTAGTCAGATAGGTGTAAACTCAAAATTGCCGTGATTTGCTGCTTCCTTGGGCAATTTATCTGCCCCATTTTGGGTCAAGCTAACTGGACGCTGCGGCGATTCTGGATGAAACGCCGGACACCGGAGCCGATATGGCGACGTTTCTGAATGTAGGGCGAATGGACCGCGCCTTGCGCGTGGGGCTGGGGATCGGTCTTGGGATTGCGGGCATCCTCGTCAGTGGTCATCCTTACCTTGGCTGGGCGCTTGGAATCGTCGGAGTTTTGGTAATTCTTAGCGGTACCTGTGGGATATGACTGACATATCGCGTGCTCGGGCTGAGCACGAAAAAGAGTAATGATAGGGCCGCCTGACCCACTCGTTTCCGGCTTCCAAAGCGATGGTTGTTCTCTAATGCGGGCAAGCATTAGCCGGACTGCCTGAAGATCAGCGTGAGTCTGGCTTGGTAGCACAGATAAGGACATACCCAAGATGCCCCTGTTTTACCGCCGCCATTGCGCTGCCCGCCATCCGCTTGGCCGCTCCTAGATCAAGACCGGGCAGTTGGAGCTTGTTCAGTCCGGTCATGATCTCCGCGCCGAGCAGTTTGACGCGAATCTGATTCACCATCTCTTCAAGAGCGTAGTTCTGCTGCTCGATGCTGCCCACAGAGAATCCGGCATCTTGAAGGAAGTGGGTGTAACCCTCCACGGTCTGGGCATCGCCGATGCATGCAATCCATGCGAGTAACCCGTCTAATTCCTGCGGGAGTACTGTTTCTCTGGTGAGATCGCTGATGCCCACGTGCCCTCCCCGACGCAGCACGCGGAAGAACTCTCTAGCCGATGCCGCCTTGTTGGGAAAGGTACAGAAGGCGCATTCACAGATCACGGCGTCGAACGACCCGTCCGGAAACGGGAGAGTTTCGGCATCGCCACGCTCAAATTGCACGCGAGCGTCTATATGCTCGGATTGCGCCAGTGACCGTGCAGCCGCGACACTCTGATCTCCGTAGTCGATGCCGAACACTTCGCACCCGAACTCTTTCGCTAGGAAGACCGCCGTAGTCCCCTTGCCACACGCCACATCCAGAACCCGGCTGGCCGGACTCAGCCCAAGCATGCGCCCGAGCCGACCGGTCATTTCCAAGCCGCCCGGATGAAACGAGTCGCCCAGCAGAAAACGGGTCAGGTCGCTTTCGTATAGTCTGGCACAGCACTGTTTCACGTGCTCGTTGCCGGAGGGAATCAGAGTTGCGTCGTCCTTCGTAGCCATGAAATTCACCGCCGCGAGTTGATGCCGACTAGCCCTGTGGCAGGAACCTCCGCCTGCTTTACGTTGAATTCGATGGGTCGAGGTTCGAACCTGCGTCCTTCTGCCTTCGCCCGCCTGCGCTCGGGCTCAAGGGCCTCAAGTTGCTTTCGCGCCTGTTCGCGGTACCCGATGTTGTTGTAAGCGCAGAACGGAACCTGCTTGCCGCCCGGCAGCAGGAATTCCTTGCAGCACTTCATCAGGTTCTTTTGGTTGAACGTCCAAGAGTCCATGAAATCTTGCAGCATGATCATCATCATGTGCTTCGCCAGATCACCAAGGCTGAAGTCGGGAACGTCACACGCCCGACAGGACATCAAAACCTGATCGACCGATTTCTGCGAGCCCGCCACCGAGGAAGATGACCACAGCCCTTCCAAAGCCCGCTTCACCTCCAAACTGAAATCCGGCAGCACGCGGTTGGAAATGTAGTCGAGATAGTCATGGACATTGACGATCCGGGGCAGGGGCGTGACTTGATCACCCTCTACAAAAGCATAGGTCACCGAGTTGCACGTAGGGAAACAACAAGGTACTGGAACAAAATCGCTGGTTCTGAAAGTGCCTTTCGTCTGCGCCTCAATCAGCCGAAGAACGTCGGGAATGGTCATGCGCTTCATGGGATCGTGCTGTTGGTGACGACCTGCATGGAAGGCTGGCTGAAAATTGATTCCCCGCACTGCCGGGTGCTGAATGGCGGAGTCAACGATTTTTCCGATCTCATGCTCGTTCACGCCCCGTTCTATTGCGGGAACAAGGGTGACGGACAGGCCGATCTCAGCAAGCCGATCCAGTGCACGCAGCTTCTCCTCCAATATGTTCGGTTCTCCCCGAAGAATGCGATAGGTCTCCGAATCAAATCCGTCGAACTGGAAGTAGATGGCTGGCCGGACATCGTTGAGTTGTTCGAGGAATCGGTCGTCACGAGCAATGCGCTTCCCGTTTGTGTTAATCATCACGAAGGAAATGTCACGCTGCTTGGCTGCCCTGACGAATTCGATGATTTGAGGATGAATCGTAGGCTCCCCGCCCGAGAACTGGATGACTTCGGGTTTCCCCTCGGTTCTCACGAAGTCGTCTAGCATCTGTTCGACTTCTTCGAGCGTCAGGCTAAACCCCGGCCCAGATTCCGAAAAGCAAAGCGGGCAATCCATGTTGCACGCGCTGTTGACTTCAATGATGCCGAGGCAGGCGTGCTGCTGGTGGTCAGGGCACAGGCCACAGTCGTAGGGACATCCCTCTCGAATGTCGGTTCCGTAGGCAAGTGGGATCGTTCCCGGCTTGTTGAATTTGCCGAAACTCGTGTATGCCTCAGCATCGCTGTAAACCAACGCCTCGAACGGGCCGCAGTTCGGGCATCGCTTGACCATGAAGACCTTGTTCTCCCGCAACACGATCTTCGCATCGATCACTTTCCGGCACTTCGGGCAAATGCTGCGCGTAAGTTCGTAAAAGACGTAGCCTGCATCCTTCTTCGAGACAGTGCCAACGGCTGGACTCTGACTGGGCAGCGCACCATTACTCATTGACCATAGCCTCCAGAACCGACAACGCTGAGCACACGGCTCAGCGCAGCCGCCATATCTGCCACAAAAGAATCGGAGAAAGAATAGTCGTCAGCATGCAGTAGAAACAAAAGCTCCCGAGATTCACCATGTCACGAACACCGAGGAAGTTCGCAAGCGCAGCCGCAGAAGCAAGAACCAACAGTGGCACCCATATCCAAAGCTTGGCTGTCGGCCCCAGCAAGAGCAGAAGGATCACTGCATAGAGAAGCGCCGCGATATATCCATCCGGGATGCCGAACGGCTTTGCAAAGGCAGCATCAGCCACCGCCTCACAGCCCTTGGCAAAGACTGGACACCAAATGTGCCGCACCGCTCGGCTTTGGTAAAGCCCGACGTAGAGCATCGCACCCATGCTTGCTGCGGCGAGCCCCATCGCCCATTCGCGATGGGAAGGATGAACGAGATGTTGCTGCATCGATGCCGCCACCGTCTCCAGTTTCTCCGCTATGATTCCTGATAACGAGGGAGGTTACAAGCGTCAAGCGAACGCAATTCTGTCCCTTGTAACGCATTTCAGACCTCCTCATCGTTGCTGGAGAGTGCTTCCACCCAAACGGCCCAAAACCTTTAGTCTCCGAGTTAGCGAGTTCGCCGATCTGGTAGCCGAAAAAGGCGAAACCCGACTCGACTCATTTACTGGGGAAGGGAGTACTGGGAGGAACATGTCCGGTTTGCCGTGCGAGCTCAACCGGTCGATGCAACACCATCTGGTATAAAGCTGCTTTCAAAGGTGGTGTTTATGGCCCAAGGGAAACGGGTGGGGCTTTCTGCGGCGCAGAAGAGCGACATGTGGTGCCGTTGGAAGGCGGGACAGTCGTTGCATGAGATCGGGCGCGCGTGCGGCA
>Ga0182011_10005312_pt1 | contig 10150 bp, 9 predicted proteins | sample 711E1DmetaG_FD_120481 | JGI IMG/M metagenome (GOLD analysis project Ga0182011, IMG submission 120481) | Permafrost microbial communities from Stordalen Mire, Sweden - 711E1D metaG | ecosystem: Environmental > Terrestrial > Soil > Wetlands > Permafrost | place: Sweden: Stordalen | collected...
CGTCGCGCCCGACGTCGCGTCGGTCAACCCGGCCTGGCCCGCGCACTGGCACAACCCTCGGGCGGATGCGCGACGAGGCGGACGGGCCGGCCTGTACGTCGGGGTCGTCCTCATCGTCATCGGTGCCATCGCCCTCGCCGACGCGATCGTGCCGGGCTGGGCAGGCGTCGCCTGGTTCGGTCCGGCCGTCCTGGTGGCCCTCGGTGCCGCCCTGCTCGTGGGCTCCGTCCGCCGCGACGCCGGCCAGCCGGAGCGCCCGCCGGTGGCCAACCCGACCCCCGGCACGACGGAGGACGAGGGTCATGCGAATCCTGCGTGACCTCGGCCGGGGGCACACCCGGGACCGGCCGGACTGGTAGGGTCCGCACGATGAGCGAACGCGCCGGCAGCCGCGACGAGGCCGCGAGGCCCCAGCGCCTGTCCAGCCTCCTCGGCGCCTTCCTCTCGTCGCCGCTCAACCCGGTGACCTGGCGGGCGAACCTGGCCATCCTGCTGGGCCTGTTCATCGCGATCCTTTCGATCAGCACGCTGAGCGCCTTCTTCTCGGCCGGCGGCTCGATGCTGATCTGGCTGGTGGGAATCCCGATCATCGGCGTCGGCATCGAGCTCTCGCGCGTCTTCGCCCGTGTCGAGCGCTGGCGCATGACGCTGATCGACCACCGCCCGCTGCTCCCCCACCCCTACCGCCCCTTCGACGGTCCCCCGCGTCGCCCGTTCGGACCGTGGGTTCGGGCTTGGGCCGAGACGGAGTTCCTCGACGCGAACCGCTGGCGCGACGTCGTCTACATCCTCGTCCTGGCCCCGCTCGCGGCGCTCGAGTTCGCCGTGGCCGTGGGCCTCTGGGCGGCCGCGATCGGTCTCGTGGCGTCACCGCTGGTGCTGGCGGGCCTGCGCTCGGCGGGGGTCGGCCCGCTCCTCCAGAGCGTCCCGATCGAATGGGACGGGCTCGTCATCGTGGCCCTGTTCGTCGGGCTCGCCCTCGTGCCGGTCGCGGCGTCGGTCTCCCGGGGCCTGATGATGATGCACCGCGTGGTCGTGGAAGGGCTCCTGTGTGTCAGCCCCAGCGCGGCCCTCCGCCAGGAGGTCCAGCGCCTCCGCGGAAGCCGGTCCGCTGCCGTGGAGCTCGAGGCGAGCGAACTGCGCCGCATCGAACGCGACCTGCACGACGGGGCCCAGCAGCGCCTCGTGATGCTGAGCATCGACCTGAGCCTCGCTGCCGAGCGGATCGACAGCGATCCCGCCGGGGCACGGACCCTCGTCGTCGAGGCGCAGGACCAGGCACGCCAGGCGCTCGCGGAGCTGCGCGACCTGGTCCGCGGGATCGCCCCGGCGATCCTGCTCGACCGGGGCCTGGTCGCGGCGCTGGGCGCGATCGCGGGACGCTGCCCGGTGCCGACCGTCGTGCAGAGCACGCTGCCGGAGGGGATCCGGCTGCCGGACGCGATGGAGCGGGCTGCCTACTTCGTGGTCGCCGAAGCGCTCGCAAACGTCGCCAAGCACGCCTCCGCCGAGCACTGCGAGATCCGCTGCCGCGCGGAGGAGCGCGGCCTGGTCGTGGGGGTGTGGGACGACGGGGCGGGCGGCGCCCAGGTCCTGCCGACCGGCGGCCTCGCCGGGCTGGCCGGTCGCCTCGAGGCGCTGGACGGATCGCTGACGGTCCAGTCCCCGCCGGGCGGCCCCACCCTCGTCCGGGCCGAGATCCCCGCCCTGCGCTACGAGCCCAGGTAGGCAAGGACCGCCAGGACGCGGCGGTGGTCGTTCTCCGAGTCGGGCAGGTCGAGCTTGCCGAAGATGTTGCTGATGTGCTTCTCGGTGGCGCCTTCCGAGATGTCGAGGAGCGCGGCGATGCCGACGTTCGTGCGCCCCTCGGCCATCGCGCCGAGCACGTCGCGTTCGCGCGGGGTCAGCGCCTCGAGCCGGTCGTCCCGCTGTCGCCGGACCATCAGCTGGGCCACGACCTCGGGATCGAGGGCCGTTCCGCCGGCAGCGACACGGCGCAGCGCGTCCATGAACTCGCGGATGTCCGCCACCCGGTCCTTCAACAGGTAGCCGACGCCGCCGGCCCGGTCCGCGAGCAGCTCGGTCGCGTACTGGCGCTCGACATACTGGCTGAGCACGAGCACGGGCGTGCCTGGGACGCGGCGCCGGGCCTCGATCGCCGCGCGCAGGCCCTCGTCGCGCTGGGACGGGGGCATCCGAACGTCGACGACCGAGACGTCGGGCCGGTGCCGAACAACCGCCTCCACGAACGACGGGCCGTCGCCGACCTTGGCCACCACGACGCCGCCCGAGTCCGCGATGAGGCGCGCGAGCCCTTCCCGGATGAGAACCGAGTCCTCCGCGATGATCACCCGCAGTGGTATCGCTTCCACGCGTCGATGATGCACCATCGGGTCGGCGGCGTTGGCTCTGGAGGAACGGTCGCCGCGCGACACCGCGGAGTTCGGCCGGCGTGCTCGTCGGTGACCGACGGCTCTGCGCCCGGCCCGCGGTCAAGGGTCAGCATCGAGTCGCCGTCGCCGGGCGCGCCACGCTCAAGGAGGTTCTGATGCACGTTCTCGTCGCCTACGCGAGCCGGCACGGCGCCACCCAGGGCATCGCCGAACGGATCGCCCGGACCCTCCAGGAGGCAGGGGTGGATGCCGAGGCCCGGCCGGCCGCAACGATCAAGAGCGTTGCCGGCTACGACGCGTTCGTCATCGGGAGCGCGGCGTACATGTTCCACTGGGAGAAGGACGCGAGCTCGCTGGTGCGCCGCAACCGAGCCGCCCTCGCCGGCAAGCCCGTCTGGCTCTTCAGCAGCGGCCCGCTCGGCACCGAGCCGGTCAACGAGAAGGGCCAGGACCAGAAGGTGGCCGCGATCCCGAAGGAGATCCCCGAGCTCCAGGAGATTCTCAACGCCCGGGACCACCGGGTCTTCTTCGGCGCCTACGACCGCGATCGAAAGCCCATCGGGCTCGCCGAACGGTTCCTGTCGATGATGCCGGCCGCGAAGGAAGGCCTGCCCGCCGGCGACTTCCGCGACTGGCCCGAGATCGAGACCTGGGCCACAGAGATCGCCCGGGAGCTGGGCACGATGACGCCGGGCCGCGCCGCCGCCCCGGCGGGCTGAGAGCTTCGAGCGACGCCGGCCGGCCATCCGGTCCGCCGGCCCGGGCCTCGCGCCCCGTTGCGCGGCGTCGGCGGGGAACCGTCGAGGTGCAGCCGGCGTCCTGCGAGCACGGCGGACTTCCGCCGAGCCCGCGCGGGGACGACCCGAGGAGACCGGTCATGAACGCACCGTCAAGCGCACGCCTTTGGGGGCCCCGCCGCTTCGCGGGGCTGCTCCTGCTTCCGATCCTCGTCGTCGCGGCGGGCTGCTCAGCCGCCGCCGGCACTTCCGCCCCAGCCGTGCCGAACGCAACTCCGGTCACGGCGTCAAGCGGCGCCGGCCGCAATGCGCTCGGCGCCCCCGTCACGGTGCCGGCTCCGGCGGGCGTCGTGGATTCGGGGCCCGGAGCCGCGGTCGTGGCCGGGGGCGGGACCACGTCGTCCGGCGTCGCGGTCGCCGGCTCGGCACCGGCAATCGCCTATCCGTACCCCATCTACCCCGGCAACCCCGGCCTCGCGCCCGACAACACGATCGTCGTGACCGGGTCCGGCCAGGCCGATGTCAGGGCCGACATGTCGGACCGAGCGAGCGCCCAGCAGCAGGCGCTGACCGCGGCACTCGCGGACGCGAGGGCACAGGCGGACGTGGTTGCGCGTGCCGTCGGGGTGACGATCAGCGGCGTGCTGTCGGTCAGCGTCTCGAGCGGGGGGACCTACGCGGTGCCGATGGCCGCCGGCGCGGGCTCCGCCCCGGGCGCCACCGGGGTTGCCCCGGGGGCTGAGGGCGCGACTCCGAGCGTCGTTCGAAACGCGCCCACGACGGTTGTCCCGGTCCCGGCGCCGCTCCCCATCGAGCCGGACATGCAACAGCTCATGGTCTCGGTCACCGTCGCCAACCGGATCGGCTGAGCGGTCAGGCCTTCGGGCGCCACTGGTTCGCCCGCTCGTTCCGGGCGGCGCGCGAGGCCGTCTCCTCGACCCGCGCGGAACGCGTCTCCGCACGGCGGGCGGCGACGATCCACTCGAGGATCGCACGACGCACGGAGCGCGGGAACGCCGCGAAGTTCTCGGCGGCCGGTGGGTGCGCGGCGAGCGCCTGGGCAAGGTCGCCCGGGACTTCTCCCCGCTCGACCGCGTCGAGGTGCTCCCACATTCCGTTCGCCTTGCCCCGCTCCACGGCCGCGATCCCGGCGGGGGCCATACGGCCGACGGCAAGCAGACGCTCCACGCGGGCCTTGTTCGAGGCGGACCACGCGCTGCGGGGTTTCCGCGGGGCGAAGTACAGCCTGGCGCGGTCGTCGTCGACCCGGCCGGGCCGGCTGTCAACCCAGCCGAAGCAGATGGCCTCCTCGACCGCAGCCTCGTAATCGAGCACCGGGCGACCGCGCCCGGGCCGACAGGTCACGAGCCACGCGCCCGCGGCGGTGGCATGGTTCGCCTCCAGCCAGGACCGCCAGGTGGCGCGATCCTCGGCCTGGACATGTGGGGCGTCGTCGAGTGCACCCATGGGATCGGTCGGAGCCTCCTGCGGTCGCCGCCTACCGCGTCGCGGTCAATCGGCCGCCCCGCGCTCCAGACCGGCGAGCAGGACGGTAATCCCGGTCTGGTATGCCGCATCGACGTCGCCCCCGAGCCGGAATGCGCCCGCCGACTCCATGCTCGTGAACCCGTGGGCGAATGCGGTCAGCACGCGAGCAGCGGCGAGCGCTCTCTCCGGCCCAGCGAGCGCCGCCGCCACCTCGAGCACGGGCCGGGCGGCAGCCGCGTTGGCCTCCGGGGTCGGGTCGACGCCGGGGACCGCGGGTGCGAACAGGAGGGCGGCCGCGCGCGGCGAACGCAGGACGAAGGCCCGGTACGCGTCGGCCAGGGCACGGAGCCGTCCCGGCCCATCCGTCCCGGAACGCTCGACTGCCGACACGAGCGCCCTGCCGAGATCGAACGCCACCTCGGTCACGACCGCGCCCAGGAGCGCACTCCGGTCTGCGAAATGCTTGTAGAGCGACGGGGGCCGGATGCCGACCCGCTCCGCGATCGCCGCCATCGACACGGCCTCGAGGCCGCCCTCCTCGAGGAGGCCCCTGGCAGCAGCGATGATGCCTTCGTCCGACGTGCGAGAGCGGGCCGGGCTCATCGTCCGGGGCGACCCAGCCGGCCGAGGTGCGTGTCGGCGAAGGCGGTCGGGTACTTGAGGCCGTATCCGGCGGCCCGGTCCATCCCCGTATGCGCGACAAGGATCGCCCCGGCCAGCGCGACCGCCGGGGATCCGAGCCACCAGGCCGCGCCCAGCACCGTGATGCCGGCTGCCCAGTTGTGGGCGAGGTTGTAGACGAATGCGCCGGGACGCGGTCCGACGCCGTACCCGACCATCGAGATGTCGACCGCCAGCAGGAGCGGAACCAGCCAGATGAGCTGGCCGCCGAGGTGGAGATACAGCCCGACACCGGCCGCCAGCGCCGCGAGCCCCTCTGCGCGCAGCCACAGGCGGGGCGCGCCGGATACGACCCCGAGTTCCGTCGCGGGTTCCGCCACGGGTTCCGCGCTGGCTGCGGCCTCGCCGCGTGTCGCCGTGATGGCCATCGCTGTTGCTCCCCCTGTCGACTCGTCGCGGCTCCCGCGACGAAGGCTACTCTACATTGCCTTCATTGCTACTGTCAATAGCCTTATTCTGGGGGCGTCCCCTCGCGGCGTCGAGGCTCGTGCGTACCGCGGATCCGCGATGGATGATGGCCGCGCCGCGCCGCCGGTGCGGAATCGGAGCACCAGGACCAAACCGGGAGATCGAGCATGCATGTGAGCTTCGAGCACGTACCCCACCCCAGGATTGAGGCACGCAAGAAGTCAGGGCCACCCAAGACCACCGACGAGCACGTGGGCCCCAACGGCAGGATCGCCCTCGTGCTCACGACCACCGTCGGCACGATGTGGTGCGCCTACGCCTTCGCGGTGCTCGCCCTCGTCGTGCTCCCCGACGCGATCCACGGCGGCGTGCTCACGCTCGTCCAATGGGTCAGCCAGACCTTCATCCAGTTGGTCATGCTCTCGGTGATCATGGTCGGCCAGAACATCCTCGGGCGGGCCTCCGACAAGCGCGCCGACATGACCTACAAGGACGCCGAGGCGACCTTCCACGAGGCCCAGCAGATCCAGGCGCATCTCAAGGCCCAGGATGACGCCCTGAACGCCCTGCTCGACAAGGTCGCCCAGCTCGAGGCTGCTCGCGGTCAGGCGTGACAAGGCTTCCGCGGGCCGCCGCGGCCGCGGAAGCCGGGCGGCCGGACCGGCTCCCGGGTCAGGCCCTGGTGCGCGGCTCGGCCGTGCTCGCCGCCTCCGCCAGGGCGGCGTCGAGCCGCGCGAGGTAGGGCCGGGCGCCCACGCGCTCGAAGATCAGGCGCGCCTCGTCGGCCGCGGCGCGCGCCGAAGGCTCCTCGGGGCCGACGAGCATGACGAAATCGAGGCCGGTCCGCGCCAGCTCGAAGTCCTCGCCGATCGCGCGACAACGCACGAGCGCGTCACGGAACCCGCTGATTGCATCTTCCCGGCGGCCCTCGACGGCGGCGATCCCGGCCCACGCTGCGATCCGGGACGCCGTGAACGACGCCTGCGAGATCGGGTGCGTATCGAGACGGGCGGCGATCTCGCGGGCGGTGGCGACGTCACCGCCCCACAGTGCCGCCCGCGCGGCACCGACCAGGAAGATGTGGCCGATGTTCGGCTCGTCCGAGGCGAGGAGCATCTCCCGCCACGCCAGTTCATGATCCCCGGCGAGCAGCGCCCGGTCCCCGCGGAGGTAGTGGAGAGCGGCGGCGCCGAACGCGTCGGTCGTCTCCCCGGCGAGCCGCTCCAGGTCGGCGAGCATCGCGTCGGTCGACTCGCCCCGCGGGACGCGCATCAAGGCCTGGACCGACAGGCTCCGGATCTCGTCGAGCGGGCTCGCGACCTTGTGGGCACGGGCCTCGGCGAGGTCCTGCTCTGCCTGCGCGAGCGCCTCGTCCCATCCTTCCGCGATCGAGACGACGGCGTAGAGCCGGCTGATCGCCGCCCAGTTCGACAGCGATCGATTGCCCACCCGGCGCGCCAGGTTGAGACCCTGCTCGAGGATGTCCCGGGCCCGGCGCGGGTTGTCGTCGATCGACACGCCGAGGTTTGACAGGGCGCGGGTCTCGGCGGCAACGAAGCCCCGTTCGTGGGCCAGGTCGACCGCGGCTCTGAGCAGGGCCACGGCCTCGACCGAGCGGCCGAGGTAGCCCAGGGACGAGCCCTTGTTGTTGAGCGTCTCCGCGATGATCCGGTCGAGGTGGCGGCGCTCCGCGATCGCGAGGGCAAGGTCGGCCGTCTCGATCGCCCGGGCGGGCTGGCCGGAGCGCATGTAGGCCCGCGACAGGTTGCCGAGCAGCCCGGCCCGGGCCTCGTCGTCGCTGTCCTCGGCGAGGCGCGCCACCGCGGCCTCGAGCACCTCGACTGCCTCGGGAGGCTTGCCGGCGTCGATCAGGATCTCGCCGAGGAGCGCCTGGGCGGCCCCGAGGAGCGACGGGTCGGCGAGCGTCCCGGCGATCGCGATCCCCTCGAGGACGAGCGCCTGGGCAAGGTCGTGGCGCGCGGCGGCATTGGCCGACGACGCGGCCCGCAGGTAGAGCCCGGCCCGCTCGGCGGCGTTCGCGGTGATGGCGATCGCCTGGCGGAGGAAGGCCACGGCCTGGTCGTGCGCCCCGAGCGAGGCCGCTCGCTCCGACGCAGCGGAGAGGGCCAGCCGGGCCTGGATGGCCACCGCGTCCGCCTCGGGACCGTCGGCCGATGCATCGTGGGCCGCCAGGTAGTGCGAGGCCAGGGCGCCGGCCAGCTCGTCGTCCCCGAGCGCCTCGAAGTAGCGGGCTGCCGCAAGGTGGCGCGCACGCTGCTCGCGCTTGGCGAGCGTGCCGCAGGCCACCTCGCGGATCAGCGACTGGACGAAACGGTACTGGCCGCGTTCGGGGCTGCGCGGGTCCACCTCCACGTCGAACAGCTCGCGCCGGACGAGCACGCGCAGCCGTGGCTCGAGGGCGTCGGGGTCGATGCCGCTGACGGCCGTCAGGCCTGCCAGGGTGAACGACTGGCCGAGCACCGCGGCATCGGCGACGAGACTCCGGTCGGCCGGGTCGAGGGCGTCGAGGCGGCTCGCGATCAGGGAGCGGAGCGTATCGGGCACGGCGAGCTCGCCGAGCTCGCCGACCGGCCGGTAGGCCGCGCCATCACGGCGAAGGCGACCGTCGGCGACGAGCGAGCGAACCGTCTCGACCGCGTAGAGGGGCATCCCGTCCGCCCTGGCCAGGATCGCGTGGACGGCGGCCTCGGGGAGGCCCGGGACGAAGCCGTCGAGGAGCTGGCGCATCGCATGGTCGGTCAGCGGCTCCAGGGCCAGCTTCGTCAGGTTGCGCGTCGCCGATCCCCAGTCGGGCCGGCGGTCCAGCAGCTCGGGCCGGGCGAGGGTGATCACGATGGGCGGGACGTTCCTGGACCACTCGAGGAGATGCTCGATGAAGTCGAGCAGGCCCGTGTCGGCCCAATGGAGATCCTCGAACAGCATGACCGTGGTCGCCTGCTCGGCGATCCGTTCGAAGAAGATCCGCCACGCGGCGAAGAGCACGTCGCGGCCGCCGGCGGGCGCCGGGTCGAGACCGAGCAGCGTGAGCAGGGCGGGCTCCACCCAGCGCCGGTCCTCCGCTGCCGGAACGTGCTCGGCCACCGACGCCCGGATCCGCTCGCGCGAGGCGGCCTCGTCGTCGGTCTCGCCGAGACCCACCCTACGCCGGACCATCTCGCCGAGCGCCCAGAAGGTGATCCCCTCGCCGTAGGAGGGGGAGCGGCCATCATGCCACCAGACGTTCTCGACCAGGCCGTCGAGGTACTTCGTGAACTCCCAGGCCAGGCGGGTCTTCCCGATCCCGGCCGGCCCGAACACCGAGACGAGGCGGGCGCGCCGCTCTCGCCCGGTCGAGTGGAACAGCTCCTTGAGCAGGCGGAGCTCGTCGGCGCGGCCGACGAAGGGCGGCTCCGGGAGGTCCGAGCGACCCTGGCCGCCGCGCTGGGCGACGACGCGCAGGGCTCGCCAGGCCGGGACCGGGGCCGCCTTGCCCTTGAGGGCCTGCTCGCCGGCCGGCTCGAAGGTGATCGCCCCGGAGGCGGCCCGCTGGGTCGCCTCGCCGACGAGGACCGTGCCGGGGGCGGCCACGGACTGCAGGCGGGAGGCGGTGTTGACGAGGTCGCCCGCGACCATGCCCTGGTTCGTCGCCCCCAGGGTGACCGCCGCCTCGCCGGTCAGGACCCCGGCCCGGGCCGAGATCGTCGGGCCGAGGGAGCGCACCGCGTCGACGAGGTCGAGGGCGGCCCGCACGGCCCGCTCGGCGTCGTCCTCGCGGGCGGCGGGCGCTCCCCAGACCGCCATGACCGCGTCGCCGATGAACTTCTCGACCGTCCCCCCATAGCGCCCGATGACGTCGGTGGCGATCTCGAAGTAGCGGGTCAGGGTGTCGCGGACGTCCTCCGCGTCGCGCTCCTCGGCGAACGGGGTGAAGCCGACGAGGTCGGCGAACAGGACCGACACGAGGCGCCGCTCGGCGACGGGGCTGCCCGGATGGGCAGTTGGCGGTGAGCCCGGGATGGCGCGTCCCGGCGCGGCGCCGCCGGCGGGGCTCGGAGGCGCTCCCTGTGTGCCGGCGGCGCCGAGCGGCGTCGCGCACTCGCTGCAGAACTTCGCCGCGGGGCCGTTCGTCGTACCGCACGCCGGGCAGGCGACCGCGAGGCGCGACGCACATTCCGTGCAGAACTTCGCGCCGGCGGGGTTGACGGTCCCGCAGTTCGAGCAGATCACTCGATCGCCACCTCGATGCGTCCTCGTCCGGAGGGCCGAAGGGTACCCGAGATCGCGCGAGGCGGGGCAGTGGTCCGTCGATCGGCCGCGACCCCATCCGGCTGGCCCATCATCGACCGGAGCCGGCCGGCGCTGGTCCGATCCGACGTCTGGTAGAATCCGCCGGCCGTGGCCCGGAGAGGTCGCATAGAGGCCTAGTGCAGCGGTTTGCTAAAC
>Ga0182011_10005314_pt1 | contig 10148 bp, 18 predicted proteins | sample 711E1DmetaG_FD_120481 | JGI IMG/M metagenome (GOLD analysis project Ga0182011, IMG submission 120481) | Permafrost microbial communities from Stordalen Mire, Sweden - 711E1D metaG | ecosystem: Environmental > Terrestrial > Soil > Wetlands > Permafrost | place: Sweden: Stordalen | collected...
CTTGTTCGTAGGTTCGCAACCGCTTTAGCAAACAGTTCAGTGTATTCAAAATGCAACTTATCTTCAGCATCTACAATAGCATTCTCTAAGCTCACAACAGACTTCTGAGTAGACACCACCGCTGAATGCCCAATAAAATGCTGTAGCCCAAGCCTTGCTTCACCTTTCGCTACAATTCTTTCCTTCTCTGCAGCCGTGTACGGTTGTCTCACCATGTTATAACCCTCCCTTGAGTTATTAATAGCCTCTAATTATCTGAAGATTGACGTACTCCCGACTTTCAACATATCTAGCTTTATACTGCCAACAATCACATGCCTTCTGATTCAATTCACACCATTGAGGGTCAAGCTTATTATCGTGAACATGATTTGCCCTTGGATGCCCACATTCACATGAATTATCATTTATGAGAAAGCTCATCAGATCCTCCACACTGGATGATTTGGACAAAGATAGTAGTGTCCAAACCTCTCCCCACAAAGCTTACATTCCTTGATAAACCATCTAATTTTCTTTTGCATAATTCAGTATAACATACTTATCTAGTTCTGTCAAGGGCTAATTTTGATCTGCAATCTTTGTCAACACTCGCTGCAAGGCTTCAATCTGCTTCTGTTGCTTCTCAAGTTGCCGTTCCTCATATGATGAACCAAGTTTATATGTCAATCTTGCGCCAAAGGCAAAGTTCCTGCCATTAGACACATCCCAAGTATCAAAGAAGCCTACCGTATACTTCTTTGCATCAAGAATACGTACATTCATATCAACCATAGCCTTAACCTGTTCCAACTTGTCAACACGGTTATCTAAATTAGCTACCTTACTATTGGTAGCATTAACCTGATTCTGCAGCCCTGCTTCAGCACCTTGGGCTCGTGCTGTTTCATTATTAAGCCCTGTGTACAAAGAATTCTCTGCGGTTGTAGCTCTAACTGTTTCATTTGCAATCGCTACAGTGTTACCATTCACAGCCCGATTCAACACAGTAGTAGGATCACTCATGTTATTAATAGAGGAGATACCCGCTGTATTAGTATTAACCTGACTATTTGTAGTAGCCAACCCAGTATTCAAGGAAGAAATACCAGCTGCTTGCCCTTGAGCTGAAAGAGCATTGTATTCAGAGGTAGGAACCCAAACGTTCTGAATTTTCGTAGGATCTCCATCCAGGCCCATGAAGGATAGTTCAGTGAGAGGAACATTCGTAGGGAGTGGATTCGTATAGACTCCATTGTAAATGCTTTGCGAGTTTGGATTGAAATCATAGGCTTTTGTATACCCATCGATAGCCAATTGATTCTTAACAGCATTTTCTTCAATGTAGTCATTCGTTCCCAATAGTTGAGTAGATTGCCCATTAGTATTTGCAGTTTGAAACTGGGCAATTCCATAACGATCACTCAACGAATTCAAAATAAGAGATCCCCCCTCTTGGCCATAAGTCACATTGCCAAAATTCCATCCAGCAGATGGGGGCTGTGTTCCTATATTAGAAGGATCTGCAAAACTAAACCTCGACAGCAAAACAACAGCAATTACAGCAAGTAACTTTTTCATTTAATCATCTCCTATTATTTATTTAGCATCCTCAAATTTGTGAGGGAAGGTGGGAGTTGAACCCACATCCGTAGCAACCTGATTTCACAGGATGAGCCAACCGATTAGCCCATTACGCTCTCCATCCCTCAAATTAAGTCTATCAGATAATTGTCATCTTGTCAAGGACTTTATAGATCATTCTCGTTTCGGAATCCTATGAACACTGGGAACCTGGGAGCATCTTTAGCTCCTGCAGCTTGATATTTATACTTAACTAGTAACTTAGTGTAGTGATTTTTATTGTCCCAAATATCCTGGCGCAAGTCATCATCATAGCCAGTACCAATCTTAAATTCAATCTGGGTGTTTACATCCCTCACCCTCAGCGCACCAAGCGTACCAGTCTTAACCATGTTCTCCTGATGAGAAGATCGTTTCGTATGACCCAACAAATCCGTTGTAGCCTCATTCTCATTGTGTAATCTCTCTTCAAAATCTACAATTACTGCTTCACTATCTGTAAAGCGTTTGATCTTCTGCAAGTAGCCCTCACGAGAAGTAGAGCGTCCACACTTATAAGGGCTATTAGGAGTCCGAATCATCACACCTTCATAGCCTTCACCAACGCATTTGTTCTCATAAGCTAGAAGGGTAGGAAGATCAGCAATCACCTTTGGTAGCAGCTTCACGCAGAAAGAAGGCAGCGGTAATTTATCCAATTCAGCCATCCGTTCATTATAAGGTTTGACTAATTCATCTGAAATATAATCAAAGACGTAGTAGCGGAAATCAGGTTCTCCATCTCCACTCATCACAGCTGAGGAGATTTCATTAAACTTTTTCCCTTCAAGGATAAGCTCACCATCTAATCCATCGGGAAGAGGGTACATCTGTTCTCTAATATAGGAGTTTTGAATAGGCTTGAAGTTTCGTGATACCGCTTGTCCACCCTGAATCAGGCAGCGAATGCCATCCAGTTTAGGAGTAGCAAGCACAGGGAACACAATGGAATCCATTCCTTCTAAGGTACAGGCCAACATTGGCTTCGTTATTTTATTCATAGTACAGTATAACAGGTAAATAACAATCTGTCAAGGGCTAATTTAAAACTCAATTACAATAGGCTTAAAAACAACCTCATAACTCTCATTTAAAACAGAAGCATTAACGAATTTAACCCCATTATGCTCTTCGAGCCCATGTGAGCTATGAATATGCCCATGCACTGAGAGTTTCAAATCCTTCAATTGGCTTATTCGGTTCTTAAGGTCTTCACAACCCAAATGCTCTGGGCCTAGGGGCTGACTATAGATATCCTCAGTATTTACATCCAAAATCCCATAAGGGGGTCCATGCACTACCAATATCTGTGTATCATCGGGGATTTTCTTCCAATGTCTCGCTATCTCTTTACCTCTCTGTGCATTAAATGCCCAATTATTGAAAAATGGACTCCAGGCTGATCCAAAAACTTTATACCCAAATACCTCACAAGGTTCTTCATCCAGATAAATACAATTAGTGAAGGCTTCTTTTGTCCAACTAGGATTATTATGAGCAACCCAGTCATGGTTGCCAGCGACGGATACGATCTCTTTGCATTTACCTTTTTCTTTTAATTTACCAAACCATTGATTCACTTCCATAATGTCGATCATCTTTCCCACAAAAGAAAAATCACCTGCATGAATCAAAAGATCACATTCAGGGATTTCTAGTTGATTGTGACTAAGATGAGTATCACTAATACAACACACCTTCATTTTCTCTTCTCCTTAGCTTTCTCTTCCAAATATCTTAAATTATCCCTCTTAAATGCCTCACAATTGCATTGAGTACATTGCCATTCTTCCTGTGTACCTTCTGAAAGATACTTTTTCCAAAATTTCTCTCTATCTATCATGCTAGGCTCTTTATACCCCTCAAGTTGCTTATCCAACCTATCCCAAGCCTTTTTACCCATCTTGGAATGTAAAATAGTCAAATGACCACAAATGCAAAATTCATTCTCTGGAGTCACTTAATTGCTCCAAGTATAGTAGATTATCAAGTTTGAAGGCATTACATTTGCAATCATTCTCATTACAATCCCTACGATTATTCCAATCTCTCCAATGATAATCCAAGGAATGCTTACAAATACAAGGTCTATCAAAATCGATACCATTAATTATATTAGTCAAAGGACACCTCATCTATTCCTTTAACTGGAATAAGCTTATAACGAGGTTCAGTCACATAGATATTTACTCGTTCCTTAGAATGATTGTTCAAGAATTTTCCTGTATCCTGAAGATCTACCACATATGCTTTGGCCTTATTAGGTGCAGTACGAAGTACACGACCAAGTAATTGAAGTGAGTGGATTCCTGAAGCTGCTCCAGCTGCATTAATAAGTACTGATAAATTTGGCATATCGCAACCTTCACTATAAATATTACTTGCAATAACAATTCTGTTAGCCCCATCCCCAAGTTCTTTCAATATTTGCTGTCTCACTTCAGACTTAGACTGGCCATTTACAAATATAGCAGTAGGATCTACTTTTTGCAGCATCTGTTCCAAAATCTCGCCGTGTTCAATCTGAAGAATGCTTATAAGAGTAGCCTTTCCTGCTTGCTTAGCTTTAAGAGCCAAATTGCAAATAAGTCTATTACGATCCATATTATTTACAATATGCTCAGAATAGACCAAACTATAGGGATCTCCCTTTTGTCTACGCTCATGCTCTACTGGATAGAGGTAGATTGTTGGAGGTACTAAATATTTTCTATCTATTAATTCGGAGGAAGAAATGTCTACAAACTTCTTAGCTAAGGCCCCTTCCAACATAATATCCATATTGTCTTCTCGAAAGGCAGTTGCTGTAACACCTATACGGTACAAAGCTTTCGGGATACCTTGCATTGCGTCCCAAAATGTATCTGCCACAACATGATGACACTCATCGACGAGCACACACTCTACTTCAGATAAGAACTGCTTAATAGATTCACTCTTCTCTTTTATTACTATATTATCTTTGGCTAATACTTTTACTTTAGGATCAAACACATGGGCCACAGTTTGAATAAGCCCAACTGTCACATTTTCAAATTGGCATTCACCATCTCCAACTCGTCCTATAGGAATCTGCAGTATTCGTTCAAAGTTTCTAATAAGCTGATAGAAAATATCTTGCTTATGAATAAGGATGAGGGTCTTTACATTGAGCTTTCCTATGATACCTGCCAGAATTGACGTTTTTCCAGCACCCGTACCTGCACGAATTAACCCTCTTTGCTTCTGTACTGCCAAATCAACAGCCTCTTGCTGGTAATCTCTTAGGATTACATTATGCAACGGCAATTCAGGACCTAATTGTACTGGTGGACGGCAATCAACATGCTCATACTCGATATTGTGCTTCTCCAGGATATTCCTCACGAGATGCAGCATTCCTGTAGGGAACATTTGTGTCTTAGGCGTATAAAAATACTTTACACCAGCATATGGATTGGCACGACGGGCAAAGAATGCACCGACCATCTCAGCTGATAGTTTAGACCGCAAAGCTTTATTTACATTCTCAGGTAGTACTTCTACTACCCTAGATTTGACGTTGTAGATCTCAATTGTGTATTTCATAAAATTCTTAGTCGGCCCTGCAGGAGTTGCACCTGCATCACGCCCCGATCTGGGACTTACGGTGTATAAATCCGCTGCACTATCTATTATGCTAAGGGCCGAATAAAGACTCTAGAATTCAAAATCTTTTGCTAATCTAATTCTTCCTTTTTGACCATTTTTTGCTAGTGCAAATCGTAAAAATCCTGTGTCTGTACCCACCTCGTCTACTGGAACTAAATAAGTTGTATCTAATTTTGGAGAATAAACACCAAAAAATTCAATTTCCCCTCGATAATCTTTTTTAAGACATTTTTTATGCATACGCGAAACAACACTATGTGTTGAAAATAAAACAGCTCCATTCTTTATACGTCCTGTTTTAATTTGTACTCTATTCCACTTATTATCTAAATAAATTAAAAGATCATACCTCTTAACTCCAAAGGGTATTGCAACATCAACTAAGTTCTTTTGACATTTAAATAAAAAGGCACTAACTGATAAATCTCCTGCTGTATTTGTATTCATATTCCTCCTACCAATTGAGCTATGGGTCCAAACAATCTACTTACCGTGTACTGCTGCTAACCAAAATGCCCACTTAAAGAATAATACAGTCAGAACAACAATTAATGTAAATGCTATATCTCCTCTATTAAAGAAATTATAGATTTTATCTTTCATACATTATCCTTTCTTCACAATATCAGAATAAACATCATACACAAAATCCTCAGCCCATTGTAAATCAGGTTCCGCACGAAGAGTAGACACCTTCTGAGCCTCCTCTAACTCGTGCAGCCCATTCTCAATAAGCTTCTCTACTTCCTTATAAGGCATCTTACCTGTCTTAATATCCAAAAGAAGCTGCCTCTCAGGACAGGGAAAGGTGATGTGACCTGTCAAAAGCAATTCCTTAGCTTCTAGATTGACCCGTACTGCATGACTACACGCTTTTTGGTCTACTCCTTCATTCTTCTCCGCTAAAAGGGCTCTTTGACCGTAAGCATCATAAATCTTATTTAAAGCTCGTACAACTTCTTTTACAATAACAGTAAAAGGAAACTTTCGCTGGCAAACCTGCAAATGGGGAACCAATTTCTGCTGAGGACCCAGAATCTCTACATATAAGATATGCTCATCATTCCTGGCAACAAATTTATCCAACTGATCTTTAAACTCAATCAACTTAGCATTCACATCAAATTGAGAAAAGAAATCAATGGCATCCTTAGTAGCTCTTACACGAGATCCTTTAAGACCATATTTCGCTGCCTGACGGAGAGCATAATGGTAGAAAGCTGCAACATTCTTACAAAGCAATTTATCTTTATTCTCAATAATCTTCTGAAAGAGATCATACCTCTCGCCTTTAAATACATGGAAAGATTCTGGACTAAAAAGCATATCCAATGCCACAGTTTGACCTTCACACAAAAGCTTTAAATATTCCTTGAGAGAAAAAATCTCGCGGTCTACATCATCTTTTGTATTTTTTTCAAAAGTTTGCTTTGGTCTACTCGTACTAATATTCTTACTTGATCTACCCAAGACAATTTGACGAGCATCAGGCAAATAAATACCTTTAAAGTCTAAATCACTCTCTGGAGTGTTTGTGCCATAAAGATAGCTGCCAAATTTAATTTCAATTATCTTATTCATTTTAAATTTTAATACTCAGCAGCTTAGCATCATCACACTTATTATAAATCTTTCGAATATTCTTCCTGATCTGACCTGTATCTCCTACTCCCTCACCAATGGCAAGCTTAAAGAATTCAAGCATATCATGAGCGACTAATTGATCAATCAATACTTTACGTTCTTCAGGAGTGAGGAGATTAATAGTCATCTTAATTCTCTCTTTAAACTAACATCCTCTAAGTATCTAAGATTATCAAGTTTAAATAATTGGCAAACTTCATAATAATTATCCTTATTTTCTAGGCAACCATCACATTCTTCCCACAAATTAATGCCAGTATGAACATGCCAATCACGACCATGACCACAGGTACACAAAGGATTATTCATACTGTCACCTTCTCTTCCTTTGCTGCGCTCAATGACTCCAGATACTCTAGCGTTCCTCCGATTGTAGGAATCAAATGAGTAAGTGAATTGATCTTCCTCTGAATAGATTTAAGGTCTTCTATCTTGTCAATTTTCTGAAGCGTCTTGCGATAAACATCGTACTTATGCCACACTTCATAATTATACCCACGTTGTTTAACAGCAGCAATAACATCACGATTCTTATAATTCAAGAAGGTGATTACATTCACTTTGATCCTATTCTTAGCTGCAGCCATACGCTTGATTCGGGCTAAGTAGTCTTCATTATGGTTCAAAAGATCCTTAACAACAACTTCAAGTTTTCCCACAACCTTATCAAACACAACCAAACGATGGGTGCCATGATTCTCATTGGCACAAGGGCAGTCACACTTCGGGCCAACCGCATTTGTGCAACGTAAATCACATGCCGATTTAACACCTTGCTTTACAATATTAGTCCTTCTCACCTGACCCATATAACGAAGAGCTTTCTCACCACAAAGAGGACAACCTTGCTCCAAAATGAATCCAAGCTCTTCTCGTGTTTCAACATTAACTGAAAGTGGCCTTTCACAAAATGAGCAGCGAATAAAATGACGATTCATGTTATTTACCCTCCCTTTGAGCAATTCGGATCTCTTTGATCTCAGGAATAGTTAAGCGATTAAGCTTCTTCATTCCTTCCTTTACCTGATCGTATGATTGACCTCTTCCAAGCTCAGTCATTCCCCAATACTTGATCAAAACTTGTTTGAAAGACTTTTCACATTTCATTTTTAAATCCTCCCTACATCAAGTATAACAGAACATTGTTATCTTGTCAAGGGCTATTTTGGAAAGATTTCGTCTTTTCGGAGAGTTAATACTTCTGGACCCTTGGAAGTGATTAGGATCGTATGCTCGAAGTGTGCGAGATGCGAATGATCAAAAGTAAAAGTTGGCCACTCACCTTTCTTATAATACATATCCTCTTTTCCCGCCGTAAATATAGGCTCGATGCAGATTGTCATATTTTCAACCAATAATGCATCTTTTTCTGGTACTACATAATTAGGAATAGAGGGTCCTTCATGAATATCTTTGCCAATTCCGTGGCCGCAAAATGGCCTGACTACTCCACAGCCATTTCTAGCATCAAATACCGCTTTTGAGATGTCTGACACCCTATTACCCACTTTAGCCTGTAGAATGCCCTGCTGCAAGGCTTTGTAAGTGTTGTAGCAAAGGTTTAGATCCTCTTTTTTGGCTGGGGGTACAATCAGACTTAAAGCAGTATCGGCATTCCAGCCTTGATACGAGACAACGAGATCCAGTTTGACCAAATCACCTTCTTGAATAGGCTCTTTATCGGGAAAGCAATGCACTCCCTGGCTATTACGGGCATAACAGAGAGAATAGGGAAATCCTCCATAACCTTTAGTTGATGGGATACCTCCATTATCTCTAATGTACTCCTCAGTCAGAGCATCTACTTCAAGACCTGTTTTACCTGGTATAATAAAAGAAGACAGAAGGGATAGTGTATCAGCCGCTATCCTTCCTGCCTTCTTAATAAGTTCTATTTGCTCTGCAGACTTAATTGTAATCAATTTTATTTCTTTCTGAATCTCTTATCCTTTTTCTTTGGTAGCCATTCAGTTCTATCAATTTTACAAAATTTCGCTATCTCCTTATCTACACTGAACAAAGTCTTAATCTTTCCATTCTCTATCTTCAAAAATTTAGGATGAACTGGCTTGATATCTTCCTGTCTATTATTAGTATACATTTGATGCAATTCTTTGACACAGGTGCAATTACACTCTATGGAGAGGCAATCTTTAAATCTGTGCTCCACTTTAGTTTCACAAATATAACACTTAATCATTTAGTCCTCGTATGATATCGCTAGGCGTTACAGATTCATTAATAATAGTTTTCAAATCTTTATTAAAATGAGGATTAATATTTTCAGCATTTGGTTTGGGCAAATAGTCACCCCAAGGATCTATAGGCTCTTTGGGTTGCTCTGCTTTTTCTAAATACTCCTTTAATGGAGTCCTTTTTTCTGCTGCTCGAATAATGTCATACTCTTGCTCAGGTTCAAGACGAGTAGGTTCTACTACAATTACTGTTTTACCTTCAAAATTTTCTAGCACATCAATATAATAGAGGGTCCTACATGTCTCACAGCAGACAAAAGGGCACTGCCCAGTACTGGAAAGAAGAGATCCAGTTTCAAGGAGTTGGCTTCCACACGATAGACAGATGAAATTAAAAGCTTCCATGGGAAGAGTATAACAGAAGGGAATTACTTTGTCAAGGGTTATTGAGGTAGGTAAGATTAATCTGAGATGGTAATTCTAACTGGCTTTGACCAGTCAATTGCAGCCATAAATTTATTAAACGTATCTTTTGAATTATATACAACATCAGTATCTTCAGAATTTCCCAAGGCAATACATCCCAGCAGATAAGCATGGTGAGTTTTTGGGTCTAGGGCATAGTTCGATGGATGGATTTCTATGGAGCTGCGCCCTGGAACATCTTGTAGGAGAGGAACTTCAAAACCCCAATGAGGAGAGAGATATTTTTGTAGAAAATAAGTTCCTGCTGGAATACAAACATTTGATCCATAGACAGAAATTTTAGGAAGCTCTATTGTGTAGCAGAAAAAATTTCCACTAATATACATCTCACCTTCAGTAGAGAGCTTGTCTGAAATTTTTCGAACAAGTTTTAGGTCTATACCGTCAAACTTAGGTTCAACGGGAGATGAGATAGGAGTATTGCCTGAAGAAGGAGAAAATACACTTATGATTTGATTAATAATGTTTGACCAATCCATATCTATCTCCTTATCGTCCAGAAGTCACTTGCAAGATTAGGATTTACCATGTACTGATAGGGCATTTTAAAATACCCTTGCAATCCCCAACTTGATCCCCACGAATTTCTAA
>Ga0182011_10005315_pt1 | contig 10147 bp, 10 predicted proteins | sample 711E1DmetaG_FD_120481 | JGI IMG/M metagenome (GOLD analysis project Ga0182011, IMG submission 120481) | Permafrost microbial communities from Stordalen Mire, Sweden - 711E1D metaG | ecosystem: Environmental > Terrestrial > Soil > Wetlands > Permafrost | place: Sweden: Stordalen | collected...
AGCGTTGCCCATAGAACGATGAAAGCCAGAATCCCGAGCCTTGACAGTGTTCTCATAAACTTTCCCCTTCCCGCCTCGCCTTCGGCAAGGCAGACGCAGAGAAACGTCGGTATCACCGTCTGGCACGCTGTGCGTGGCGTGCTCGCCCCACTGCGCTTCGATCTTCTAAGAAAACCCTGAGCGACCCCAGCGCATTCCCGCGACCTGCGAGCGCGCCCCGCGACGTTGGGGGGGTGCTGCTCGACCGAGCCTACGACAGGTCCCTTCAGGCAATCGGGCCTGAAGAGAGCGCCCAAGGGGTGAAGCTGTTCATTGACCTGGTCCCAGGACCCGCCTACACGCCCGCCATGCAGGCAACCCACGAGCCACCGAGGACCTTCGAACCGAACCACATTCCGCGCCAGATAACGACCGGGCCGAACCGCGCCCTCCGAGACCCTTAAGAGCAAGATGAGCAGAGAAACGGTAGGCTCTGCTCATGACACCGCCGCCAGAGCAAGACCCCGCGCCCGCCGATCCGCCTCAGCTGTCTCTGGTGCGGCGGCCCGATGCGCGAGCGGGACCCCATGGAGCTGGCCCGGCTCCATGTGCCCTCGCGCGATTGGTCGGTGATGGTGGGCGATCGGCGCGAGCGGACGACCCGGAAGGAAAACTAACCCTTCCAGACACTACGAACACGACAAGCACTTACTCACAGAGATGGACGCCGTGACTGATCTGACGCTCGCAGCGATGTACTCAGGTATGTCAGCACCCACAAGCGATTGAAATTTGCTGAGTCGGCCAGAGATCAGTTCCTCAGGCGGGCCTGTCACAGCCGTTAGAACGAAGCCATCCTTGTCCAGAAGCTGAAACTCGAAGTTCACCTCGTAATACACCTGGTCGGAAGGGTGCAGAGTGACGGTTCGTCCAACCGCATCGACCCGAGTGAAGTCCTTTCGATACTTCTCCGGGACCGTCTTGAGGTCGAGTGGTGCCATCTCTACCTGGATTCCGTAGCCAAGATGGAAGATCGAGGGCTTCCGCATGTCGGGGACCAGCTTCGCACGGCCAGTCGCCGACTTTATGTCGGGCGGAGCTATCCCAGAGAACATCACTTCGTCTGAGTAAAGTTGCCCAATGCTGCCAAGAGTCCGCCATTGCCCTGAAACAGATGCTGCTAGATAGGGGTAGGCGACCCACACGGTCAGCACTGCCGCATAGATCAAGACCAGCCAAGAGATGAACTTGCCCCTCACTCCTCACCCCCTGGTTTCTGGCACAACCCTACGACATCGAGCTTCACCTTCTCGGAAATGCGCTGCACTCCTGCCGCTCGAACTTGTCCTTCGCCTTCGATGCCGCGATCGTTTGCCACTGCATATTGCTCGGCGCGTCTGCTCCGCCGGCACACAGCGGCTCGATGTGGTCGATGATGTAGCCGGGGCAGGAGCCGGTGCTCCTCGCGGTCGATGGGCAGGGGTGCAGATGCTTGAAATCGTGTTTTGCCTTGAGGCTGCGCTTGACCTTGGGCTTCCTCGTGGTCTTGTGCGGCGTGTGCATCTTGGAGTTGCTTTTGTGTAATCCGCTGCTCGAGGTCTTGCCGGCGAGCGTGAGACCGGACGCCAAGGACGCCACAAGGACCACGGCCACGATGGCGGCCCGCAGCGACGCAAGCAGGCCCAACGGCAGAGGAGCGTGACCGTTCCGCTCGCTACTCACTCCCCGAGAATGAACCGGTACGAACGGGCTTGCAAGCAGAAAGCTCACAGGGAGCCCGAAGGCGCCCCGTGACCGGGACTGACACCAGGTCGATCAGACGAAAAGAACCCCGGAAACCGTAGGGCCATGTTCTACGGTCCCCGGGGCCACAGCCCGCTGGAAAGGAGGTCAGCGGGCCGCTAAGATCGTCAGGGGCGAGGCCGGAGCCCCGCCCCCCGATCTCCTACTTCCTCGACGGCGGCAGGGGCGCCGGGATTACCACATTCGCTCCCGCTGGCGCCTGGGGCTTCGACGGCTTCTGCGCGACGACCTTGGAGCCGGGGACGGAGATATCGACTGTGTGGGTCGCACTGCCGCTTCGAGAGCTGTTGCCCATTTCTTGGTTCTCCCTTTGGGCTCAAAGGCCCGGGTCCGTGGTGCGTTCAAATCGTCTGAGACTTCCCGGTACTCGCCGGGTCGCTCTTGTTGACGCTCGCAGCCAGCGGGGCGAGAACGCTTTTCGCCATTCGGGCATGGGAGAGCGCCTGTCCAGCGTACGATATTGGTTTACAGTCACTTATAAGTAGACGTTTGACGGTGCGAGCAAGGCGTCAACGTATAAGAGGACGTTTGCCAGGGTGGCCGGGGCGGTGGGGGAGTGGCAGCCGTTTGCACAGCGACTCGACGGCGCGGCGGATCGGCGCTAGAGCATCTTGGTCGGGGTGGCCCTCGATCTCACGGCGCTGGCGTCCGAGGTCGTCTGCAATCTCTGCCGCATCCCACCCTCCGCACTGCCACAAAGCCGCCGCCTCAAAGTGCCAGGAAGGGAGCGCGCGTTGCCGCGGACCAAGCCCCTGAGCGGCGGCCTCGATCTCCCGAAACCGCGCGCGCACATTTTTGAGAATGCGCTTCTCCACGTCCGCCCGTCTCTCCAGATGGGGAAGGTAGTCCTCCTCGATGGAAATGAGCCGCTGCTTGCGCGATCCGAACGAACAGCCGCCCCCATCAAGCGAGGGCCATACGGGTGGGGAAGCGAGATCAGGGAAGCGATCGTAGTACCGGAGAGCTGTCTCCGCGGCCTCCTGGACCCAATCGGCTTTGAGGAAGAACCACCCTGCCCACCCGTCCAGGGCTTGCGCTCCGCCATCCACTTTCCAGGCGGGGAGCACGTCGCGGACGAGCGCATCGAGGACCTCTGGAACCCTTCGTTCGACCGCACGAAGAAACTCGATTCGGGTTGCCCCTTGCACTACCGCCCTAGCCGCGAGTTCGCCGCCCCCGAGTCTAACTGTCGGGCCGGCCATGCTACTGAGCCCCCACGGCCGCGAGGCGTGGCACGGGGAAGGCCAGCACGTCTGCCTTGTCCTCAGGAGCGTCGGCAATTGCGAGCATCGCCTTCACAGTTGCCTCGACGGCCTGGCGCACGAGGTCGGTGTGGACGCGAGCGTAGATCGCCGTGATTCCTCCCGGCTGTGTGTGCCCTAGAAGGCGCGATATCACCTCGATCGGCGTCCCGGCCCCGACCGCATAGGTCACGAAGGTTCGGCGCAGCGTGTGAGGCGACACCTTTGCAACGCCACAGGCTTTCACGATTCGGCGCCAGCCTTTTTGTGGCACCTGATTCAAGTACCCCTTGGCCGCGCGAGGGGAGGGGAACACGGCCTCTGTGCTCTCCGGCTGCAACTCGCGGCGCCCCCTCAGGAGTTCCACAACGGGGGAGGCGAGCGGTAGCACCAGCGGGCGCCCTGCCTTCATCGCCGAGGCCGGGATTTTCCAAACCCCGTCGCGGAGGTTGAGGTCGGACCAGGCGGCCGCCTTGAGTGTACCGGCGCGCACACCGGTCAAGAGCAAGAGCAGGACGAAATCTCGCACGTCCGCGTCGGGCTCCTTGCGAGCGGCGCGAATGAAGGCCCGGAGTTCCTTCGGCGCGAGGTAGCGCTCCTTCGCCGCCTCGCGGTTGCGGGGTGTTCCGCTCACGGGGTTGTTGAGGTCAAGGCCCCACTCGCGGGCCTTTTCGAACATCGTGTGCTGGAGCGCACGCACGCGGTTCGCCTGCACGGGGCCTGCCTTGCTCTTGACCTTCTCGAGCAGGCGCACAACCTCGGCGCGCTTGATAGAGGAGAGAGGTCGCGAACCGACGGCGGCGCGGAGGCGGAGCTTCCACCGCTGTTCGTCCTGCTTCCAGTCGCGCTTGTTCGCTTTCGCGTGGCGGTCAAGGTACATCGTCCACAACTCGGCGCCCTTCATCTCCCACTTCACGGCGCGGAGTTTCTCCGCGGGATCCTCGCCCTTGCCGCGGTCGACGTTGTACTGTCGCGCCACCTGGCGCACGTCCTCAACGGCCTGCACGTCCTCGAGAGGAGCGATGCGAACGCGCTCCACCTTCGAGCGAACCCGGCGCACCCAATAGAACACCTTCGAGCCGGCCGGGGTCACGGTCAGCACGAGCCCCGGCGTGGTGGGGTCGCGGTAGTCAAACCGCTTGGGGCGAGACTTGAGGGCTGCCAGAGCCTTGAGGTCGAACGGTGTTGTGCGTGACATCGTGACTCCTAATCACGCGGCCGGGGCCGCATTCGGTTCAACACCGGTTCAACATCTTTCTGAGACGGCTCGGTCACGTTTGCACCTCACCTCAAAGGAATAGTAAGCGTAGCTCATTTTTTTTGTAAAGGTTGCGGAGGATTGTGCGGAGTTGCGAAATGTCTCTCAAGACCCCTCAATTGCGACAGCTTGTGACTTAGAATCACGGTGTCGCCGGTTCAATTCCGGCCTTGGGCACCACTCCGATCAATGCCCCCGCCTGCGGCGGGGCTTTTTTCGGTCACTTGCTCGGATGAAAAGTCCGTCCACGGAACCTCGCGGGACGGTTTCGCCTCAGCCCTTGATGACGCCCAGCGGGCGCAGGCGGGCCACGGGAAGTGCGATGCCGGAGAGCTGGAGCGCCTCGACCACGTCGGCGGCGTCCTTGTAGGCCTGGGGCATCTCCTCGGCGAGCGTCTTGGCCGAGCGGGCTGCCACGACTATGCCCCGCTGCTCGAGTTCGTGTGAGATGTCCCGCCCCGCCCCGGCCCGCCTGGCGGCGTGGCGCGACATGCTGCGCCCCGCCCCGTGCGCGGCCGAGCCGAACGTCTCCCGCATCGCGAACTGGGTCCCCACACAAACGAACGACGGGCGTCCCATGTCGGCGGGGATCAGCACCGGCTGGCCTACGGCGCGGTACGCAGCCGGCACATCTGGGTGTCCCGCAGGGAACGCGCGCGTCGCGCCCTTGCGGTGGACGAGCAGCATCCGGCGCTGGCCTCCGACGTCGTGCTCTTCGAGCTTCGCGATGTTGTGGGCGACGTCGTAGACGAGGCGGAATCCGAGTGATGACCGGCTCCCTCCCAAAACGCGGACCATCGCACGCTCGATGAGAACCATCATGACTTGCCGGTTTGCCCAAGCGAAGTTGGCGGCCGCGCGCATCGCGGCGAGGTAGCGTGCGCCCTCCGGCGAGGAGAGTGGCACCGCCACCAATTGCGGGTCGGGGAGCGGGATACGGTCGCGTCCCTTGTTCTTGTGCATTGCCGCGAGGGCGTCGTCGCACACCTGGTACCCGAGGCCTCGCGAGCCCGAGTGGAGCAGCACCGTGAGCTGGCCCTCGGCGAGTCCGAAGGCCTCCGCCGTCCTCTGATCGAGGACTTCGTCGACGACCTGGATCTCGGCGAAATGGTTGCCGGATCCGAGTGTCCCGAGCTGCGGGGCCCCCCGTTCCCTGGCGCGGTGCGACAGCGCCGCCGGGTCCGCGCCGGGGAGGCAGCCCTCGGCCTCGGTGAACGCCAGATCTTCCGGCTCCCCGTAGCCGGCGCGGATGGCCCACCCGGCCCCCGTCCGAAGCACCGCGTCGAGATTGTGGTCCGTCAGCCTAGCGATCGCGCCCTCGCTGCCGACCCCCGCGGGGACGTCGCGCTCGATCTGCAGCACCAGTCGGCGCAGGCGGTCACCCAAGTCGCTTGCTCGCAGGTCCGTGCGCATGAGCCGGACACCGCAGTTGATGTCGTATCCGACGCCCCCAGGAGAGACGATGCCTTCGGCCGCGTCGAAAGCAGCCACGCCGCCGATCGGGAAACCGTACCCTTCGTGCATGTCCGGCATCGCCAGCGATGCTCCGACGATGCCCGGCAGATGCGCGACGTTGCACACCTGCTCCAGGGAACGGTCGCCGCGGATGGCCGCGAGCAGTCTCTCGCTGGCGAAGACGCGCGCGGGCACCCGCATCCCGCCCGTGGGTGCAACCTCCCAAACGCCCGGCCCTACCCGCTCGAGGTCCTTGCTCACACGTCCAATATAGGCTCGCGACCGAGAAGGAGAGTGGCGCCCGCTCGTGGCGCCTGGTGTCCGGCGGGTCACGCGCCCCGGCGGCGCCCGCGGTCCGCTCCGTCCTTCTTGCCGAAGAACGCCCGAGCAGCGGTTCCGCCGACCCAACCTTCGACCACCTCGGCCCAGCGCCCTCTGGCATCGAGGAGGAACTTCACGAGCTCGCGAACGGCACCGTGACCACCGGGAGAGCCGGCGACGAAGTGGCAGCGTTCCCGCACCTCGCTCGCCGCGTCGGCTGGGCAGGCCGCCAATCCGACCACCGTGAGCGCCGGGAGGTCCGGGAGGTCGTCCCCCATGAACGCGACCTCGGCCACGGGGACGCCGATGCGGTCCGCGAGAATTATGACGTCGGCCCTCTTGTCGCGGCTGCCCTGAACGGAAAACTCGCGAGGGATGCCAAGGTCACTCAGGCGCGGCCTCACGGGCCCGGCGAGGCGTCCCGACAGGATGGCGACCGTGATCCCCTCGGTCACCGCGAGCCTGATGGCAAAGCCGTCCCGTGCCGAGAATGCCTTGAGCGACTCGCCGCGAGCGCTGTAGAACAGGCTCGCGTCGGTGAGCACGCCGTCGACGTCCAGCACGAGCGCCTTGACCCGCATGGCGCGCGTCAGCAGGTCCTGCTTCGATAAGGACACCCCGCACCTCCGGAGGCTATGCTAGTTGTTTGCGCGTCGCGAAAGAAGGGCCGGGAGACGGACCCGCGGGCCCGGTTCGGGGCGCTAGGGTGGATCGGCTATGGTTGTCTTCGGTCCGATCATAGCGGCTCCCGACCATTCCCCGATCGGACCGCGTAAAATCACAAGATGCGGCCGATCGTCGAGGTGGTGAACTTGGCAGTGGCCTTTCCGGACTCGACCCGCGGCTGGCGCCGTGTCGTTGACGGCGTGACGGTCGCCTTGGAGGAAGGGGAGGCCATGGGAGTCGTAGGCGAATCCGGGTGCGGCAAGACGCTCACCGTTCTTGCCCTTCTCCGCCTGATTCCCGAGCCGGGGCGGATCGTCGGCGGCAGCGTCCGCATCGGCGGCGAGGACGTGCTTGCGGCGGAGGAGCGGCGCCTGTGCTGGGTCCGGGGCGCCATGGTCGGACTCATCTTTCAGGAACCAGCGCAGGCGCTGAATCCCGTCCGCTCCGTCGCGTCACAGGTCGTCGAGGCGGCCCGCCTCCACGGGGAAGTGTCAGTCTCCCAGGCGCATGCCCTGGCAAGACGGCTCCTCGCGGAGGTGGGGCTCGAGGACCCGGATCGGATCGCCCGCTCGTACCCCCACCAGCTCTCGGGAGGGCAGAGACAGCGGGTGCTGCTCGCATCGGCGCTCGCGGCCGATCCCCGTGTGCTGGTCGCGGACGAGCCCACGTCCGCCCTCGACACCGTGTCGCAGCAGCGGATGGTGGAACTCCTCCAGAGGCTCCGTGAGAGCCGGCGCCTGAGCCTCCTGTTCGTGAGTCACGATCTTTCCCTGGTCGGGCGCATCGTCGATCGGATCACCGTGCTCTACGCCGGGGAGACTGTGGAGGTCGCTGGCCGCGAAACGTTGCTCGCCGATCCCAAACACCCCTACACCAGAGCGCTGCTTGAAACGCGAGTGGCGATCGGGGACGGGCCGGACGCCCGCTTCCCGACGGTGCCCGGCCGGGTACCCCGGTCCCGCGACTGGGGGCGCGGATGTCGCTTCGCCCCCCGTTGCCCGTACGCTCTTAGACAATGCCGCGAGGCGCGCCCTGCGCTGACGGTGCTCGAGCGGGGACGCACGGTGCGTTGCTTCCTTCTGGGAGATGCGGAGGAACCCGTTGCCTGAGGTAGGACCCGTCCCCATCCTAGCCGCCGAGGGGATCTCGCGTCGGTACCAGGTCCGAGGCGGGTCAGCGTCGCGGCACCTGGGCGTGGTTCAAGCCCTTGAGCGGGTTTCGTTCGAGCTTCGGCAAGGCGAGATCGTGGGGGTTGTCGGGAGGTCCGGGGCAGGAAAGAGCACGCTGGCGAGGGTCCTGCTCGGTCTCGAACCGGCGGATGAAGGTACCGTCCTGTACGCGGGCAGCCCGCTGCAGAACTTGAGCAGGAACGACCTCCAGAGATTGAGACGTTCCGTTCAGATCGTCTTTCAGGACCCGCACTCCTCGCTCGACCCGCGTCAATCGATCGGAGGCATCCTCTCGGAGCCGCTCGCAGTCCACAACCTCGTGCCGCGGAGCAGACGCCGAGAGCGCTGCCTCGAGCTCCTGTCCGGTGTGGGGTTGCCCCCGGACGAGGATCTTCTCGGGCGTCCGCCGCGCGAGCTGTCCGGGGGTGAGCGCCAACGTGTCGCGATTGCGAGGGCAATTGCCTGCAACCCGGAGCTCTTGATCCTCGATGAACCGGTCTCGGCGCTCGACGTGTCGGTTCGCGGCCAGGTGCTCAACCTCTTGCTGGATCTGCACCGCCGGACGGGCCTGGCGATGATGGTGATAGCTCATGACGTGCGTCTTATCTCGCACCTTTGCGTCCGGGTCGCGGTCGTGGCGGAGGGTCGGATCGTCGAGGAGGGCCCCGCGGGGCAGGTGCTCGGCCGGCCCGCGAATCCAGTCACGGCGGAACTTCTTGCCTCAGCCACGTGGCTCGAAACCGGGCGGCAAGCGGGACCGGCAATCGCTAGCAGAGAACCTCGAACCGGAAGTTGACGTTGAAGAAGAGACGCCGGGTTGGCGATCGGCTTCGGAGGGGTTTGCCCGTCTCCGGGTTCGGGTAAAGTGGTGCCCGGCCCGGGCAAGCCTGAAACCAGTGCACGGCCCGGAACGTAATAGATCATCGATGCGGGAGCGGAGGTGCTTGTGAGAGCGAGGAGCCTCAAGAGCGGTGTGGCCGCGGTGATCGGGGCCATGGCACTGAACGCATGGGCGGCCGAGCCGCGTTTCGAGGTGGGAACTGCGCCCGGACAGCAGATTCGCGGCGCACAGTTGGGCGCCCCGGAGATGCGGCTCTCGCTCCAAGATGCGGTCGCGCTCGCGCTCGCTCACAACATCAACCTCGAGGTTTCCCGGCTGGGACTTGCGTCGGCCCGGCAGGGGCTCCTGGGGAGCACCGGAATCTTCGACCCGGTCATATCGTCGAGCCTGGGCGCCTCGTATTCTGAGAGCCCCTCCACCAACTCCCTCATGGGCGCGGAGGTCGGGATTCAGCGCGGACGGGAGTTCGATCTCTCCCTGGGGGCGCTGGTGCCCACCGGCGGCACGTACTCAGTCGGATGGACCAACTCGCGTAGCAGAACCAACTCCAGCTTCTATTTCCTGAACCCCGCGTACAGTTCCGGCCTGGTGGCCTCCCTCAAGCAGCCGCTCCTGAAGGGCTTCGGCACCGACGTCAATCGCACCGCGATCGAGGTTGCCCGCAGGAACAGAGACATCTCGCGGGTCGGGTTCGAGGAGATCGTGATCAGTACGGCTCAGTCGGTCGAGAGTGCGTACTGGAACCTCGTGTACGCGATCGATAACCTCAGGGCCAGACAGCACTCGCTCATGCTCGCGCAGGACCTATTGGAACAGACCCGGACTCGGGTGCGAATCGGCACCCTGGCGCCGATCGACATCGTGCAGCCCGAGGCAGCCGTGGCAGCGCGCGAGGTGGACATTATTCAGGCGGAGAACGCCATCGGGAACGCCGGCGATGTTCTCAAGGGCCTCATCGGGTTCGAAAACCCCGAGGACTGGAAGAGCAGGATCGTTCCGACTGATGCACTCGAGGTTACGACGGAGCATGCGGACCTCGACAAGGCAATCGCGGGTGCCCTCGAGAAAAGGCCCGAACTCCGCCAGCGGCAGCTCGAGCTGGAGATCGGCGAGGTCGATCTCCTGGCTGCCAGGAACGCGGTCAAGCCCCAGTTCGATCTCTCGTTGAACTACGGCTACTCGGGAGTTGGGGGAGACACGACCGGAGTCGATCCGCTGACCGGTCAGGTGATCCCGTTCATCTCGGGCGGGTGGAGCGACCCCCTGAGCCAGATCTATCACCGAGACTACAGTCAGTGGTCGGCGATGGCTAGTTTCTCCTATCCGTTAGGCAACCACCAAGCCAAGGCGCAGCTGGCTCAGAGACGGTTCGACGTGACGACGGCGCGCCAGAACATCGCTCTGCAGCGCCAGG
>Ga0182011_10005316_pt1 | contig 10144 bp, 10 predicted proteins | sample 711E1DmetaG_FD_120481 | JGI IMG/M metagenome (GOLD analysis project Ga0182011, IMG submission 120481) | Permafrost microbial communities from Stordalen Mire, Sweden - 711E1D metaG | ecosystem: Environmental > Terrestrial > Soil > Wetlands > Permafrost | place: Sweden: Stordalen | collected...
GCTTCGGTCGCGCCGGCAAAGCCCCTATCAGCAACGTCGATCACCACTGCCGGCGCGGGCGGGCAGTTTCTCAGCCACGCCGCCCTCTCCAGCGAGCCGATCCTCGCCACCGCCCACGCCGCGATCAAGCGCGGAGAGATCGGTCGCGCTCTGCGCAGTCTCGAGAAAGCCAGGCGAAACCTGTCCAACCGCGGCGACCTGCACGGGCTCAATGAGCTGCTTGATATGGCACAGCGACTACCGACCGTCAAGGTGCGCCAAGAGAAGGCACGCAGGGAGCTGATCGATGCAACTCAACAGAACGTTCGCTTTCTCGGCCGCCGCGACGCTCTCAGTGCCGGCGAGGAGTGGAGCGACCCCTTCGCCGCCGCCGCGCCGAAGACGACTTCGAAGCTTCCTTCCCTACCGCCGATGTCGCGGCGCGAGATTCTGATTGCCGCCGCGATCGTTGCTCTCCTGGCGGGAGGGATCACCACCTGGGTACTGGTGAAGAGAGCGCCGCAGCGCGTAGCGCACGCGATCAAGTGCCCGAGCGGCGAAGAGGGCTCGCCCACCTGGTCGCCCGACGGCAAGCGAATCGCCTTCGCCAAGAACGGAAGTTGCGGCACACAGATCACGATCATCTCAGCTAAAGGCGGGCCCACGCGCGAGCTGACCAAGGGATACGGCGTTCTGCCCGATTGGTCGCGGGACGGGAGCGCGATCGTCTACCGCTCGCGCGACGGATTCTCGGTGATAACTGTGAGAAGCCGCACAACGCAGCTGATCCGTAAAGACGACGGAGTCATGGGCGCGAGCTGGTCACCGGACGGAAAGCGGATCGCTTTTGTCCACGGCCTCTTGCCCGACCCGGACGCCCACCAGAGTTTCAACTCGACGCTGTACACGATGAAGCCCGACGGCACTGGTGTCCGGCGTCTGCTCGGCCACGAGTGCAATCCACGAACCCCAGCCTGGTCGCCGAGCGGAAGCTCTCTCCTCTTCGGATGTGACGACGGCGTATATGCGCTACCGACCAAGGGCGGTCGGCGGGAGCAGCTCGTCGCGGCCGATTTCACAACTTGGCCGGTCTCCGTCTCGATGACTGCCGACGCCAAGCTACTCGCCTTCGCCTGGAACGGCATCGAAACCACGAAGCTCGAGGGAAATGCCAAGCCGCAGACCATCGTCGAGGTGGGCGACCCGTTGGACTCGACCATCGACGTCGCCTGGTCGCCCGACGGAACCAAGTTAGCCTTCTCGATCAGCGGCTCGGACTTGGACAACGGTCTCTACGTGATCGACCGCGACGGCAGCCATCGTCGGCGCCTTGCCTCCTTCTGAAGCAGCCGTGATACTTACTCACAGAGATGCCCCGAACAAGCGGTGAACTTCTCAGCGCCGCCCGAGAGGACTTCGCCCAGGGTGAACAGACGAAGGCCCTGGCGGAGCTTCGCCGGGCCCGGCGCGGCTTCCGCCGCATCCGAAGCAGGAACGGGCTCGACGCGATCCTCGAGCTGGTGGCCGCCAACGAGACAGGCTCGCCGCGCGAGGCGCAGCTGCGCAGCCGTCTGATCGTCGAAGTCGAACGAGACCTCGGGCAATTCGACGAGCAAGCCTCGAGGGCGCTAGGCAAAGGCAGGCAGCACTATCTCGAACACTCGACGAAGATAAGGCCTCCGTCGCCTCGCAGAGTTCGAATCACGCACATCGTCGGCCTGGTCGCGATCGTGATCCTCGTTGCGCTCGTGATCACTGTGATCTACGCCGGCTACGACTTGCTCTGGTCGCAATGGGGTCGGCCGTCTTAACCGGACGGCCCACTGATCGCGCTTCTACGCTACCGAATGCCCGAGTGACGAGACCGGCTCAGCCGTTCAGCTTCGCGCGCAGCAACTCGCTGACGACCTTGGCGTCGGCCTTGCCCTGGGTCTCCTTCATCACCTGACCGACGAAGAAGCCGAGCAGGCCCTCCTTACCGCCGCGGAACTGCTCGACCTGGCTTGGATTGGCAGCGAGGATGCGGTCGATTAGCGGCTCCAGCTCGCCCGCGTCGGAGATTGCGCTCTGCGAGATGAAATCGATCGCCGCAAAACTCGACGATCCGCTCGCGCCAACCCCTTCGTTGAAAACGGCGGTCGGGATGCTCGAGCGCGCTTCGATCAGCTTCGCCAGCTCGTTCGGATTAACGGCGTCCGGATCGACTCCCGCCGCGGCCAGTTGGTTCATCAACACGTTGGCGGCGGCTTTCGGCTCCGCGCCTGCGGCCACCAACCGCGAGTAGAGGGCGTCCCGCCCACTAGTGACCAGATCCAGCGCCAACTCGTAGCCGAGCTCCGACGTGAGCCGCTCGATCCGCGAGCCCGGTAGCTCCGCCAGTTCGGCCTCGAGACGCTCGACCAACTCTGCCGAGGGCTCGTAGGGCACCAGATCGGGCTCGGGGAAGTAGCGGTAGTCCTCGGCCTCCTCCTTGGAGCGGTGCGCGGTCAGCGTGCCCGAGGCGGCGTCGAAGTCGTAGGTCTCCTGCAGGATCTCGTCGCCCGACTCGTAGACGGCGATCTGGCGCGCGATCTCGGCTTCGATGCCGCGACCGATGAAGTTGAAGGAGTTCATGTTCTTGAGCTCACAGCGGGTGCGGAGCTCGTTCGAGCCGGCCGGGCGCACCGAGATGTTTGCGTCGCAACGCAGCGTGCCCTTCTCCATCTCGGCGTCCGAGATGCCCAGCTCGACAACGGTCTGGCGTAGCAGCCGCAGGAAGCGCTTGGCCTCCTCGGACGAATGGATATCGGGCTCGGAGACGATCTCCATCAGCGGCGTGCCGCCGCGGTTGAAATCCACCAGCGAGTGCTCGGCGCCGACGATACGGCCCTCCACCCCGCCGACGTGGATCGTCTTGGCCGCGTCCTCCTCGAGGTGGGCACGGTTGATGCGGATCTCGCTCGCTCCCTCGGGACCGGGCACGACGAGACGGCCGCCGATGCAGAGAGGTGCCTCGTACTGAGAGATTTGGTAGCCCTTGGGCAGGTCTTGGTAGAAGTAGTTCTTGCGTGCGAACAGCGCTCTACCTGACACCTTGCAGCCGAGCGCAAGCCCTAGCTTGATCGTCCACTCGATCGCCTGGGCGTTCGGCACCGGCAGCGTGCCGGGGTGCGCGAGACAGACCGGGCAGGTGCGCACGTTCGGCTCCAGCCCGAAGGAGGTCTCGCAGCGGCAGAACATCTTCGTCCGTGTCTTCAGCTCGACGTGGATCTCGAGCCCGATAACCGGTTGCCACTCGCTCACGGACCTGTTCGTGAGCGCGCTCATGCGCTCTCCTTCAGGCGCGGCGGCACGAAGTCGAACTCGAGCGCCTGCTCGAGGGCGTGTGCGGCGCGGAAGAGCACGTTCTCGGAGAACTGCGGCCCGGTCAGCTGCAACCCGACCGGTAGCCCCTCGGACAGCCCGCAGGGAATCGAGAGTCCCGGCAGCCCGGCCATGTTGGGCGGAATCGTGAGAATGTCGGAGGCGTACATGGCCAGCGGATCCTGCGTTTTCTCGCCCAGCTTGAAGGCCACCGTGGGCGAGGTCGGGCTGACGATCAAGTCGAAGCGCTCGAACAGGGCGGCGTGCTCGCGGGCGATGATCGTGCGCACCTTCTGGGCCTGGCCGTAGAAGGCGTCGTAGTAGCCGGCCGAGAGCGCGTAGGTGCCGATCATGATGCGGCGCTTGGGCTCGTCGCCGAAGCCCTCGTCGCGGCTGCGCTCGTACATCTCGATCAGGCTGGACGCGCCCTTTGCGCGGTGGCCGTAGCGGACGCCGTCGTAGCGAGCCAGATTTGAAGATGCCTCAGCCGGAGCGATCAGGTAGTAGCAGGCTAAGCCGTACTCGATCGAGAGCGGTAGCGAGCACTCCTCGACCTCGGCCCCCAGCTCCCGACAAAGCTCGATCGCCTTCTCGGCCTCGGCCTTCACGCCCGGCGCGATCCCTTCAGCCTCGTTCATCTCCCTGGGCAGGCCGATGCGCATTCCCTTTAGGTCGCGGGCTTGCGGCAACTCGACCGGGCCGGGCAGCTCAACCGTGGTCGAGTCGAGTCGGTCGCGCCCGGCAATGATCCGGTAGAGGAGCGCGCAGTCGCGCACCGTCTTGGTGATCGGCCCCACCTGGTCGAGGCTGGAGGCGAAGGCGATGATGCCGTAGCGCGAGACGGTGCCGTAGGTCGGGCGCAGGCCGACCACGCCGCAAAGCGAGGCCGGTTGCTTGATCGAGCCGCCGGTGTCGGAGCCGAGCGCCCAGGGCGCCAGGCCGCCGGCCACTGCCGCCGCCGAGCCGCCCGAAGAGCCGCCGGGCACCCGCTCGAGGTTCCACGGGTTGTGGGTCGGGCCGTAGCCAGAGTTCTCGGTCGAGGAGCCCATCGCAAACTCGTCCATATTCGTCTTGCCGAGCGGCGGCAGGCCGGCCTGTTTGAGCTTGGCCGCCACGGTCGAGTCGAACACCGGCAGGTAACCGGCGAGAATCTTTGAGCCGGCCGTCGTCTCGATGCCCTCGGTCGTGATTACGTCCTTGATCGCGATCGGGACGCCCGTGCCCTGGCACTGCTCGACCAGCTTCAGGTAGGCGTGGATCTCACCGTCACGACCGGCGATCGCATCGAGGTAGGCGCCGTGCAGTTCCTCGGCGCTCACTTCGCCGCGCTCGAGCAGCCCCATCGCCTCCTCCGCGGTCAGGCGCAAGGTGTCTATCCGGCTAGCCACTGGCAGGCACCCGGAAGGCGTTGGCTTCGCTCTCGGGCGCGTTCGCGAGCGCCTGCTCGCGAGAAAGAGAGGGACGCGGCTCGTCGGGATCGACGACGTTGACGAGCGGCAGCGAATGTGACGTCGGTGGCACGTCGGCCAGGTCGAGCTCCGAGACCTTCCCGATCGCCTCGAGGATGGCGTTCAACTGCTCCCCGAAGCGCTCGACCTCCTCCTCGCTCAGCGCCAGACGGGCCAGCTTGGCGACGTGAAGGACTTGTTCCCGCGAGATGGCCACGGCTGAATCCTGCCAGTAGCGGCGCCACTCTGTCTAAAACAGCCCGCGTACGCGGACGAACCAGACGATTTACCGTTCGATTTTCGGAATACCGAAAGCCGATATCCCGGGGCGCCGCTGGCGGTACGAGCCCCGAGAAAACAGTGTTCCCACACGGTCTCGGAGAAAATCGTGCCGAAAGCGGTGTCAGGCGGCCATGGCGATCGACACCTCCCGGGCGCCTCGGCCACCGCCCGAGTAAGCGGGTAGAGAAACGGGCCCTTTGCGGGCCCGTTTCGACGACCTACTGTGTGTGATTCTCAGACGACCTGGACGTTATCGGCCTGAAGGCCCTTGTCGCCCTGGACGATCTCGAACTCGACCTTCTGCCCTTCGACGAGTGTGCGATATCCGTCCATGGTGATCTTCGTGTGGTGGACGAAGACGTCGTCTCCGCCCTCTCGTTCGATGAATCCGAAGCCCTTCTCGTTTGAGAACCACTTGACGGTGCCCTGAGCCAACATTTCCTCCTTGAACCTGCGACGGCCCGGGCACCGAGCCGTCGAGCGGGGATTGAGCTCGTCAAAAATATCCCGCTGGCTAGTCGAAAGCAAGCAGTCCGCGCCTGACACGAGCCGCACGGACGGTGTTGGTGAGGAGCATCGCTCTCGTCATCGGGCCAACTCCGCCCGGAACCGGGGTGAGGAGACCGGCGACCTCGGCCACGCCCTTGTCGACGTCGCCGACGAGTCCCTCGGGCGTTCGCGTGATGCCGACGTCGATAACAGTGGCACCCGGCTTGACCATCTCCTGCGTAATCAGGCCGGCACGGCCGGCCGCCGCAACCAGCAGGTCGGCTCGCCTGGTGCGCTCGGGCATGTCTCGCGTGCGGGTGTGGCAGAAGGTTACCGTCGCGTTCGCACGTAGCAGCAAAGCGGCCATCGGCTTACCGACGATCTCGCTGCGCCCGACGATCACGGCGTCTGCGCCTTCCAGCTCGACGTCGTAGGCGCGGAGCATCTCCATGATCCCGAGCGGTGTGGCCGAGATGTGGCCCTCGCGCCCGAGCCAGAGGCGGCCGACGTTGACGGGGCTGAAGCCGTCCACGTCTTTGATCGGGTCGATTGCCTCCATCACGCGCGGCTCGCTGATCTGGGCCGGGACGGGCGACTGGACGATGAAGCCGTCGACGTTCTCGTCGACGTTCAGCTCTCGCACGAGCGTGAGCACCTGCTCTTCGCTCGCGCCGTCCGGGAGCCGGTGGTCAATCGACTCGATCCCGACCTCGCCGCAATCCTTGTGCTTGTAACCCACGTAAACCTCCGAGGCGGGATCGTCGCCGACGAGTACCGTTGCCAGCGCGACATGCCCCAGTTCGCGCACCTCCTCGGCGACCTGGGCGCGAACACGCGCCGCCAACTCAGATCCGTTCATGAGAATCGCCGTCATCGGAAGCGGAACTCTAGCCGATACCCCCGATGGAGGGTTGACGCTCGAATCCGCCTGCCGATCATGAGCGAAGGCCCATTATCAGGTGGACCTATGCGAAAATACCGTCGCCCTCTTATCTTCGCTGCCCTTGCCACGCTCGTGATCGTGGCCGCCGTCGCCGCCTTCTTCGTGCCGACGACCGCCGCGCTCTGCCTGGTTGCCATTGCGGCCATTCTGGTCGCCGTCGGTGGCGCGGCGCTAGCGCGCCAGTTCTAGTTTCCTTCGACCGCCGCAGAGAGCGATCGCTGCGGGATAACGATGAAGGCGCGGAGCAGAATCGAACTGCTGTACGAGGCTTTGCAGGCCTCTGCCTAGCCACTCGGCCACCGCGCCGTGCAGGCGAATCCTAGACTGAGCCGGGGGATATCGGCGTCGGCCTCGGGCAAGAAGACAAAGCCGCCGGGTCCCGGACTCCCGACGGCTTCAAGCGGATGAAGGGATTCGAACCCTCGACCTTCTGCATGGCAAGCCGCTAAACCTTGTCATCGCCTGCCGCCTCGTTCCGCTGAACCGTAGTGTTTACAGGGATTTTCTCGGGCTCGCCTGCATCGCTGCGGAACCCTGCGGCGTCCAGTTGCACCCCCGGCGCTTGCAAGATGCTTGCAACCTCGTCCGGCTTCTCGATCTTGAACGCCTCGCCGAGTAGTGCGGCGTCCGTTGCCTGCGGCCGAAAGTGCAGGTACCGCCGAGTAGTCGTGACGTTCGCGTGCCCCATCCAGCTCTGCAGCTGGACGATATCGGCCTTCCTGATCGCCAGCGAGCCGAACACATGGCGCAGGTCGTGGAACCGGAGCGGCCGAAGCCCGGCCTTCTTCTGAGCGGCCACGTACCGGCGCCGTAGCGCTGAGCCGTCCAGATATCCGCCCCAATTGCCGGGGAACACTAGGTCATCGTCGCCCGTGCTCTCGTCACGCTGGCCGAGCTTTGCGAGCACGGCCGCGAGGTCATCGACCATCGGGACGGATCGAACCTTGCCCCACTTCGGCAGGCCGAGAGCGCCTGCGGAGTAGCTACCCGAGACGCGGAGCGAGTGCCCGGCAAAGTCCACGTCGCGCCAGCGTAGAGCGATGAGTTCTCCTCGCCTTAATCCCGAGAAAGCAGCCGTGAGAAACAGGGCGCCGTCTTGCTCATCCTTCGCAGCTCGGACGAGTGCCCACACTTCCTCGGGCGAGTAGAAGTCGAGAGCGGCGGGCGGTCGCTCTGTGAGCTTCGGGATCTCGTCGGTAGGGTTCGAGCCGTAGCCGTAGCGAGGCTGCCGGGCGAGTTCAAAGATCCCGTGCAACACCGACACCCACTTGTTTGCGCAGCGGTTGCTTACGTGCCGCTTTTCCATCTGCTCGTTCCTCCATGCCTCGATACGGCCCGCTGTCACCTGCTCCAGCCGGAGCGTTCCGAAGGCGTCCTTCAACTGCGCGACTACTGAGCGATAGTCCCTCATAGTCGAAGCCGAACAGGCCCGCTCGTGCTCGGATATGCGGATCCATTCGTCGGCGATCTCTCGGAAGACAACCTTGCGAGCTGGCACGGCGACTCGCTCATGGTTCGCGCGCTTTAGGTTGACGTTCGCTAGGTAGGTCTGAGCCTCGTCCTTCGTCTTGAACGAGCGCCAGACCTGCTTGCCGTCTTGGCGGAAACTGACTACCCACGAGCTACCGCGCTGCCGAAGGTTCGGCGTTCGGCGCTTCTTAGTGGCCACCATCACTTACACCCTCTCAATCCTTCGTAGGAGCTTGTGGGCTGTCTCGCGGCTTATGCGAGCCTCTCTCGCCATCACAGCGACTTTGAGCGGCGACGGTAGAGAGACTCCGCGCCTAAGCAACACGGACAACTCTTCTCGCGCCTCTGACAGCTCATGCTCCGCCCGCGTCCGGCGTCGGTAGTTCTGGACGAGAGCCTTTAGGATCTCGCTCCGCTGTCCTCGGCTATTATCGTCTAAGTCTGTCAACCCGACTGACACTATTACCATAGAAGCTCTGTGTCAAGGCTATTGACAGTTCAAAGCTCGTCGAATCTGGTGGTGAGACGCCACACTGATTAACTCAGAACCCCCGTGCTAATCGCTCGAAACGTTGAAGAACGATGGGTAGCAGCGAGCAATTCGCGTCCCAGCCGTCACTCCTTTCGGTGACTGGCCTATTAACACGCTCTCAGTCTGTCCCGGGTTGAGACTGGTGTACTGAACGGACGTCAACCCGGTCCCGTGCGAGTTGCCGTTGACGATCGAGTAGCCGGGATACCATTGGACGGTCACCCTCTCTGCCGAGGTGTTTCGCATCGTCACGTGGACGATTACGTGCTTCCCCGACCATCCGCAGTACGTGTCTCGCGTCCGAATCTTAGGAGCGAGCTGCCCGATTCCGAATCCATTCCGGGCGAAGGTGCCAACAACCTTGTCCGTGACGCTCTTGGCCGCAGCAGTCGTGGTGACGCTCTTGGCCGCAGCGGTGGTGGTGACGGTTTTCGTCTTCCCTGATGCGCCCATCGCAATCCCAACAAAGAAGACGACCACAAACGCCAGAGCGAGGATGAGTTTTCGCTTCAAAGTTGTCTTTTCGTGAGACTGCTTTCCCTCTGGTTCCTTTTCCATCGCCGCCGCCTTTCTTATGTATGCCTGCCAGCCTTGCGGCTAACACTGCTCTTCCTCACTCCTGTGGCGCGCGACTTGCTGGGGCACTTGCCGCAGCAGCGAGGTCGAAGCCGCACTTCTTACAGGTCGTGCGTCCCTTCTTGACGTCTTCTCCGCACGCTGGGCAAAGGCGATGCTTCGGACGGGACATGAGCCAAACGAGTGAGAGGATGATGAACCCGAGGAACCAGAGCACGATTGTGAGGGTCACGCCGATTCCAGTGCCGACGTTGGACGCGGTTTCACACGCGTGCTTGCTGATGATTCCTTTGAGCACATCTGGGTCAGTGGCGCAGTTCTTTGATGGTCGGCTCGCGATGCCGCCGATGACCCAGATGACGAAGACGACGTTCCAAACGTTCAGAACCCACGTCATCTTGCGCCATCGTGGGACGATTCGTCTCATTCCGGAACTCCTTTCTGCTTAGTCAAGAGGGCTGGCCTGCGCGGTTAATGAACGAACATGAACGAACATCCATGTCACCGGAAGCAGGCCAGTCCTGCGGATAGTACTGCGCCTCTTCTCTTGTTTGCCTCTAGGAAACGCACAAAGCAGAGAATAAACCAGATGAGACCGAGAAGTTCTGTCTCGTTCCGCGCTTAACCCTCGGCTTAGTAAGCCGACACGGGTTTACGAATCCGCTCAGTGGTGCGGGTTTGCGGGCACGGTGCAAGCGGCCTGCAAGCAGTTTCAGTTTCATGACCGGCGCCTTTCGCTCGCCGAGTCGCTCAGAGACACCCGCCTAGCCTCCGCGAATGCCCGCAGGTCGTCAATATCGAAGGCAAGAGCGCCACCATCTAGGCGAATCCGGGGCAGCTCCCCCCGCTTCGCTCGATCGCGTACCCATCGAGGCGAGCGCCCGATACGTTCCGCCGCTTCGGCGACGCTGAGCAACCGCCACGACTCGGGCTCGGCTGCCGGTGTCGCTGTTTGGTCTAGCTGCGCCAGCACGCGGGCAGCTACCTCGTCGGCAAGCTCTGTAAACACTCGATCGAGAGCGCCGGGTCCGGGTGTCATCCGTTCGCCTCTCGGTACTCGATCCATTTTGAGCATTGCGGGCA
>Ga0182011_10005317_pt1 | contig 10143 bp, 10 predicted proteins | sample 711E1DmetaG_FD_120481 | JGI IMG/M metagenome (GOLD analysis project Ga0182011, IMG submission 120481) | Permafrost microbial communities from Stordalen Mire, Sweden - 711E1D metaG | ecosystem: Environmental > Terrestrial > Soil > Wetlands > Permafrost | place: Sweden: Stordalen | collected...
ATCGTCTACAGTCTGCACGCAGGCTATCGAGTAGAGTGTGAAACATCCGGGTTAGGGCAGTCACGGCGCCGGCGAAACGGATGCCCCTCCACGAAATCGCGGCCCGCCGCGCTGCCATGCCGCGCTGGAGGGAATCCAGCCGTGCCCGCCGGAAACATTGGCGGAGCGGGTCATGACCATGCAGTGGGGGTTACACCCCATTGGACTGCCGCGGTACTCCGCGTAGCGTTACTCCACGATGAAAACACTGTTTACGGCGGAAGCGGTCTCCATTGGCGGACGGTCGGGAAGCATTCAGACACCGGACGGGCTGTTAGATGTTACATTGGGAAATCCGTTGGAGAAAGGTATCGAGAGGCGCGGTCCCACTCCCGAGTTGTTGTTCGCGGGCGCGTATTCCGCCTGTTACCACGGTGCCTTGATCAACGCGGCCAAGAAGCTCGGCGCGCCGGCAAAGGATTCTAAGGTGCGGGCGCTGGTGAGCCTGATTGAGGATGACCAAGGCGGCTACCGCCTGGCAGTAGAGTTGCACGCGAAACTCCCTGGAATCGACCGCGACCAGGCCCAACGCACCATGGACGAAGCGCATAAGACCTGCCCCTATTCCAAAGCCTTGCGCGGCGACACTTCCGTCAAGCTGATGGTGGACTAAGCTTAAAGAAAATATCACCACAGAATCGAAAATCACTCGCGAGCAGGAGCACGAGATCGATCTGGCGGCAGCGCTGGATATCAAGGTGCCTCTCGCCAAAGAGCCGTCGCGCAGAAAACCCGGCAAGCACAAGTAGAGTGCGTTAATGCCTCACAAGGAATATACCAGTTCTATGAAAGCTTCTTCCAAAAAAGACCCGGTTCACCATACGCGGAAAATCAAAGTGCGGATGCGTAAGCTCATCGATCATCTGCGCAAAGACGTCGGAAAAGTCACGGAGTCGAAAGCCCAGGCGCTATTCGAGACTTCTGCGGAAGTGATCGCAGGCCTGGTGAAAGCCTTCGATGATTACGAGAAAAGGGGCGAAGAGGCGTGGCGGACTAAACCCAAGGCGTCCCGCCCGAAAGAAAGAGCCACCAATGCCTCAAGGCGATAAATCCAAATACACTGACAAACAGAAGCGTCAGGCGGAACACATCGAAGCCGGCTACGAGAAGAAGGGGGTCAGCACAAAAAATGCGGAATCCCGGGCTTGGGCCACTGTGAACAAACTCTCCGGTGGAGGCAAAAAGAGCGGATCAGGTCGGAAGAAAAGCTGACTTCAATTTTTTGCGTCGTGATCGACGCAGATTTCCACCAGCGACGGATGGTCGGCAGCAAGAGCGAGTCGGGCTTCGATCAACACCGGGATGAATTTCCTGGTGATCTGGAGGCTGACTGTAAACCGAAAGCCACAGATGTTCCGGCCTGCCGATCACGCCAGCCGGCAAACGGTGAAGGAAACCTGCCGCCTCGCGATTCGACGCTTCTGGAGAGCAAGGTAGGGCAAGACCCCATGGCACCTTTTGCGTTTGCAGGGCATGCTCGCCCCACACCTGTAGCAGTCGACAGCCCGCACCTCCGCTTTCCGGTCGTTTGGCTGGCTGCGACGGTCGAGTTCGAACCGGGAAAGCCGCCGGAATAAGCACCATGCCGACCAAAAACGCATCAACCGGCTGCCCGAGGCCACGCAAGAGCGCGATCGGGCGCACGATTACCAGGAAGCAGCATCCCAACAGGAGTGCCGGGTGGTGGGTCGCTCCCAATCCCTCTTCGATTCGTCTGACGAACATCCCGGAAAATCAATCCAACGCAGAAAGAAGAATCCCATGAAACGTTCCAAACTCGCCCTTGTTGTCGCCGGCATTGTGCTGGCCTCGCTTGCGTCCGCCCGGGCTGCCGTCGAAACCTACGACATCGACCCTGTGCATACCTGGGTCGGCTTCACCATCGCGCACTTTTTCACCAAGGTGCCCGGCTTTTTCAGCAAAGTGAAGGGTTCCGTCGTCGTCGATCGCTCCAACCTCGCCAACAGCACCGTCGAAGCCGTCATTGAAGCGGCCAGCATCACTACGAACACGCCCATGCGCGATGACGATTTGCGCTCCGCCAATTTCTTTGCCGTCGCCAAATTCCCGGCCATGACTTTCAAGAGCAAGGCGTGGAAAAGCACCGGCGGCGGCACGTATGCCGTCACGGGCGATCTCACGATCAAGAGCGTGACGAAGGAAGTCGTGCTCAAGGTCACGTCGCTGGGCTTTGGTCCGGGCATGAAGGGGGCCGCGATCTCAGGCTGGGAGGTCTCAACCACGCTGGATCGACGCGATTTTGATGTCGCTGCGGACCAGGGCATGATCGGCAACAGCGTCGAGGTCGTCATCCATGTTGAGGCAGACCTGAGAAAGCCCATGCCGGCGACACCGTGATTGCCACCCTGGCGCCGCCGTTTTCGGATGCGGAGAAAAAGGTATTTAGGCGCCAAAGACAGTCCGGTTTCGATGGGAAGCTGCTGATCCGCACCACGCTGATGTTTGCTTCATGAAAACCGCTGACCGCCTCGATCCGACTGTGTTCGTCATTTTCGGCGCCACCGGTGACCTGACGTGGCGGAAACTGATCCCGGCTCTCTTCGACCTCTCGCGGGACCGCAGCCTGCCAGCCCAGTTTGCGATCATCGCGGTGGGCCGCACCAAGCTCGGCGATGACGCGATGCGCCGCCGGCTGCACGATGGCGTCAACCAATTCTCCCGTTTCGGGAAAGCCCAGCCCGCCGCCTGGAATCCCTTCGCGCAACACATCCACTACCAGCAGGGCGACTTCAAGAAACCGTCGACATATTCAGCGCTGGGCAGCCAATGCGCCAAGCTGGAAAAGCAGTGGGGCGCCAAAGCGCATCGCATATTCTACATGGCCACTCCGCCAAGCCTGTTCGGCGAGATCCCGAAATATCTCGGCAGGGCCGGACTGGCACGAGATCGGGAATGGTCCCGGATCGTGATCGAGAAGCCGATCGGATACGATTTGGAATCGGCGCGCGCCCTGAACGCGATCCTCGCCGCCAGCTTTGCGGAATCCCAAATTTTCCGGATCGATCACTATCTGGGCAAGGAGACGGTACAGAACATCCTGGCCTTCCGTTTCGCCAATCCTGTCTTCGAGCCCATCTGGAACCGGCGCTATATCGACTATGTGACCATCACCGTCGCCGAAACCGCGGGTGTCGAGCTCCGCGGCGGTTATTATGATCAGGCCGGTGCGCTTCGCGACATGGTGCAGAATCATCTGATGCAGCTGCTTTGTCTCGTGGCGATGGAACCGATGGTTTCATTCGATGCCGATGAGATCCGCAACAAGAAGGCGGACGTGCTCCATGCGGCCCGTCCGATTCAACGCGACGCGGTCCCGCAATGCGCGGTGCGCGGACAGTATGGTCCCGGCCACACCGACGGAAAAAAGACGCCCGGTTATCGCGAAGAAAACGGCGTGGCGGGCGATTCCCGGACGGAGACGTTTGTCGCATTGAAGCTGTTCCTCGACAACTGGCGCTGGCAGGACGTGCCGTTTTATCTGCGCACCGGGAAGCGCCTGCCCCAACAGGCATCGGAAATCTCCATTCAGTTTCGCGCGGTGCCGCACCAAGCTTTCCCACCCGAGGCTTCTCTCGGCTGGCAACCATCCCGGCTCGTCCTTTCGATCCACCCCGAAGAGGGCATTGTGCTGGCTTTCCAGGCCAAATACCCGGGGCCGAAGATGCAGCTGCGTCCGGTCGACATGCATTTCAGTTACCGCGAAAGCTTCGACGCTCCTTCGCCCGATGCCTACGAAACGCTCCTATGGGACGTGATGAAGAGGGACGCGACGCTCTTCATGCGGGCCGATCAAGTGGAGGCTGCCTGGCAGCTGCTGATGCCGGTGCTCGATGCCTGGCAGGCGGCTCCGCCGTGCGATTTTCCCAATTACGCCACCAGCACGTGGGGGCCGGAGGATGCCCAACGGCTGCTGGCCCAAGGTCACAGCTGGCCACCGCCGACGCAATTGGCGGGACCCGGCAAGAAAACGGGAAGGCATTGACGCAGCTGCGGGTTTTCGCGGCGGTACGTCGGGTATGTCGGTGCCAGCGACGGCTGGCAGAGCCAATCCCAAGGGGTCAAACTTTGCCCTTTGCACTCCCGTTGGCCAGTTCGGCAACCGGTCGTTTGTTGAACGCACACCGCGTCCAAGGGATCAGCAATGCGCCGGGGATATTGCCATCCAGTGTCACGAACTGCGCGCCATGCGCCCGCGCCAGCTCCAGCAGATGCCCGTCGGTCAGCTCCGCCGGTCTTTTGACGTATTTTGGCAAACGATCTGCGCCCAGCTCGTCAGACCAAAGCCCGAAGGGCACTGGACTCGACGCTTTCAACTTGGCCAACGCCAGCCTGGCTGCACTGACATCCGGCTGCAGCCCCGCCTGAACGCTGACGCGCACGAAACCCAGTTCGGTGATGGCACAGGTCGCAAGGGCGTCCGCTGTCGGCAGGACGCTATTGAGCCATCTTTCCGCCCGCACATGGTGGACATGCAACGTGTGCCCCAGGGCGACGAGCGTGTTGACGTCGAGCAAGTATTTCACGGGAAGTCGGCCAACAATGCACGGACCTGTTCATTCGTGACCACGGGCGCGCCTCGTGGCCCCTGCGTCACAACCAACCCCGTGAGCTTCGACTTTACCGAGCAAGACCGGCCATGTCCCACCTCGGCCGGGGTCAGCACGATCTGATTGCCTTGCACGCGGCAGGCGAATCTCGCCCCTGGTTTGAGTCCGAGCCGCCGACGGGCGGCGGCCGGTAGTACGACCTGGCCCTTGCTGGAAAGCGTCGTTGTCATGTCTTACTCTCTTACCTGGTCCGCTCAGCGTCAAGCGCGGTGCGGGTCGAGCAAATGGGAAAGGCCTGGGGCGTCGTTCTCCTTCGCCGAGGCTTCTGACTTCGCCATGCGCAAATCGGACGGAATCATGTCGAGCCCTCTGCCTCAGCTGCTCCGACCCGTTGCCGTCAAGGTTAATGGTGAGACATGACCCCATAGGCAGGCTTCTCGATTCCGTCTCACTTTCCGGCCCTGCCCGCCTCCTCGCAGCCTACTTCCTATGAGGTTAGGCTGCGGTCTTTGCATGTTTCTTCCACTCATCTTCTGTCGGCTCCGACCAATCACTCAAGCTCCGCTTGAAATGAGCGCCGCACTTCTCGCACAAATAAAATGTAACTGCTCCGCCGCCGCGCTCACCATCCCACAAATAACCGCCGACTGTCTTCAATCCGTGGCGGTGGCATCGGCGACAGCGCCCACGATAAAACCCGACAAACACGAGCGCAACACCGTAGAGAATCGCCGGACTCAAAACTAAAATGATGGCCCAGAAAATGTGCATACGCTCAAGCAGCCTAGCTATATCAACGTTTGAGCTCAGCCACGACCGTGGATGGCGCGCAGCCTGCGCATGCAGGATGCGTGACAGACATGGGCGTTGCGCTGTGGCGACTATAGGTTAGCCCCTTTTTTGACATGCTCATAGATCCCCAGAGCTGCCTCGCGATGACTAGCTTCGGACGGATGGAAGTGAATCTCCGTCTGAGATGCAGGCCAATTTCCATCTCGCTCTCGAACTAGGAAAACGACTTCTGCTTCCACGGTTTCGGCTGTCATGCAGCGCATTCCCTTCTTGCAGACGACATCATCGAATATCCAAACGTCCAAGGACAACGCCGCCGCGCTCTTTTTCCACGCGTAGCCATAGTAACCATGCTCGCCGGCGGCGCGCAACGCACCGTAGAGCCGGCTTCGAAGTGGCTGCGTGCTCGATCCTACATAAATGATCCGACCATGATCGCTCACGACATAAACTTTCGAACAACGCTGCGCCACCTCGTGCGAAAACTTCTCTTCGCCGGTCGAACTGCGAACGCGAAGGGGCTCAGCTGAAAGAATCTCGTAGCTGAAGCGTTTCATCTTTTTGGCTAACAGGGTAATATGACGCAAGGGGGTGGAGACATATCCAGATATTTCAGGAGTTGTTTCCAGGGCTTCCCGAAGTCATCGTTGGCACGGAATCTGATTGTCTGGAAATGTCTTAGAAATCAAGACGGAATCGCGTGGGTGGAATTTCCTCGCGTTTGCGGGGCCACGAAAAGCTGCATGTTTTACAATCTGACGCCTCGCCTGGCCGCGTATCGCGCCCTCGATGTAGACGGTCCGATGAGTGGATTTTTGTCGTTCTGAGTGACGCGGAAATGCGTCAGATCCCGAGGGCGCCGCGCATCCGAAGATGGAGCGCCATTCGGTTCGAACGGGAAGCAGGCTTGGAAGCCTGCGCTACCTCTGGCAAGTCTCCGGAACTACTGACAATCGAGAGATGCGCCGGCAAAATTATCCGGGCAGCCGAACTTTGACTTCTGCGCCGCCTTGGTGATCTTCGTGGCCGGATGAAATTCACGCCTGCCAAGCCGTCCCTCCACGGCGAAACCCTCGATTCACTCGGCGCGCGCCTCGCCGAGGCGGGCGAACCGGCGTACCGGGCGCGCCAGATCCTCGGCTGGCTTTACAAAAAGCGGGCGGCCAGCTGGGACGAGATGACGAATCTGCCCCGGCCCCTCCGCGCCTGGCTCGCGGAGACCTTTGACCTCGAATCCACCTCCCTCGTGCTCGGCCGCCAGTCGGAGGACGTCACGGACAAGCTGCTGCTGGAACTGCGCGACCTGTCCCTGATCGAGACCGTCATCATCCGCGCGCCGCAGGAGGGCGTGGGGCTCGACCAGTCGCGCAAGACCATCTGCATCTCGACACAGGTCGGGTGCGCGATGGGATGCGTTTTCTGCGCGTCCGGCCTCGCCGGCCTGAAACGCGACCTGTCCGCCGGCGAGATCGTCCACCAGCTGGTCCAGGTCTGCCGGCGCGAGGACGCGCACACCCCGCGGGCGCGCGCCGAACTCGCCTCGTTCGACAACATCGTGGTGATGGGCATGGGTGAGCCGCTGCACAACTACGAGAACCTCCTGCGCGCGCTCACCATACTTAACGCCGAGTGGGGGCTCGGTTTCGGCGCCCGCCGCATCACCCTTTCCACCAGCGGCCTGGTGCCGAAGATCCTCCAGCTCGCGGACGAGGCGGCCGGCTTCCGTCTCGCGATCAGCCTCCACGGCGCCACGAACGAGGTGCGCGGACAAATCATGCCCATCAACAAACGCTGGCCTCTGGAGGAACTCCTGCCCGCAGTCCGGACCTTCTCCGACAAGCACGGCCGCATGGTGACGCTCGAATTCATCCTCATCGAGGGAGTCAACGACATGCTCGATCAGGCGGCGAAACTGCGCGACATCGCCGGCGATCTTCACGCCCACGTCAATCTCATCCCGTACAACACCGTCGAGGGCCTGCCGTGGAAATGCCCCAGTCTCACCCGCCAGCAGAATTTTATGGCCGTCCTGCAGGAGCGCGGGGTGTCCGTGACCCTCCGCCGCGAGAAAGGCCGCGATATCGACGCCGCGTGCGGCCAGTTGCGCCTGAAGACGGAGCGGGACCGCGCCGCGAGCCCGGCGGCGTAGCCTTAGCCGTCTCCATGCAAAATGGGTCTGGCTCACTCGCAAGGGTGATGCGGTCAGGTGACCTATGTAGGACGCGAGCTTGCTCGCGATATTCACCTCTGAATCGCGAGCAAGCTCGCTTCCTACATTTTGCATGGATACGGCCTAGCCCGGGCGCTACGGCGGGCAGGTCGCCCATGCCACGGCGGACATCCAGACGCTATCGACAATCGGGAGATGCATCCCGACCAGGACCACTCCAGCTTTTTCTCTTGAAAGCCGTAACGGGGTCACCCAAACAAACGTCTCCTAAATGCCTGGCGCAACGCCGGGCCATCGCCGATTGTTCGCACCCGCGCAGCGCGGCGCAGTTTCCTCCATCACCTGATATGATCGAAGTTCAAGGATTGGTCAAAAACTACGGCGCACTCCGCGCAGTGGATGGCGTCTCCTTCAAGGTTAATCGTGGTGATATTCTCGGTTTTCTCGGTCCCAACGGCGCCGGGAAATCCACGACAATGAAGGTCATCATGGGCTTTCTGCGGCCCACCGCCGGCACCGCGCTGGTCGGCGGGCATGACGTCACCATCGATCCGGTGGCGGTGAAGCGCATGGTGGGCTACCTCCCGGAGAACGCGCCCGCCTACCCGGAGATGACCGTCGAGGAATTTCTCGGGTTCATCGCGGAGGTGCGCGGCTTTCGCACGGCCGCCGAGAGTCGCCCGCGCATCGAGCGGGTGGTCAATCTTTGCCATCTGACGCAGGTGCGCCGGCAGACCATCGAGACGCTGTCCAAGGGGTTCAAACAACGCGTGGGCTTTGCGCAAGCCCTGTTGCACGATCCGCCGGTGTTGGTGCTCGACGAACCGACGGACGGCCTCGATCCGAACCAGAAACACGAGGCGCGGGATCTCATCAAGCAGATGGCCGCCGAGAAGGCGATCATCCTCTCGACGCATATCCTGGAAGAGGTCGAAGCCATCTGCACCCGGATCATCATCATCACGCGCGGCAAGGTTGTGGTCGATGCCACGCCCGATGAATTGCACGCCCGCCATGCCGGGGCCCGGCTCGAGGAGATCTTCCACGATCTCACGCAGACGGATACGTAGGAAGACAGCGAAAGGTGAAATCGGGAAAGCGGGAAACCGCCCGCCCTTCCCTTCCGCCTTTCGTCAAACCCCGCTCACCGTCCAATTCTTCGCCCGCGTTCCGATCCCTGCTTTCCCGCTTCTCCGCCCCCCGTCTTCAGCCTTCAGCCTCTCCGCTTCCCTGTTTCTCGCCTTCCCGCTTTTCCTCCTTTCCCCTGTTTTTCAGCCTGCTGCTTCCGTTTTCCCGATTTCACGATTTCCCGGTTTTCCGCTCTTCCTGACATGTCCCAGATTCCGCCCCTCTTCAAACGCGAGTTCCTCGGCTACTTCCGCTCGCCGGTGGCCTATGTGTTCCTGATCGTTTTCCTGATGGCTTCGGTCGGGTGCGCCTTCTTCCTCGGCGGTTTCTTCAACGCCAACATCGCGAGTCTCGAAAGCTACTTTGCGTTCCTGCCCTGGCTGTTCATCGCGTTCGTGCCCGCGGCCGGCATGCGGCTGTGGTCGGAGGAGAAGCGCTCCGGCACCATCGAACTGTTGTTCACCCTGCCCGTGACGACCATGGAGGCGGTGCTCGCCAAATTCCTGGCCGCCTGGGCCTTTCTCTGCCTGGCCATCCTGCTGAGTTTTCCGATGGTCCTGACCGTGGCTTATCTCGGCGATCCTGACTGGGGCGTCATCGTTTCCAGCTACGTTGGTTGCATGCTGATGGCGGGCGCCTATCTCGGGATCTGCTCCCTTACGTCCGCGTTCACCAAGAACCAGGTCATCAGCTTCGTCATCAGCGTATTCCTCTGTTTTATCCTGGTGCTGCTCGGCTGGAGCGTATTCACCGATTTTCTCGGCGGCTATCTGGCGTTGCCTGCGTGGCTGGGGGATGCGGTCTCGAACTTCAGCTTCAAGAGCCACTTTGACGGTTTTGTGAAAGGCATCATCGATCCCAAGGATGTCATCTTCTTCCTCTCCCTGGCTGGATTCTGCCTCTTCTTGAACGTGCTCGTGCTGGAACGCTGAACCGTCCCTGATCCATCCGCTCTGCTCGCCCGATGAAACCCGGAATCAAACTTCTCTCCGTCGCCCTGCTGTTCGCCGGCCTCGTCCTCGTCAACTATCTCGCCTCGTCGCTCCCGACCCGGCTCGATCTCACCTCCCAAAAAATCTACACGCTCTCGCCCGGTACCAAGGCACTCCTCGGCAAGATCGAAGAGCCCATCCAGCTCGATCTCTATTTCTCCCGCAGCTCCACCACCCTGTCCGTCGGCCTCAAGAACTACGCCGAGCGCGTGCGGGAGATGCTGGGCCAGTACGTCCGATCCGCCCACGGTAAGATCACGCTCAACGTCATTGATCCGAAGCCCGACACGCCCGAGGAAGAGAAGGCGACGGCCGCCGGCGTCGCGCCACAAACCTCGCCGTCGACCGGCGAACAATTCTACTTCGGGCTCATCGCCATCCAGGCCGAGCAGCAGAAGGTCATCCCGGCCCTGGTCACCGACCGCGAGCAGTTCCTCGAATACGATCTCTCGCA
>Ga0182011_10005318_pt1 | contig 10143 bp, 10 predicted proteins | sample 711E1DmetaG_FD_120481 | JGI IMG/M metagenome (GOLD analysis project Ga0182011, IMG submission 120481) | Permafrost microbial communities from Stordalen Mire, Sweden - 711E1D metaG | ecosystem: Environmental > Terrestrial > Soil > Wetlands > Permafrost | place: Sweden: Stordalen | collected...
AATCTATCTTATCTGGCAAAGCCATTCGATATAGAGTTACTAAAAAAGCAAATTGATGTCATCATAAAGACTGGTAAGCCAGACAATGATAGCCCTAACCGGAGTGGTGTTGGATAACAAAAAAAGTGTGACGTGTTGAACAAAACATCGAATTGTTGGGTCACATTCCGATGAAATGTAACTTAACTTTAACGTTTTATAAACTTTGTCTCCAAACAAACGGCCCGTAGTATTCTGCGGTCCCTTAGAACGATGAAATGTACAACAGAAACTAAGTATTCACGGACAGGGAGTCGGAGAGTCAATCGATGCCTGAAACACGGGTTATCGTAAAATGGCTCAACACTCAGCGGGGACAAAAAACGGAACCATTGCTATATCAAGTGCACCGAAGACGGCAAAAAACTGATGTAAACTTGTTTGCCGTTAGAGAGAGAAATGCTTTCAAATTGCTGACGTGATTGCAAACACTCAATTGCAGGTCGGCAATCAATGGTCAGCAGGATATTGGCGCCCCTATCCACAATCGATTTAATTTCGCCGGAAAATATATTGAAGCCAGTAAGCGGTTTTTCCAATGTAACCTGTATCATCTCGGGACGAATCACGGCGTACGCGGCTGTTATTTTATCGGATAAAGCAGAAATCTCGATTCCATTATATTGAAATATTTTACGTTGTCCATCCTGGCCAATAATTTTTCCATTAAAAATATTGCGCGCCATCGTAAACCGGGCGACAAAATCAGAAGCCGGATGATAGAAAATTTCGGACGGTTTGCCAATCTGGGCTATTTTTCCCTGATTGATTACCACAATATTATCGGCCAGCGACATCGCTTCTTCAAAATCATGTGTCACGTGTAAAGTGGTAGTGTTCAGCTTCCGGTGAGTGTCTTTTAACTGAGCGTACATTTCTTCGCGGCTTTCGGCATCCAATGCGCTCAGAGGTTCGTCCAACAATAAAATCTCCGGTCTGGTGATCAAGGCACGTGCTAACGCGACCCGCTGCCGCTCTCCCCCACTCAGTGTAGACGGCAACCTTTTCAATAGTGGTTCCACTTCAAATATGCCGCAAATCCATTCCAACTCCCCGGTAATTTTCGCCGGGCGCATATGTCTGACTTTCAAACCGAAGATAATATTTTCCTTCACGGTGAGATGCGGGAAAAGCGTGTAATCCTGGTAGACGATACTGACCCCGCGTTCTTCCGGTACAATATCCGTGACATTTTTACCGTCCAGTATCACTGCACCTTCGCTAATGGTGTGCAGGCCGGCAATCGATTCGAGCAAAACAGTCTTGCCGGCGCCGGTGGGACCGAGGATGACGGTATATGTCCCTTTAGCCACTGCAAGGTCGATTTGCTGCAGATTGAAATCCGCTACTTTTACCTGCACGTTTTTTAGCTCAATCATGTTTCTTTTCCCGTTGCAAAATATACCGGAAACCGATGAAAATCAACGCGCAGACAATTATCAGTAATGCCGCCACGGGCACGGCCTGGGTCAACCCGTAGCTTTCAAACCGCTGGTAAATTAATATTGAGGTTACCATCGGGAAATAGGTCAGAATAATAACCGCGCCGAATTCGCTGATGCCGCGGGCCCACATCATCAAAGTACCTGAAAGGATACTGCGCTGTGCAAGCGGAAATGTCACCCGCCGGAAGACCTGCCACGGCGAAGCTCCTAATGTCCGGGCAACATTCTCCAGCCGAACATCGACTTTTCGGAAACCGTCTTTCGCTGAGTTTATCAGAAAAGGAACGCTGACAAAAAGCATGGCGATAATGATTCCGGCCAAAGAGTCCACAAAGTTGATACCAATCGCACCGAACCACTTTCCCAGTAAATAATTACGCCCGAATACAAACAGCAGCGCAATGCCAGCCGCGGTGTGCGGGACAACAATCGGCAGGTCGATAAGCCCTTCTACAACACCTTTTAATGGGAAATTATGCCTGGCCAGAATATACGCCAGCGGCACGCCCAGCACAAACCCGATCGCCGCAGTGATCAGGGCCGCATAAAGCGTCAGCCAGATTGATTTTAAAACATTGGTATCCCGTACCGCCTGCCATAACGCTTCTTTATTCGATAAAAAAACCATTTTAAACAATGGAACGAGAATAAAGAGCAGAATCAGCAGACTAAATACGCTGAATAGCACCAGCAGACGGTGCCTTTTGAAATTATTTCCTGCAGTGCGGGCAAATTTCTGCCAAACTTCCAACCTGGTCTCCTAAGGGAATAGTGTTTTCAGCGCACCCGGTAATGCACTCACATTATCGCATATTGGAGGTACCATTTCAGGTTGGCTGCAATTTTTGAAAATTTCCTGTCCTTTATTTCCCAGCACGAATTGGATAAACTTGACAGCATCTGAGGGATTTTGCGCGTTGTTCGGAATGGTCATGCCGTAAATAATCGGGGTCCCGCCGAATACCGGATTTACCGTGGAAAAACGCTGGTAATCCATTTTTACCGTTACCTTCTGATAAGCCGGCGCATTACTGATATCTCCCAGGCTTATTCCCGGCGGTAATTCCAGGTAATTCAGCCCGTCCTGCATCACCACACTCTTATAATCCAGTGTATAGTCGACATTGCCGGACTGCAGCAGGGCCAGCAACTCAATGTCCGCATTGCGCAGTACCAGATGACTGTCCGTCGGTTCCAACAGCTCGGGTACGGAAACGGTAGTGATGCCGTTATTGATCGCGGTGGTAACAGGCAGGGAGAAATGGCTGCCCACTGCATCCCGCACGAGCGTCGGGTCATTATAATAAGATGCAGCCAGTCCCAGTGTCATCAAGGTTCGGTATCCGACCGCATCGATACGGGGGTCGGTGAAGCCGAAAGAGACATCCGGACGGGATATTATCTGATACCAGTTGTTTGAATTGAGTTCCGCGGCATATTTACTGTTGGATGTATAGGCCAGGACTAACTGATTGGTGTTGGATTCGATATCCCAGTCGGCATAAGGTTTGCCGTCGGCCATTTTGGTCTGATACATCATCATCGGGATAAGTGTCGCGTCCGCCACTGCCACAAGGTCGGCTTGCTGCCCTAGTTCCGTCACCTGCCGGATAGCCTGGATGCTGCCGAAAGGCTGCAGCTCCACATTAATGTTCGGGTTAGCTTTTTCGAATGCCGTTTGAATTTGCGCGAAAGGCACCATGAGACTATCCGCCTCGAGCACCACCAGAGTCGATTTTTTAACTCCGGTCCTGCTGCAGCCGCTGAAGATGATTACACATGTCAGCAGCAGTGCGATTATGCTCCGGCGGATTCGTCTCATATTTAACCTTTTAAAAATTTACTATTGAGCGGCAACTATTGTAATCGTCACGATATTTTTTATCCAAAGCGAACTTTGCGTGTACTGATTTAAAGCAATACCGGAGGAGAAAGCCAGGTATAACGGACCGGTGGAATTATCCAGCGCGGCGCCGTTCTTTGAATACGCGATGAACGGAACAACCGCCTGGGGAGCAGAAACCGTAGCCCCGGTATTATCCAGAACGGTAAATCCGGTGCCGTTCATAATCATTGCGTAAGTGAAAGTCTTGGAATAGCCCGTCGGATCGGCGATCGTGACGCTGTTGCTCGAAGAAAAGCTCGGAATCGCCGCCAGAATTGTTTTAACCGGCACGCCGACATAAGCATCGATCGAGCCGACCGAGGCCCCTTTAATATAACCGGTGCTCACGAATAACGGCTGCAATTGCTGCAGTTGGGCGAGTGAATAAGTTGTTGAAGCATTGCCGTTTACCACTGTCAGCAACACCGGCGTGGTCGCGACCGGGGTTGTGGAAACTACTACCGGTGTAGTAGTAGTCGTTGTCGCGGTCGTGGTAGTAGTTGTTGTTGTCGAAGTGGTAGCGGTAGTAGTGGACATCGAAGTCGTGGTAGTGTTATCCGTGCCGGAAGTAACAGTGATGGAAACTACCATTTTGGCCCACAACGAACCGTCAGTCAGAATATTCGGGGATGAGAGCGCCAGTGCCCCTAATTCCGTCGGCCCATGCGAGCTGTCAAGAGCCGCTCCATTTTCCGAATAAATAATAGTAAGTGTCGGTTTCGGTGACGGCGTAACCGGATTGCCGGTGGTATCATAATAATTTAACATAGTACCGCTGGTAATCTGGTCATAAGTCAATTGCTGAGTATAATTATCCGATGATGTCAGTGTAATGGTCTCTCCCGAGGTAATCCCGCCAACCGCATTGAGCAATGTTGATAATGCCACACCCTGATAAGGGAAGGGGCCGGTGATGGTACCGCCTTTACCCAATGAGCCCCCGCTGCCGGAGATGGACGGTAATGCCTGCAAAGCTGCCATTGAATAGGTCTTGACCTGGCTGCCTTCAGTCACGGTCAAGACAGTCGCCCCTGCGGCTGTTGTGGTGGTTACTACAGCGGATGTTGTTGTTGCAGGTGTCGTAGTCGAAGTTGTTGTACCGCATGATGCCAACAGCATCGCCGCCGCTAACAATAAACTTAAACTTGACCAAATAAACTTTCTTTTCATTTTTCCTCCATTTTATATAAATACTCAGTTTAACTTTTAAAAGGCATTTTTGTTATTCCCTAAGGTCGTTTTAAGGTGTCGTCGCAATCGTCGGCAATATCACTTTGATGCCGGTGATGGCGCTGATTTGATGCTGCGTATCAACGCCGCTCCCAACGAGTGCCAGCGGCCATTGTTTACCGGTCAACGGGGTGCCGTCTTCCTGATTCGCCACGATAATATTGTTGTTGTTATTTATATCTGCAGAATTGTATTCCACCGTCGTGCCGTTTGATGAAATCACGTCCACTTTAAAGCCCTGGTTCCAAAGCGCGGTATTGAGTTGCCCCATTGAATTATTCGGGTCGACCGGAGTAACATAAGCGGCCAACAGCCATAACGCTTCGCCGGACCATATATGGCCCTGGGCGTCGGTCCATGTAACACCATGGCAATTTGGTGCAGTACCTGCCTCAAAATCAGATTTAGGCATGTCTTTGGTAATGGTTCCAACATCATTTAAAGTCCATGATGTCTGCAGCGGGATAATCTCAATTTTTTGAACCCATTTTACCCACCACTGACCGTCAGTGAGCTGACCCGGCGCCATGATGCACATTCTCAATGGCCCGATATCGTCACCGATTGCTTGCCCATTTTGTTCATAAGCTATAAAAACAACGATATTATTCACCGGCGTTACTTCTTTGCCGGTTGTGCTATCGTAAGTTGGAAATCCGGTGCCGTTCATCACCTGATTGTAAGACAAAGTCATCGAATAGCCGTCTTTGGCCGAAATTTTTACGGCATCGTTAGCCGTGATACCGCCTACCGTTTTTACGATGTCGCTTAATGCCACGCCCGTTAAATCATAAGGAAAGTCAATCGTACCGCTGCTGGTAATTAATCCGGTCGAACCGGTGACAGGAGTCATTGCCTTAATATCAGCCATCGTGAGTTTATTCGTCCTGGTTCCACTGACAATATTCAGTGCTGCAGTCGTTGCCGTGTTAGTTGTCGTTGGCAAAACTGTTGAGATTACCGTCGTCGTGCTGCCGCAGCCTGTTAAACCTGATGTAATTATTGCCAGAATCAGGATAATACTAACAAATAGAGGCGCCTGTTTAATTAACCTTTTCATGCACGCAAACTCCTTTCTCTTCGCTTATTTGTCTATTTTTAGACATAAAAAAAGGCACTTCGAAAGGAAGCGCCCAACAGCCAAGCTAAATGAGCCTTCTCTCCTTTCCAAACATGGGAGGCGCAGGCGTTTCCACCTGGACCCTTGGTCCCGATTGTTATCGGGACACCGGTTGCTGTACCATAGTTTTCAGCTTTAGGTAAAGCAACTCGAAGAGCAATATCTTTATGCTACTTGAAGATTCTAACAAACATCTTGTAATCGTGTCAAATAAAAATCGTCATAAACGCTGGATTGCGCTATATATTTATCCCGGATTATTTGGTCGTATTGGGATATTTTCCATATCCGTGATTTTATGGTTTTCCCGCGGAACCCGGTGGGTTTGTTTTGTTTCTGCCCTTGATATGCAGCTCCTGACTTAATTGCAGATAATTGATAACATCGGCGCGTGTCAGCATACCGACCAGTTTCCCTTGGGTGAGCACCGGAATCTGATTGAGGTCGTATTGAGCCATTAATTTCATTGCCATATTTAAATCATCTTCCGGTTTCACCGCATGAATGGGTTCGCGGTGCATTACTTGTAAAACCGGCGTTACCGGCCATTTTTCCGGCGGCAGCGTTTTTATATCGCTGATGGTTATAACACCCACCAATGTTTCGTTTTCAACTACCGGCACCGCCCGCTTGCGCTTTTGCACAAAAATCGTTTGTACGAGGTAATCTATTGTCGTATCGGGCCGGACCGTTTCAATATCTTTTTCCATAATCTGCGCCACGAGCACCCCGGATAAATGCTCTTTTAGTGTCACTTCCAGGCTGCTGTTATCCGCCGCGCTGTTCAGGAACCATCCGACGAAAATAAACCAGAGTCCGTTCAGGAATCCAAAGCGGGTAAATATCGCTAAAACAACACCTGCCAGGATAAACCCCCACCCGAAAACCCGTCCGATAATTGACGCGATATTCGTCGCTTTGTATAGATTGCCGGTGGCGCGCCAGATGATAGAACGGAATACCCTTCCGCCGTCAAGTGGAAAACCCGGTAAAAGGTTGAATATCGCCAATGCGATGTTGGTATATGCCAGAAAACCGGCTATTGCCAAACCAAGTGTTTGTTTACCGGCGGGGATATGAACGCTGAATACCGGTAAAACCCACGTTCTGGTGATGACATACCAGATTATCCAGAAGATGAAACCTAAAACGAGGCTGGTAAGCGGCCCGACAATTGCCATAACGAATTCAACACCAGGATTCGCCGGTTCTTCCGCCAGGTTGCTGACACCGCCCAATATAAAGAGGGTAATGCTGGACACGGCTAAACCGCGCGACCTGGCTACCAGCGAATGGGCTAATTCATGAATCAAAACACAGATAAAGAGCGTGAAAGTGGCCAGAAAACCTGCGATCCAATAGAAATAGGTGTACCAGCCTGGATAGGTCGTGCTGAACCCCTGTCCCAGTAACCAGGTGAAAATAAATAAGGCCAGCAGCCACGTGTAATGGATGCCGACTTCAATTCCGGCAATACGCCCGACCCGCCACGATCCTCTCATTTCAGTTCTCCCAAAGGTATCATGAATTTCCAGGTAATTCTAGCTTATTGGGTTAGCATTAACAAGCACGGGCGCGTTATTACTTTTATCTGTTTCTCATCGCGACTTGCCATGTATGTTTGTCATCGGCACGGACGCCCCCCACTGCGCACACCCGGATATCGTCGCCGTTATAGGCTGCTTTTGAAATCTCGAACAGGTATTCCGCCAGTTCAATGGCCGTTTTCCCTTTGAATTCAATTTTCGGTATACCGGCTCTCGGGTCAAATCCTTCGGGATTTTCCAGGCCGCCTTTATAAGTTGAGATGCCGTAGAGCGTTCCGGGCGCAGGTTCCACCTGAAAAGCCTTTGCGGGCATATCATGTCTTTTGATTCCGATAATAAATACTGGTTGATTGTCTGCCGTACCGCTAATTACGCCGGCGATGCGCGGTGTATGCAGGCTGTCCGGTTCTGCCTGCGCACCGTCCAGTAATTTTTCCACGAAATCTTTAGCGGGTATCGAATTAGTATTATAAAGCAGCCGGTAGGTTTCAAAAATAGCGTCGGTCTGAATACCGTTACTGACCGCCATGACTCCGGAAACTTTATCGTATTTCACCCCGGTGTAATGTCTTAATGCATCGTACGGTTGATTTCCGATCGGACCGATGATGACGCCGCTGTCAACGGGTGTTGCCTTTCTTTCCCGGCTGGCCGGACTGCGCCCGGTCACCAGATAAACCACGGCGAAGTTCCCGCTCAACGTCGTACCGATGAATAATTGTCTGCCGGGATAAGGCCCATTGGGATTTGTCATATACCCTCCCTCGAATACTTCATAATATTATAATTTTAGCAGAACCGGTACCGCATTGATGCTTTCAATTCTTGCGGGACACGGAAGCAATAAGCCTCCTGAATACAAGGCAACATCAATGAATATGGGTATGGACTGAATAAATTTACCGGCTATTTTCCTTTATAATGCGGCGGCCGTTTTTCGGAGAAATCATTAGCCCCCTCGATAAAGTCTTCCGCTGTTCTGAGATCAGCAGAAAGAGCTTTTTCCAGCGCCAGAGCTTCATCCAGCGTCATATCATAACCGCGAACCATAGATTCTTTGACCGCTCTGACCCCCAGCGGACCGCGGGTGATTATTGTATCGGCGATTGTTTTTGCTGTTTCCATCAATTTTTCGATGGGTACAACATGACTGACCAGCCCCACCCTTAAAGCTTCCTGAGCGCTTATCCGGTTGCCGGTCAACAGCATTTCAGCCGCAAATGACCGGGGAAGAAAACGGGGCAGTCTGACGGTGCCGCCCATAGCCGGCATAAACCCGTTATTTACTTCCGGTTGTCCGAATTGGGCATTCTCCGATGCAATCCGGATATCGCACATCAATGCCAGTTCGCAGCCGCCGCCCAGACAATAACCGTTAATAGCGGCGATAAAGGGCTTCCAGATGGTATCCGGACGCACCGCTGTAAAATCGCCTTTCGCGGAAAAACCGGATACTAAACTTTTAATATCCGCTCCGGCGGAGAAGGCTTTATCTCCCGCCCCGGTGAGAATTGCCACCCACAGGCTATCGTTATCTCTAAAATCTTCCATCGCGTCCCGGAGGCCTCTGAAGACTTCGGCATTCAAAGCATTCATTGCATCGGGTCGATTGATGACAATATGGGCAATCCTGCCCTCTTTTCTACATTCAACAACCGCCATTCGTGTTCCCTTTCTGTTTTTTGCTAATGCCCGGCAGCGAATGCATTCTAACAAACATTTTCATTCTGAGTCAAATACAAAAAAAATGATACAATAAAATTGCACATATATTACAATACGGAGATAAATTTTGGATAGGATTATCCACAAACAATCCGTTAACTGCAAGTACTGCAATTCCCTGAATATTGTCAGATACGGCACGTTTCATGGAATGCAGCGGTATTTTTGCAAGCATTGCGGCCGTAAATTCGCCGATAATGATGCTCTGCCTAAAATGAAGACTCCCATCTGGATTATTTCACTGGCATTGAACTGTTATTACAACGGAATGCCGCTGGCAGCGATACAAAAGGAAATCAATCAGCGTCACGGCGCCTATTACGCCCAGTCCACGATTTATAATTGGATAATGCGTTTTTCGGAAGAAGCCGTAAAACAGGCGGCAAGCCTGCCGCCCGTTTGCGGGGATACGTGGTTTCTCACGGCAACGCCGGTAACCGCTGGCACTCGCCGTCTCTATTTTATAGATATCTTCGACAGGCAGAGTAAATTTCTTATAACATCCCGGTTAGCCGAAAGTTTCACGGCGCACGAATTCATCAATTTGATCCACCCGGCATTTTTGAAAACAATAAAAAATCCCAGTCACCCTTTCACAATCATGGTGCCCCCTGTTTTCGACGATACGGCACTTGAATTAATAACGGCAGGAACAGGACTACCGGCAAATTGTATTATTAATAAAGCAAATTTGACCATTGTCAAAGAGTTTAATTCTCCATTGAAAAAACGGGCGGGCGTTGTCCGTAATTTTAAGAGTCTGGAAAGGGCACAGATAATAACCGAGGCATGGCGGATACATTATAATTACTTTGTTGACTGTGACAAACCGAAATACCATAGAGCTGCGGAACAAACGGGGCTCTCCCCTTTTAGGAATTGGGAGGATGTCATCTGGCAATCGGTGCAGCTTACCCCGGGATAAATTTTGCGGGGAATTCATTGATTTTTGCATTATCAACCAGGATTGTAACATTCAGGCACGTCCAAATTCTTGACAATGTATAATGTTGATGTTACAATGACTCCCTAATGGTAGGTATTGTAATTGATTAAAAGGCATTACAATAAAGGAGGAAAAGCTCAGGCAGCAACTGGAATCAGCATTTTAATTTTCTGATGCACGGTCAATGCTGACTAAAGAAACACTGA
>Ga0182011_10005319_pt1 | contig 10143 bp, 5 predicted proteins | sample 711E1DmetaG_FD_120481 | JGI IMG/M metagenome (GOLD analysis project Ga0182011, IMG submission 120481) | Permafrost microbial communities from Stordalen Mire, Sweden - 711E1D metaG | ecosystem: Environmental > Terrestrial > Soil > Wetlands > Permafrost | place: Sweden: Stordalen | collected...
ACCGGAAGCGTCGGAGCGCAAAATGTTGTGATTACTGACACGGCTGGAACCGCAACACTGACAGGAGGCTTCACTTACACCACACTTCAGGTGACAAGCATCTCTCCAACTTATGGCCCACTTGCAGGTGGTACCCCGGTAACTATCACAGGGGTCGGTTTTGTTACGGGAACGACTGTCAAAATCGGTGGTACTTTAGCTACAGGCGTCGCTATAGTAAATAGTACGACGATCACTGCGGCAACTCCAGCCGGTACAGCAGGCGTAAAAGATGTTGTGGTGAATACTTCGACAGAGACGGCAACTCTGGCGAGCGCCTTTACCTATGCATCAGTTACTGTGACTGCTGTATCTCCAGTCAATGGTCCTTTGGCAGGCGGTACTTCAATAACAATCACCGGGACAGGTTTTGTTTCAGGTGCTACTGTTACAGTGGGTGCTAATCCTGCAACAGGGGTTGTTGTTAATAGTCTTACCTCGATTACGGCAGTTACCCCGGCGGGCACCGCCGGTTCTGATAATGTGGTGGTTACTGCTGGCAGCGTCATATCGCCTGCTTTAGTGGGCGGCTTCACTTATCTAGCTCTTCCCACCGTAACCGCTATTACACCCAATTCCGGTCCGACCAGCGGCGGCACTGTTGTTAGCATCACAGGAACCAATTTTGTTACAGGTGCGACGGTTGCTATCGGGGGTGTTGCAGCTACCGGGATTACAGTAAACAGCGGGACATCGATCACTGCTACCGCCGGTGTTTCTGCTGCCGGAGCCAAGGACGTGGTAGTAACTACTCCCGGCGGACCATCTGCCCCATTGGTTGGAGGATTCACCTACGCGGTTGTCACGGTATCAAATATCACTCCTAATTTCGGGCCCATCTCCGGCGGCACAACTGTAACCATAACGGGTACTGGCTTTACAACAGGCGCGACGGTTTCAATCGGCGGTATCGCTGCTACAGGGGTGACTGTTGTGAGTGCTACTTCGATCACCGCAGTTACAGGGGTCTCAACTGTTGTTGGTCCCGCTAATGTTGTTGTAACAGTATCCGGCGGGTCATCACCTGCACTGACCGGCGGTTTCACTTATTCCGCAATCTGGTGGGCAGGCGACATTGCAGGATCATACGGCCATAGGGCACTGTTAACAATAACAAATGGTACAAATTCAATCCTGGCGCCTTATGAAACTGAAATCATCGTTCCTCATACCTCTGCTATGAATGCCAATTTCAGTGATGTAAGGTTTATTCAGAATGACAATACAACAGTACTTCCATATTGGCTAAACAGCACCACGACCAACGCTTCAACAGCTGAATTTTGGGTTAAGATTCCTTCTCTCCCTGCCGGTATTTTTACTATTTACATGTACTACGGGAACTCTGCAGCAGTTTCCAAGAGTGATATCCACGCCACATTTGTCTTTGGCGATGATTTTGAAAATCCGACCATAACGACACAGGTAACAGGGATTACAAATCCTCCTGTAAACCTTGATCCCTATGTGCAGGCTGATAACGTCGGGAGTAGCGGAGCCGGTAACCCATCACAACAAATAATTACGGATGGTACAAATCATGTGCTGAACCTGCACGGGGATAATTCTCCAGTTGGCGGAGTCGTAACCACAGAAAAAAATGAACCCATCGTGGAAGCAGGTCAGAATGGTGTCCTGGCTACGTTCGCAGCTAATTCCAGCTACATAGTCGACCTTGATGTGAAAACTGTTGGTGCAATTCCCGCTCCTGTAACCTTCCCGAATCCTGATCCAACAAAAGCGGCATTTACAGGTGCTGAAAGTGCATATATTTGCGGCCGCTATAACGATGTAAACAATAAATACGAACAGGTACTGGATTTTAGTAATAACAATGTCGATTTAAATAAGGTCGTATTTAGTAGCATTGAAAATGATGGTAAATGGACCCCATTGGGTAATGCTCCGCTCGGTTTTACGACCGTAGCGAGCACCTGGTACACGCTGACGGGCGTCATTGTGCGTGATGTAACCGGCAACACCGATGACCTCCAGGTTTATGTTAATGGGATTCAGAAGATAAGTACTGCCGATAATGCGCTGATGACTTACACCGGTTTGGCATTCTTAGGTTATAACGATAATGGCCCGTTTAACGAGGACTTCGATAACTTCAGGGTCCGGCACTATGCATATGCTGAGCCGACCACACAGATAGGAGCTGAGCAATCACTTATTGCAGTGACTACTAATCCAGCCGGTAGTATTACTGCTAATGGTGCAACGTTGAATGGCAGTTGGACTGCATTAGGAACAACTCCATCGTTAAGTTATTCGTTCTCATACGGGCCTACTACAGGTTACGGCAGCACAACAGCAGCTCAGGTCTCGGGAAATGCGTTTAATGCCGTCGTTAGTTCCCTGGTGGCAGGAACACCATATCATTTCCAGGCGGTAGTTAATGCCGGTGTTTGCGGCATATTTTATGGTGCCGACGCGAATTTCACTACTTCAGGAAGCACTACTACAACTACGACCACCACTACCACTACAACCACCACTACAACCACTAATAATCCTCCTCCCAGCGGTGGCAGCGTTGGAGGCGGTGGAGGAGGTGGCGGTGGTGGCTACGGGCCCAGCGCACCAACTACTGTTGCCGGTGTTACCGCCTTAACCGGTGCGATTAATGCCCAGGGCGTATTCACTTTGGATGTGGTAGCCTGGAGCGACGATAAAGCCGTAGCGTTTGTATTGGGAACCACCACCAAGGGAGTGGACTCCACAGGGGCGGCTTTGAGTCAGATCAGCATCTTAGGTACGACGAGTGTACCTGCGTTGCCGGCAACTGCACGCATTGTTGGTCTAGCCTACGATTTTGAACCGTCGGGTGCTTCATTTACACCAACTGTTCCGGTTAGATTATTTTACAACCCTGCGCTATTACCTGCCGGATTAGCGGAAAGCAGTCTGCAGATCGCTTATTTTGATACCACCACTAATACCTGGGTACCGCTACCGACGACGATCGACACCGGCAATCACTTTGTGTTTGCGCAAATCGCACATTTTACTACGTATGCGGTAACCTACGGCATTCCGGCAGTTACTTCTGTACCAACGACCACGACCACTCCGCCGGCGCCGACGACAACTGCACCGGTGATTACAACTACACCACCGGTAACGACGACAACACAACCTGTGCAGACCACGACTCAACCTGTAACAACGACGACAACTCAACCGGTGCCGACCACTACCCAACCGGTGCCTACATCATCTGCGTCGTTTGCTGTCAGTGGACTGGTAATATCGCCCACTGAGATCAATACTACTGAAAAAGCAACGGTAAAAGTTACTATCACCAATAAAGGGAATCTTGCGGGTACGTCCATAGCAGTATTAAAGATCGACAACATCATCATTCAGGCTAAAAATTTAGTTCTTGCCGCGGGTGAGAGTCAGGATGCGGTCTTCACAGTAACAAAGGATACTGCAGGCATTTATAAAATTGACGTTAACGGTCAATCCGGTACTTTAACAATAAAGGCAGCGCCATCAAAGGCTCCCTTCTTATTTAAAAATTGGTGGATTCTCGCGGTAATTGTTATTGTTGTTGCCCTGGTGACTGTCATAATGGTCACTTCCAGACGAAAAGGCGAATCCGGAAGCAAGGGTTCTGCCAAATCATAGCCTATCGATTTGATATAAAGCGAGCTTATTCAAGTAATTTGCAGCAATCTGATTTGCGATAAGAGTTACTTGAATAAGTTCGCATGAGTACGCGGAATTTTTCACAAGGGATAAAATGAAAATTTGTATAATATCTGAAGGATCTTACCCCATTGTCCGGGGAGGGGTAAGTGAATGGACTCGGCAACTAATTAAAGAGTTGCATTTCGTGGATTTCGATATATTTTGCCTGGCACCAACCGGACAGGAGACCTGGTTGGCTGAGTATGAAAAGCCATCGAATGTCAAGAGTGTGACAATCCGGGGGTTGGCATCACAACGTCCTCTCGCCAGGAAATCCTCGGTTCTTCCGAAAGCGATTTCAGCGGAACTGGCTGTTTGCATGGCATCTGTGTTAAATGGGACGCATATTGACTGCGAACGCTTATTGTCAGTGGTGAAAAGTGACGACCCTATTTATAAGGCGTGGCTAACTTCTAAAGAATATTGGGACTTCCTGGTTAACTTCTATGAAGCGAAATGGGGAGACAGCGATTTCAGCGAATATTTTTGGGCGGCGAATGGTATTTTCTCATCGATTTTAGATACGGCAACGCTGGCCAGGCAGGTGCCAAATGCTGATATTTATCATGCTTTGACTACAGGATCAAGTGGTTTTATAGGGTGTCTGGCCAAGGTAATGCACAAGCGCCCATTTGTAGTTTCCGAACACGGTTTATATATGAAAGAAAGGGTGCTGGACCTTGCTAAACAAGATATCACTCCGTCAGTTAAAAATCAGATCCTCAATTATTATAAATCACTGGTCATGACCTGTTATGAACAAGCAGATTTGCTGATTCCGGTATGTCAAGACCATGCCAGTAAAGAAGTTGAGCTAGGTGTGGATCCGGAAAAAATAAGAGTTGTTATTAACGGAATAGATTCCGATAAATTTACTCCCACAATAAACAAAGAACCGGGCACCCCGATAGTTGGCTGTTTCGCGAGGGTAGTACCGGTTAAAGACCAGATGACACTACTCAGAGCAGGTAAATATATTTTGGGCGAACATAACGCTGACTTTATTTTTGCGGGTGAGATACAGGATGAAGATTATTATAAAGAATGCCAGGCCCTGGTTAAGGACCTGGGGATTGGCAAAAATATCAAATTTATAGGGCACAGCGACAATATGCTCGATTTATACCGGCAAGCTGATATTTTCGTTCTCAGTTCTCAATCCGAAGGTGTGCCGCTAGCTCTTCTTGAAGCTATGAGTTGTGGTTTACCTTCGGTATGTACGTCAGTAGGGGGCGTACCTGAAATACTCGCTGATTCTGTGACAGGTTTCTTAGTGCAGCGGGGTGACGTAGAAAATATGTCTGCTAAAATCTTAACCTTGCTTAATGATGAAAAACTCAGGAAAAAGATGGGTAGCAAAGCCAGGGAGTTAGTGATTGAAAATTATACTATTGGAGAAATGTCTCAGAAAATATTAGATATTTATAACGAATTGAATACGAAGGAGACGGGGTCAAATGGGCGCTCCTAGCGTAAATTTAAAACAAATAATAATAAAGATTACTAGAGATATAGATAAAAACGCTTTGAGGCACAGCGCGTTGTTTTATGTACCATCACTTGCCACAACACTCGTTTCCTTTTTATTATTTTCGGCGTTTAAGGGTTTTAATCCCTACGAGCATAACAAACTACAAGTAATAATAATGGCATCGATTGTGGTTAGCCTGGTGTCAGTAGCCGGTATCCAGTTTTTGATCAACAGAGTGGTTGGCGAAGCGAGTCAATCAGATGAACGAGTAAAACAAAAGGCTGTTGCCAGTGGCTTTATCAAGCTGGCAATAACAGTAAGCGTCATTTTATCAGTTGCTGTTTCAGCAATTCTATATAAGTATTTTAGTTCAACCATCCATTTATCTAACCTGGAATTTATACTGTTCGTAATTCTCAGCCTGTTTTACTCCATAATTTGGGTGTTAACCGCAGCGTTTTGGGCTTGGGGACTTTATAAGTACCCAGCCCTGATTTATGTTATATCCTATATAGCCGTTTTTATTCTAAGTTACATCGGATATCGATTGAGTCCTATTGATTTCTTACTCGGCTATACGGGGGGGGTAGCATTACTGGTGGGACTTCTGAGTTTTTTCTCATGGAATTTCTTCCGTGGAAAAGAGAAAACTAAAGGAATAATAGAAAACGTCAAAAAATTGCCTGATTTATTTGCGAAGAATTATTGGGGGATACTATTCCAGACATTCTTTATTTTAGCCATATTCCTCGACAAGATTATTGTCTGGATTTCCGAGGGCACAAAAGCAGGCACCGGAATCCAATTTACAGGCGTTTATACAACGGGGGCATTTTTGGGCCTTATTCCGACCTTCAGCCTTGTTGCGTTGGCCTATTTCACCGAAAAGGTAAAACCCCTGTCGAAGGGTATGTATTCAGGGACTCTGCAAGAAATTCATCACCGGATCAAAGAATATAAACAGATTTATAATACGGGCTTATTGACCATGTTGTCTGTGGGTTTTGGCCTTTTAGCGATTGTGGTGGTCTTGGGTCAACTCGTCATTGGGAATGTAGATGTCACTTTGATTACCTTAACGATAGGAGTAGGAGCGCTCTTTTTTGAGGTGATACTGTTTAATGCCTTTATTTTACCTGTTTTTCATAAGAGTCATATATCGGCAATTGCTATGCTGATTGTATGTTTGTCCGAAATATCCACCGTATTTTTAGTGCGTGGGAATGTCTGGTTTGCTTCCCTTGGTTTCCTTGTCGGAAGTGAGGCCGGTCTTTTATTGAGCCATTTTACAACAAAAAGAATGTTATCGGAGTTTGATTATAACGCGTTTCGTGCTTTTCAGCTGGATTAACAGGCTATGCACTAAAAAATGAAATATACAGGGCATTAACAGGAGGCAAACAAATGACATCGCAAACATCGAAGGTTTCTAAAAGGGAACTGATTATCAGTCTGCGGTCGGAAGGTTTGACCTACGCTGCCATAGGCCGTAAATTGAATATCAGCGGGGAATTTGCGAGACAACTATTTAATGAAAATGGATCCTTGAAAAGGAGGAAAACGACTCCTCCGTCAGTTGCCGATGCTCTTTTAACTACCAGCCAAGCGGCTAAAATATTAAATGTTCACACAAATACGCTGAGGCGCTGGTCTGACAGCAAAATCATAACTACATACCGTATAGGTTCGCGGGGTGACCGACGATATCGGTTAAAGGATGTTAAACAATTACTTCGTCAATAGGCGCCATCGACCTGGAAATATTGAAACAAATTGCTAATAATTAAAGGAATGACGTGAAGAGTTCGATTGCAAACGCCGCGATTTCGTTTGTATTAGTGGCTACTGTTTTATGCGGCGCGGTAAATCCTGTTCTGGCGAACTCCTCAGCTATTTTTTCACAAACTCAATTTGAAGAAAACGGAGTCAGGTTCAAATATCCTTACTCAGGGATTTCTGCTGATGAAAGGACACGGTTAGCGCAGAATGAGATTGATATTCTGTCTGAACAGCTTATCAATTTCCAACCTGGGCAAGGGACAACTCTAAGCTATCTTATAAATGCGCTATCGCGCGAAAAGGTACTTGTTCAATCAATTCCCCAACCTGACCCTGCTCAAACCACGAATTCTGTCTCCTATAACAAAGTAAATAAACCTGTTGCTGTCAACATGATTTATTATGGATCAAACGGTAACGGGATTGATCGGAGAATAATAAACACCACTCCCGAATACCTTGTCGATAACAGCCCTGCAGGTCCGGCAAACGGTGATGCCAATATAGTTGAATATAAGTCTGTCGGGATAAAATACTTCGAATATCTGGATGGAGGGTACGAAGGCACACAATCGCGCTTTATTCCTAATGATTTACAATCTAATCTGAATTACATAACAGCTGTAGCGAATGCGGGAGCTTATGGTATATTTTTGGACGAAGTCTCCAGTAATCCAAATTCTGAGTCCATGGATTATTTAAAGCAGATTTATCAAAAGGCGCATTCTCTGGGACTTAAAGTTGTGTTTAATACCGGTGTCTCAATATGGTCCGACAACCTGATGAAGTATTGCGATTTCATGAACAGCTCAGAAATCTGGCATAACGAGCCACTGACTCGCAGCCAAAGAAAATTTGCTAAAAAGACTTGGCTGGAAACCCAGGAAGTGACTGGTGCTGACGCCGCCGTTAAATTGACTGAGGGTGCCTGGAATGCTGGTTTGGGGGCACATTTTGCTTGTTATGAGTACATTTCTCTGCCGGATTATCTTGAGAGTTATACTGCCCAAATCAGGTTGTACTCAAGGCCGAATACCAGTTTAATAATGGTAATAATAACGCTAACTGCGTTTGTCCTGGTGGTTGTAGTCTTTGTCTGGAGAAAACGTTTAAGAAAGTAAACCCAGATAAAAGCTCAGGAAGTTGTGTTGTTTGTAATAACGACAAATTCAAACAATCAGACAATATCCAATAATCCCATATTAACGAGGAATAAAATCTGCTATCAAAATCTATTTTAATGAGTCAGGACTAATTTTGATGTCTTTTGCAGTTTGTTTTGATCACGGCTATTTACGAATTTGGCTGCGGCGGACAGCTTTAAATAAATTGAACAGCCGGAGCAATATCCTTCTTGACAAAATACTGACGAATAAATGCAAAAAGAGCCTTTATGATATTCAAGATTAACCATGATAGCCACCTTCGTATCTTCGTATAAATTTATTAGATCCTTTTATAATTTTGACCAATTTCGACCATCGCCTCAATAACTCGTTAGTAATACCTTTATATAGTAATTTAGTACTACGTACCTGCTAAGTTGTAGTCCAACCTGTTTTGTGGAACCAATTTACAATAACCATTTTTTTAACCATTAGCACTTTTCAAATTACTGGATCGAATATCATTTAAATCAAGAGTCTTCTTTTAACCGGGATTGAAGATGATTTAATCTACTTTGTTCGGACATCATTAGCCATTTAATCCTAAAAATGAACTTATGTATCCAGGTCCTCATCTTTATTGCTCCTGATTAAAGTATATAGTTAACAAACTTCAGATTTAGCACTTAATCAGCAACACCTTGTAAAATTGTTCGGCTAAATGGCATTTTCTCAGCCAAAAACCAACTTCACTATTTTACGTATTATCATGTTAGTGTGATCCTTTTCCATCTTTTTACTGTTCATCCGAACCATCGCCGGTATTATTGTTCCTAAGCTTTAGGTCTGCCGCAGGATCTGACCAGTTGGGCGTCGGTGATACTGGAGAAGGAAATTGCTGTGATGATGTCTGGTCATGGTGAGAGCTGGATTTCGAAGGAGGCTTCGTTGCTTGTTGAAGAGGTGTTTCCGTAGTCGGAGGGACTATCGTGAGTTCAGCGGGTGGAACAGGAGCAGTTGTAGTCGGAGGAGCTATTGTGAGCTCAGTAGGTGGAACAGGAGCAATCGTAGTTGGCGGGACTATTGATAGTTCGGCGAGTGGCGCGGGAGCAGTCATAGCCGGGGGAACCGTTGTTACAGCAGGAATGGCAGGTGCAGTTGCGATTACCGGTACAATTGTCGTCGGCGCAGGCGGTGTGTCAGTGGTTGTTGACACAGAAGTAACTCCCGGTACGCCGCAGGTCACCGCATACGTAGTAAAATGTGCAATTTGCGCAAACACAAAGTGGTTGCCGGTGTCGATCGTCGTCGGTAGAGCTACCCAGGTATTAGTGGCAGTATCGAAATAAGCGATCTGCAGACTGCTTTCCGCTACTTCGGTTGGTATTAAGGCAGGGTTATAACTGAATCTGACCGGCACAGTCGGTGTAAATGTTGCGCCCGATGTTTCAAAGTCATACGCAAGCCCTATTATATTTGCACCGGTTGGCAAGGCGGGCACAGTTGTCATATGAATTATACTTAGTTTGTTCAAAGCAGCCCCGGTGGAGTCAACTCCCTTGGTGGTAGATCCAACCACAAATGCGACAAGTTTATCGTCACTCCAGGCTACCACATCCAAAGTGAACAAACCCTGGGCATTAATCGCACCGGTTAAAGCGGTAACACCTCCAACTGAGGTTGGTGCGCTAGGTCCATAGCCGCCACCACCACCTCCACCGCCGCCACTGGGTGGTGGAGCTATTGTAGCGGTTGCAATGGTAGTCGTAATCTGAGGTACCGTTGTGGTGACTATTGGTGGAGTTGTTGTGGTCGTAGTCGTTGAAACAGGTGTGGTCGTTGTATGTGTGACCGTAGTCGTAGTTGGAGGAACCGTTGTGGTTACGGTGGGTGGAGCAGATGTTGTCACGATAGTGTGAACCGTTGTCGTCTTTGTCAATGGGTTGAGCACCAAAGTTATCGTGGTATTATCACCGGGTGCAATATTAACTGAAGTAGAAGTATCCTGGTATCCTGAAAGCGACGCTTGAATTACATGAGAGCCGTTAC
>Ga0182011_10005320_pt1 | contig 10142 bp, 11 predicted proteins | sample 711E1DmetaG_FD_120481 | JGI IMG/M metagenome (GOLD analysis project Ga0182011, IMG submission 120481) | Permafrost microbial communities from Stordalen Mire, Sweden - 711E1D metaG | ecosystem: Environmental > Terrestrial > Soil > Wetlands > Permafrost | place: Sweden: Stordalen | collected...
CCTTACAAACATACAGGCACCGGTAGCCCAAAAGATCTCGGTGGCATCATCGTACTGGCCATGATCTTCTTCGAGCGACTGGAACATCCTTCCCCTGCAGAACGGGTAACCGTAACGGTCGATAAATCCCCCGGCAGCGCCGGCATATTCGAATTTCGACCGTTCGAAAAATGAACGGATCTTGGGTTGACAGGCGGCGATCATCGGGTCTTTTTCCATCATGGTGATCACCGGCATGATCCAGTTCGGCGTGACTTCAATGTCCGAGTTCAGGAGTACATAATAATCGGCATCCACCTGCTTCAAAGCGAGGTTATACCCCTTTGCAAAACCTTCATTGGCATGATTCCGGATGATACGGATAGCAGGGTAATTTTTTTCCAGGAATGGAATGGAATCATCTTTTGAAGCATTATCGGCTACGATGATCTCGGCCTCGTCTTTACTGTACTGTACAAGAAAAGGAAGGAATTGCTCCAGGAATTTCCTTCCGTTCCAGTTAAGTATCACGACAGCAATGCGGGGCATAGGAGAATTACGAATTACGAATTACAAAGTGTAAAGTACACCATGTAATACTTTATTTGCACAAAACGACGATCACCCCGGTATGCGGGGGTAATCACGGGTAAAAGTAATAAAATATTATCAATTCCGGATAAAATTACGTACCCCGGCAATATTTTGAAGGCGGGCTCGGGATTTTTATCAGACGTGTGTTTTAGTTCGGCAAGGTCCAATAATCATCCGAAAGATTTCCCCAGGTTTGGATGGTTTGTGTATCCATGATATCAACCGGGGTTTGTGACCTTGAGGTGAGGACAAATTGCCATTGCGGATCATTGACTTCGCCGATAGCATCAGAATGGATCAGGAAGAAATCACTGGTTACCATGTCGGGGGAATAAAACACGAATTTTTTATTCCGCTGGGTTTCTTTCAGGGTATAATAGTGCCAGATCTCGTAGGGGTACTGGTTAGGTCCGTAATATTGCACGCTGCGTGTATTGGGAGGACCATATTCAAGGTACACCCTGCCCCGGTCGGTCTGGTAACCTTTCTTGATACGCGTACCGAAATTGTACTGGGCCTTTTTGACCTCTTCATTGTATAACAACCATGCATGTTCCGGGTTAGCCTGCTCCCTTCTTTGCCAGAAACCGTAAAAGTAATTCTGCAGGTAGTGAATATCGGATGATTTCAGGGCGGTTCTCAGGAAAGACCGTTCAAGCCCGGAAGAGATCGGGAAGGTCGAGCTGAGGTATTCTTTCAGGGTATCTATATTGGTGATCTTCCCGGCAAAAGTATTGTCACTGGAATAGGAGGTGACATCGGTGAAGGAGGGCTGTGCGTTGGGATTGCTCCGCTGTAAAAACAGTTGTCCGGAGGCAACGATCTCATTCTGCTGGTTCCTTGCTTCCACCACGAGGTTGTAATTACCGCTGGAAAGGTTTTCAATATTGAATTCGGAGAGGATCACACTTACCGGCTTTACGGTCTCCGTCCTTACCCGCGAATAATCGTTCAGCTTCATCTTGTTCTCATAGCTCTGGATATAATAGCTCAGGATATATTTCTGTCCCGCAACCAATACCTTGTCCATATTGTAGAACTCACAATAAAATGCCACCTGGTTCTCCTTCATGGGATAATAATTATAAACATAAGGAACCAGGTCATACCCATTCTTTGTGATGATTTTCGGCTCTTCGCTTTTTTTGAAGGAAGATACCAGCTGTATCCCTGAAAACGCAGGTTTGCCGTCAGGAAAGTCAACGGTCACATTTTGGGTGAAAGGGTTGGATTTTCCAGGATTGTTTTTATCGGCCAGTTGCATCTCGAAGTCATAGCTTCCCACCGGAACAAGAAATCTTTGTTCGTCTATAAATTCATAGGCATTCTTGTTTGTATCGTCTATTTCCGGACTGTTCAGTTCGTATTTCTTGAATGCTTTGATGGCGCTGCTCTGCTTGAAGGTCATGAGGACGTTCACCGTGGCCTGGAATTTTCCGTTTTCCTTCTTCATGTATTTTACGCTGTTCCCCGCAACCGTTAAATAGGTTTCAATATAGGGCCCTTCGGGGGAATTGAAAGTGGAATAGGTCAGAAATGCCCAAACATTCTTTGCATCCGTAAGGAATGGAAGCAAACATGTTGCCAGTATGATGATGAATTTATTCATATAAGGATGAATTTATAGTTTAACGAAAAGGTTCCCTTGTTATGATTGACCAAAGATAATTTTTTTTCGCCTGAAAAGCAAATATAATCGGTGAAATTCCTGTAGATGGGGGTGAGGCAGAACACACGCCAGTCCATCGTTTTACCGGCCTGCCAGGTCCTGGTGCCTGCTACAGCTTACAATGTGGTCATTTACCATCCCGGCAGCCTGCATATAGGAGTAACAGATGGTAGATCCTGCAAACCGGAAACCCCGTTTGATCAGGTCCCTGCTCATCGCATCCGATTCAGGCGTCCTTGCCGGGATTTCACTCATTTTTGTCCATTGATTATGCAGGATCTTTCCGCTGGTGAATTGCCAGATATACCTATCGAAGGATCCGAATTCCTTTCGGATAGCGAGGAGGGCCCGTGCATTCCCGATGGTGGCGCGAATCTTCATCTTGTTCCTGATGATCCCGGCATCCATGAGCAATGCCTGGAACTTTTCTTCTCCATAAGCTGCAATTTTTTTATAATCAAAATTGTCGAAGGCTTTCCTGAAATTTTCCCTTTTGTGTAAAATGGTTTTCCAGCTCAGTCCGGCCTGGAAGCAATCCAGGACAATGAACTCAAAATGTTTCCGGTCATCATGCACCGGGACGCCCCATTCGTTATCATGATATGTGATCATCAGGGGGTCATTCGACGGCCATTCACAACTTGTTGATGTCATTGAAATTTTCTTCATTTTTCAAAAGTACGGAAAAGATGAAAACAGTATGCATTCCTGAACCAATGGAATTCAGCCCCAAGACCCCTTTAAGCTTACGACCCTCATCCCCCTGACCCCATTCTTCTGAAGGAGAAGGGGGAAAGAGACAAGTATTGACGCTGGGCTGAATCCCGGTTTTGTAGTTTTTGAAATTATCGTACTTTTGCCGGCGGAGAGATGGCAGAGCGGTCGATTGCGGCGGTCTTGAAAACCGTTGACCTGCAAGGGTCCGGGGGTTCGAATCCCTCTCTCTCCGCCAAGCCATTACCCGCCAGGGGCGGTTTTTTATTTTTGAAGAAAAAGGGAAACTTGTTTACCTTTTTCTGAAAGAATAAAAAAAACCGGACACGAAGTGGCCGGGTAATGGCTTGAAGCCTCCCCCAAAAGGGATCATGTCGAAGACATAATCCCTTTTGGAAAAGAGACGTAAGTTTTAAAAAAAACCTTTAGGTTCACACGCACACTCAAACCTGCCTGCCGGACGGCAGGCTCACACCTACCTCGGAGAGATGCCAGAGCGGTCGAATGGGGCGGTCTCGAAAACCGTTGACCCCTTATGGGGTCCGGGGGTTCGAATCCCTCTCTCTCCGCCAATCCAAAAACCGCCGGAAGGCGGATCATTAATTTCGAAAAAAACCAAAAGCTTGCTTTTGAGTTTTTGAAGAAATAAATGATCTGGGCGCGAAGCGGCCGGTTTTTGGATTGTAGCCCCCGAAGACGGTGTGGGATTGAGTGTGAGTGTGGGAGTGGAACTTAGATCCTCCCTGCCTGCTGGCAGGCAGGTTTGTGTGTGAGTTTGGGAGTGGTGTTTGGGATTTGTGAAAGTGTTTGGACCTCGATCCTCGATCCTCAATTCTCCGTCTACTTCCTGAACTCCTTCGGCGTCACCAGCGTGAATATCCTGTTGATGTTAAACCCCAGGAAAATATCGCCTCTTCCCCAGCGTCCGGTTGTGTTTGCAAGAAAGGCTTCTTCGTTTTCGCCCGATGAATTGGTCAGGAATATCTGGAAGACATGTCCCCCGGTCTCGAGATCGACTCCGAATGAAAAGGAGTCGTATACCTGCGTGGAGACAACCTGTTTCCTGAAAATATGATGGTATTCCGCATTTAGGGATATACGGTCGGTGATCTTGAGGCGGCCTCCTCCGCCAATGGTGAAAATATCATTGTGATCATCCCTGGTCAGTACGAGGTTTTTATGTACCATGGAGGGAGTGAACTGGAGGGACAACCTTTCACCGAACTTTCTTGCAAAGAGCAGCTGGAAACAATAAGTTGCCCGAGACGTGATGTAATTTTTCCGGTCAGCATTTTCCCATTTTGTGGTATACCAGGCAGTGCTTACAAAGGCAGATATAGTCAAAGGAAATTTTTTCCCGCCTGACTTTTGACGGAAAATTTTAAATTTCAGAAATCCGTCCCAGGTGTTCCGGTCGGAGTTCAAACCGAAGCCGCTGGCAAGCCACCGGGTAAAGCCATATTCCGCCCCGATTCTTACGACGGATTGGTGCAGTCCGAAGAGGTTCTCATACCCGGTGTTCAACGCACCGAAATGATGGGTAAAAACAAGATTCAGATTTCCCTGGGCCGTATTTTCTATGGATTGCCCGATCACGATCCGGCTGGTCTTAAAAGTGGCTTCCGTATAGATTACCGGTGGTTTATTATCCTTGATCAGTTCCAGCAGATCATCCTGCGCCGGTAACAGCCGGGGAACAAAAAGTAGGAACAGAAACGCAAACCGGTATATCTTCCGCATAAATTTTAATTGGTTATTTTATTCATGGTCACTTCAACCGTTATTTCTATTGTTTTGGAGATATTGTTCACCAGGGTGTTCGGGATCGAGATCCTGTAATCCGAGAGCAGGATGTTGAATTTGGATTTACCGGTAACCATAGCATTTTTAACTTCCAGGGTCCCCGTTTCTTTAACGGGTTTTGTCACCCCGTGTAGGGTGAGGTTGCCTTCTACGGTCGCCGGGTAGATACCATCCTTCGAAAAGTTGATCTCCCTGATATTGGAAATCTTTCCGATAAAAGTACCATCAGGGTATTTATCGGACTCCACATAATTTTCATTAAAATGTTCCTGCATCATGGCTTTCTGAAAAGTAAAAGACCTCATCAGGACTTTGAAGACAAAATCGCCTGTATTCGTGTTCAGTGCGGCATTGACCTGCCTGTTCATGGCTTCGATATTCTCGATTGCAGATTGGGAGTAGAAGCGGATGTATCCGTTCTTGGTGACATATTTTTGTGCCGGTACCTGGACCGAGATCATCAGTACCATGGCAATAATAAAAACTAATCGGTTCATCTTGCAAGTTTATTTAGTTGTTAATAGATCAGGGAACAATGCTCCACGATCACATCCGTGCCGGTAAAACCGGAGCAGACTCCTTTGATCCTGATAATACCGTCGGGTTTAAGTTTCTTCACTTCGGCATTGAATTTTTTCAGTACCGTGCAGCGTACGCCTTCATCGCCGAAGAGCCCCTGGTTAAAAACGAAGACGGCAATGGCCAGGGAATCCGTATTTTCGATCTTCGAAAGCTTACCGCTGAGCTGAACCATTTTGCCGTTGTACAGTTTATGTGCATTGTCGGGATTCACTTTGAATTCCCTGTAAAATGCCCCGGCGTCGAGTGAATATTCCGGCTTTAGTTTTTCATAATCGGGCTGATGTTTGTTGATAAGAAATTTATAAACCAGAAATCCGGCAATGATCCCGGCTATCATCAATCCGATCAGTATTTTAAGCCAAAGTTTCATAGCAATTCTTTTAATTGTTCAGGGCTCCGTCCCTGACCCAGATCCTTATCTTTTGAATGTCGCAGTCGCTGAGCATCGTCCCGGTTTTAGGCATGGGGAACGGCCCGGTACGGTCAACTGCGGGCATCAGCTTCCCATTCAGCGCAACGATGCTTAACCCTGCCCAGGTTGAAGTAATGGTGTTCCCGTTGATGTTGAACGGACTGTGGCAGACATTGCAGTTGGAACTCATGATAGTGGCTATGGTTTGGGAATAAGTGATGCTGGTGGTGTCGCACTTCTGGAATGGATATAGGTCCTGTTCATTATCAAAATAACAGGAAGGAAGCAGGGTGCACATACCCGCCAGCAGCATTATAAATAAAAATATTTTTTGCATAGAATCAAGGATACTATTTGCCAATCATCTGTTCCTGGGATCCGGTTACCCGGTACCCGAGATCCATTCCGTGTAAAATTATTCCAGATCAAAGATCATGAAAATATTCGAGACAACAATGACAGTATATCTCTGCTTATCTCCCGAAATATCCCGGGAAACCATAACCGGAATTAAATCCGTTATACCCGTTATAACCCCGGGAATAACCAAAACCGGCTTCGATACGGAGATGATCACTGACTTTATAACCCACATTTAAGAAAGCACCCTGGGGATTGGTCTTATAAAATGGGGTGTAACCTGGCTTGTCGCTGAGAAGATCAAAGGTTTTATAGGCAGTACCGGTAAGTGTAATCCGGTCGTTCAGGAAATATTGCCCCGAGACCCACAGTGTTGCCTGGGTAAAGTTTCCGGAAAACGATGGGGAACTTCCTTCGGGAATAGCCGACCAGCCCCTGATCCCATATAGCGAGGTGTTAACGATGCTGACGCCTCCGCTGAGACTGAATTTTCTGCTGACGGGGTAAGTCAGTGCCGGGGAAAGAAAAGTGCTGAAAGCAGATCCGTAACCGGAAGTCGTCATGAACTCAGAACCGGTGCGGATACTTACATCCAGTTTATGCAAAACCGGCAGGTGTTTGCTCATCGTCGTACCGGCTGCAGCAGGCAGTGAATCCATGGCAGCTACCTGTGCTCTTCCTTCGGTGAATAAGAAAGAAAAGGATAAAATGACAAAAAAGATCTTCAGACGTGACATATGCTGAGTCCTGTTATTTGCAAAATTAGCATTAAAGGTGACAGTTTTTCAACTTTTCAGAGAATAAAACGTCTGCTTGTCTGTGAAAATTATATCGATGGTCTTCAGCAGGATAAATTTTACGAGGATGTTTTCTGCCCTAGGCCTTGATATCTTTGCCAAACGGCTGAATTTGGCCAGTGTGATGGAGGGATTTTTTTCAAGATAATGAAGCAGTACGGTCTCAGGTGAGGTGAACTGAACAAAAACGCCCTTGGGTTTATCTTTCCGTTCCCAAACTTTCAGCAGGACGCGGTTGGCAAGGAGGTTCTGGTCGCCAACACGGATATAGACCATCCATTTTCCATCTTTATGGGCAGCAGCATGTGGTTTTGTGGGACTTTTCGGTATGATGATCTCCAGAACGGTTTTGTTGTTGATCGACCATTCCCTTGGCTGGAATTCCACCGGGGGCCGGCAGTACATTTTCGCCGCCGCTTCCAGCATATAAAATTCTTCATCCGAGCGCACCCCGGCAATGGCTCCATTGTCTTTTACCCCGATCAGCAGGCGGCCCCCGTCGGTATTCGCGAATGCAACGAGCGTACGTGCTATCCTGCGGGCATCCGAGATCTCGAACTTGAAATCAAGTTGTTGATGCTCTCCCTCTGCAATGAGGTTATGGATGTGCGTTGACATGGCATGGGTGAATTATTTTTCAATTTCCGAACTTTTTCAGAAGATCCTTCACCGCATCCTTATGGACCATGAAATCCATGATCTTCAGCTTGATATAATCTCCCCTGAAGAAATAAAAACCAAACTCCGCAGCATTTTCATCGTTGTTGCGCGAACCCGACCCGGAATCTTTTATGAGATACCAGTCGGTGCCATCTTTTTCATAATATCCTACGAGATGCATTCCATGGTCATCGGTGGTAGTCCCGTTGGAAAACCTGAATTGACGGGCATTATCATCAATGGATGCCGGCGGAATGTCGAAGGTCGGGATGAGCGCCACCTGGGCTTCACGGCTGAAACCTGCCTCTGAAACATCTCCCCCTACCACAAGAGTATAATGGTTTTTGATGGCATTTTTCAGGGCTTTATAATATTCTTCAACAGGAACATTGTAATAATCCTTGTTGTGCCACCAGTTGTCGGGAACTTCATATTCTACTTTCTGCCAGAAAGGCTGCTGCATATAGGATAAAATATCGACATAGTCATCCGGGTTCAGTTTCAGCACCTCGGCCAGGAAGGTTTTCGGGGTATATTGTTTTCCTTTCCAGTCGAACGTTGCAGGGGGCGTCCCCATGTAATGGTTCATGATGCTTTTGATGGTGGCGATGGCCTCCTCTTCATTCCAGGCACTTGTGTTCTTCATGTTTTCAAGGTACTTGTTCATTTCCCCGATCATTTTTGCGTGGGAATGGAACTTGCGCCCGGGTTCGAGCCCTGAATAAACGGATTCCGGCATCATCCCGTATTCCTTTACTTCCCGTGTCACGGCATTGGCTTCGGATCCTTCTGAGAATGCAGAGTTCCCGCGTTCCTTTACGAAGCGTTTAACCTTTTCAACATATTCCCAGTATACTGTATACATCTCGGAAAGCTTGATTTCCTGGCCGGTCAACCGGTGTACTTCCGACTCCAGGAAAGAAGTCGTTGAAAAGCACCAGCAGGTATTCGAGTTCCCCTGGGAAACCGGTGGCAGGTGCCATTCCTGCTGGTATAATGCAACTTTAGCGGGATATTCTATCCCTGAAAGGTCGGCCTGGAACCTTTTTTCATTTTTTTCAGGGACCTTTGCCTCGTCGATGGCACGCACATCTTTCAGGATGGTATTCTGGTAATACCCGGGTTTCCCCTCCTTCATGATGCCTTTATCAGCAGGCTGCTGAGTATAACCCATCCCGGCTACCACCAGCAATGCAAGAATTGTCAAAGCTTTTTTCATACTGGAATATTTTATTGGTAAAAAGTCAAAATAGTTTCTGGATACTGGATGCTGGATTCTCTATCCTCTATCCTCTATCTTCCATCCTCCACTAAACAAACTCCACATTCTCACTCGCCGTGATCTTCTCACAGTAGTGGCACTGCAATTTCAGATCCTGCTTGTCGATAACCGTAAAACGTGTTACAACCGCTTCATGGTTTGTGATGCAGTTCGGGTTAAAGCATTTCACGATCTTCTCCACATGACCGGGCACCTCCACATTCTTTTTCGTCACTACCTTGAAATTTTTAATCACGATCAGGGTGGCGGTAGGGGCGACCAGTGCGATCTTGTTGATTTCATCCGGTTCAAAAAATTTGTTGCTGACCTTGATGATGCCTTTTTTCCCCATTTTCTGGCTATCCAGGTTAGTCCCGAAAAGGATCTGATCGCTGCCTTCGGAAAGGTTCAGTATCCGGATGACCTGGAAGACGCTCTTAGCGGGAATATGGTCAATGACGGTTCCGTTCTCTATCGCCGAAACCTTCAGCTCTTTACGTGTTTCGTTATTATCCATTGTTACCTTTATTAACTTTAAAAACTTTATGAACTAAAAAAGATCCCTCCTTCGTCGGGATTAATTCGACTTACAAATTTCTGTTCACTTCGTTCACGAAATTTGAGTCTCATTAACTTTATAAACTTTACGAACTTATCTGACTCCAAGGATAGATGCGAGCAATGCCTGGCGGACATACACCCCGTTCAGCGCCTGTGTGAAGTAGTAGGCCTGCGGACTGTCATCCACGTCGACCGTGATCTCGTTCACACGCGGGAGCGGATGCAGGATCTTCAGGTTGGGTTTTACGTGATCCAGCATGGAATCCCTGAGGATATAGGAATTCTTGACACGTTCATATTCGATGGGATCGGAGAACCGCTCTTTCTGAATACGGGTCATGTAAAGTATATCCACCTGGGGGATCACTTCATGAAGATCGGTATATTGGTTATACTCGAGATTCTTCTCCTTGATGTGGATCTTCACTGCGCTGGGAAGCTTCAGCAATTGAGGGGAAACGAGGTGAAAGGTAGTGTTGTAATTGCACAAGGCAATGACCAGGGAATGAACGGTCCTGCCGTATTTCAGATCGCCCACAAAAGCGATGTTCAGGTTATCCAGCGTTCCCTGCGTTTTCCGGATCGAGTACATGTCGAGCAGCGTCTGGGTGGGATGCTGGTTGGCACCGTCGCCTGCGTTGATGACCGGTACGGAGGCCACTTCACTGGCAAACCGGGCGCTTCCTTCCCGGGGATGCCGCATTACGATGATGTCCGAATAATTACTGACCGTCTTGATGGTGTCGCGAA
>Ga0182011_10005321_pt1 | contig 10140 bp, 7 predicted proteins | sample 711E1DmetaG_FD_120481 | JGI IMG/M metagenome (GOLD analysis project Ga0182011, IMG submission 120481) | Permafrost microbial communities from Stordalen Mire, Sweden - 711E1D metaG | ecosystem: Environmental > Terrestrial > Soil > Wetlands > Permafrost | place: Sweden: Stordalen | collected...
AGAATTTTCAGGAGTTGTGAAACCATATTGTATTATAATTCCCGGAGAATTGCATTTCTTGGAGAAAGATTTCTTGAAAATATTTGAAGGAAGAGATTAAATAAAAAATATTATTTATTCAAAATTAAATAAACGAAGGCATGGGCTTATTTTCAAACATCTCTGCATATAATACTTCTTCAACTTTTTCTTTCTTTGCCTTCGGAGGATCTGGATATTCTTTATCACTTATTCCTCCATATACAAAAGAATTATAACGGTCGTTGAGAATATTATATAACCTACAGAGAAAACAATTCTTCTTTTCTAAAGGTAATGAATCTAGTCTTTTGGCTAACCCCTCTTTCATGAAATATACATTCAAAAGACATTTTTAATGATTTCTATCTGTTTAAACAACTTTTAAAAATTAGAGTTTCCATAATTATGCGTGATAAAAAAGAAAAAAGAAAAAACTGCAAAAGAGAAAATTAGCAGAAAAAAAATAATGGGTTTGGTTTTTATATTTATTTCAATGATTCTTTCCCTTGTAAATATACTTTCTGTTAAAATGACTGGGGGAGTTGTAGGAATTAACGTTGGAAGCTCTTTTATTATTATATTAACAATTGTGTTTTTTGTTATAGGTTTATTATTTTTGAGCAATCTGGAAAAGAAGATAGTTGCGGGCATTATTGCTGCAGGGATAACGGTTAGTGGAATGAGTCAAATTACTGCTCCATACTGGACTAAAGAGGGAAGATTCCAAAGAACATATAGATGGGATAAAATCTTAAAAAATACTGAAACAAAATATAAAATCCCAAAAGGATTGCTGAAAGGACTTGCAATGAGGGAGAGTTATGGAGATCCTTTAAGATTAAATTCAGGAGGAGATGGAGGTGCAGGACTTTTTATGTTTGCTCCTGGGACTGCAGAGGCATACGGGTTAAAAGTCATTGGTTCTTCAAAAAATACTGGAGTTGATAAAGAAAATGGCAAAGAATTAAAAAAATTAGTTGCTATAAACAAAAATAATTATAAAAATGTAGCTAAGATTGATGAAAGATTTGATGTCAAAAAATCTGCAAAGGCAGCTGCACATTACATAAAAGATGAATATAATAAGTATGGCTCCTGGAACAAATCACTTTCAGCATACAATCAGGGAAAGCCAGCACCAAATCCTGAAAAAACAGAACATGTAAGTAAAGTAATAGAATATCAAAAGTATTACAATTATAGAGAGAATATAAATAATAAGTCTACAAATAAAAATATAACAAGCAAAGGCCAAGTTAATAAAAGCGTAAACAAGCATAGATAGAACAAATCTTAAAAACTAGTTATTCTATTGAATTAGAACAAAATGGAAAGCATAAAAGAAACTGAAGAAAGCATACTGAAATTCTGGAAGAAGGATAAAACATTTGAAAAATCACTTAAAAAAACAAAAGATTCAAAACCATACATCTTTTATGATGGTCCTCCATTTGCAACTGGTCTTCCCCACTACGGGCATATATTAGGCTCTGTCACGAAGGATGTTTACGGACGATTCTGGACAATGAAGGGAAGATATGTCAGAAGAATATGGGGATGGGACTGCCATGGATTGCCTATTGAAAATATTGCTGAAAAAGGATTAGGAATTAATTCTAAGGACGAAATTGAAAAGATGGGAGTAAAAAAATTCAATGATTACTGCAGAGGAAAAGTTTTGGAGTATGCTGATGGATGGGAAAAGGTAATAGAAAGAATTGGAAGATGGGTTGACATGAAAAATTCGTACAAAACTATGGATAATGAATATATTGAAAGTGTTTGGTGGGCATTTAAACAATTGTGGGAGAAAGGATATATTTACGAAGGTGAAAAAATTTTAATGTATTGCCCAAGATGTGCCACTCCTCTTGCAAAAGCAGAAATTGCAATGGATAATTCCTACAAGAATATAAAAGAAGATTCAATAGTTATAAAATTCAAATTAAAATATGAAGATAAGTCTAAGGACGATAAAAAATCTAAAGAAGATAAAGATAAGGTTTATGCTTTAGCCTGGACTACCACCCCATGGACTCTTCCTTCAAATTTAGCATTGACTGTAAATCCAAAATTAGTTTATGTTTATATTAAAGACAATTCTGACAAGAATGTTTATTTAATGGCAAAGGAAGTTGTAAAAAATTTCTACAAAGACAAAAGAGATTATGAAATAGTAAAAGAAGTCAAGGGCAAAGAACTGGAAGGAAAAGAATACGAACCTTTGTTTGATTATTTCAAGGATACAAAAAATGCATTCAAAATTATACTTGGAGATTTTGTTACAGCTGAAGACGGAACAGGAATAGTTCATACTGCCCCTGCATTTGGTGAAGATGATTATGAAGTGTGCAAAAAATACAATATTCCTACAGTTCAGCCAGTTGACGACAAGGGAAAATTTACAAAAGAAGTAAAAGATTTTTCCGGAAGATTTGTTCACAGCACAAATAAAGATATAATTGATTTCCTAAAAGAGAAAAAGAAAATTGTTTTAATAAAGAACATAGAGCATGAATATCCTTTCTGCTACAGGTGCGATACAAAGCTAATATACAGAGCAATACCTGCATGGTTTGTAAATATTCAAAAAATAAAGCCAAGAGTTTTAGAATTAAGTAAAAAAATAAAATGGTTTCCAAAATTCCTGAAAGAAGGAAGAGTAAAATATACAATTGAAACAGCTCCCGACTGGAATATATCAAGAAACAGATACTGGGCAACAGCAATGCCAATATGGGTTTCCAAAGACGGGGAAAAGCTAATTGTGGGTAGTATTGAAGAGCTAAAGAAATATGCCAAGGGAGGCCTAAAGGGAAAAATAGATTTGCATAAGGATTATCTGGATGGGGTAATACTTAAGAAAGATGGAAAAGAATTCAAAAGAATTCCCGAAGTTTTGGATTGCTGGTTTGAATCAGGTGCAATGACTTTTGCGCAGTTCCACTATCCTTTTGAAAATAAGAAATTCTTTGAGGATAATTTCCCTGCACAGTTTGTTGCAGAATACATTGCACAGATAAGAGCCTGGTTCTATTACATGCTGGTTTTATCTGCAATCCTTTTCGATGAAATGCCTTTTGAAAATGTTGCAACAACTGGAACAATTCTTGGAAAGGACGGACAAAAGATGAGCAAGAGCAAGGGAAATTTTACAGATCCTATGGTTCTAATAGATAAATATGGAGTGGATGCACTGAGATTTTATCTAATGTCGAATCCTGTTATGAATGCTGAAAATTTAAATTTTCTGGATAAAGGAGTGGATGATGCCTACAATAAAGTTATATCTCTGATGTATAACACTCTAAAATTTTATGAAACTTATAGAGAAGATGAGAAAATAACAAAACCTCACAGTAAAAATCTAACTGATAAATGGGTTCTTTCTAAATTGCAACAGGTGGGAAATAGTGTTGAAAAGAATCTTGAAGAGTACAATACAGTAAAAGCCTGCGGTGAAATACTTGCGTTTGTAAATGATGTTTCTACAGGATATATAAGACTAAACAGAGATAGATTTGAAAATGACAAAGACGCCCGTGAGACGCTTGGATATATTCTTGAGAATCTATCAAAAATTTCAGCTCCATTTCTTCCTTTTGTATCTGAAAAAATATATCAGTCCTTAGATAAAAAGAACGTATCCGTGCATCTTCAGGAATATCCTAAATTTAATGAAGAGGTTGATGAAAATCTGCTTAAGGACATGGAACTTGTGAGAGAAATTATATCTAAAGGGCTTTTTGAAAGAGACAAGGCTCAGATTGGACTTAAATGGCCCCTCCAAAAAGCAAAAATTTATGGCAAATATGTAGATTTAGAGGATGAATTTATAGAAATTTTGAAGTCTCAATTGAACGTTAAAGAAATTATGATCGAAGATGGAGAAGAGTTGAAAGTTGAACTCGATACTACCATTACTCCAGAGCTAGAATCTGAAGGATATGCACGCGAACTGGCAAGGCAGGTTCAGGAATTTCGAAAAAAATTAGGACTAAATAAAAAAGAATTAATTGAACTTTATATTGCTTCCAGCGACGGGTTTAATGAAATAATTTCAGGAAAAATTGACTTTCTAAAGGCAAGAACTAACTCAAAAAAGGTCGATTTTGTCACAACCTTACAGAAAGAAAAATTTAAAAACACATTAGAATTTAATATAAGAGATAAAAGAGGGGTGATAGGGATTGTCAGAAAGTGACTACCCACCGGTAACTTAATAAATTTACTCTTTTATTATAATAAAGCTTAAAAGGAGATGTTGCTAACAGATAAGATACAAAAATGATAGTAAAAGATGAATTCCTAAGTAGGTTGAGAAAGATTTTCGATTTGAATTTATATGAAGTTAAGGTATGGACCGCGCTTCTTTCAAGGGGAACATCTACAGCTGGTGAGTTAAGTAACATTTCTGATGTGCCACGTTCTAGAACTTATGATATTCTTGAGAGCCTTGAAAAGAAAGGATTCATTGTTATGAAGCTTGGAAAACCTATAAAATTTATTGCTCTCAAGCCTGAAGAGGTTGTTGAGAGAGTTAAGAAAAACCTTGTTAAATATGCTCAGGAAAGAACAAAGAGACTTGAAACATTAAAAGATGATGAAGTTTTGGAAGAGTTAAACGGATTGTTTACAAAAGGAATAAAGTTTGTTGAACCTAGCGAACTTTCAGGAAGTTTGAAGGGAAGACAAAATCTATATAATCATTTAGACATGATGATTCGTGATGCTGAAAAAACAGTCACAATCGTTACAACAGCTGAGGGACTCAACAGAAAACTTGAGGCGCTCATGCCAGTTCTTGAAAAATCAAAAAAGAGGGGAATAAAGGTGAGAATTGCTGCTCCTATAAACAACAATAATCTAAAGGTTGCAAGGGAATTAAAAAAAGTTGCTGAGGTTAGAAATATGGAAAATATAAGAGCAAGATTCACAATAGTTGATTCAAATCAGATAATGTTTATGCTTCTTGATGATGAGAAATTCCATCCTAACTATGACATAGGAGTATGGATTAATACTGAATTCTTTGCAAGTGCACTTGAACAGATGTTTGATCTTGCCTGGAAAGAAATGAAACAGGTGAAGTAATTCTTTTTAGTTATCTTATTAAAATCATCGTTTGTAAATATAAATTTATATTATAATTCTAGAAAATTACTTATAATTAAACTGCAGGATTTTACAAGGATAACTGATTATTCTATCAATTAATAAATCAGAAACATATAAAAAGCAAAATATACTTTAGAGTATATAGTTATATTAAAATTTTTATTATATTAAAACGGCTGAAAGGGGGTGAAAAATGGCTAAAAAAAGAAGTGTAAAAAAGGTTGAGGAGAACGAACATTGTAAAGGGCATTGTATGTGTTGTATGGCATCAATGAAACTTGCAGTTGTGGCTTTTGTATTGTTTCTACTAACCGTCTGGGGTGGTTTGAGAGTGATGTTATTAAATATTCATTGGGGAATATATTTAGCAATAACTATTCTTTTGATAATACTTCCAATGTTCTGTAGATGCAGGAAGAAGTAAATTGTTTTGTTTTTTTATTTTCTAATTCTTTTATATTTTTTATTAATAGTGTTGATAAATATAATTATATTAATTTCTTCAGTTCTTTCAAATTTTTAACTGTAGAGAGTTTATTTCTAAGTTTTGCCGAATCTCTCACCCCTTTTGTAAAGTTCATTGCCTGGGATTTTATATTGCGGAAGTAAAGATTGTACTTTTTTGCAAGAATTAGATATTCTTTAAAAGATTTTTTGAATTTTGTATTTGTGAGGTTTGCAAATATTTCAGGACGACCAATTGCTTGCCTTCCAATCATTATATAATCAAATTTTTTTAAAAGTTCCCTACAGTTTTTCTCATTTACATTTCCAGAATAAATAACTGGAAGTTTTGTTTTGGATTTTATTTCCTCTGCAAATTTTAAATCTGGTTCACCTGAATAACCCTGTGCCTGTGTTCTTGGATGAATGCATATTGCGTCACAATATTTCTCTGCAATTTTTAATACAGCAAAAGAAGTATCCGACTTTCTTATTTTTACTGTTAGAGGTTTTTTTGTATTTTCTCTCATTTCTTTTATTATTGCTTCAATCATTACAAGGTCTTTCATAAAACTTCCAAAACCGTGTTTCTTTGCAGATTTAGCCGGGCATCCAAGGTTCAAATCCCAAAGTGCAACAGATTTATCATATTTTTTCATAAATTCTTTTATTCCTTTAGTGCTGGTGCAGAACAACTGGAGTGCTGGTCTGTCTGTGAGGGGAATCTTCTTTTTTGTGAGGGGGCTAATCATGCCTGTAAATGTTAATCCACAACCTGCTTTCTTGCATATTAATCTAAATGCAATGTCATTTATATCTTCCATAGGAGCAAGGAATATTCTGTTTCTCAGCTTAAGTTTTTCCAACGGGAAATTCATAATTAATCGAATAAAAATATATTTAAATGGGTTTGTATTTGTTAAATTGTGAAGGATTGTTAATTTTCACAGGTAAAAAAGAGGTATATGTAAAAATTTGGGCAATAGTAGTTTTGTTTTGAAAGATAGAAGAGGACTTGCAAAAGCTGTAAAGGTTGTTTTAATTTTATTAATTGTGTTTGCCTCTGTTGCAGTGCTTTGGATCGGTATAAAAACTCTTTTAAAATATAATTCTGAAAATATAATAACTCCCAATTATAATGTTGACTTAAAAATATCTCAGGTTCAGATGGTGGATTATAACGATGTAAGTGTGAAAATAAAAAAAACTTCATACACTCAGGACATTAAGGGAGTGAATGTTATAGTTTATGACAAGGATAATAATATAATGGGGACATACAAAGCTCCTCTTTCAGAATTGCAGGATAATAATTATCAGGTTGTTTTGTCTGTTGATAATACTTCAAATATAAAAACTGTTGAAATTGCACCTGTTACTCTTTCAAACTCTGGTCAGGAAATAATTGGGAATACGGCAGATCAATATAAAATAACAGGAACAGGGACTGTTTTTACTCCAGCTCCAGAGGACACAGGATATGCTCCTGAAGCAGTAAAATATTGCACATCTGCTTCTCAATGTAAAGATAGTGACCCATGCACAACAGGAGCATGCTCAAAAGGGCTTTGTTCATATCCGAAAATTCCAGGATGTGAATTTTGCACTTCAGATTCTGATTGCAATGATAATAATTCCTGCACAGAAAATTTATGCGTCGGGGAAAGATGCACTTATCCAGTGATAGATGGATGCCAGGCATGTGCATATAATTTCCAATGTGAAGATGATAATTCATGCACAGCTGATTCCTGTGTAGAAAACGGATGTTCTTATACTCCAATAGCTAATTGCACTTCCTGCACAGAAGATTCTCAGTGTGAAGATAATAATTCCTGCACAGAAAATTTATGCTCAAATGGAAGATGCTCTTATCCTGTTATTTCTACATGCAAGGTATGCAATTCTTCTTCCCAGTGCAATGATAATAATATTTGTACAAATGATACTTGTATGAACAATGGATGCGTTTATACTCCAATAGATAATTGTTCTTTCTGCACACTAAATTCTCAGTGCAACGACCATAATGGCTGCACAAGTGATACTTGCTCTGAAGGAAAATGCTCATACAAATCAATAGCTAATTGCAAAGCATGCAACTCCTCTTCTCAGTGCAATGATAATAATTCCTGCACAAATGACGGATGTCTAAATTGGGCTTGCGTGTATACTGCAACAAACAGCTGTAAGAATTGTACAGAAGCTTCTCAGTGTGCAGATACAAATCCCTGTACAATAGATAGCTGTTCAAATGGAATATGCTCAAATCTTAAAATAGAAAATTGCACATATTGCACTTCTGTTTTACAATGCGAAGATAATAATCCCTGCACAATTCATGCATGCACCAATAATGTTTGTTCATATTCTCAAATAAGTGGCTGTACTACCTGCACTTTAAATTCTCAATGCAACGATAATAATGCAAGCACAATTGATAATTGTCTTGGAAATAAATGTGTATATACTTCTGCAGGAAATAATGTTTCGTGCACTTTAAATTCTCAATGCAACGATAGTGATTTCTGCACAACTGATTCATGTTCTGGAGGAACATGCTCACATGTTACAATAACTTCCTGTGCCAATAATGATGGATGCTGCCCCGTAGGTTGTACTTCTGCAAATGATAATAATTGTGCAGCTACTGCTGTGTGTGGAAATGGAATAAGGGAAGGAACAGAAAAGTGCGATGGAACTAATTTTGGCGGAGCAACATGTGCTGGAGTTTTAGGAGCTGGATATACTGGAACATTAAAATGTTATGCTGCAGGAACTTCAAATGAGTGTAAATTTGACACAAGTTCATGTATTCCTCCTTGTACTTGTCCTAGTGATAATAATATTTGCACAACAGATATATGCGAGAATAATGCCTGCCAGCATATTCCAATAACTGATTGCTGCACATCTGTTTCTCAGTGCACAAATGGGGGTACATGCAAGACAGGTGTATGCTCAAATAATAAATGTTCATATCCTACAATAACTTCCTGTAAAAGTAACGACGGATGCTGTGCAAGTGGATGCAATGCATTAAACGATAATGATTGTGCTTCTGTGTGCGGAAACGGAATAAGGGAAGGAACAGAAAAGTGTGATGATGGAGGTAAAACTTCTGGAGACGGATGTTCTTCCTCGTGTGTTATTGAAGCAGGTTATACTTGCAATACTGCAACTCCAAATGTTTGTACGAAAAGCTGTTCTCCAAGCTGTTCTGGAAAGGAATGTGGTTCAGACGGATGTGATGGAAGTTGCGGAAGCTGCACAAATGCTCATGGAACAACCTCATGCTCTGCTGCGGGAATATGTCAGCCTGTCTGTTCATCTGGATATACAAACTGCGATGGAGACAGAACAAATGGATGTGAAACATGTGCATGCACTCCTAATTGCGGAACAAGAACTTGCGGACCTGTTCCAAATGGTTGCGGAGGTACATCAGCAACTTGTGGAAGTTGCTCAGGAAGTTGTAATAATGGGGTTTGCACAAATCCTCAACCAACTGGAGGCACAATTATAATTGATCATACAACTACAAATATTAATGCTATATCTACAAGCTGTATTAACCAAATTAAATCCAGTTTGCATATTGCTTATTCTTATACAAGTCATGGGACCCAAATTATGGCTGGTCTAGATGCACTTCAAGCTTACAATAGTAACCTTTATTCCTATAGCCTTGGTGGAAATCCTTCTCAACTTGATTTAAAAGGATATTATGGTTATGGTAATGCAGATGGATTCGACACTGGAGGATGTTACGATTTAAGCGATTGCAATGGTGCTGGAATAATTGATCCCACAACACAATTCTTAGATAGTTCCCGTGGAAGCAGTATTAATGTTATAATGTGGAGCTGGTGTGATATTGCAGGACATGATATTGCTGGTTATCTCAATAGTATGAAAACACTTATAACAGAATATCCAAATGTCAAATTTGTATTTATAACAGGCCATGCAAATGGCGGAGGAGAAGGTGACAGTTCAGACAGTCAAAACGATATAATAAGAAACTTTATCAATACAAATTCATTTTGCAATACTCATCAATGTATATTGTTTGATTTCGCAGATATAGAAAATTATGATCCAGATGGAAATTATTTCTTGAATAAGGATGTTGATATGGCTTTAAATTATAATGGAGGAAATTGGGGAGATCAATATCTTTCAAGACATCCTACTGGAACAAATGCTGATTTGACAAATCTTCTTAGCGACGATTATGGATGTGCACATTCAGATACTTCTCATGGGGCATACTTAAATTGTGCACTTAAGGGACAGGCTGCTTGGTATATGTTTGCTAAGATTGAAGGCTGTGCATGATAATTTTAATTTTATATTAACTTTTTATTGTATAAATAAACTTTTTTAAACATATTATTCTTTAACTTATTGATGATAAAAAGGGGTGAGGTGAAAGAATCTGGTGGTTTATCAAAGTCCACTAAAACTTTGTTGATTGTAGTTATTGCAATAATGTTAATTGCTGTAATTTTTCTTGTTGTGAGAGGATTATCAAATCAAAATAATAATGAAACT
>Ga0182011_10005325_pt1 | contig 10140 bp, 6 predicted proteins | sample 711E1DmetaG_FD_120481 | JGI IMG/M metagenome (GOLD analysis project Ga0182011, IMG submission 120481) | Permafrost microbial communities from Stordalen Mire, Sweden - 711E1D metaG | ecosystem: Environmental > Terrestrial > Soil > Wetlands > Permafrost | place: Sweden: Stordalen | collected...
CGCGTGGCGCAGGCCCAGGCCGACGCCGATGCTTGCGCCCATGCAGACGCAGGTGTCCATGGCGGTGAACGGGGGCAACACGCCGAGCGTGTAGCAGCCGATGTCGCCCGCCACGAGGCAATCGAGCTGCCGCAGCGTTTCGAACACCCAGCGATGCGCACAGCCCGGGCACAGTTGCGGCGGCTTGCCGGGGACGGGCGCAGGCTCCGGCGAAGTGTCGCCCGCCAGAATCCGGCGGACCCGCGGAACGTTCAGTTCGCCGAACCGGTACATCCCGAGTTTGCCTTCCACCGGAATCCCGGCGGCACGGATCGCGTCGACGAGGTACGGGTCGCCTTCCTCGATGACCGCGCAGCGTTTCACCGAGGCCGCGAAGGCGCGGATTTTCTCCAGGGGCAACGGATACGTGAGGCCGAGCTTGAGGAAGGAGGCGTTCGGCGCGGCTTCGCGGGCGTGGAGATAGGCCGCGCTCGAGGTGATGATGCCGAGCGAAGGATCGCCGGCGACGAGGCGGTTCAAATCGCTCGTTTCATTCCACGCGGCGATCTCCTCGATCTTGGCGCGCAACCGCCGGTGCGCCGGCCGGGCATAAGCGGGGATCATCACGCGGGCCTTGCTGTCGTGCTCGAAGTGCGGCGGGGCGGGCGGTTGCGGCAGCGCCCGCGGTGCCACAATGGATCTGGAGTGGCAGACGCGTGTGACCATCCGCAGCAACACCGGGATCTTCCAGCGTTCCGACAGCGCAATGGCGGCAGCCGTGAAATCGTAGGCCTCCTGCGCGTCCGAGGGTTCCAGCATCGGCACGGCAGCCGCGACGGCGTAGTGGCGGTTGTCCTGTTCATTCTGGCTGGAGGCAAGACCGGGGTCGTCGGCTGATACGATGACGAGCGCTCCGTCGACGCCGGTGTACGCGGCGGTGAAAAGCGGGTCGGCGGCGACGTTGAGGCCGACGTGTTTCATCGTCAGCAACGCCCGCGCTCCGGCGAAAGCGATGCCCAGGGCGACTTCGGCGGCGACTTTTTCGTTGGGCGCCCACTGGGCCCGACCGCCGAGAAGCGAGAAGGCTTCGAGGATTTCGGTGGATGGCGTGCCGGGATAGCCGGTTCCCAGCGCCACCCCCGCATCGCGCGCGGCCAGGGCGACGGCTTCGTCACCGGTCAGTAATTGTCTGTTCGTATCGGTCATCGCAGGGAAAAACGCTCCAGCTCCAGCCATTCCGAGGTTGGCCGGAAAAGCAAGCCGGCTCGGCGGGCCGCGCAGCCGTGCCGGCCATGCTTCCTCCTTTGATCCCGCAGGCAGGGATGCCTGCGCCACGCCCCCCTGCTCACAGCGTCAGCATCTCTTCTTGCGACAAGAAATGGAGTTTCTCTCCCGCAAGGACGCGGCAGGCGTGGGCGACATCCTTGACCTCGATCAGCAGCACGGCGCGGTTGTTGGAGACAAAGCCCGAGGAGTTCTCGACGTTGAGGCTGTGGCCGGTCAGGCAGGCGGCGACGGAGTGCAGGCCGCCCGGCTTGTCCGGCACCTCGACGGCCAGGACCTCGACGAGTGAAACCGTCCATCCTTCCTGCTGAAGGGCGCGGTAGGCGAGGTCGGTCTTGTCCACGAGGAACTTGATGACCCCGAACTTCTCGGTGGTGGCGAACGCGACCCAGCGGATGTTGACGCCCTGATCGGCGAGGACCTTGGTGATCCGGGCGATCTGGCCCAGCTTGTTCTCGGCGAGCACGGCGACTAGATTTACCGACTTCATGATGGTGGGCTCCTCCTGCGTCCTTTACAGCGTCCGATTGTCGATCACGCGTCTGGCTTTGCCTTCACTCACAGGCAAAGTGCCCGGCGGGACGAGTTCCACCCGCGGTTTCACGAGGAGTTCCGTCCGCAACCGGTCTCCGATCTGCGACTGGAGATGCACGAGATGCTCGACCTGGCCGTCGAACCCCGTCTTGGCCAGCTCGACCCGGATGAGCATTTCGTCGAGACCTTCGAGCTGGATCAGGTAGTTCCGGCCGACCTGGGGCAGGCTCATGAGCACCCGCTCGATTTGTTGCGGGTAAATGTTCACGCCGCGCACGATCAGCATGTCGTCGGAACGTCCCGTGATGCGGTTGAGGCGCCGGTGCGTGCGGCCGCACGGACACCGCCCCGGAATGATGGAGGTGATGTCGCGCGTGCGGTAGCGCAACAGCGGCATGGCCTCGCGGCACAGGGTGGTCAGGACGAGTTCGCCTGGCTGGCCGTCAGGGAGCGGCTCGCCCGTCTGCGGGTCGATGATCTCCAGCAGATAGTTGTCCTCCCACAAATGCATCCCGTGTTTGTGTTCGCACTCGAAGGCGACGCCCGGCCCGCTCATCTCCGACAATCCATAGGAGTTGTAGACATCGAGACCCAACGCCTGCTCGATCTTGCGGCAGGTTTCCTCGGTGTATGGTTCGGCTCCCACAAACGCCTTGCGCAACGCCAAGTCCTTGCGCGGGTTCACGCCGTGTTTCTCCAGAAAATCGGCGAAGTAGAGGGCGTAGCTTGGGGTGACGTGCAGGACGGTCGTGCGGAAATCCTGCATCAAGAGAAGCTGCCGTTCGGAATTGCCGGGACCGGCCGGGATCACCAGGCATCCCACCTTTTCGGCGCCGTAGTGCATCACCAGCGCACCCGTGAACAGGCCGTAGGTCATCATGTTCTGGAGCACGTCCTTCCGGGTCACACCGGTCATGACCAGACAACGCGCCACCAATTCGGCGGCGTTGTCCACGTCCTTTCGCGAGAAAAACAGCGCCTTCGGCTTGCCGGTGGTGCCGCTGGAGGTGTGCAGGCGCAACAGTTCGTCGATGGATACGGCCAGCATCCCGTTGGGGTAGTTCGCCCGCAGATCGGCGCTCGCGGTGAAGGGCAGCCGGCGCACGTCGGCCAGCGTCTGGATGTGCCTGGGCTTCAGGCCGGCCGCCGCGAACCTCTGTTGGTACAGCGGCACCTTCTTCGCCACACGCCGCACGGTGGCCTGCAGTCGTTTCAGTTGCAGCGCTTCCAGTGCGGTACGCTGAAGCGTCTCTGTCTCGCGGTCCCAGAACATGGTGGCAAATCGTTTGAAAACCCGGCGCGGCGGTGATCGGTCTCTCCTCTTGTCGAGCGGGGGCTTGGGTTAGGGGATTGGGGTTTCACGGATCGGTTTTCGCCGGCGGGAAACATTTCGCCAGGTGCGCCGCTTCCGGCGCGCGCGTCAGGAGGCTGACGACGAGCATGGCGAGCGCCGACAACGGCAGGGCGATGAGCAGCGAGTCCACATAGGGCCAGTTGGGGGCGTCGGCCAGGATGCTCTTCTTGACCAGACCGATCACCGTGCATTCGGGCATTTTTACGTACGCCAGCCAGAACATCGTCACCGCCGCGCCCACGAGCATCGAGGCGATCGCACCGGCCTTGGTGACGCGTTTGAAGAACAAGCCGCCGAAGAACGCCGGCAGAAACGCCGCCGCGCACAAGCCGAAGAAGATCGCCGTGGCGCGCGCAATGAAGCTGACGAAAACCTGCTCCTTCTGCGCGAAGTAGCACAGCGCCACTGCCACCACGAGCCCGATCAGGATGGCAGTGCGGACAATGAAAATCGTGCGGTTCGAAGCGGCATCCTTGGGGCCGCCCGTCAGGCGTTCGAACACATCGCGGCCCGCGGCGGTGCCGAGCGTGTGAAACTGGCTGGACAACGTGCTCATCGCCGCCGCCAGCAAGGTCAGCATAAAAACGAGCCCGAACCACTTGGGCATGGCGGTGGTGATGAACGTGGGGACGATTTTGTCGGAAACGCCCTTCGCATAGACCAACGCGATGCTTCGCCCCTGGGCGATCGCGTTTGGACCGATCTTTTCCGGCAAATACGGTTGATTTTTATCGAGAACCGCCGGCACCACCACGCCTTCACGGACGACGCCCTCCGCGCTGGTTTCTTTTGCCACCGGCAGCCACTTGCCGGCGACGTCGGCCTTCACGGCGGCCGTGCTATTGGGAAGAGCCTTGCCGTCTTTCCCGGTTTCCTTGATAGCGTCCATCCATTCGCCGGACGGCGCCTGCTTCATGATCTGCAGAACCACATGGCTCTTGTCGGCATTGATCGTTTTGACCACGCGCCCCTGGAACAGTGGCCCATGCATGGCGAAGTAGGCGTTGGAAAGCGCTCCGGTCGCAAATGCGATGCCTGTCATGGCGAGAATGAACACGCCACCGACGCCCACCGCGCGGTTCAACTCGCGTTTGCTCTTCACTGTCATGAACCGCACCATGAGCTGCGGCTGGGCCAGCACGCCGATGCCCACGCCGAGAACGATCGTCGAGACGATGATCCACCACAGATTGTATTCGGTCCTGCCGAAGCCGAACTTCGGCATCGCCGTCCATCCTTGGTGCCCGATGGCCGTCAGGCTCGCCGGAGCCAGGTCCGCCAAATCGGTCAACGTCTGGTGGCCGGCCGTGATGCCACCCACCTTGGCGTAGGTGTAAACCATCAGGATGCCCATGCCGACGAACATGACGACGCCCTGAAAAGCGTCGGTGTACATGACACCTTTTAACCCGCCGTAGAACACGTAGGCCGCGGTCAGCACGGCGAACAGGAATAGCGCGGTGGTGTAGTCGATCCCGAAGTGGGTGCTGATAAACTCGGTGCCGCCGATCAACACCGCGGCCCCGTACAGCGGCATGAACAAAGCGATCAGGGTTCCGGCCATTACCTGGATGGAATTGCTCTGGTAACGATGCCCCAGCAGCTCCGGGAACGTGTGCGCGTCCAGACGGTGTCCAAGGCGGCGCGTGGGTTCGCCGAGAAAAATGAAAGCGATGAAAATCCCGATGAAGATGTTGCAGAAGGTCAGCCATAGCAGACTCATTCCAAACATTCCGGCGACGCCGCCGAAACCCACGATGGCGCTCGTCGAGATGAACGTGGCCCCATAGCTCAGCGCCATGATATACGGATGGGTCTTCCGCCCCGCCAGCAGGTAGTCGGTGGTCGTCTTGGTGCCGCGATAACCCAGCCAGCCGAGGTAAGCGGTTATGAACAGGTAAATCAGTACGACGCTGATATCGATGAGGCTGATTTGTGCCAGTGGCATCATGGGGAGTGTCCTTTGAGGTTAGCGATGGTTGAGGGCGAGTGAGGGAACTTCTGGTTTCATAGCTCTTCCTCGGCCTTCTTCTCCTCGGCGGCCCACTTTACGTCGTCCGCTTCCACCTGTTCGTCTCCCCGGTTCCAGTTCCGCCACGCGTAAACCACGCACAGAATCGTGCTGGCTATGCACAGCAAATAAGCCAACGCCACACCCAGACTTGGAATGCCTAACATGTTACACCTCGATGTTTGAAGTTACCTGCCTGCACTTTTCCATCCGGAATTCCCCTCGTCATTCTGCCCTTTCCGCGAGAGGCGCCACCCGCGCAGGGGCAGGCACAATCCACTGGTCCATCTCGGAGCAGCGGGAAAGATTCCCCGAAAAGTCGGGTTCAGATGCCATGGGGTACCGGATACCGGCGGGATCTGCTTCCGCCGGCAAAAGCGCCTTCCTGAGTACCCGCGTCCGTTGGGAAATCAAGAAATCTTCCAAGGAGACCGCGCTCCCTGCCCAATTTATGGGCGTCCGGCCGCCGTTGGCGCCCGGAAGAAGCGGTGATTCACCGGGCGGCGTTGCTCGGGCGTCAGCGGCGGCAGCTCCGGCAGCGCGCCGACACGGTTCACCCCGAGTTGCGTGCGGCAGAGCGCCCGAAATTCGTCCCAGCGCACCGCGAGCACGCGCCCGGCCGGGGCCGAGATCCCCAGAAGATCCAGCGAAGGAGCGTGGATCACCATCCGGAGCAGGCTGCGCCACTCGGTCAGCAGGCGGTCGATGTCGCCGCGGCCGGCCGACTCGCTCGCCGCCGCGAGTTCTCCGCGCCGCGCCTTCTGCTCGACCAAAGCGCGCACGATCTCGTCCGCTCCGCACCCATATTGCGGCGGTAAACCATGATCGAGCCATCCCTCGACCGCGAACCGACGGTAGGTCTGCTCGCACACGCGTGCGAGGCGGCCGAGCGTGCGCGGATTAGTGCCGGAAAAACGATCGCCCGCGAAAAGATTGGCGCAATCGAACACGAGTTCATCCAGCGGATACCGGACGTCATCGAGCGCGGCGGCGAGCGCCAGCCCTTCCGGTCCAAGAAAGAATGAAACGATTTCTCCCCGCGGGGTCAGCAACAACGACCGGTCCAACAAGCCCAGTCGCTGCCATTGCCACAAGAGCGTCGGCTGCGGGCTGAGGGCGAGGCATTCCTCGCGCAACGCACAGGACCGGCAGGCTGCGAACGGATTCTTCTGCCGGCGCACGAGCCGGGCGCGTCCGGTGTCCGTGCGCTGGCCGCATGGCAGCTCTGCGCTTTCACGGCGCGCGGTCGCCTCCACGCCGAGCATGAGCGGTTCCAGCGCGAAAAAACGGCCCGCCGCCGCACCGGCCACCTCGATCGCGCTGCGGCCGGCGCGGAGCTGGCGCAACATGAAGGCCCAGGGGAGCGGCGCCGCGCGTCTGAGCCGCAACGGCTGCGCCCGCCGCAACCGCGGGGCGCTGCCGCTGCAAAGGACGAAGCCCGTTTCATCGAGACCGCGCCGGCCCGCCCGCCCGATCATCTGAAGCAGCTCGTGCGGTTCAATCTCGTGTTCCAGGTGGTTGAACCGGTAACTCGACGCGGTGATGAGCACGGACCGCAGCGAGAAGTTGATGCCGGCGCTGAGTCCCAGCGTGGCGACGACCGCGCGGAGTTGTCCGGCTTTGGCCAGAGGCTCGATGATGCCGGCCCGCTGCGCATAGGTCAGTCCGCTGTGGTGGTAGGCCACCCGCTGCTTCAAGACCTTCGCGAGGGTCGGGCCGAGGAGATTTTCCTGCTCCGGCGTGAGCGGGAGCGGATCGGCGAGCGGCAACTCGCGGGCAAACTGGCGGGCGAGGCGCTCGGCGTCCTGCCGATGCGGTGCGAACACCAGCACCGGTCCCAAGCCTTCGCGCAACGCCCCTGCCACCCGCCGGCTCCAGAATCCCTCGATGCTCCGCGGCAGACCATGAATCAGATCATCGACCTCCACCTCTTCAAGCGGCACCGGGCGGATCCGGTGCTGGATGAGTTCCACGTTCCGGCCGAGCCGCTGCAACCAGGCCACGACCTCCTCGGGATTGGCCACGTTTCCACTGAGCAACAGCAGTTGCACCGTCGGAGGCACCGACAACAACACGCCCTCGTAATGGTTGCCCCGATCCTGGTCGGCCAGCCATTGGTATTCGTCCACGACCAACAGCCGGAACGGCTGGCTGCCATTGAAGGCGACCTCGCCTGTCCCTTGAGCATTGGGGACAGTCCCCGAATGCCGTAACTGGTCCAGCGTCTCCTGAAAGCAACCCTGCACAGCCTCCAATGTCGCCACCACGACGGGTGAATCCGGAGCGATAGTGACGTCCCCCGTCATGATCCCCGCGCGCCAGCCGCGAGTGCGCCACTCCGCAAACTTGTCGTTGGCCAGCGCGCGGGTCGGCACCGTGAAAAGAGCCCTCCGGGCGAAGCTCGTCTGCTCCAGCCATCGCTCGAAGACATAGGTTTTCCCAGCTCCCGTCGGAGCGTCGATCACAACGTCCTTCCCGGCTGTGAGCGCCTGAATCGCCTCGGCCTGCCAACGGTCTGGCAGCATCAGTTTTTGCAGGCCTGCAAGCGCATCGATCCGCACGCCCCGAACCCTAGACCGCATCTGCGCGCCGTCAATCATCACTCTAGTATCAACCGCTAATTAACAGTTGACTCTATCGTTTGAAACGATTGTTTGAATCGATCGTTTATGACCACAGAGGCACAATCTACCAAGGAAAAGATATTGGACACGGCCGAACGCTTGTTTGGCCAGCAAGGCTTTCCCTGCACATCACTTCGGCAGATTACCGATGAAGCCGGAGTGAACCTTGCCGCGGTGAATTACCATTTCGGTTCAAAGGAGGATTTGTACAAGGCAGTTCTGATCCGTCGCCTGCGGCCGGTCAACGAGGAGCGGATGAAGCTTCTCACCCACGCCGAGCAACTGGCGGGGGAACAGCCCGTGCCGATCCGATCGATTCTTGAGACGTTCGTCCGCCCGCTTCTGCGGCATGCGATGGGCGCTTCCGTGGGAGGAGTTTCGCTTTTGCGGCTGATCAGCCGGGATCTTACCGATCCTCAGCCATTCATGATGGCGGAGATGGCGAAGGAATTCGATCCGCTGGTCGATCGCTATACCCGGGTGCTGACCCAGACATTGCGCAATATTCCGCTGCCGGAGCTGTTCTGGAGGATGCAATTCACCATCGGCGGAATAATCTATGCCGCTGCTCATCAACATGATTTCGAGCGCATTTCATGCGGTCTGTGCCGGGGCGACGACCTGGATGGTTGCCTTCGCCGCTTGATTGACTTCTGCGCGGCCGGCCTTGCCGCCCCACTTTCAAGCTCTGGCGAGAGCTTTGCGCAACAAACTGAATCAGACGCCGTGCCCGCCGGGCCATGACTCGCCGAGATTCCTGTGCAACTCTTTCATCTGCCGCCGCGCCGCTGCAATGAGCGGGAACAAGTCGCGCCTCCGCCTCTCTTATGTTATATTGACCATACCAAGCCATGATAGAAGCCGTCATTGTCCTTGCTCTGCTGTCCGCCCTGGTGGCGACTGAGTCGGATTCCGACCGTAATCCGAAGTAAAGTCCGTTTGCCCCAATTTGCCCTGCCCCTTGATTATCCAACCAGCCCTGCATTTTCCCTACTCCACGGTTCAACCGGCAGCTAAAATTGAGTAAGACCCGGCGCACGGCGTGAATACACTTGCCGCACGCACGGCAGTGGTTTCCTCTCGCGGCAACGGCTTTGTTATGATTGTGCCACTGCCCAAAGGCTTGGTAAAGCTTGCCGCCGGGGTGCTGTCCGCACGCATGGCGAGCCGCCTGCGGCATGCGGATCCCGGTCACGCCGCACAGCAAACCACCTTCAAATATCTAATAAGCCGCCTGGCGGCGACCAAGGCCGGACACGGGGCGGGCATTGAGGCGGGGTTATCGTACGCGACGTTTTGCACCCGCGTGGGGCCGCGGACCTATGAGTCGTTCGCCTCCTACATCGACCGGATGAAGAGCGGCGAGCTGGACGTCCTCTGGCCGGGCCGGTGCGCGCTTTTTGCGGTCTCCTCCGGCGCGACAGCGGGGCCGACAAAATATCTGCCTGTGACCGACGAAATGCTCGCGCATTTTCACCGGGCGGGCCTTGACTCGCTACTCTATTACACCGCCCGCATCGGCGACACGGACGTGTTTCGCGGCCGCCATCTGTTCCTTGGTGGCAGCACGGCGCTCAGCCAGATTGAAGCCGGCAAGCCGGGCTCTCCTCGCTCCGGCGATCTGAGCGTGATCACCGCCCTCAACCTGCCGCGGTGGGAGGAGAGGCATTTCTATGAGCCCGGCACGGAGATCGAGCAGATGAGCGACTGGCCGGCAAAAATCCAGGCCATCGTCGAACGCACCCTTCATCGCGACATCACGTTGATCGCCGGCATTCCGAACTGGATCTTGATCCTGGCCGCAGCGGTGCGCAGCCAGGCTGGCGGCATCGGGACTCCCGCCCCGCCGCTAAAGACAATCTGGCCGCACTTGGAATGCCTGATCCACGGCGGCATCCCGATCACGCCGTTTGCCGGTGAACTCCGCGCCGCACTGGGCACGAAGGTCAATTTTCACGAAGTATACCCGGCCTCCGAAGGGTTTATCGCCGCACAGGATGCCGACGCCTCGGCTGGACTGAGGCTGATGACCGGCGCCGGATTGTACTACGAATTCCTGCCGATGACCGCGTTTGACGAGCAAAATCTCGCCGGCCTCGGCACGAGGCCCGTGCCCCTCGAGGGCGTGGAGACAGGGGTCGATTACGCCCTGTTGCTCACGACGCCTGCCGGGCTGTTCCGCTATGTCCTGGGCGACGTCGTGCGGTTCGTATCCACCGACGTCCCCCGGCTGATTTATGTCGGCCGCACCAGTCTTCAGCTCAGCGCGTTCGGCGAACATGTCATCGAGAAGGAGCTCACCGACACCCTGACGCTCGTCTGCCAGCGCCATGGATGGAGCATCGCGAATTTCC
>Ga0182011_10005326_pt1 | contig 10139 bp, 9 predicted proteins | sample 711E1DmetaG_FD_120481 | JGI IMG/M metagenome (GOLD analysis project Ga0182011, IMG submission 120481) | Permafrost microbial communities from Stordalen Mire, Sweden - 711E1D metaG | ecosystem: Environmental > Terrestrial > Soil > Wetlands > Permafrost | place: Sweden: Stordalen | collected...
GAGGGCGTGGGGGTTCAAATCCCCCCTCGCGCACAGTGAAGTAGGCCCCTGAGCAGCGGAAATGCTACTCGGGGGCCTTTTTCTTTCCACTCAGACCGCTCTCAGGCCACCTTAGCTAGCGACGATGCCGGGGAATGAGGTCATCGTCGTCGGGCGCGATGGCAACCGGAACCTCCCTCTGTCGGGTCTTCAAGGGGGCGGCCAGCGTAGGGCCCGGTGACAGCCTCACCCTCCACAACACTGCCGGCACCGTGGAGGTGACCGCCGACTTCATGGACTCCAACAGCGGAACCTCGGTTTCCCCATGGCCGGTCCTGCTCGTGGGCAAATGGCCAATTGTGAGTGTTCCCGCGATACGTTTTGGGCATGGCCCGACCCCACGCCGCGTACCTCATCGAGGATGCCTTCCATCGCCGTTCGAACGCCCTGATGCGTGGACGCGGATGGGGAACCCGCACGATCAGCCACACCGGATATGGCAGCCAGGACTTTGTACGGGTCCTGGGTCGGGTGTTGCTAAGCCGCCAGACGCAGAAGCCGGCAGTCAACGAGGCAGACGGGCGCTTCGTTGAGCTCAGAGACACCAGGGGCGAACAGCGTGGTTGGCGCGCGTTCGTCACTGCAGGAGCAATGAACGTGCCGGTCCGAGTCATCATCGGTGACCGCACGATGCACACCTTCTCAGACAGAAGTGGCTACATCGACGTGGTGATTCCGCAACCAGGCCTGGAGCCCGGTTGGCATGCGGTCACAGTTGTGGCAGAGGGTGGCGAGCCGGTCCAGGCCCCGGTGCTGATCATCGATCGCGAGGCTCGTTTCGGCCTTGTCAGCGACATCGACGACACGGTCATCTCCACTTCCCTGCCGCGCCCGTTGATTGCAGCCTGGAACACCTTCGTGCGGCAGGAGACCGCTCGGCACCTGGTGCCCGGCATGGCACCGATGTTTCGTACGCTGATCGGGGAGCACAAGGGTGCGCCGACTTTCTATCTGTCCACCGGTGCCTGGAACACTGCGCCAACGCTGACTCGCTTCCTTAAGCGCCACGGGTACCCGGCCGGTCCCATGCTGATGACCGACTGGGGTCCTACCAACACCGGTTGGTTCCGCAGCGGGCAGGACCACAAGACTGAGGCCTTGCACCGGTTGGCTCGCGAGTTCCCGAAGATCCGCTGGGTTCTTGTCGGTGACGACGGACAACACGATCCCAAGATCTATGGCGATTTCGCCAGGGATCGTCCTGACGTCGTTGAGGCCATCGCGATTCGCGAGCTGACCCCCACCGAACAGGTGCTATCTCACGGCATCCCGGTCTCCAACGAGGAGTTTGCCCCGCGGGTGCGACGGGACGTGCCCGTGTGTCGCGCGCCCGATGGCTACATCCTTCTGCGTCAGTTGAGGGCTTTTGTTGGTTCGTTGAGCTGAGCACCACCAGGAGTCAGTTTGATGCGTCGGCCGACCTCGCTCGGCTTCGCGTGTTCCGAGCACTGTCAGCGCGACATTCGACCCCACGTGCAGCCAGATCATTTCCCTCCGGTGTGGGTGCGGAGCATCAGGGCTTGGGCAAGATGGCGGGCCACCGGCGCGCCACGATGATGACCATGGCGCACAACGGGAGGTTGACCCAGAACGCTCCGCGCTAGTCGTAGCCCACGAGCCATTTGCAGACCAGGCGGCCGCAGGCTCGGCAATGCTCAATGTTGCTGTCTAGGTGCCTTTCGGGCCCATCTGAGCGTCCCAGAGGCAGTACGGCTGCAGGATGGCCAGGATCCCCGGTGAAAGCGGTGCCGTGGTGGCGTTCTGAAGACTGGAGCCGAAAGGAGTATCTGGGTCTCGGGGCTGAGTCCGCACAGAAGCAAGACGTGCCCGAGGCTGGCCCCCCAAAGTGCAGGCAGCGGCGGCCAGCGGTCGCCCACAGACCGCCAAGCAGATCAATGCCGCCGTCAGGGCGCAGGTACTGACAACCCAACAACAACCTGCCAATCAGCTCCAGATCGCGGCCGATCGTGGGCAGGCGATTTGGCGATCGTGCTGTCCAGGATGGCGACAACGCCGTCCAGAACTACCGTGATGACGACGACCCGCCTGCGCGCCCGGCTGCCCTCAACCCGGCGCCTTCTGCTTGGAAGCCACCTGAGCGAGAATAGGTGAGTGCCGGAGCTCCCAGAGGTTCAGGCGCTCGTCGACTTCTTGCGCGAGCGTACTGGCGGCCTGGCCATCGTCGGTATCGAGCTGGGATCGATCAGCGTTCTGAAGACCTATGACCCGGCTCCCGCATCGCTGAACGGCTTGCCGATCACCCATGTCGCCCGGCACGGCAAGTTTGTCGACATTGACGCTGAAGGTCTGCACCTAGTGTTCCACCTGGCCCGGGCTGGCTGGCTGCGCTGGTCGGACGCGATGGCCGCCACCACGATTCGGCCAGGTAAGTCGCCGATCGCATTGCGCTGCAGGCTCTCTGATGGCAGTGGTTTCGACCTCACCGAAGCGGGGACTCGCAAAGGCCTGGCGGCTTACATCGTGCGCGACCCTGCTCAGGTGTCAGGCATCGCGCGCCTGGGACCCGATCCGATGGCCGACGACTTCACAGCGGCGGACTTCGCTGGGTTACTGAAGGACCGCCGAACCCAGGTCAAGGGGCTGCTGAAGGATCAGGGGTTCCTGGCTGGCGTCGGAAACGCCTACTCTGACGAGGTGCTTCATGCTGCGCGGCTGTCCCCTTTCGCCTTGGCCTCGAGCCTGGATGAGGAGCAGGTCGACAGGCTCTATGCCGCGTTGCGCCAGACTCTGGCTGGTGCGGTCAGTGCAGCTTCGGGCAAGCCGGCCGCTGAGCTGAAGGACGCGAAGCGTGCGGGGATGCAGGTGCATGGACGCACTGGACAGGCGTGCCCGGTGTGCGGCGATGTCGTGCGCGAGGTGTCGTTCGCAGACACGTCGATGCAGTACTGCGCCACGTGTCAGACCGGCGGCAAGCCGCTGGCCGACCGGCGGATGTCAAAACTGCTGAAGTGAGTGTCGTGTCGCGGCAGGTGTCAGTCGCATGCGACACGATTGGTGTCTCTCACTATGTCTCACAAAAACGCGATACAGGCGGATAGCCTGCGATCGTGGACCCGATCCGAAATCCGTATGCCCCCGGCGCCGGTCAGCGCCCGCCCGAGCTCGCCGGTCGAGATGATCAGCTACGAGCCTTTGCCGTGGTGCTGGAGCGCATTGCCAGATCCAAACCGGAACGTTCCATCGTCCTGACCGGGCTGCGAGGTGTGGGCAAGACCGTGCTGCTCAATGCGTTGCGATCGGCGGCGGTTCGCTCGCACTGGGGAACCGGCAAGCTCGAGGCCCGTCCCGACCAAAGGCTCAGGCGGCCCATCAGTGCCGCCCTGCACGTCGCCGTGCGCGAGCTCGGCCATCCCAAGAGCGAGGATGTCGACTACGTTCTTGGCGTCATCAAGGCCTTCGCCCAGCGCGAGTCGGTCGCTACGACGAGGCTTCGTGATCGCTGGAATCCCGGAATCGACGTGGCCGCGGTGAACGGGCGAGCCGACTCGGGAGACATCGAGATCGACCTGGTCGAGCTTCTGACCGATGTCGGCGGGTTGGCCGCAGATGTCGGCAGAGGCGTGGCTATCTTCATCGACGAGATGCAGGACCTGGCACCCGAGGACATTTCCGCCTTGTGTGCGGCCTGTCACGAGATCAGTCAGAACGGCTTGCCGGTCATTGTTGTGGGAGCCGGTCTGCCCCACCTGCCGGCGGTTCTGAGCGCCAGCAAATCCTACAGCGAGCGACTGTTCAAGTACTCAAGGATCGACCGGCTTGACCGATCCTCGGCCGACCTGGCCCTTCAGTCGCCGGCCAAGGACGAGGGTGCGGAGTTCCACGCGGATGCCCTTGAGGCGATGTATGCCGCCACGGGCGGGTATCCGTACTTCATTCAGGCTTACGGCAAGGTCGCCTGGGACAGTGCGCCCGGCTCGCCGATCACCGGCGAGGACATCCGGGTGGCAGCACCGGAGGCCGAGGCCGAGCTCGCTGTGGGCTTCTTCGGGTCGCGGTACGAACGGGCCACCCCTGGCGAACGGGAGTACCTGCGGGCGATGGCCGATGCGGCGCAGTTGGTCGATCAGGACGCGCAGGGACCCGATCTGGACGACAGTGAGTCGGTGACGACCGCGTCGGTGGCAGCCGTTCTCAAGCGCAAACCGCAGTCGCTGTCGGTGGCGCGCGACGCCTTACTCAAGAAGGGCCTGATCTACAGCGCTGAGCGTGGTCGGATTGCCTTCACGGTGCCGCATTTCGGCCGATACCTGCGTGCGACGGGGTGAGCTCGCCCCTCGGCGGGGGCAGAGTGCTCGGCTGAACGGCCTGGATTGGACAACTCGGGCGCTCGGCTTCAAACTGCACGTGTGACCACAACAAATGGCGGCGAGAAGTCAGAGCCTGAGGTTCAGGCAGAGGCTGAGCACATCACCGAGGTGCGTCGCCGACGGGCCGAGTTGCTCGAGTCGATCAACGCGCTTGAACAAGCACTCGCGGCACCGCTGCCCAGCGGGCAGATCCGTTGGGTTCAAGGGGTCTCCGAAGCTCTGTTGGAGCTGTCCGGAGATTTTCACGACCATGTTGAGCTCACCGAGGGACCAGAGGGGCTGTACGCCCGGGTGAACCGCTCGTCGCCCAGACTGTCCCACCAGGTCGAGAGGCTGACCCAGGACCACGCAACGCTGACCGCTCTCATTTCAGAGCTGCTCACCGTGGTGGGTCAAGCGGCCGGGACATTCGCGCGTGGCGACTCGATGGTCGTTGCACTGGACCAGGTGCGTGATCGCGGTACGACACTGATCGCAGCCCTGGTTCGCCATCGTCAGCGTGGCTCCGACCTGATGTACGAAGGCTATTCCGTGGACATCGGCGGCCAGGACTAAGCACGGATCTGCCCAGGACAGTCGCATTCTTGGCATGCGATGTGCAAGAGACGTCTGCGTGACCGGCTAGACTCCTTGCAGCGGTCCGCACTGTTCTGCCTCGGACCTGCTTTTTTATGTCGATAGCCACGCGCCGCGACCACATGGGTCTGCGCCGGGCAGAACGACTCACTTACGTATGGAGTACCTACCTGTGTCGTCTGACACGACTTTCGCCAGCCTTGGCGTGCCCACTTCCCTGACCACTGTTCTTGCGGCATCAGGCATCATCATTCCGACCCCGATCCAGGCTGCGACGCTGCCCGACTCCCTGGCGGGTCGCGACGTTCTTGGACGTGGCCGCACCGGCTCGGGCAAGACCTATGCGTTCCTGCTCCCTCTGCTCACCCGACTGGCAGCCAGCAAGGCCACCCGCCAGTCCCGCAAGCCACGGGCGCTCATCCTGGCGCCGACCCGCGAGCTGGCCAACCAGATCCAGGCCGCGATGACTCCCCTGGCCAAGCCACTGGGGATCAACAGCCTGACCATCTTCGGTGGTGTCGGCCAGAACCCACAGGTCAACGCCCTGCGTGGGGGCATCGATGTGGTCATCGCCTGCCCTGGCCGGCTTGAGGACCTACTCGGTCAGGGCGCACTGACCCTGGACGCGATCGAGATCACTGTCCTGGACGAAGCCGACCACATGGCCGACATGGGTTTCCTGCCAGGGGTGCGCCGGATCATGGACCGCACCCCCCGGGCCAGCCAGCGAATGCTGTTCTCGGCCACCTTGGACGCCGGTGTCGACGTGATCGTCAAACGATTCCTGACCAACCCCGTCACGCACAGCGCGGACTCGGCGCTATCGCACATCTCGACGATGGCGCACCACATCTTTCACGTGCGCGCGGATGCCCGTCTTCCCGTGCTGATCGACCTCACCTCGGCTCCGGGCCGCACGATGATCTTTACCCGCACCAAGCACGGCGCCAAGAAGCTCTCCAAACAGCTCAACGCCTCAGGGGTCCCGACTGTGGAGCTACACGGCAACCTCTCGCAGAACGCACGCACCCGCAACATGGACGCGTTCCAGGCCGGGGTGGCCAGCACCCTGGTTGCCACTGATATCGCGGCTCGGGGCATACATGTCGATGATGTCAACCTGGTCATCCACGCCGATCCTCCGGTCGAGCACAAGGCCTACCTGCACCGCTCGGGCCGCACCGCGCGCGCCGGCGCCGAAGGCATCGTTATCACGCTGATGACCGACGACCAGGTGGCGGACGTCCGCGACCTCACCCGAAAGGCCGGTATCAAGGCGACCACGACCCGTGTGGACGCCACCCACCCCCTGCTCAAGCAGCTCGCCCCCGGTGAGCGAACCTTCACTGAGCCCCTCGTCCTTCAGGTCGACGAGGGCAACACCCCCCGGCGCAACGGTGGGGCACGCAAAGGTGGGGCACGCAACGGTGGGGCACGCAACGGTGGGGCGCGCAACGGTGGCGGGGCAACAGCCGGTCAGGTTGGCGGCGGCCGAGGTGGGGCTGCGCGCAACGGGACGGGCCGCAATACGGCATCCGGTAATGGGCCTGCCCGAGGGGGTGCAACCGGCGGCACCAAACAGCGCTCCTCGGCTGCCAAGCGCCCGACCTCCAAGGGCGGTCGTTCCGGCGGCCAGGGCGGTTCGTCCTCGGTCTACTCGACGTCTTCTTCACGTGGCGGCGCAGCAGCATTCTCCGCCGGCTCCAGCCTCGGCGGTCGCTGACCTCCATCGGGGTTTGCCATAGGCACAAGGCGAGCCCCGGTGAACAGGTCCCCGGCAAAGACCCCTGCGATCTCGGCCTGGTCGACGTCGGCCAAGGACCGGTGCTGCCAGCATGGAGCATTGTCCCGGTCCACGAGTAGTGCACGCACGCCCTCAACGAAGTCGAGCGAGTCCGCCATCGCGGCGCCCAGCATCAGGTCCTGCTCCAGCACCTGCGAAAGAGTTTCCATGCGGCGGGCTCGGCGGACTGCCTGCAGGGCAATGGAGACGGCAAACGGCGAGCGGGTCGCCAGAACGTCGGCCGCATGTTGGGCGCCAGGGGCCGGATGTGCCCGAAGGGCCGCCAGAATGGCGACGGCGTCGTTGCCGTCGTAACAGGGGTCGATCCATTCCCTCGCTGCGGCAAGGTCGCCCAGCGCGGTGGTGCTGCCCACCCCGGCGTCCAGCAACTCGCCGTCGGCGAGGCGGTCGATGATCCCAGGGATGTCCTGGCGAGCGATCAGGGCATCGGCCAGGCCGCAGTCGATGGCATCTGCACCGCCGAACGAGAGCCCGGTCATGGCCAGGTGGGTTCCGATCTCACCTGGAGCACGGGAGAGCAGAAACAGTGAGCCGACATCTGGGGAGAAACCGATGGCGGTCTCCGGCATGGCGACCCGCGAACGCTCAGTGACCAGCCGCAGACTGCCGTGAGCCGATATGCCGACCCCACCGCCCATGACAACACCATCCATGAACGCCACCAAGGGTTTGGGGTAGCTGGCGATGGCGGCGTTCATCTGGTACTCGTGAGCCCAGAACCGAACCGCCTCACCCGAACCTGCCATGACGACGGTGCGCAGGGCCCGGACATCGCCACCGGCACATAGACCTCGCTCGCCTGCACCCTCGATCGAGACCGCAAGCACGCCGTCATCGTGGGCCCAGTCCCCCAGTTGGGCCAGTATCGAGGTCACCATGTCGTTGTTGAGGACGTTGATAACCCTCGGGCGGTTCAGCAGGATCCGCCCGCACCGCCCGGTTCTGGCATACAGCACCTCATCGGTCATCCCCGGCCTGGCTGCAAACTTCGCTTCTCTCACCTGCGCGATCCTGTCAGAGGCCCGGCCCGCGTCGCGCTTCGGCTCAGGGGCGAGACTCCAACGCGAGCAGGTACTCCTTAGCGGACAGCCCTCCCGCGTACCCGGTTAGGGCGCCCGAAGCGGCAACCACGCGGTGGCAGGGCAGCACGACGCACAGCGGGTTCGCACCAAGGGCCGCCCCGACCGCCCGAGAAGCGCTTGGGCGCGCGATCTGCCGGGCCAGTGCGCCGTATGTCGTCCGGTGGCCGTAGGCGGCTGCCCCCGCCAGATGGCTCAGGACAAGGCGCTGGAACGGGGTGGCCAAGACCAGAGCGGTGGGTACGTCGAAGTCCTGGCGCTCACCGCGTAGGTAGGCATCCAACTCGCGGCGCGCCTCGTCCAAGGCCCGTGGCAGGCGCAAGACCCTGGGTGAGACCTGTCGAGCCAGGCGATGCAGCAAGGCGTTCTCTGTGGCGGTGTCTGGGACGAATGCTGACGCGATCAGAGCGCCAGACTCATTGCGGGCCAATAGCATTCGTCCAACGACAGTGTCCTCCACGATGTAGGAGACGTCCGAGATGGGCAGGTCAGGGGGCGTCACCGATGTGGTAAACGCCGACAGTTGCGCAGCCAGAGTGTCTTTGGTCATCTCAGATCACGTCCTTCAACGCGGCGATTCTCAGGGAGGCTAGGGCGTCACTGACCAAACGTCGGCTCATGGTCGGGGTCGTGCCCAGTGCTTTGGCGATGCTGGCATGCTCGAGGTCCGCCACATATTTCAGGACAACCGCATGGCGTTGACGCTCCGGCAGATCGGCCACATGGGCCCATAAGGCCTCATCGGGGCGATTCCTGTCGGGACCCTCCACCAGCAGACGACCTGAGACTTCACCGATGTGCGCAATGTCCTGGGCCGGCACCGCGCGTCGCCCGCGGGAACGATGAAGGTCCATTGCGCAGTGGGACGTGATCGTCAGCAGCCAGCCCCGTAGGTTGGTGCGCGACCGCACTCTCGGATACGCCGCGAGCGCCTGAACCCAGGCTTGCTGGGCCACATCGTCGCCATCGACCGGCCCCGCCAGCGCATGCGCCAGACGAGAGACGTCGCGCCAGTGGGCGTCGACCAGATACTGAAATGGCGGCAGTGTCATATCTGATCAACGCTTCCGGCGCGTCAAGTGTGAGGCAGGACGTGTGCGGCCTGCGGTTGCGGGCATGACCATGCCTTTGACCGTATCGCCACCTCAGGCCGGTTGGTCCCACAGATTCGAACCAGGGGGTGGCACGATGGGACGGTGCAGGACGCTGTCATGCCCACCGCCGAGCGGATCCCCCGGATCATTGCTCACCGCGGATCCAACGAGTTCCTGCCCGAGCAAACACTCAAGGCTTACGTTCGAGCGATCGCCGAGGGAGCCGATGCCCTCGAGTGTGATGTGCGACTCACTGCGGACTGCCATCTGGTCTGTGTCCACGACCGCAGGGTGGACCGGACCTCCAACGGTAGGGGCCCGGTCTCCGCCCTTGAGCTGGCCACCCTTCAAGGCCTGGACTTTGGCTCCTGGGACCAGGCTCACGGCGCCGACCCCGAGATTCCTGAAGTGGACCGCGAGCGGGACATGCTCCTGACCCTGCGACACCTCATTGACACAGTCTTGAACTGTGGTCGCGAGGTCGGTCTGGCGATCGAGACCAAGCACCCCACGCGGTATGCCGGTCAGGTCGAGCGGGAGCTGGCGACCGTGCTCAGCGAGTTCGGGCTCGATGGCCCATATGTGCCGGGACAGCCACACGTGTGCGTGATGTCCACGGCACAGGTGGCGCTGGCCCGGATGCGACAGCTCTGCCCGCAGGTGCCGCTGGTGTACGTCATCAGGGACTCGGTGCCCCTGCGGTTTCGTGATGGGGGCCTGCCCAAGGGGTCGCGTATCGCCGGGCTGGACAAGGCGATAATCCGTCGCTGGCCCAAGACTGTGAAGAGACAGCACGACCGCGGTCACCAGGTTTACGTGTGGACCGTTGACGAAGAGGCCGACATCGAGCGGTGTCTCGAGCTGGGAGTGGACGGAATCATCTCAAACCGTCCGGCTTTCGTTCGTGACTACTTCTCCGACAAGGGCTAACCTCAGCAGCGGGGCGGAACACTTGACGCCGGAACACGATCAGCTGGAACACGAAAAGCGTGTTGGGCGGGGAGTTGAGCATGTCAGCGCAGAGCCTGCGGGTGCCGTGGAAACCGAGTTCGGGGGCATTGGCGCGCCGGGCGCTGGTCTCCTCGTTGCGTGAGCTGGAGGTGGCCGAGACTGTCGTCGATGAGGCCGAGATCGTGATCTCCGAGCTGGTCGGCAACGCGGTTCGCCATGCCAAACCACTACCGGACGGGACGATACGGGTGAGCTGGACCGTACGGGC
>Ga0182011_10005329_pt1 | contig 10136 bp, 7 predicted proteins | sample 711E1DmetaG_FD_120481 | JGI IMG/M metagenome (GOLD analysis project Ga0182011, IMG submission 120481) | Permafrost microbial communities from Stordalen Mire, Sweden - 711E1D metaG | ecosystem: Environmental > Terrestrial > Soil > Wetlands > Permafrost | place: Sweden: Stordalen | collected...
AACAGTTGAAAAACTTTCTCCAATTAACTTGGCGATAATGCCGGGAATTAATATTCAACATCGAGTCGTTCTTCTAAAAATGAATGTGCAATCCAATCTTCTTGGGGAATATAGCCGTCCACTTGTTTATGCTCTTGTTGAAAACGCTGCTTTCTGTTCGCAAATCGCCTTACCTAATAATAGTGCCTTCTCTCATATAATCCATGTCAGATATGGAGGAGGAGACTCGTCCGGTTCATGGCTGTTAAAAGTTCTTCAAGAACTTTCATGCGAAGTATTCATTACAGATGGATATCACAGAGTGCAACTAGGAGATAGAAATATCATGGAGCGTTATCCCAATATTCGAAATGCGCAAAATAATTATCGATTAGAAAAGATACGAACTATAGGAGAAAAACTATGGTCAAATCATGGAAATATATCGTGGGACATTGTCAAGCCCAAATGAATAAATAAAACCGCTACGGCTGAAGGTTTTAAATATAATCATAAACGGTTATTGGATTGATATTCCTAAATATGTAATTTATTTATTACAGGGTATGATTTTATGGACGCGAATAAAATAAGTAGTGGATTTACCTGTCTTGATAATCTAACGAAAGGTTTTGAAATAGGTGGCTTAACTTTCGTGTTAGGCATTTTGCCGTGGATTGATATTGAAATTTGGTTGGCAGTCCAATTTGCCATGAAAATGATTCTTGATAATAAGGGCTCAGCATCTATTCTATGCTTTCACACAGATCCTAACGACTTGAAGAATGGCATTCTTCGACTTTATCCGGAAGCTGAGGATAAAATAGTAATTGAGAATTCTTCAAAGATTATTCCGAAAGGTAATTATCATCTGATAATATATGACTGCAAGGGAAAACGAAATAGTCAGGTAGTTGAAGCGGTTCGTAAGGCATCCACGGCTAATCCGCTGATGATGGTTTTGGAATGTGTGAAAACTGAGAATATTGACAGTAAAGAATATGATAAGGATATATTTCTTGAGGTCGAAATAATCGCTCAAATGAGTTCTTCAACAATCATAATAGTACCGTACGGTGCTTCAATTGGTTTGCTACCGCCTACAGACTCGAATGAGCATAAACGATATATGGAAGATGCCAAAAATCAACAAGGGGAATTCGGATATCTATATAAACTAGAAGACAGATGGCTAAAATTGCAAATGTTAGTAGATGATAATAATCCAGAATATATTAATGAGAAACTTCTGAAAGGAATAGTCCGCCTCGATGTCTATGGTTCGATTGTTGGAGAACGTGTTAATTTTGTATTTATGAAATGCATTCGAGGAAATACAAATCAAGCAGATTCAAATAAGGTTAACGCAGGTTATAGATTTGGATGTGTGAGACCAGATGAAATATCAAAATGATTAAATGAGGTCAATGTGCGACTACAAATATATTCTAATTTAATCAATCAATTACCGATTGAACAGCAAGCGATCGAAGTAAATCTAAAGAATTGGAATAAATATATACCTAAGAATTATAAAAAGACATTTAAGGGCATTTTCTGCAATAAAGATTTAATAATTCGTGAAAATACGATACAAATATCAAGACATGATTTGTTTAAAGAAGGGGAAAAGAAAAATATTTATAGATTTATTCTAATGACATTAATGTGGGGATATCCGTCTGGAATGAGAGGTAAGAATATCCCCAATATTCTTGGGAATATTAAAAATATTAAAAAGCATTTAAAGCGTATAAAATCCATGAAAAGTATTGATTGGGACTGCGAATTAATATTTATAGATTCGATCAAAGGGTTAGGGCTATCTACATATTCTAAAATGCTTTATTTCTTAAAATTAAAAGTAGGAAAGTATCCCTGCTTGATTCTAGACGACAGATTAATCAAGGTTATAAAGAATAAAATCTTTAAAGAGTTTGATAAGCGGGAACTTGAAAACTTAAAGAAAAAAGATTATCCAAAATATTTGGAAATCGCGTCCAATATTGCAAAGCAATTGAGGACTCAGCCAGATAAAATCGAAATGTTTCTATTTGTTTTTGGAAATAAACTTAAAAATAATGGTGCATAATCTGAATAGAAATTCTACATAGCCGAAATCTTGCTCTTCTTCTATAAGAATAGATACCCTTTGCCCCTGAATTATAAGCTCGAAGCCACCCATTTATTGTCTTATTATATCCTTAACCGTATGATTGGCCAGGCCAAGCGCTTTGGATGTTTGAGATTGGATGTTATTGTACTTAAGCAATGCCTTTATGACAATGTTTTTTTCGAGTCCAGATATCGATTCCTTCAGCGAGAATTCTTTCGATTCATCGATCATCAAGTTCATTTTCGCAAGTTCTATTCTGTCCTTCTGCTGAATTACGATTTCTGCAGATGGCACATCGAGTGCTTTAATAAATGATTTAAGTTCGAGTATGTTCTCGTCCCACTTATGGTGAAGCAGAAGTTCGAGAAAATTCTGATCCATTTGTTTCCGTCGTTGTATTTGAAATTGAGTAAAGAAATGCTGCGCAAGTTCCGGTATGTCTTCCTTCCTTTTCATTAATGGCGGTAACATAATGACCTTATACTTCGAGATTATTTTTGACAGTTCCGGAATAATGTCTCCGCTACGGGATAGCGTTTGAGGAGGATTGTTGAAGAGAAAGATGAACCGGCAACAAATCAGACGTTTTTCATTTGCACCAAGTCGAACAATATGCCGGGATTGTATCGCTTCTGCCAATTTCTGCTGAAGAAATTGGGAAGCATAATTGATATGTTTTAAGACAACGGTTGTGGGCATTTCCAGAACACTACGGCGAGTTGTTTGAAGTTCCGATGGACTGCCTCCGAGAAGAGCTATACGCTGATCGCGATCATTCAATATTCGAAAATTGACACATTCTAACCGACTCTCCCTCATCGCAGAATGAGCGTGGATGCGGGAAGACAGAAGCGATTTGCCGACACCGGGTTCGCCGGTGATGACAAGCGGAGCTGTATCCTCCGATAGCTTTGTGAGGGAAGCTTTGATGCGCCTGATGGCTGGACTTCCCCCTATAAGGTAGTCCGACATGGTGCATCGTGTCAATTGGTGGTGGTTGACATGGCCTTTCCGGGCAAATGAAAAAGTTATACATCACTTGGCCTCCGAAACAAGTTCGGATATTTCTGTAAAACCATTTGTGTCGCTTGGCGGTGATACCGACGATTACAATACACACTTCAACGGCCGTATAGCGGACAGGGTGCTTCATTGTCTGCCCGTCCGGAATACGTGCATTTGTTGTGGTACATCTACTTACGAAGGAACCGAATGATATCGGACTCTGCCATCAACGGAGGTTTGTCAGTTAATCTCGCATCGTGTTGCGATCGGTGTCCGTCTTTGGAAGAGACTTCCCTGAATTGGAAGAATACTAATTTTAAATACTTTGATTATTACGCGTGGGGAAAAATATAATCTTGTGGTGATTTTGTCAAGTCAGATTTTTCTTGAATTCGACAGATTTTTCCTAAACGATTTAAGAATATTCTTATTTTAGGTTAACCTTCCCGATCTTGAGGAATATCGATTAAGAGTAAAAATAATTTTCTATGGTGGTTGATTTGTCATCAAATAAACATTTTATTTGATTATACATTTTAAGTAGCTGCAACCGAATTAAGGGGATAATTGTTGCGGTCCACAATGAGCCTCTCGATTCGTTCTGATACGATAAATTAGTTTTTATGTCTTATGGGGAAAAGACTTACCGAGTGAAACGATATGCACAGCACTATTTCATTGCAGGGATAAAACGAAGGATTTTATTATAAGTAGAAAATGAAGATCGATCATTTATGGTCACAGGGAGTCATCCCCCCGAGATGAACTGTGATCTGTAAAAGCCCGGCGTTCGATAGTGGCGCCGGGTTATTTTTTTTATAAACGTCGGATTAACATTGTAAAACATTTGGAGGACGATAAAGGGCGTTTGATGGAACGCCCCTTCGTTTTAGGTATCGCAGTTATATCTCAATATCCTGCAGGCCAAGCTGGAAAGCGAGGGCTATCAATTGCGGCAATGATGACACGCCAAGTTTTATTTTAATACGACTGCGTAAGGAATCAACCGTTTTCGGATTTACATCGATAGCATCTCCGATTTCTTTCAAAGATTTCCCATCTATCGTATGTTTTATGATTGCCCGCTCCCGTGGTGTGAGTTGCTGTATAATTTTTCGATTTACTTCCTGTTCCAATCTTTCCGATGTAATGTCCTTCTGCATGCCCCACACGCGAACAAGCAGCCCCTCTTCGATTATTCCGAAAACATCGTTAAGGAAGTATTTCCGGATACCGCCCGCCCCAATTTCGAGTGTTTCGGTATTGCGTATCTGGTATCCATTTTTAAGGAATGTCCGAAGGTGCAGAAGGTTTGATGCTACGGCATTATCAAATAATTGAGTGAATCTTGCGCCAATTAGTTTTCCCGGATCATCGTAGCCATACATTTTGACAAACGATAGATTACATTCGGACAGATAGGCATGTTTGAACAGATGTATTTCCTGCTGATCAAAAGGCAAACTCGTTGACAACGGTTTATCAAGCAACCCGAGCCAGACTCCATAATCAGATTGATGAAAAGTTAGTTGGTAGAATTCATCAGATTTATTATCCGATGTAAAGCAGGGACTGGTGGAATTTCCCTTCTTCATATTCATCTCCCCTGAAATGATGTACGGTAATATTGAGTGGTGATTATTTAGTTTATATTTTTACATTTTCACTCCGTTATTTCTTCAATTGCAAATTCTATGGTTGCCGGGATTACTGCTGTGTTAATGCGGGCAACTTCACGAACGTTCCCCTTAAGTTTTTTTGTTTGAATAACGATTGTGCCCGATTCATTCACGGCACGAATACTACCTTTCTCGTTAAGCAATACCTGTTGCATCGATCGAGTAATAGAAATGGGTTTATCGTTCAACAATGTTACACGCTCATAACCTTTGAGTGAGTCCACCTGAGTTCCTTTCAGTCCGCTTTGAAAAGAAAAGACCTCAACCGCCGGCACCGGGGGAATGCCGTCAACGATTGAGGTCTCTTCGAACCTAAAAGGTCACTTGGACTCTGGCTTTTTCGATATGATTACATGAAGAATATAGTGAAGAACGGAGAGAGATGCAAAAAAGTGAAATGGCAACGGATAATTGTAAATGATAAATTTGGAGATGTAAATGGGAATACATCCGGGGAACCGCGGCGATTGCCTATTCGAGGGATGCAGGACTAACCCGTACTGGTGATTGACAAGGACAGTGTGACCAAAATAACATCTTTGGATATTCCACGCGATGGATATTTGAACCTACGACCATGCCAATGGGATTGTGATATTTACCAAAGGAGTGCTTGTGAATGAGTCCCGCCAAAAGATGAAGCACGGCGGGCAGGCGCACAGGAACGAATCAGGCACAAATCTATACAAGAAAAGAAGGGTTTGAACTGCAAATAGCCTAATTAAGAATGGCTCGGATTTGCTAAAATCCTAATATTTGTCGCTCGGAATGTTTCTCGATTTTTCTTCTTGTCAAATGAAGGCACAACATCAAAAGAGACTCTCATTTTGTCTTTAATACCCGGAGGTAAATTATCTTTGTAACAAAAGAATGATTCGGTATTATCACTCTCTATAAAACAAAATGGTTTTTCAGGATTGCCAAGTAAAACATTTCCACTCAGATGTTGCTTGGATTTAATATTTTGAATATTCGAACTCCCAGTTTCTTTTTGCCATAATTCTCGGCATTGTCTCAATGCAGATTTGCTATCTGTAGGATATTGATCTACTAGAAACTCAACACTTAGTTCATTTATTGCACTCTCTATTTCATGCGGAATTTTCCATCCACTATCCTGACGTATAAACTTTGCAGTAAGAAAATGCAATAATGATTCTTTGTTTCTTGACAGATTCTTGAACAGAAAGCCCATATCAGCCACCATTTTTACCATCATCTCAGGTTTATTAGCGGTCTGAGCTGCCCTACAATAAATTAATAGAGATAAATCGCACTTACCAAGATCCCGTAAGACATTTGCATACTCTTGCAACAACCACCAATCCGCTTTAGGATGGCGACATAGCTCTTCATATATTTTTACTGATTCGTCGTTTTTACCTTCCTTATGTAAAGCAACTGCTTTTAAACGAACGAAATATTTTCTTTGCTTCGGAAATTGGGGCAGGATATCATCGACAATCTTTATTGCGTCTTCACAATTGTCTGTTTCTATTAAGGAATTTATCCTGTAATTGTACCATTGTGCTCGTCGACTCCATCCTTCCTTTCCATCTCCAATTTTCATCGGGTCAGAACTTATGCTCTCGGGAGATATCTTCGTGACCCATTCGTTTACGACATTCCAATCGCCAGCAGCCTTTGCACAGTCCAAAACCTCAAACACAGTCTTTTCAAGAGCAACGTCTTCAGGACCTAGAGACATTATTTTGTTTGCAATGTCCAATGTCTTTTCTAGTGGCTCGCTTTCTCCCACTTTGCATAGCAATCCGGAGATGTAAGTCCATACTACTTCAGTTTTACACCAATTTAACTCGCTGCAGTGAGACTCTAATTCGTGCGCGAGTTTCAGTGCATCGTCGAAATCGTTGAGTTTTCTCAAGCAATGCAGGAGACCAGCACCATACAACACTCTTTGCGAGTGTTCCCAGAGAAGAGTATACTTTTCTTGGCTCTCCTTGAACTTACCTGACTTGCGGAGTTCCTCAGCTTCCCGTCGAAGTTCACCATCGGAATCAATACTCATTGTCAAAGCTTCTCCATGATCTTCTTTGTTGTCTTGAAGTGAACTTTAGCTACTTTGGTGAGTATATCCTTTCCACGTTTCTCGCTCAGCACACGCGCTGTTATTAAAATTGAATCAAAATTGGATGCTCCCTTCGGGAAACTCACACCGTATTCTGAAGACATCTTCTGCAATCGCAATAAAAATTCTTTTCTTGCAAGCACAGAGGCTGCGGCAACTGCAAGATTGCTTTCCGCTTTAGGCCTTTGTATGATCTCGATCTGTGTTCCTTTCCCAGTTTTCAGCCCTTCTTTGATCAAATTTTCATGGCCAAACTGATCACAGATCGCGTAATTGCACTCATATTTTTTAAGAATATTTTCAATGGCCCGGCGATGTTGCCATGCAAGTAGACGTTGTGAGTCTTTCTTGAAAGAAGGTTCTTCCATAAGCTCGTTGTATTTCTCTGGCATTGTGACAAGCACGTAACACTTATCGCTACATATAGTTAGAATCTTTTCTCCGAGTTCAATATTACGAGCGTCGGACAAAACCTTGCTGTCACGAATACCGAGCATGGATAGTTGTTCGATATTTGAAGGATCGACCAGTACCGAAGCAGTTACCAGCGGGCCGAAGTAATCTCCTTTACCAGCTTCATCAACACCAATCCATGTTGTCACACCAGAAGGCAGTAACTGTTGCGAAGGTTGGCTTTTTTCCTTATCTGCAATAACCTCTAGTTGTATCCCAGATACAGCTCGAATAGCTAGTATTATTTCGTCCCACAACTCTCCAGCAAACCCATCTAAATAAAGGGTACTGTTTGAGTATTGCTTTATTACAACCTTATCTCCCTTTACGATATCATACCGATAATCACATTCATTCTCTGTGATTGCCTGCAGACAATCCCCAAAATTATTTTTGAGGAAAGTCTGGATTTTTGATTTGTCAGCAGAATCCAAAATTCTTACCTTAGCTGTTAAGTGCCCGCCTTGCGAAGTGCCTCCATCCATTGAGGTTATACACTTTGATATAAACTCATTAAGCTTTTTTGATAGCGCACCATTTGGTTTCCCACCTTGAACTTTTGGACTTTTGAAAGTGAACTTGCTATTATAATAGACCATAATCTTTGTGTTATCATTGAGGCCACTTACTTCAATATAGTAGTGCCATTCCCCTTCCTTAATTTCAGAAACGCTAAAGCCTTCGTCTCGCAATCTGATTTTAATCGCGGTCAATTCATTGATCGCTTTATTAGTATTCTCGTGTTTCAACATCTCATAGATTCGCAGACTCGACTCTGCTTCCTTAACATTAGCGACAACTTTTACGGCGTCTGAAGATCGAAATTCACTTCTAAGATCTAATTCATTTTCTTTAGGTATCAAAATCAGTTTGAAACCTGCTGCTAGTGCGTGGTCGACTTTCTCATTGATATCCGATACTCTTTTTATTTCACCATCATATTGCATATCGCCAGTTGCTGCAACCGGTTTATCAATAGTCAATAATCCAGAAGCTATGAGATATTCTAAAAAGGCTCCTAGGCCGATCGACTCCCCCGAGCAACCTTCAGTTGTCTTGCCCAAATCCACACTGAATTTCTTCACAGGCACATTAAACTTTGCTTGGGCAATGGCGGGTATGTTGCGCAATATCTTTTGGATATCTGGCGCTAAGTCTTTTAATGATTGTTGATCAGAACCAAGTAATCCAATGATTTCGTGGTGTTCAACGTTTTGAGTTCTCGTGTTCACAACCAACGCATATACCGCCGGGCGTAATTTCTGATCTGTTTCCGAGCTCGCAGCAAGAGCATATTCATAGCTTAATTCTGGAACTTCAATGATATAATTATTTTTAGATATCAAAGGAATAATATTTTTCGGAGGCGTATCCTCGTTTGGGAGCTTTTCAACGTTTACAAGCGCATTCACCAGAGCAGATAATTCGTCTGACTGTTGCGAATACTTGTTCTTTCTTAAGAAATCGATACCACTCAACAAAGAAGTAATCCTTAATTCCACAGCCCTAAATATTGGCTGATAGAGCCACCAATAAATAGAATCATTTTTAATACCATTGGTCGCAATGTATTCTTCGCAAAACTTTGAGACTAGTATGAATGTGTCTATGTTGGTTGATAAATCTTCATCAAAGGATTTTATTCCCTCTGAAAATAATTTATAATATTGATCAAAAGAATCAGCATCCTTTTCGCCTAGGCGAGAACGCTCTCGAGTGATAAATTGTTCAATGAGATGAAGATCATCTCTTTGAATTAGACAATCACTTAGCTGTTCAAATAAATCAGTATCCACATCGTTCTCTTTAGAATCAGCCAATAAGAAGTCAATCTCATTGAAAGTATTTATCATCAATGAATGAGCCGCCTTAGGATCCGACCCTCTTAAAGCATTGATAACTAGTAAGTCATGATGTGTTTGAACAAATGGAGAATAGATATTATTCCAATCATCTTTACTTTTACTCAATACTTCACTGTTGCGTTCGATTTTCATTAATGACTGAACAATATTAGCAGCCAAGTATTCAAGATTATAGGCAATACAAACGGCCTCATCACCCTCAAGATAAGAGTTCCAGTTTGCTATCAGCTCGTTTATGCGTTTAGGATAATATTCTATATTCATTGATCGATAACTCGAAAAAGTTTAATATCAAATTCGCAATACTAATGGACGACTATTTTGCGAACGTTTATTAAAATATTTATAGCGTGCTTTATCAAAATAAATTTGCCGAGATAGCGTTTTGGGGAGAAATGGAAGTTCCGCCCTAAAAGCAGTGTCGACAACATATTCACACTGTACGCCATAAGGAGTACAAAATACAGTAACTCCAGAATCATCAAGAAAAACTAACTTTCCATCTGGATCTAAATAGCATACATGCTTTTCCCCTTGAAATGTTACAACAGACATTATTGTTGAAGTATAGGTATTAACAATAGGTGTTATTAATGAATCACATTGAGGTTGTTGCAGATTTGGGCACCGCTTGCATGCATTGTTGTGCACCGAACCTACATAGCGGCTAATACAATTTATCTCAATGAACTGTGCACGTAACGAAGGAATATCAAGAGAGTTTTCTAATTGAGACCAAGCTTCCATCGGATTCAGGACATGTTTGATTGCATGCTCCTTGAGTTTAGCTATATTATCGAAGATGTTTATGGTATAATCAAAACCGTTTATTGTAGTGACACTTTGTTTAAAGGGATTCATCGTGGCAGTTATTGGAAGCGCCGTTGTGACCTGTCTGCAAATTTCTGGCGCAGGCGGGTCAAGGCGGAAGTCACCGTGCCTATACTGAG
>Ga0182011_10005330_pt1 | contig 10135 bp, 10 predicted proteins | sample 711E1DmetaG_FD_120481 | JGI IMG/M metagenome (GOLD analysis project Ga0182011, IMG submission 120481) | Permafrost microbial communities from Stordalen Mire, Sweden - 711E1D metaG | ecosystem: Environmental > Terrestrial > Soil > Wetlands > Permafrost | place: Sweden: Stordalen | collected...
ATGAGACCAACGGCCCGGGAGAGGAGCTCCGGGCGAATTTGGATATAACACAACCTCACCGCGCTATATTACACGTTCGGCGTACCCAACATCCGAGGCCCCGGTTAACCCCAGCCATCTGCGACGTCCACCGACGCAGGTTTTAAAATGAAAGCATTTATATGGTTCCTGCTTATCTTCGGGCTAGCTGTCCTTTGGCATCGCCATAATGCCAGACATCCCAGTAGTCCAAGCGCGCCTCAGTGGACGAGCAGCAAACTCGTTATTGAATACAATTCCCTCGGTGAGCTTCTCGAGAAACTTCGGCAGATAAAGACGTACAAGAATGTGGAGATTCGCCACGTCGGACCGCCGGTCCAGATCGGAGTCGCGTGCAACGACACCACTGGCAGGCGAGCCTACGAGCAGAGTCAAGAGGCGATCGCGCGCGAGGTAGGTGTCGAACTCCAACGTATCAGTGATCTGCCGCAGTGAAACCGAACGGATAATAGGGTTTTTTGGAATGAATAGGAAGCACCATCCGACAAGGCGCCGCTGCCAATTCGGCCGTCGGTCATCCCTCGTGCGTGCGCACGAGTCGGGCCCGCCGTAGGTCCCGCATGGCACCTTGCGTTGTCCATGAAAATGCTCCGTGTCGCCGCTGGCCTGTTTTTCACGGCGCTGTTCGTTGCCAGCAGAGCCAGCGCCGCCATCGATCCCGTGCAATTGATCGCGGCAGCGCGGTCGCAGATCGGGGTCACGGTGGGGTATGACCCCGCCTACCGACGTTTGTCTTATCCCGGCGGCGATGTGCCCCTCGAGACCGGGGTATGCTGCGACGTGGTGGTTCGCGCATTGCGACAGCAGGGCGTCGATCTCCAGCGATTGCTGCACGAAGACATGCAGCGCAGTTTCGGCTGCTATCCGAAGAACTGGGAACTTAAGACAGCTGACTCGAACATCGATCACCGGCGCGTGCCCAATCTGGCTTGTTATTTCAATCGGCAGGGGTGGTCGGTGCCTGTCAGCAGCGAGGCCACAGCGTACCGGCCCGGCGATATTGTCACTTGGAACCTGGGCAACGGGATCACCCACATCGGCATCGTTTCGGACCGGCGAACCGCGAGGGGAACCCCGCTCCTGATTCACAATATCGGCAGCGGCACGCAGGAAGAAGACCTCCTGTTTAGGTTCACAATCATCGGTCACTACAGGCTGAACGGGAGAGCAAACCAAGCGTCCGCTGTGACGGCTCAAACGCCCGCCGAACATCACCGCTGACCGCTCAAGCATGCCCGCCACTCGTCAGCGTGTTGTTATCACCGGGGCAGAGGGGGTGGTTGGCACCATCTTGCGTCTGGGGCTGGCCGGCACCTCTCGAAGGTTATTCATCTGAAACCATGAAACAGACCATCGCTGCCCTCCTGCTGTCGATCGCGCTCCTCCAAGCCGGCTGCCTGACCACCGTCACGCGTGCAACCCTCATGCAGAAAGCGACGCGCCACAGTCTCACGCCATTGCCTGATACAACCTACTATTGCGGATCGCAGCGCGCCTTTGATTATTTCTATATCCAGCCAGCAGGTCCGTCGACGTTGCGGCGGCCGCTTTGGCTGCGGGTGCCGGAGAGGGAGAACACGGTCAGCGACCGTTTTGAATACACGACGCAGCGAAGTCGGTGGAGAGTGCTGGTCGGTCTCGATCGGAGGGCACAGGGATTCTGGCCGAGCCAGGCGCCAATGCAGCCAGCGGTCACGCCGCGGGGGTGTTGGTCTCTGTGCCAATCCGCGTCATCCGTGGTCAAGTCATGGCCGCAATGATCGTAGCTTCGGGGCGATCCACGATTCGAGTGGCGGGCGGAAGAAATCATCTGCTAGGCTCGGCGCGTGGAACGGGTACTCGCAGATGAGCTGGGACAGGATCTGACGAAGCTGGCGGCGGAAGAAAAGCAGCGGCTGCTTTCGCGCCTGCTCGCGCGCCTGGCCCACGAAATCCGGAATCCGCTGAGCTCGCTGGCCATTCACGTGCAACTGCTCGAGGAGGACATGGCGCAGGCCTCCCCGCCATTGGTGGCCAAGTCCGCGGGCCGCTTCGAAATCATCCGGAGCGAGCTGCTGCGGCTCGAGAACCTCATGCGGCAGTTTCTAAGCCTCGCGGCGCCCTCCGCCGTCGACCTGCACCCCGTCGAGGTCGCCGAGATTGTCGGCTATGTCTGCGAACTGCTCCGCCCCGAGGCGGCGACGCGGGGGATTGAGGTGGTCATGAGGGTGCCCGACGGGCTTCCGTCACTCACCGCCGATCCCGCGCAGCTGAAACAGGCGCTGATTAATCTGGTGATCAACGCAATCCAGGCGATCGAGCGCAACGGGCGGATCGAGGTGGACGCGCGCGCCGATCCGGCCGCCGGGGCGTTTTTTCTGCGGGTGAGCGACGACGGGCCGGGGGTGTCCGGGGAGAAACGGTCGGCGATTTTTGAGCCGTTCTTCACCACAAAATCAGAGGGCAGCGGCCTGGGTCTGTGGATTGTGCAACAGATCGCGACGGCGCATCGAGGACTGGCCACCGTGGAAGACCGGCCCGGTGGCGGGGCGGCGTTCACCCTGCAGTTGCCGTATGCGCCCGGTCGAGCGGCGGATCCTGAATCCCATGGATAGATCAAAAATCAACATCCTCGTGGTCGACGACGAGCGGGGCCTTTGCGCCGGTGTGCAGGAGGCGTTGCGGCGCGAAGGCTACGTGGTCGACGCGGCCAACGATGCCCGCCGTGCGCTCGAATTGCTTGGCGGGCGGCTCTACAACCTCGTCCTGAGCGACGTGCGCATGCCGGAGATGAGCGGCCTGGAATTGCTCAAGGAAGCGCGGCGGAAGAGCCGCGACACCCTGTTCATCTTAATGACCGCCTACGGCACGGTGCCCAGCGCCGTCGAGGCCATGAAGGAAGGCGCCTACGACTACCTAACCAAGCCGCTCGACATGCAGCGCCTCCGCGCGCTGGTCCTGAAGGCGTTGGAGTTCCAATCCGTGGTGTCGGAGAACACCGAGCTCCGTCAACGGCTGCGCAAACGTTCCGAGCCCAGCCTGCTGGTGGGCGACAGCGAGGCTGTCCGCAAGGTGATTCGCATGGCGGAAGAGGTGGCGCACAGCGAGGTGACCGTGTTGATCAAAGGAGAGAGCGGCACCGGCAAGGAACTCGTGGCGCGGATGATCCATGTGCGGAGCGCCCGGGCGGACAAACCATTCATCTTCGTCAACTGCGCCGCGCTGTCGGAACAACTGCTGGAGGCGGAGCTGTTTGGTCACATGAAAGGCGCGTTTACCGGCGCGGTGGCCACCAAGCCCGGCCGGTTTCAGCTGGCCGATGGGGGCACCCTTTTCCTCGATGAGATCGGCGATCTGCCGGCCAAAGGCCAGGGCGACCTGCTCCGGGTCCTGGAGGACGGCTGCTTTCGCATGGTGGGCGGCACCGAGCTCATCCGAGTGGACGTGCGGGTCGTTGCGGCGACCAACAAACAGCTGCACGAGGCGGTGGCGACGGGGAAGTTCCGGGAGGATCTCTACTATCGTCTGCATATCGTGCCGATCCTGGTCCCGCCCCTGCGCGATCGGGCCGAGGACATCCCGCTGCTGGTCGAGGCGTTTGTGGAACATTTCCGGGGGAAACATAAGCGCCGGCGGCTGCAGTTCTCGGCCGAGGCGATGCAGCTCTGCCAGCGGTTTCCCTGGCCGGGCAACGTCCGGCAGTTGCGCAACGCGGTCGAATGCCTCGTCCTGACCTGCCACCGGCCGGTCGTCGGCGTCGACGATCTGCCAGATTTTCTGCGCACGCATGACCGCAATGCGGCGAGTTTCCCGATCCGGCCGGGCATGACGCTGGCCGAAGTGGAGAGGCTGCTGATCCGGCAGACGCTGACCAAGGAGACCTCGAACCGCGAGGCGGCCGCGCGCATGCTCGGGATCAGCCGGCGCACGCTGCAGTACAAGTTGAAGCAGTACGGCTTGCTCGACCCGCCCAAATCCGGCGCGGTGCACTGATTCATTCTCGGTTGGACCATCCGGTTCCCTCCCGGAGGAGCGTAGATTTGTTGCGCCCCTTCAATTCTTTCTGTTCGGACAGCCCAGCCTCTCGGTTCAGATTGATCACGGCGGCTTCTTCGTATCAAAATGCCCCTGTGGCCAAGAGTCGTTCGCCAGACCGGAAACCCAGACGGTGGCTCGTCCGGGCGGGGAAGTGGAGTCTGGCGCTGGCCGGCATCGCGGCCGGCGGCCTGGCCGCCTGCGATTGGTGGGTGGGAGCCTCAACCGAGGCCCGGGTGCATGACCGACTCGCGGAACTGAAGCCGGCGCCGGTGGCGCTGCTGTTGGGCACTAGTCCGCGTTATGCCGGGCAGCCCAATCCGTTCTATCAGGCCCGCATCAAGGCGGCTCAGGAGCTTTATGCTGCCGGGAAAGTGGCCGGCATCCTCGTCAGTGGTGACAACCGGCGGGCCAATTACAACGAACCGGTGATGATGCGGGCGGATCTGGTGCGGGCAGGTGTGCCCGCGAAGTTCATCACCATGGATTTTGCGGGATTCCGCACCCTGGACTCCGTGGTGCGGGCAAAAGCGGTGTTCCAGCAGAGCAGGGTGATTGTGGTCTCCCAGCGATTTCACGCGCAGCGGGCGCTTTTCCTCGCCCAGCATGTCGGCCTGGACGCCGAGGCGTACGTGGCGGAGGAACCGCCGTTGAAGTGGTGGATCCGGGTGCGGACGCGCGAGGTGTTCGCGCGCGCGCTGGCCTGTTTGGACGTCTGGATCTTGAATCGGCAGCCTCATTTCCTGGGTCCGGTCGAACCAGTGAAACTTCAGCAGCGGTGAACAGTTCTTGCCGGCGAGAACAAACTCGCTGCCTTCAGGTCAATTGGTGTTTGCGCCCAGACCAAAGACCGGGCTGCCACCGCGTTCGCGGCTGGTGCCTTGACGCGGGCCGAGGTGGCCGTCCAAATTCCCCGATGCAGTTTCGTCTTCTGCGACTGTCCGTCGGTTTGATCCTGACAGGATGCGGCGTGACGTGCGCCGCCTCGAACGAGGTGGCGCACGGTGGGGCAACACTTCCGTCGCTGCCGCCGGTAACCAGCCATATTCATGTCGACCAGTTCGGTTACCTGCCTGACGAGCTGAAGGTGGCGGTGGTCAGCGATCCCCAAAAAGGCGCCAACGCCAACGACCATTTCAGCGTCGGTTCCTCACTGGAGCTTCGGCAGGTCGCAGACGGCAAAGTGGCGTACCGCGGACCGGCAGAGCAGTTCAAGGGCGGGAAAACCGATCCAATCTCGGGCGACCGCGGCTGGTGGTTCGATTTCAGTGCAATCCGGCAGCCGGGGGAATACTACGTGTATGATCCAAAGCTGGGCGTGCGGTCTCATCTGGTGCGGATCGGTCCGGGGGTCTATCGCGGCGTGCTGCGAGCCGCGGTGCGGGTGTTCTATTACCAGCGCGAAGCCACGGCCCACACCGCGCCGTGGGCGGAGGCGCCCTGGCAGGATGGACCGGCCTTCCGGCAGGACCGGGAGACGCGGGCCGTCTGGGCCAAACAAGATCCCGCGACCGCGCGCGATCTCAGCGGTGGCTGGATGGATGCCGGCGATACCAACAAGTATCCGCCCTTTCTCAGTGAAGTGATTCATCCGCTCCTGTATGCGTGGCGCGCCAATCCCGCCGCATTCACCGACGACTTCAACGTGCCCGAATCCGGCAACGGTCTACCGGACCTATTGGATGAAGTGAAATGGGAACTCGACTGGCTCGGCAAGATGCAGGACGCCGACGGGGGTGTTTTCATCAAGATGGGCACGGTGGTCTATGATTCCGACTGGCCGCCGAGCACGGACCGGCATCCTCGCTATTACGGTCCGAAATGTTCGGGGGCGACGATTGTCACGGCCGGCGTATTCGCCCATGCGGCGCGCGTCTTTGGTCAGTTCGGGCCGTGGCGGGCCTTCAGCGCCGAACTGGCCGGGCGGGCCGAACGCGCCTGGATTTGGTACATGACCCACCCGCGCAGCTACGACTGTGATTCCGGCGAGATCAAATCCGGCAGCGCGAATCTGAACGGGGCCGAACAGGATCGCGCCGAAGCGGTGGCCGCCATGCATCTGTGGGCGCTGACGGGAAAGCCGGAGTATCATGAGGCCTTCAAAAAACAGGCGGGTGCGATGCGGCAGCTGACGGATGACGTGTGGTCGCCGTACGAAATGGGTGCGGCGGAGGCGCTGCTCGATTACCGGATGCTTCCAGGCGCCGATCCGGCGGTTTCGGACCGGATTTCCCGGGCTCTGACCCGATCGATGGACTCACCGCTGTTCATGCCCCAGGACAGGGAAGGTGAACTTTACCGGGCGTGGATGCCCGACAGCTGCTACCACTGGGGCAGCAATCGCGTCCGGGCCTGCCATGGCATCGTGGCAACCGCCGCAGTGGACTACAACCTGGCTGGCGCGCGGAGCCCCAGGCTGCGGCAGCGGGCGCTGGACATGCTGCACGCGTTGCACGGGGTCAACCCGCTCGACCTGGTCTATCTGACCAACATGGGCCGGTACGGGGCGGAGACGTCGGTAAAGCGGATCTATCACCAGTGGTTTCGCGGCGAGCCGCCGCCCGGATATCTGGTTGGAGGACCGAACAAGGACTACGGCGGCAAGATCGAGTGGATCAAGCACCAGCCACCGGCGAAGGCCTACGCGGACACCAACGAAGGCTGGCCGGCGGACTCCTGGGAAATGAGCGAGCCCGCGATCTACTACCAGGCGTGCTACATCCGGTTGCTGGTTGATTTTGTGAAACCCGGGAAGATGTCGGACTCCAAAGATGTTGCGTCTCCCGATTCTCCGTAGCGGTTGGCGCATGGGACGAATGGTCGCTCATGGCTCGTCGGCGGGTTGTTTTAGCAGCACATTGCCGCGCTGGATGTCATAGGGAAGGTGGTTCTCCGGCAGCCTGTGCCGGCCGATGGCGGCGAATCAACAGATGGCTTTCCTCCCCTTGGGGACAGCCTCGCGATGCCCGTGCCTTCGGTCGTGGGTCTCGTCAGGCGGTCTGCGGTGCGGCCTCACCGGACGCCTGGTGCCAGCGGTAGAAGCTGACGCCGAAGGCAGTCATGGCGACCGCCATGCCCACGATCTTCATGAGCGCGCCGGCGAGAATCTGGTCGTTGGCGGCGCTGAAGCCGTCGACGATGCGCGGAGCGTATTCGTAGGTTGGATATAGGATGTCGCCGGAAAACGTGATGAACGCGAAGACCGGCGTCAGGCCAATGGCGACTACCACGAGATAAAGCATCTGGCCGGGATAGCTGATGGGCGGAAACTCGCGCGAGGGACTGAGCAGGGGCCACCAGTAGAGCAAGGCCGCGCCGAAGAACATCAGATGCTCGGCGATGTGGACGAGCCGGTCCTGCAGCGCCCAGTCGTAGAGCGAGGGCAGGTGCCAGACGCTGTAGATCAGGACGTAGAGCGAGCCGGTGATCAGGGGACAGGTGAGCAGCCAGAGGGGGCGCTGGAGCGCCGGCGCGGCCGTGATGGGGCGCACCAGCCACCCGGGCAGGCCGAGCAGGAACAACACGGCGGCCGCGTACATCAGCAGTTGGTGCTGCACCATGTGGGCGGAGAGCAGAAAGCGTTCGCCGACCTGATCGAGCGGCGAGCCGACGGCCAGATAAAAGATGAGCAGCGCGGCGTAAAACTTCAGGGCGGCGCCCCGGGGATAGGGCGCGCCGAACTCGAGCCACCCGCGCAATGGGCCGGTGAAAACCGCATAAAGCCAGCCAAGAACGATCAGGCCCCCTACGAGATACGGTTCATTGTGCCAGTGGCGCCAGTCGATCATGGCGAAGACGACAATGGAATGCTGGCAGCGGCTCCGAACAGGCGGACCAGCGCCCACAGCGTGCCGCCGCCCAGCACCAGGCCGATGAAAAAGATGCCCGTGCAAAGCAGCTTGTCCCACCGCAGGTGCATGAAGAAAAAGATCACGAACAGAAACTTCACGGCCGACAATGCGACGAGCAAGCCGATCACGAGCCATTTGGCGAACGGCAGGAAGATCAGCAGGATCTCCACCCCGGTGATGATCGCGAGGATCATCGCGACCTGCACGTAGACGTTGTAGCGACTCTGGCGGTGCGGGTGGCCGGGAGCGTCGGCGGGGAGGGAGAGATCCATGGGAACGGGGGAGAACGAAAAGTGAAGAACGTGGAGGGAAAAGGAGGCCGAGGTTTGGCTTACCGCACCGGACCGGACGGGAAGACGTATTCCAGCAGGTACACGGCGGTGAAGATCACGATCCAGACAATGTCGACGAAGTGCCAGTAGAGCCCCATCGACTCGACGTCGTCGGCGTTGCGCACGTCGAAATCCACGGGACCTTGTTCCATTCCCAGCACGCGCAGCCCGCCTGCCGCGAGAAAGGCTCCGCCGACGGCGGAGCCATACGAGCTGGAATAGGCGGCCAGCATCGTCCAGTTGACTCCGCTGGCGAGGGCGGCGTGGGCAAATCCCAGGGTCGCGTACATCGCCAGGAGGACGGCCGCGGCGAAAACCAGGAGATGAACCACCGCGCGCATCACCCAGCCTCCGCCTACGGCGGTAGCGGGTTTGAAGGAACGGATATACATCAGCGTGAGCCAGAGCACGCCGATGGCCACGTGCGTGCCGTGCGTGCCGGTCAACGTGAAGAAGGTCGAGCCGAAGATGCTGTTCGTGATTGTGACGTGCTTCTCGAAGACAAAATCGTTGAACTCAAACACCTGGCAGCCGAGGAAGATCAGCCCGAAGGCGATCGTGACCAGGAGCGAGGACCGCATGCTCCGCACATTTCCCCGCTGGATCGCGTTGACCGCCAGCGCCATCATCAGTGACGACATGAGCAGGATGAACGTCGAAAAGGACGTGAGCTCGATGTTGAAAATCTGGGTCGGGACGGGGTTTCCGGGCGGCGGGTGCAGCCGGTAGACGAGATGCGTCGAGATCAGCGTCCCAAAGAACATGCAGTCCGAGGCGAGAAACGCCCAGAACAGGAGTTTCTTGTTCGGGATCCCCGTCGCCGTCGACGGATCGCCGTGGTGATCAATGGTAACGGCGGCAACGCTCATGAGGGCGAGCTAGAGTTTTCATGTCCGGAACCGGGCTCGGGTGCGCCCGCCAAACCGGAACCCGCGGCGCCTTCCGGATGGAGATGATAACCACCGGGACCTTCGAGCGACCAAAGGTAGATGGCGGCCACCATCACCACGACGGCACCGATTGCAGCGGGATAATTGCTGACGGCGAAGAAAAGTCCGGCGACCAGCAATGAGCCAGCCGATGCGAGCGGATACCAGGACTGGTCAGGCAGGTGGATCCCGCCGTGCGCCGCCTCCTCACGAACGTGCGCGGTCTGTTCCCGGGCGGTCTCCTCGGGGTGGTGTTTCTCATACCACCAGGCGTCGCGCGCATGCACCATCGGGATGGCGGCGAAATTGTAGACCGGTGGCGGCGACGGGATGCTCCACTCCAGCGTGCGCGCGTCCCACGGATCGGGACCGGCCGCGCGACCCTTGAAATAGCTCCAGAGGAGCGTGACGACGTAGATGAGGACGCCGACGCCGAGCAGGTAGGCGCCCATGGTCGAAACGAAATTGGCGCCGTTCCATCCCATGTTCGAGTCATAGGTCCAGGTGCGGCGCGGCATGCCGTTCAACCCGAGAAAGTGCATCGGGAAGAAGGTGGCGTTAAAGCCCACAAAAATCGTCCAGAATGAGACCTTGCCCCAGAATTCGTCGACCAGCCGGCCGAAGAATTTCGGAAACCAATAATGCATCGCCGCGAGCAGGCCGAACGTCGCACCGCCGATCAGCACATAATGAAAATGGGCGACCACGAAATAGCTGTTGTGCTGCTGGGAGTCCGCCGGGGCGGCCGAGTGCATGATGCCGGAAAAGCCGCCCATCATGAAGAGCCAGAGGAAACCGAGCGCGAACATCATCGGCGTGCGCAGCCGCAGCTGGCCGCCCCAGAGGGTGCCGATCCAGTTGAAGATCTTCACGCCGGTCGGAACGGCGATGGCCATGGTGGCGAGGGCGAACGCCGAGGTGGCCACCGTCCCCATGCCGGTGGTGAACATGTGATGGCTCCAGACGCCGA
>Ga0182011_10005331_pt1 | contig 10135 bp, 10 predicted proteins | sample 711E1DmetaG_FD_120481 | JGI IMG/M metagenome (GOLD analysis project Ga0182011, IMG submission 120481) | Permafrost microbial communities from Stordalen Mire, Sweden - 711E1D metaG | ecosystem: Environmental > Terrestrial > Soil > Wetlands > Permafrost | place: Sweden: Stordalen | collected...
CGAGCTAAAATTACAGTATGAGTTATCAAGTTCGGTTATTAACCCCATCACAAAAGGATATTCCCTTCATCGACATGGAGGTTCTATCAGACCGTATAAAAATTGCCGCCGGAACAGAACAACAATGGATGCGAATTGATATCTTTAATTCATCCTCCACTATATTCGCTACTTTAGACCGCGATATCGTTAGTCTTGAAAGTGTTGGGGAAACAACACTCACAGAATTACGCAGCATGATATGGAGCAAGTATCCGGTAAAAGCGCGACAGTGGCTACAGAATTATTTCAACACCGTACATATAATCTACACATTCAAAATATTCCCCGACCGGATGAACAAAGATGACTGGGTATTGTTAGGTGGAGTTCAGAATATTCTGAAAAATTCTTTACGTGGCGTAACGCAAGTCGATAAAGAAGGGTTTTACAATGAATCCGGCGATTACATCCTGTATCAAATGTACAAAAATGCCTTTGGGAGCGTTCCCGCAGCCGTTTTGAACGATAAGGGAGAGTGGATTTCGTACTCATTAAAATTGGATGATGTGAATGCGATTGAGATGTTTAGAAATGGGATTGTACCTAAACAGGGATTGTTCAAACGATTCTTCAGACTTTAGTTTATAGGGGTACCGTGCATCTGAGGATCATAGGCCGCATGTCCCCAACCATTCGCTCAGTATTTTCCATAGAACTGCGATAGGTCTATCGCGTCTACCGCATCCAGTCTGAACCATGTCAGGAGATCCTCCAACAACCAATCACGCACAATAACCGGCATCAGATATATTATTTTTTAAAAGATACCTTGAGCACATGCGTCGAGCACGATATGCATGGGTCGTAGGCTCTAACCAGCATCTCAAACTTCAGCCTGATTTCGTCTTCGGATCGATTCAAAATACTGGGAGCAAGCGCTTCTAAGTCCTTCTGTATATTATTGTGGTTCTGGTTAGTGGGAATGATGCAGTTTGCCTTGGTCAGGATACCCTTATCATCGAAAGTATAATCATGGAAAAGAATGCCGCGCGGCGCCTCCACCGCACCCACTCCTCTGCCTGCCCTGACCATGACCTCGGGAATCTCGTTCTTTAGGCCGCGGGAAGCTAACCTGTCTATAATACTGATAGCATCCTCCAGGACATGGACGGTCTCAACCACCTGAGCCACGGTAATCATGTAAGGGTTATAATTTGGAGCCTTCAAACCCAAGTCGACGGCGGCCTTCTTCGCCTGGGGCAGCAACTGGTCGTGGTTTAGATTGAAGCGCGCCAGCGAACCCACCATATAAGAATCGCGCTTGTTCCGGGCATACTTTGCGGTGGACCATGGCACACAGAACTCGTTGGTCACGCCCAGATAACCTTCAAGCGGCGTCGGCGCCGCATCAGAGGAGGCAATGTCACCACTGATAAAAGCATACTCCCTGGGGTCTTTCAGTGCGATGTACTCGGTCTCCCGTATGAAGTCAGGAATACTGAACGTATTAAACAGCTTAACGATTGTTTCAAAGTCATGCCGAGCCGCTTCTAGCCTCTTCTTGATGGCTTTCAGCTCGTTCAGATCGGGCGTCTTGACAAAGCCACCCACCACACAACCCAGAGGGTGGGTTTTACGGCCGGCGATGATTTCCGCCAGGTTGTAAGCCAGCTTCTTCAGGTTCAGCGCCATGACCACTATGTCCTTGTGCGTCTCAACCAATTGGAAGATGCTCTCCACGCCTAGAAAATCGGGCGCCGCCAGGAACAGGGTGTGCAGCACATGGCTTTCCAGCAGTTCGGCATAATACAACAATTTACGCAGGAGAAGGGTCTGCTCCGAAAGCTTGACATCGAAGGCGGCCTCTATCGCCTGAATGGACGCTGTGGTATGGGCGATGGAACAGATACCGCAGATACGTGAAGCAATATAGGGTACGTCTTCATAATACCTGCCGAGCAGCATGGCTTCAAACAGGCGTGGGGATTCAATGACTTCCCACTTCAGTTCATCAATCTTGCCATCTCTAGCGTTTAGAACGATATTGCCATGACCCTCCAGTCGAGTTACATAGTGAACATCTACATTTACCTGTTTCATTTGGCCGCCTCCGTATAGGTGTCATAAATCTTGAATTTCTCGAGTGTCTGCTCCACAGTTAAGCCGTGCTTTTTGAGTATCTCTTTCTCCGAGTTCACATTGGGTTCGTCCACCAAGCCGCGGCAGCCCCAGCAGTGCCGTCCACTGTTAACGCAGATAGCGCTACAGCCTGCCCTGGTAACCGGCCCGAGACAGAACATGGCTCTCTCGAAGACACAGACATTACCCGCCATCTTGCACTCGACGCAGACCGGATAGTTGGGAATGTCCGGTTTTTTCCCCAGCAGCAAGGCTTTGACCATTTTAAGCAGCTCCGAGGTTATGGGGGGACAGCCCCGAACATAGTAGTCTACCGGGATGACGGCGCTAAGCGGCCGGGCCGGGATTGTATCGTAATATTTGGCGTCTTTGCTATAGACAATCTTCAGTGCTTCTTCCATGGACATGTGGTTTTTTAAACAATTGATTCCGCCGATACAGGCACAGGCACCGAGTGCCACCAGTACTTTAGCCTGCCGTCTTATCTTCTGCAGCCGGGGAATCTCAGATTCACGGGTAATGCTGCCTTCAACAAAGGCGATATCGTAGTCTTCCGAGCATTCTGTCATGGCTTCGCGGAAGTTGACTATATCCACTACCGCTATGAGGTCAAAGAGTTCTTCCGGGGTCAGGTTGAGAGCATCCAGTTGGCACCCTTCACAACCGCTGAAATCGAAAAACGCTACTCTCGGTTTCATCATAGCGCCTCCCTCAAACTTCTCAATTGAGCCAGGCTGAACACCGGTCCCTCCTGGCAGACATAGACACCGTTAATCTGGCAATGCCCGCATTTACCCACGCCGCATTTCATCCTTCTTTCCAACGATAAGATGATGTTTTCGTCAGGCAAATTCGCCTTTTTTAACTCGATGATGGCGAATCGGTACATAACTGGCGGGCCCACCACCACAGCCATGGTCTTTCTGGGATCAATTTTTACCTTGGGGATAAGTGTGGTGATGACGCCCACGTTACCCTTCCAATTCGCGTCAGCCTTATCAACCGTGGCTAGGTACTCCACATCCGGTCTTTTGCTCCATTCAGCCTGTTCATCGGTAAACATCATTTCGGTTGGTGTGCGGGCGCCCGAGAGTATATTAACCTTCCCAAACGAGTCTCTCTTGTCCAGCACGTATTGTATCAATGAACGTAGCGGGAAAAGACCGATGCCGGCGCACAGGAAAAGTAAATCCTTACCCTGAAGGGCTTCCAATGGAAAGCCATTGCCATAGGGGCCGCGGATGCCGACAGCGGCTCCTTCCTTCAAATCATCTGTCGCTGTGGTCAGACTGCCCACCTTTCTGATGGCGAGTTGGAAAACATCGTCGCGAGTTGGAGAAGAGGAAACCGAAATAGGTGCCTCGCCGATGCCGGGTATAGAGACTTCGACAAATTGCCCGGGTCTCTGTCCTAGCGGCTTGCCATCAACAAACTTGAAGTCAAAGACCTTCTCCTTGGCGCCCAGGTTCCTTACTTTCATTAGATGGGCAGAGCGTGGCAGGTACAGTTCGGTCTGGTCTCTCGCTTCTCGCAGGATGCGGATGGTTTCTTCCTTAGCCCGACTTGATTCAGTAATGGCGTTAAAAGCCTCTGCCGGGCTGGCAATCTCGGCCAGGCAAGCAATAGCGCAGCGCCCGCAGCCAACACAGCCGGGCATACCATATTTCTCCAGGATGTACTTGCCCTTGCGGAATATCCGATGTCGGAAGCGACTGGCTTTATCATGGCGAAAGTTCTCACCCGTGGCCACCTTGGCAAAATCGACCAGCATACAGCCGTCCCAGCGGCGGAAGCGCTCGCCTTCCTTCATGTTGAGAGCTACTTCATCCTGGACGTCAAAGCAAAAGCAAGTGGGACACACCATGACACATGATCCGCAGTTCAGGCAGGTCTTGCTTCTAGATTCCCAATAGGGGTTCTCATAGTTATCATACAGAAGTTTGAGTAGCCTCTCCTTAGGTACATCAAGGGCAATGTGGTATCTGCCGAGAGCTTCATCCCGTACTACTTTCTGTCTGGTGATTTCTTCACCGGTGACGGGTTTGGGCATAGCATATTTATTTAGCAGTTCAGTGCCTTTCTGGGAGTCTATGGTTACCACGTAGCCTGTGCCGATATCGGTAAGCAACAGGTCGAAACCGGACTCCGCCAACCGTGTCCCCATACTGGGAGCAAACGATTTAGGCGAGGGATGGATACAGTCGACACTGATGATGAGAGTATTCTTACGCCGCGCAATGTAGTTGGGGTCAGGATTGATTTTCATGAAGACTTCGTCCAGAAGTGCAATGGCATTGATATCATCCGGATGCACACCAATTAGCGCTCTGGACTTGGACTCGACCACCGATTCGAACTGCGCCCCGCCCGTCTTGAACTTGAGCAGAGTCTCCTTTGCCGGGAGCAGGTACTTGGTGGGCGTCAGGACAGTAACGTCATAGTCCAGGCAGAGTTCGCTAACGCTGGATAGTTTGTCATAGACGTACTTTCCCTGCTTCGCTTTGACGCCAACCACCTCCATCTCCAGCATCAAGCTTTCCACCAGGGACTTCAATCCCTCGTAAGTAATAGTAAAGAGTTTGAGGGCTGCAACTACTCCGGGCTTGACCGGCACTGCTTTTGGCTCTTTAATTGTGGGCTCCTTAGCCATTGAGTCGAGAGTCTCAATTATGAGTTTTTCCAAGTCATCCAGTACGAGAGGCTTGATGAGGTAATCGATGACACCCAGTTCCTTGGCCTGTGCGAGGGTCTCAGCCGAAGGATAGGGGGTGATAATGACAGACTTAATCTGGGGTTTCTTTGCCTTGACCCTCTGCAGCACGCCGATGCCGGACTCGCCGGGCAAACGGAGGTCCATCACCATCACGCTGAAGTCCTTTTTATCAATCATGTCCAGAGCTTCCTCACCGGTTTCCGCCGTGGCAACTTCGTATCCCGCGCCCTCGAGCCAGGCTCTTATCGATTCCCGGACAATCGCCTCATCATCCACAATCAACACCCTGTTTTTCGGCATCTATTACCTCCCTATCTCGTCCTTTTAAACGTTGAGGACTTTTGAAGAATTCCCACATATTTATATTTCCTGTTACCGTTGTAGCTCTTGAATAACCATGTCGGCGCAAACTGGAATAGCCTCATTCACCGCCTGGCTGCAGGTTTCTTGACAGGATGTGACATCGCCCGCCTCAATAGCAAAGATGACGATTTCCGGGGGTAAAGTCAAGCCAAGTTTATACCCCAATTCCAGAGCGGTGATGAAGTTGATATCGTGAGGAGTTGAAATCTCGCCGGCGGCGATTTCTTGTGGCTTGAAACGGTAAATCCTGCCGGCCTGACCCGCCCCGGTCTGAATAGCATCAATGATAATGGCTTTATCATAGCCAGCCAGCAATTCCAAAACATCCAGTCCCGCCACGCTGGCTTGTACAATGGTTATTTCAAACTGTTTAATATTCTCGCGCAGAAGACTGGCAACATGAAATCCCAAACTGTCATCACTCAGGCTCGGGTTACCCAATCCCAAAACTAATGTGGTCAAGTTACCTCCCCCCATTAATAAGTATACCTGTCAAAAAACCTTAAACAGTATAATGAATCAACCGTCCAGAGAATGATGCTCCACTCTCGTAAACCAATCAACTGGATCTGTAAGGTATTCATTGTAATGCACCAGAATTAATTCATGCCCTCTTTCTTCGTCAGCGATGGCCTCATAAAAATTACGCTCGGCTTTATCGGTGGCATTTTGGCTTTGACTTTTATAGAAATCATAACTTTCTTTTTCCTTTTTGATAGTAGTGTTTATGATACCCAATTCTGTACTGCTGGTCTTTACATTTACACCGGTCGTTTCACAAACTCCGGTCAACAAATCCATCAGCGTTTTACTCTTATCAGGTGGGAAATAAACAACCGGCCATGCCATCTTCTTTTGGATCGTCAGGTAAATCTCCTCTAACTTCTGTCGATGGATGTCCTCTTCGAGGGCTAGTGACTGAAGTAGTTTTCTACTCGCCTCATTGTCGCTTTTCAGGACTGCATTCAAGTAACATTCTTTGTCATCCTTCTCCTTTTCTATCGCAGTTTTAAGCGTTTCTAAGATTTTATTTTGTTCAGATTCCATCGGCGTTTTCTCCATTACCTCAACCGGTCGGTGCTGCTATTTCCTTCTTGGCAAAAATAATATTATCTGCTTTGGCATCAACTACAACGGTACTACCATCTTTGAACTCCCCTTTGAGTACTCTGACAGCCAGCGGGTCAAGCACCAACCGCTGGATAGTTCGCTTTAACGGACGCGCCCCATATGCCGGGTCATAACCTTCTTTCACCAATAGTTCTTTCGCCTTTTCGGTAAGCTTGATCTCGATGTGCCGATCAGCCAGCCGTTTTTTAAGCATGTCAAACTGTAAGTCCACAATCCGCTTGATATGCTCACGGCCGAGTTGGTGGAAGATTATTACCTCATCCACCCGGTTGAGAAACTCCGGACGGAACTGTGTTTTCAGGGCTTCCATCACTCTGTTCTTGATTTCTTCTTCCTTGCCGGGCCCCAGATCGGCAATGGACTGGCTGCCTATATTACTCGTCATGATAAGCACGGTATTCTTAAAATCAACCGTGCGGCCATGACCATCGGTAAGGCGCCCGTCATCCAGTATTTGCAACAAAATGTTAAAGACATCGGGATGAGCCTTCTCTATTTCGTCGAGCAGCACTACGGTATAAGGTCTACGCCGTACCGCCTCGGTCAGTTGGCCGCCTTCTTCATAGCCAACATAACCCGGCGGAGCCCCAATCAGGCGCGATACCGTATGTTTCTCCATATATTCGGACATATCGACCCGAACCATCGCCCGTTCATCATCAAAAAGGAATTCAGCTAAAGTACGGGCGAGCTCTGTCTTCCCCACGCCTGTAGGTCCAAGAAAGATAAAACTGCCTAAAGGATGATTCATATCCTGGAGGCCGGCTCTGGCACGGCGGATGGCATTGGCTACCGCTTGTATAGCGTCATCCTGGCCAACAACCCTCATATGCAACCGTTCTTCCATTTGCAGCAATTTTTGAATTTCGCCCTCCATAAGCCGGCTAACAGGGACACGTGTCCATCGGCTAACGACTTCGGCAATGTCCTCTTCATCCACCTCACCTTTAAGCAATTGCGTTCCTTTTTTGGCCGCAAACCGGTCTTCTTTTTCTTTCACCTGTTTTTCCAATTCGACAAGAGTAACGTATTTAAGCTGCGCCGCCTTCTCCAGATTACCCATGTCCTCCGCTCTTTCTATATCATGGAGGATTTGCTCCCTTTTCACTTTCAATTTTTGTAATTCCTGTATGGCATCCTTTTCCTGTTGCCACTGAGCCCGGAGTCTCAATCCTTTTTCTTTTAGATCGGCAAGCTCTTTTTCCATAGTTGTTAGCCGCTTTTTAGAAGCAGCATCTTTTTCTTTCTTGAGAGCTTCCTGCTCTATCTCGAGCTGCATGACGCGCCGTTCCACCTCATCCAGCTCCGTAGGGACACTGTCAATCTCGGTGCGCAACTTCGCCGCTGCCTCGTCTACAAGGTCAATAGCCTTATCCGGCAGAAATCGGTCGCTGATGTAACGATTTGAAAGCACTGCCGCTGCTACCAATGCAGTGTCTTTTATACGTACGCCATGATGGACCTCGTAGCGTTCGCGAAGTCCCCGAAGGATAGAGATGGTATCCTCAACCGATGGTTCATTAACCATCACCGGCTGAAAACGCCGTTCAAGGGCAGCGTCCTTCTCAATGTACTTGTGATACTCGTTCAACGTAGTGGCGCCGATGCAGTGTAACTCCCCGCGTGCCAACATCGGTTTTAACATATTGGAGGCGTCCATAGCACCTTCGGCAGCACCGGCCCCAACTACGGTGTGAAGCTCATCGATGAACAGGATTACTTCCCCCTGAGACTGCTGGACTTCCTTTAGTACTGCCTTCAGACGTTCTTCAAACTCTCCCCGGTACTTTGCTCCGGCTACCAAAGCGCCCAGGTCCAGCGCCACCAACCGTTTATTCTTCAACCCCTCAGGCACATCGCCACGGATAATACGTTGTGCAAGTCCTTCCGCTATCGCTGTCTTGCCTACACCAGGTTCACCGATGAGCACCGGGTTGTTCTTGGTACGACGGGAAAGGACTTGAATGACACGGCGGATTTCCTCATCCCGCCCGATCACGGGGTCGAGTTTTCCGAGGCGGGCAACCTCGGTCAGATCACGCCCGTATTTCTCCAGCGCCTGGTATTTACCCTCCGGATTAGGGTCCGTAACACGCTGGTTACCGCGTATGGATGCTAATACCTGGTAGACGCGGTCTCTGGTAATGCCGTACCCTTTAAGTATCCGCCCTGCAGCACCGGTATCCTGATCAATAATGGCAATCAGCATATGCTCGGTGCTAACGTACTCATCTTTGAAATTGTGCGATTCCTTTTCCGCTGCATCTAACACTTGTTTGAGGCGTGGTGAGAGGTAAACCTGAGTCGGCCCGGAAGCTTTAGCCAGTGTTTCCAGTTCGTTCTCCAGTTGACGTTTTACCTGGGTATAGTCCACGCCCAGTTTGTCCAGAATCTGCGGCACGACACCATCTTTCTGGTCGACTAGAGCCAGGAGCAGATGCTCGGTCTCGAGCTGAGTATTGTTTCTCTCCTCGGCCAGTTTCTGGGCGACAGAAATTGCCTCTTGAGCTTTTTCGGTATATTTACTAACATCCATAGTCTCCCTCCTTCAATTTAAAATTTTAATACTATGATGACTAGAAAATAATCAACTCAATAATTTGCATTCTGAACTGGTAATGCATTTGCCTTTTTTCATTTCTTTTTTAGTACGGCAGGGAAAACAGAACTCTTCCATTTTACCTCCCATTTTAAACTGAGCAATCTATTTTACAGCTAACTTTATAATTTCTGAACTATTCTTGGACTATTATGACAGCCACTCGTTTGAAAACCTAAATATTTTGTGTTTTATTTTCCACATTCAGGGCAGGCAGACTTTCGTCGAATTGTTATTGAATTGAAAGCCATCTCTTCTCCATCAAGAATAAGGAGTCTGTTTTTTAATAATGTGCCTATTCCTGTCAAGAATTTTAAAACTTCCATTGCTTGAATGCTTCCAATAATGCCGGGAGTAGCCCCTAAAATAGGGGTAATCTCTTTAGGTGGAACTTCTGGAAAGATGCATTGCAGACAAGGTGTTTCCGGCGGAGCCAGAAAAGTCACCTGTCCGACCATTCCCCGAACAGCGGCATACACTACTGGAATTTTTTGAGTAACAGAATAATGGTTAAGTAAATATCTTGTTTCAAAATTATCCAGACAATCAACAATCACGTCCGGTTTTCCAATGATATTATCAATGTTTTTCGCATTAAGTTGATCGACAGATGTTGAGATGCTGATAAATGGGTTCAATTCCCGTAGTGTCCTTGCGGCAGATATCACTTTGAGGTCGCCAATGTTCCGATCATTATAGAGAATATGCCGGTTTAAATTGGAAACCTCGATTTTATCGAAGTCGCAAATCTTTACCTCCCCGACTCCGGCAACAGTCAGATATGTTGCTACCGGATTTCCCAAGCCTCCGGCACCGGCGATGAAAACCGTTGAATTTTTCAGTTTCAATTGGCCTTCGCCGCCCCAACCGAACATCATGATTTGACGGGTGTATCGGTTCCGATCATGATCGGTTAAACTAAATAAGTTACCTGCCATGTTAATCAACCTCCAATTATAATTAGCAAAGTTAATGTGCTGCACCGAAGTAACCGCATATTTTGAACTCTACTCCAATCAAGACATTGTTTACCGATCCGTACAGGAGCAACAGGGATCAACAGAAGCCTGAATTAAAGGCATATCAGCCAACGGTTGTCCAACTGCCATCGCCTCAATGGCTGGAATATTTACAAAACTGGGGGTGCGTATTTTCACCCGACTGGGAATGTTGCTGCCGTCAGATTTTAAATAATAAAACAACTCACC
>Ga0182011_10005335_pt1 | contig 10129 bp, 6 predicted proteins | sample 711E1DmetaG_FD_120481 | JGI IMG/M metagenome (GOLD analysis project Ga0182011, IMG submission 120481) | Permafrost microbial communities from Stordalen Mire, Sweden - 711E1D metaG | ecosystem: Environmental > Terrestrial > Soil > Wetlands > Permafrost | place: Sweden: Stordalen | collected...
ACTGATTTTGGTCAGCTCGGGATGCCACTTGTCGGGTGTCGTATTCCACACCACCTGCACGAGACCCAGGGCGTCGACCGTGGCGAAGTAAGAGAGCGACCCGTCGTTCTGCTTTTCCGCGGAGCCAGGCGGATGCACGGGTTTGATCTTGCTCCACTTCCCGTCCTCCAGCACGCGGTACATGAGGTTGCACGGCCCGGCGCCCGCCGGGTCCGTGTTGGCGGTGAAATTGACCGCCAGACCCGCGCGCCAGATGACATACAGGCGGTCGCGGCCATCGACCAACGCGACGCACCGGCCCACATGGATATTCGGCATGTCTTCCGAAAGGTTCTTGGCCTCGGTCCAGGTCTTGCCGCCATCGCTGCTCGATCGATGATAGACGGCAAGGGCATAGGTCGTGCGATGCTTCTCGACGAAGGCAACGTGGATGACGCCGTTGGCGGCGACCGCGATGGAAGGACTGTAGATTTCTGTGTCGTGTTGCGAAAGCTTGAGGCCGTCGATGAATTTGCCGTTTTTCTGGATCACGGCGTTGTTCACGACGATCGGAGATTGGTTCAACGGGCGGTCGGGTATCTTGACCGCGGCTGCAGGCGCCGGCGCGCTGCCGGGAGCAACGACCGCGGTCGGTGCCGGCGCGTCATCGAGGCCAGGCAAAGCCGGCGGCGGTGCCACCTCCGGGCGAGCCCGCCCCAACAATTTCTCGACCTCTCCCGGCGCCAGCGAATTGGCGAGTTTCAGACTGAGGATGAATTGACCCGCCTCGGCGCCGTGCTGTTTCCAACTTTGCTCACTCGTCGTTTGAAACGCCGCGAGGTCGAAGCGGTCCCCGCTATGACTCGCGACATAAATGTGGAACGTGTGCAAAGCGCTCGTCTCCGAGCGCAAGCTGCGGGTGAGGACGTCGAATCCTTCGGGTGATTTGCTCGCCTTGGGACCCGTGTCGGCCTCGATCTTGATCGTGTCCTTGGCCTTCTGATCGGCGCCGACGGCGCGGTTGAATTGTTCGGTGAAGTCGGGATCCGCTTTTGCGCCCGCAAACAGCGTGAGCGTGCAAAAATCACCGGGCGGCTCGTCGACGGAGAAGATCAGATTGCCCTCTTTTTCGGTGCTCTTCCAGAGGTGCGGGTCGGGCGTTTTGTAGAGCCAGTTTCCAAACGCGGCATTGGGCTGGGGCTTTTCGGGCACCGGTTGGGCCGGCGCGACCGAGCTCAAGGCGAGCATTGCGGTGCAGAAAACCGGGAAACGTCGGGAAAGCAGCATGGGAATGAATGTTTTTGTTCCACCCCAGCTCGCCACTCGACGCTGGTGAATCGTGATGATATGCCAATGTTCCGACAAGGTCAACGCTCAGGCCCACGCCAGCCACAGGGAGAACCCTGACATCGAGCCGCTTGAAAGGGCGGTCTGGATCTGAAACAAGGGACCCGGACCATGAAATGGAAACGCTACGCGGCGGGTGCGGTCCTCTTGCTGCTGGTCGTGGCGGCCTACCTGCCGGCGATCCGGGGCGGGTTCATCTGGGACGATGACGCCCACGTGACGACGCCGGAGCTTCGGTCGCTGCACGGGCTATGGCGGATCTGGTTCGAGGTCGGAGCCACGCAGCAGTACTATCCGGTTCTGCACAGCGCGTTCTGGCTGGAACATCAGCTGTGGGGCGATGCCGCCCTCGGTTACCATGCGCTGAACGTCCTGCTCCACGTGACGGCCGCGTTCCTGTTTGTCGCGGTTTTGCGCCGCCTGGCGGTGCCGGGTGCCTGGCTGGCGGGCATGATCTTCGCCGTGCATCCGGTCTGCGTCGAATCGGTCGCCTGGATCTCGGAGCAGAAGAACACGCTGTCGGCGGTTTTCTACCTGGCCGCGGCGCTGGCATATCTGGCATGGAAAGAATCCGCGGGCCGCACATCGCCGCCGGGTGAGGAAGGGCGACGGCCCGCCCTACCCTGGCGTTATGGGCTGGCGACCGGGTTGTTCGTCCTCGCCCTGTTGACAAAAAGCGTGACGGCGACCTTGCCGGCGGCGCTGCTGGTCGTGTTCTGGTGGCGGCGCGGGCGCCTGTCGTGGCGGGGCGATGTGGTGCCGCTGCTGCCGTGGTTGGCTTTGGGCGTGACGGCCGGCCTGTTCACGGCCTGGGTGGAGCGAGTCTATATCATCGGTCCGCAACAGGTGGCGTTTGACTTGAATGGGATCGAACGGTGCCTGCTGGCCGGGCGGGCCGCGTGGTTCTACCTGGGCAAACTGGCCTGGCCCGCCAACCTGGTTTTCATTTATCCGCGATGGGAGGTGAATGCCGGGGTGGCGGGTGCGTATTTGTATCCGGCGGGGTTGCTGTTGCTGGCGGGGGCGCTCGGGCGGATGGCGCGCAACGGAAGGCGGGCGCCGCTGGCGGCGCTCCTCTACTTCTGCGGCACGCTGTTTCCCGCGCTCGGCTTCTTCAACATTTACCCGTTCATCTTTTCCTATGTGGCGGATCATTTTCAGTACCTGGCCAGTCTCGGGCCGATCGCCTTGGTTGCGGCAGTCGTGTCTTCGCCCGAGGTCGGCAGAATCCGAAAACTCCCAGGAACCGGCGCGGTGTGGCGCACAGGCGTTGCCGCCGGCGTGGTTTGCCTCCTCGGCGCATTGACCTGGCGGCAATGCGGGATCTACCGCGACGCCCGGACCCTCTACGCCGTCACCCTGGAGGGAAACCCACAGTGCTGGCTGGCCCACCACAATCTGGGCAACATGCTGTTCGAAGAAGGCAGGGTCGACGAGGCGATCGTGCACTACCGCGCCGCCCTGCGCCGGAATCCCAACCAGGCGGACATCCATTTCAACCTGGGAAAAGCGTTGGCGCAGCAGGGCCGCAACGCCGACGCCGTACCGCAATTTGAAGCCGTCTTGCGGCTGACTCCGGCCGATGCCCAGGCGCACGATAATCTCGGGGGAGCGCTTATGGCGATCGGACGGGTCGCGGATGCGATGGACGAATTCGAGGCCGCGCTCCGGCTGCAGCCCGACAACGCGATCGCGCACTACAACCGGGGCGTCGCCCTGCGCGCCCTCGGCCGGCCGGACGAAGCGCGGACCGAATTCGAGGCGGCGGCCCGGCTGGGCGTCCGGCCCTGAAATCGGCCGCGAGACTCCCTCCGCCCCAGGTGCGGGTCCCGATCCGGGACGTTTGGCGCTCCGCTTCGGAACAGGCGATCACCACCGAGGGCCCCGAGAACACAGGGGTCGGACGCCCTGCCCGATCCATGCAATTGATGGCAAATCTCGTCTTGCCCTCGTGAACCGACCGGTGGGCCGGTGCAGGAAGCCCGCTTGCCCGCGCCGCTGCGACGGGGCTTGCGGGCCATCATCGGTTGCAAGCGACCTTCCTACTCCTAGGAAACAGCGCCTCCATTGTAGCCGGCCTCGTTGAGGCCGGGCCGGGGTCGGCGACCCCGGCGACAAGTTTCTTCCCGTCCGGTGCAAAACCTGTTTTGCGGTTGGGCTGCATGGCTTTTGGCTCAGAGGACTTGCTCCGTGTCCTCAGCGCCCGTGGTGGAAAAGACAACCAAGCCGAATGACCCCTGCTGCCTCCGCGTCCTCGTGCAGAATCGTCCGAAACGTGCGCGCCTCGGCCGCGCAATGCGATTATCGTTCCACCCCGGCGATTTCGCTCACCAGCCGGAAAAAGGCGCGTTTGCGCCCGCTCCCAATGCCCCAGTCTGCCGGGAGGTTCTGGTAACCCTCCGCGAAGCCCTCGCCCGACCGCCGGTAGTCGAAGAAACCCCAGGACGCGTATTCACCCACGGCCGCCGTAAAGTTGTTGGCCGGGCGGTCGAAGTCGTAGTGGTCATCCTCGTTGAAGAGAACCGGTTTGGGCGTGTAACCCGCCACCTGCCGCGCCGCCCGCACCATCGCGGAAATGCGCGCCGGATCCGACACGCCATTGCCGTGCATGAGCAGGAAGTCCGCCGCGCGCACCACGCTCTCGTCGGGCACCGTCCCGCCTCCGTAGGAGGTGCTGACAAGCAGTCGCCGGCCGTCGCGCGCCATGGCCTGCACGCGCGCAATCAGTTCCGCCACCCGCCCAGGCTGCAGGATGGCATGGTCGTAGGCGATGTTGCACTCGTTGTTGATCTCCACGAGCACATGGCAGTAGCCGTGATCCAGGATCCAGCGCGTGGCGTTGTCCGTGGCGCGGATCACCGCGGCCTCGTCCCGGATCCGCTCGTCCTGACCGAAATAGAAATAGCCGACGATTGCCACCAGGCCCAACTCGTCTGCGCGGTCGAGGATGCGCGCGAGACGGTCCAGGTATTCCGGCCGCAGCGAACCGTCGGGCGCGATCGCCGAGTTGTACCAAGGCTGCTCTTTCGCATAGCCGATCGGCGCGCCGCCCTGCAGGTTGATCGTGAACGCGAGCAAGCCGTGCCGCCGCCACTCCGGCATTGCCGCGATGAACTCGCGGGTGTTGCGCTCGGCGTCCCACCGGCCCGTGTCGGGGTACGCCCACCGAACCGCAGTGGCCGGATTGAGGTCGTCGAAGATGCCCTGGACCATGCGTGAATTCAACAGCAGGCCTTCGACTTTGTGGCCCTGCCAGATCCGGCCGGCATAGGTGGGCCGGCCGTTGATGAAAAACTGGTCGCCGACGATGGAGATAGTCGTCCGGCGCAGCGGCGCGGAATCGGCCCCCGCGGCCACCGGCGCGAGGGCAAGGATCCCCGCCCCGAAGAGGGCGACGTGGAACGGCAGATGAAGGAAGGTCGGCATGGGTGGCCGACCACGCTGGCCGGCAGGACTCCCTTTAGCAAGGAGGCCCAGTCGGGGCCGCGTCCCAATTGGCCTTGTCATCGCGAGTCCGGCGCAGCCAGACGTGGCGATCCAGCTGGATGGATGTCTTCGCCGCCGCATTCGCGGCTCCTCGCAATGACGAATTTGGACACCGCCCTGCCCGACCGGGTCGAGTGAGGGGATCACCACGGAGGGCACCGAGAACGGACTCTCTGGGGCTGAAGAGGGGGGCTGAGGCAGGGCGCGTTTTCCGCAACGCGCCGCTCTTGAGCATCCAAGTGGTCGGCGGGTTAGGGATAACCCGCCCTACCATTTGGCGGGCTATTCCCCGCCGCCTCGTCCATGATTTTGACGATCGTATCCTCGACCTCTTGCGCCGCGGGCGCCGCGCCCGGCGCATCGAAAAGGCCCAGTAAGATGGTGGGCTTGAGGGTCGCCAGCACGGTGCGGCCGCCTTCCTCGTAGACCGAGATGCGGCAGGGAAGAGCCGTCGAGATTTCCATCGCCCGACTCAAGACCTCCTTCGCCTGGTGCGGATTGCAGACCTCAAACACCCGACATTCGCGGCCGAATGCCACGCCTTTGCTGGCCATCTTTTCCTTGAGATTATGCATGCCGAGCACACCGAATCGGTGTCGCTGGGCAATCTCCGGCAGGCTCTGACAAACGGAGTCGAGCGCAGCCGCCGTCGTGCGCGTAATCAGGTAATCGCTCTTCATGTTTTGGGCCTCCGGATTTCGATCCACTTCGATGACACATATATCATCAAAACGAACGCGGCGCAAGGGGTCGAGCCGCCACGGCAGTGAACGACAGAAAAGATCCGGCCCAGCTTCCGCCCGGCCCGGCCCCGCCGGAGCTCGTCCGAGGCCGGGTCCCGCCGCGGACGCGACGCCCCGACGGTGGTCAATGACCCACGCGCAGCAGCGAGCCGATTTCGCGCAATCGTTCGAGCTGCGGACCGGAGATCAGGCCGGTCGGGTCTGGCGGAACGTTCAGCAGATAGTTGGCACGCCTCGCATTGCAAAGTCTCAGCCGCGCCACCACCTCCTCGGCCGGCTGCAGGTCAGAGGGTTGCCGGACTTCCCGCCAAAACCAGCGCTGGCCGGTTTGGATCGTGTCGCACACTTCCGCCGGCAACCGATTGCCCTCGGGCGGAACCTGGTGCCGCCACGGGTACTCGTAGCCGATCGCATCGGAATGCTTCAGATCGACGGCGTTGTTCCCGATGACAACGCAGCGCGGTGCGATCGACCGCACCAGCGCGAGAATCTCCGGCCACTGCGCCCCGGTGTATTTGTTCTCGTGCTGGTCGATCCACAACAAATCGACCGGCGCATAGTCCGTCAGTATCTCGGTCAATTGCCGCTTGATGAACCCGGCCATGTCGCCGGCCGCTTCGGGCGGCAGGCCGTGCAGGTTGGGTTGTCCCGGCGGCGGCGCGTTGTGGTGCGCCTCATCAGAGTAGTCGCCCGGGAAGCAATAGTAGAGCCCCACCTTCAGGCCGCGCGAGCGGCAGGCGTCGACGAACTCGCGCACAATGTCGCCATGGCCGCCGCGGAATTGCTTGAACAGCGTGATATCGTGCGTGGTCAGCGCGCTGTCGTAGAGCGCGATACCCTCGGTGTGCTTCACGGTCAGCACCATGTAGGTCATGCCCGCCGCCTTGGTCGCGTCGGCCCACTGGCCGCAGTCGAGTCGGTCCGGGTGGAACAGCGCCGGATCCTCGTAGCCGCCGGCCCAGTCGATGTCCGCCGCGGTGCCGAGGTTGAAATGCACGAACATGCCGAAGCGCCAAGTCATGAAATCGCGCTGGACCTCGCTCAGAACGGGGACGGGCAGGGCCCCCGCGGCCGTCACGTCGCCACCGAAAGCCAACGTCGCCAGGGGGGCGGCGGACAACAGGACGGCGAGGCCAGCAGCTTTCATCGTGCGGTCAGATCGTGCGAACGCGTGCGCGCCATGGCAAGACCGCGGGCAGTCCTGCAACGGGCCGCTGCCGTGTTTTCGCTGGAAACAGTTCCTGCTAGTTCGACTCGGCTTTGCTCAAGGGGCGTTTCCGATATTCGTCGAAATACGCGGTCATCGGCTCGGGCATCCGGTCCCGGTACAGGCCCATCTTGAAATAGAACCGCCCCTCCTTCGGATACCCGTATTCCTCCGTGTAGGCCGTGACCCCGTGATAGTCGCAGACCTGGCGGCCGTTGAGCCAGACCCGCACCAAACCATCCGGCGAACGGGCAAACCGCAGATGGAAAAGGAAATCAAGCCAGCGCCCGCGGATCTCGTCGGTGGTGCGGTAGAGGACCTGCTTCTCGCGACGGGTCTGCAGCGTGACCGACAAAACGCCTCCAGAATAGCGCACGGCGACCACCGGATTGTCCACGATCCCAGTGTGATTCCGGTCGAATTGTTTCCACTGCGCAAGGACCAGCCGGGTCGGCACCACCAAAAAGTCTTTCGGCAGGAAGATGCTGAAGGAGTACGCAAAGCCCGCGCCTTCGCGCGTCACCAGATCCTCGCGCTCGAGGAGTTCGGCGCGCTCCGTTGGTTTGCTCTGATTGGGGCCGATGTCTTCGAACTTGTCGTTCTGGTGCACGGTGATCTGCGCGGCGCCCCGGCCCGCGCGCACGACCGCGGACTGGAGTTCGACCGCCCCGGGCACGAACCTGTCCTGATCCCATACCTTGCTCAGCTTGCCGCCTTCAAAGTCGTCATAGACTTCGCGCTGCGGCGCGGCGCACGCCGCCCAAAGGAGGGCGACGGTGAATAGCGGCGGAAGAACGGAGGCGGCCCGGCGCATCGCTGCATCCAAGCGGGCATCGCGCCACACGTCGAGCGTGTCGTTCTGCCGGCCGGTCGAACGACGGTTTCCCTGGCAGATCGCCCGGCCGCGCGCCAGCGCCGGCCAGACTAGCGCGCCGACGGCGGGCCGCCGCGCGCCTTGTCCTGCAGGAGGCGGATCCGTTCCACTTCGGCGTCTGTCTCGGAAAGACCCAGGCTTCGGATCATCTGTCCGATCGTCGTGGCCGGGTCGTTGGACCAGAAAATCCCCATGTCATCCGTGCGGTAGTAATGGAATCCGACCTTGTTTCCATACTTCCGGTTGAGCGCCGCGCCATCCTCCAACGCGGCATCCCAATGCAGAAGGGCATAGGAAAGATCGATCTGGTGGACCAGCACCGCGTCATCGCGGGAGACCTGCGCCTCGATGATGCCGAGCGGGTTGAAAACCGCGGCACGGTCGCGGGGCGTGGCATTCACCACGTAGTACTCGTGCTGCATCGCATAGGCGGCTGGGTGGACGAAATCCGGGTTCGCCGACGGCAGCACCACGATTTCCGCCCCCTCGTCGGCCAGCGCCTGCCAGCCGTCGGTGTACTCCATGTCAAAGCAGATCTGGATGCCGACTCGTCCGAAATCGCAGTCAAAAACGGGGAACAACCGCCCCGGGGTGATCCCCTCCTCCAGCACCTCGCTTCCCTGCGGCGCCACCGGGTGCACTTTCCGGTATATGCCCACCACGCGGCCTTCGCGGTCCACCAGCACCGCCGCATTGCTGAACCTCGACGGGGCATCCGCCTCCTGCAGGAACATGGGCACCACCAGGTAACAGTGATGCCGCCGGGCACAGGCCGCGATCCGCGGCTGGACCTCCTCCAACCGCACCACCTTTTGCGCCAGCGAGTCGCCCGGCCGGGTCAGGAAGGCCTCCGGCAGCACGGCCAAATCCAACTGTTTCCCGGGATAATCTCTTGTCGCCTGGGCCGCGATCGCGTCAACGAAATCGTCCATCTTCTGCAGGCGCTGCTCCAGCGGCAGCGAGAAAAGCGCGCCGCCGCTGACCACCGTGCCCATCAGGACCTTTCGCGGCGGCCGGTCGCGGCGCGACAAGACTGCCGGATTCTGGGGCGGTGCGGGCGAATCAACGGCCGCCGACAACGGGCCCGTCATCATGCCGGCGAGGCAGACCGCCAGTGTCAACAACGCCGCCGCCGATCGGCCGCACGGGCGCCCTCGCGCCTTGGCTACGCCAAGAACGGAGATCTGTCGGTGCCCCCAACCAAGCCCGGCCCGTCGCACGGTTGCCTTGGGGGCAGCGGCAGGCGAATGGAGGTGGGAATAGGGAAGCGCAGTCATGGACTCACAGTGCATAGGCGTCTCCTTGTGCGGTGGAAATTGAATTCTGAATGGATGCCTCGGTGCCTGCAGAATCGTTGGCACGGGCGACCGATCGGCCGGGGCCGCCATTTGGCAACTTTCTCCTGCGGTACAACGTAACCGTCCAGAATAGCCAGGAACGCGGTCCGGGCAAGATGCCTCCGTCGTTGGCGGGTGCGGGGGTCAAGAGACACGGCCTGATTGTCCCGATTGCATCTTGTGCTGTCCGACCTATTCTGACCGGAAATCCATCCGGCATCCAACCTCCCCGCAACCGGCTTCGGCCAGGGCGCCGCCGCCACCGGTAGTTCAAGAGCAAAACTCCAGTGCACACCCCCATGAAAACACAGTCACTCCTCTCCATTGCCGCGGCCCTGCTCGCGGCCACGTTTCTCGCGGCCCAGGAACCGGCGAGCGAATTCGTCGGCCTGGCGAAAATCCGCCCCGAGATGAAATCCCGGCGGGCCGGCAGCTACGATCGCACCGGCGGCAACGCGGACAACGTCTCGCATGTGGCGGACGGGGCCAAAGTGAACATCCTGGATGCCCAAGGCGCCGGCATCATTACGCATATCTGGATCACCCTGGCGCCCGGCGCGGACACGTTGAACCGCAACGATGTCATCATCCGGATGTTTTGGGACGGAAAATCGTATCCCTCGGTCGAGGCGCCGGTCGGCCCGTTCTTTGGCAACGGTTGGGGCGAGGCCTACAATTTCGTCAGCGCCCCCCTGGCCGTCACGCCGGGCTGGGGAAAATCCTACGTGAGCTACTTTGCGATGCCCTTTGCCGCCGGGGCGCGGATCGAGATCGAGAACCAGAGCGGGCGCACGATCGACGCCCTCTACTTCAACATCGACTACGTCGAGGTTCCGCAGTTGCCCAAGGATCTCGGCCGCTTTCACGCCTGGTATAATCATCAACTCACCGAGGCCTTACCCGGGGGCGAAAACGAGTGGGGCCTGCTGGGCAAATCCGGCAGCAACCGCGACGGCCGGCGCAACTACGTCTTCGCTGACATCAAGGGTCGCGGCCATCTCGTCGGCGTCAACTATTACGTCAATTGTCCGAGCACGATGTGGTACGGCGAGGGCGACGAGATGGTGTTCATCGATGGCGAGGCCGAGCCCACGCTGAACGGCACCGGCACCGAGGACTATTTCAACACCTCGTGGTCGCCCAAGGAGCTGTTCCA
>Ga0182011_10005338_pt1 | contig 10127 bp, 10 predicted proteins | sample 711E1DmetaG_FD_120481 | JGI IMG/M metagenome (GOLD analysis project Ga0182011, IMG submission 120481) | Permafrost microbial communities from Stordalen Mire, Sweden - 711E1D metaG | ecosystem: Environmental > Terrestrial > Soil > Wetlands > Permafrost | place: Sweden: Stordalen | collected...
CCCCAAGGGCTCATGTGGGTATCGCGGTTGCTGGGTGCACACAGATGGATTGGGAATGAAAAGTCGCCTTCTCGGAAAGTGACCAGAGGCGGGACGGCACGAGTTCTCAATCTTGATGCCAGATCACAGACTGAATTCAGGTCAGATAAGTGCGTCCGCCGAGATTGGAAGCATTCGTTCAAACTCCGCCGGCGAGTCGTAGCCCAAGGCCGAGTGGAGACGCTTTTTGTCGCAAACCAGTTCGATGAAGTGAGCCCCACCAACCAATGCGCCAACCGCAAATTGCAGCTAGCGCCCAATGACAACGTACATACCCTGCCCCAGTTTCCATCGCTTTTCTTTCTTGGCTTGCTTTCCCCAGGGAAGCAGGGGGCGAAGTATTTTTTATTTTTCGTGGTCTGCGTTTTTTTCGGGCATAGAAGAGAGACCAAGTATTCTGGTGGCTGGCTCTCTGCCCCCCGTTGGGACCCTTGCCCGGACCGCGCGCCACGGGCCGCCAGCAAGAAACAGGTGTCTCTCCGCGATGCTCGCGTAGAATGCCCGCCAGCGCGTCAGGCTTGGCCACCATGCGCACCCGCCAGCCCTGCATCCGTTCTCTCTGCATAATGATCACTTAGGTTATACTAAGTGATTTCTTGACCCCACAAATCTTAGGGCCGCCTTGCCTTTGCGTGTCCCTTCGGGTAACCTATGCCCCATTACCTCCCCCCGCTTCCTTGGAGGCGCAGATGAGTCAACGATGCGCCGTCATCCTGTCGATGTTTGTAATAACGGCGGTTCTTGCATTGCCAGCGAGAGCCCAGCAAAAGCCCCTCACCCAGGGCCAAGTGCAAGGCTTGGTGCGCGACCGGATGGGGAATGAGTCGGGAGCTAAGTTGATTCTGGAGTGGGGAATTGATTTCGAACCCTCGGAGAATTTCCTCCAGAGTCTCAAAGCGAAGGGTGCTAATGAGGCGTTCTTGCAGGCCTTGCGAGCGTCGAATGGGGCGCAACCGCACGGCGAAGCCTCGAAGCAGCCTCTGAATCAAGTACAGGTTTTCGCCTTTCTGGTGGGCCAGGCACCGAGCCACCGAGTCGCCATGCTGGTCGAGGAACGTGGCATCGATTTTGAGCCCACGGATGACTACCTTCGGGAAGTGCGCATGGCTGGCGGCGAGGACGAACTAATTGGCGCACTCAAGAGCGCCAAAGCGACGAAGCCCGCCACCATTGATCCGGCGGCGCAGGCACGGCAGGCTCAGGTGCAGCAACGCGCGGCACGCGGGGCGGAACTCAACCAGAAAGAGCACTATGCCGAGGCTGAGAAGGAATTTCGTGCGGCCTTAGTGCTTGACCCCCAAAACGCCGACGTTTACGCGAGCCTGGCCTATATCCTGACTCAGGAGAAGAACTGGGACGATGCCGAGTTCAATGCCCGCGTGGCCCTGCGCTTGAACCCGAATAATGACATGGCACGCAACAGCCTTGGTGCCGCTCTTGGACAGAAGGGCGACTCGGACCGTGCCATCGCGGAGTATCGTGAAGCCCTGCGCCTGAACCCCAGCAATGACTCGGCGCACGTCAACCTCGGCTTCGTGCTCGGAAGCCAGGGCGATGCCGACGGGGAGATCGCGGAGAATCGCGAGGCGCTCCGCTTGAATCCCAAGAGCGACACGGCGCACCTCAATCTCGGCATGGCGCTCGGACTCAAGGGCGACTGGGATGATGCGATTCCAGAGTTTCGCGAAGCGCTGCGTCTGCACCCGAACCTTGCAAGTGCGCACGTCGGCCTCGGCATGGCACTCGGACACAAAGGCGATCTGGACGGTCAGATCGCGGAATACCGCGAGGTGCTGCGCCTAGACCCCAAGGACGAAGTCACGCACGTCAACCTCGGCGAAGCGCTTGCAAAGAAGGGTGATTGGGATGGAGTAATCATCCAGGAGCGCGAGGCACTGCGTTTGAACCCGAATCTTGTAAATGCACACTTTGGCCTCGGCTTGGCACTCGGACACCAAGGCGATCTGGACGGTCAGATCGCAGAATGCCGTGAGGTGGTGCGCCTGGACCCCAAGGATGAATTCACTCACGTCAACCTCGGCGACGCGCTTGCGAGAAAGGGCGACTTGGACGGTGCGATCACGGAATTCCGTGAGGCGTTGCGCCTGGACCCCAAGGACGAAGCCACGCGGGTTAGCCTTGGCGACGCGCTGGCGAGCAAGGGCGATGTGGACGGTGCGATCACGAAATATCGTGACGCGCTGCGACTGAACCCCAATAAGGACACGGCACATTACAGCCTTGGTCTCGCGCTTGCCGGGAGGGGTGATTGGGACGGTGCGATCGCGGAGTATCGCGAGGCCCTGCGTCTGAATCCGAATCTTTTGAATGCACACCTTTACCTTGGCGACGCGCTTGGGAGCAAGGACGATATGGACGGTCAGATCGCGGAATACCGTGAGGTGCTGCGCCTGGACCCCAAGGACGCAGTGACGCACGTCAATCTCGGCGATGCGCTCGCGAAGAAAGGCGACGTGGATGGCGCGATCGCGGAATACCGTGAGGCGCTGCGCCTCGACCCCGACGACGTCGTCACGCACGTTAACCTCGGCGACGCCCTCGCAGGCAAGGGCGACTGGGTCGGCGCGATCCCAGAGTACCGTGAAGCGCTGCGTTTGGACCCCAAGGACGAAACCACCCACGTCAACCTCGGCGACGCGCTTGCGGGTAAGGGCGACGTGGACGGTGCGATCACGGAATACCGTGAAGCGCTGCGCCTGGACCCCAAGGACGATGTCGCGCACTTCAATCTCGGCCATGCGCTTGAAAATCGGGGCGACTTGGATGGCGCCATCGCAGAGTATCGAGAGGAGTTGCGGCTGAAGCCCAATCTTGCGGCCGCGCACTTTAACCTAGGCCGTGCTTTGGGAAAGAAGGGCGACTGGGACGGGGAGATCACGGAGTACCGCGAAGCGCTGCGCCTAAACCCCAATGATGGCGCGGCGCACAACAACCTCGGGGTCGCACTCCAGCATCAAGGTGACCGGCTCGGAGCTCTCGAAGAATTCCGCACGGCCTGTATGCTTGACCCCAAGGACACAACGTGCAAGCAGAATTACGAGCGCCTGTCGCGGCAGAGCAAATGAGTCCATGACAAGGATGGCGCTACGCAAGGGCGCGGGCGATTTTCCTCCCAGGACACCACACCAACCGCAGCCTTAGGTGCAACGTTGCGGCCCGCGCATATGCGTCGTGACGCGAACATGGGGTAGGTTTGGGAACAGTTGGGACAGCGGAGCACGCCCTCATCCTGACGCAAGAGACCTTTGCACACGGGGCACACGTAGATTCCGAGTTCGCTTGCCACGGCTGTGTCAGCGGTCATGTTCAGCCTCCTAAGTGCTGTCGCGGGGCAAGGGGCAAGAAGAGAGTCCCTTCTTAACGGGCAAACCACAACCTTGGCGGCTGAGTCGCAGGGGTTTGGGGCTCAGCCGACAAACGCATGCGAGTCGTGGCGTTAGGCCAGGCTAGGCGGGCGAAGCCGGGGCTTGTGCCTCGCTGGCTTTTGCCTAGGTCTCTACAGTGTAAACCACAGCCGCTTTCTTCTTGCCCTTCAGGGCCATGGCATGGATTGAACTCAGATTGACACCTTTGGTTGCAAGCTTCTCCAGGTGCAGTGCCAGCGCACCGGGCTTGTTCGCCAGTTCGTGTTGCTCCGCCCCAGTCTCCTGGTATACAAGCTTGGCTTGGTCGAGGACCTTCTTTGCTCGCTTGACGTCTTCGACCAGAAGGTGGACTGTACCGGCGGCTCCCTGGGCCGTTCCTAAAAGCGCCAGGATATTCACCTTCGCACTCCCCAGTGCTTTCGCGATCGCCGCGACTGCGCCAGGCTGATTCTGAACAGTGATTGTCAACACTTTGGTCTTGGCCATCTTGTCGCCTCCCAGTGGTTATGCCGAGAGATTATACGCCTTAGAATTCAACCCGGCACTCTGGACGGGTCCGAGCGGAGCATGCTCGTAGTTGACCCTAGCAGTGCAAGGTGTCATATTGGCGTTGCGCACGGGTTGGATTCTTGCGGTTAAAGCGCCGTGTACGAGAACACTATGGCGACGCGGGAGCAAACTGCCATCCTTTGTTCCGTCGGGATCCATCCATAGGTTGGCGAACACAATGGTGCGAGTCGCTCTTTTTCTTGCCGTATCAGCCGCTATCACTCAGTTGTCATGGCGGTCGCGGAGGGATTTGCGCTCTCACGGCTTCTATCGCTTCTTCGCATTTGAACTCCCGTCGGCCCTGATCCTGCTGAACGCTCGATGTGGTTTCGCGACCCGCTCTCGGCTCGCCAACTGGTGTCATGGTTCCTCGGAGCTGCCTCGATCGGACTGGCAATTGAAGGATTCCGGCTACTTGCGTTTATGTGGTCGACAACATAAGCGCAAGTACTCGGAGATATTCTCCAGCTGAGGCAAAGTCTCCTCCTTTCAGTTCGTGTTCAAAGCTTAACAGGCTGCGGAAAAAACCTTGGTCAGCGGCTTGGCGCGCTTTGACGTCGTCATGACTTCAGTCCAGGCCACTCCCTCGCGTGGCGCGTCCATCGAGGCCTTCGCAAAGTAAACGAGATCAAGGCATCTGGAGATACGCCTGGCGGACGATTTCCACCTGCTGGCACAGGGACGGGTGGGGGCGAAAGTCGGGCGGGGTTCCGTGCGTGTACGCGAAGAAGTCGCACCCAGCTTCATACCACTTCTTCCAGGTATTGGGATCGCACAGCCCGTTTTCGGCCGGCCGCCCGATGATGGTGGTCATCACCCGTTGATGAGGTTTGCGAATCTTCAGCAGCCAACTCACCACTGCTTCGTCGCTGGACTCGGCCACGAGCTGGTCGCATTCGTTCACCATCGGATGGTCCACCCACACCGGTTCCGCGGGCTTGAAAAAGGGCACGTTGAAGTTGGCCTTCGTTTCCGGGTTGCCTTTGTGCATCGCCTCTCGAATGCGGTAGAACATCCGCGCCATGATCTCGCGCTTGTACTTCAAGCCTTCCTCGGGCGTGATCTCCGAGGCCTTTTCCGGCATGTCCCGGCCAATGATCTCCTTGAAAGGCCCTTTCACGAAAGGTGAGGGTTGAACGGGGAAGTCATTACAATTGAATTTCCCATAATTGAAGCAATCAAAGTTGATCCACTGGACAGGATAGAGGCGCAAAAACTCCGTGATACGCGCGCAAAGCAAGTCGACCCAGGGTGTGTCTGGGCCGAGCAGCCCCATCCACGTGTGGTCGCGGCTGGTCGGGACGGTCCAGTCGAAGCGTGTGTTGGCCATGATGAAGTCCTGCGTGGTGGTGAAGAATGATGAGAAGGGCAGGCCCTTCTTCTCCGCCAGCTTGAAGAGTTTGGGAAATAATTGGCTGCCGGGTCCTGGCGCCAACGGCCCAAGTTTGGTAGGATAGTAAGCGTACCCCTCGACCGCATAACCCCCCATGTAAAAGATGTTCACGCCAAGATCGAGATGCCAGGCGAAGTACTCATCCGGATCGATGAAAGCCCACTCCTGCGCCTGGGCGGGCGTCATCACCACGCGCGGTCCCTTGGGGGTGACCCAGTTCAAGTCGGCCGTAAAAATCTTGATGGGCCTGCCCCCATTCGGAAGAGCGCTCGCGTTGGGCAGCAGAGCGACATTGGTTTTTTCCACCGTTGGGGGCGGGGCTGCCGCTCGGGCGGAACGTCCCATAGCTGCTGCCACGCCGGCGGAGACCGCGCCGGCTTTCTTCAGGAATGTTCGTCGATTGAGATGATCGTGGCCCATGATTGACTCCTGGTGTTCGTAAGAGAAGCGCCCGCTCCCCGGCGTTCTGCGTCCCCTCGCATTCTGCCTTCGCAACACCGATTGGTCAACGCGCTTCTTGCCGCCTGAGGACGGAGGGGCGCGGGACATGGAAATTGTCAAGAGAGCCTTGTAGCGGCGGGGCTTGACCACATTTCCATTTTCATCGGCAGCTCCGAACCTTCGGATCGTCGCCGTCATCGATATTCATAAGGGTTCAGACGCTCTGAAGACGGTCCGGAGGTCAACACGCAATGGGCGAGATACAAAATCAGCCATTTCCGCTTTCCTTTAATGCCTCGCTCAGGGGCGCTTTCCAAGCTTCCTGTGTCACATCGGACAACATCTTGACCCGGAAAAACGGCTTGATTAATCCGAACATCGATGTAAACCTGAGACCATGCTGGTGAGACTTTATCAGTGGCTGCCGCCGGATTTGGTAAAGATCCTCCTGGTGCTAGGGCTGTCGCTTTTGGTCGGATCGGAGCGGGAGGAACATAAAGCGGGCACTGACCACTCTACCTTCGGCGGCGTTCGTACGTTTCCCCTGATTGGACTGATCGGTTATTCCATGGCGCTTTTAGGGGGCGGACAACCACTGCCCCTGGTAATGGGCTTTGCCGTTGTTGCCGGATTTCTGTTCCTCTCGTATTGGCACAAACTCACCTCTTTGGGTTTCGCCGGGGTCACATCAGAGATATCCGCTCTGACCATCTACCTGGTGGGCGGGCTCGTTTATCAAGGACATTTCTGGATTGCCACGACGCTGAGTGTGGCCAGCGCGATGTTGCTGGAGTTGAAGAGCACTCTCGAAGGCCTCACCAAGCGCATGGCGGCAGAAGAGATTTTTACCTTCACCAAGTTTCTCCTCCTCACCGCGGTCATTCTGCCGATATTGCCCAATCAGGCCTTTGGTCCGTTCCAGATCAACCCCTTCAAGACATGGCTCGTCGTCGCGGCCGTGAGCGCGGTGTCTTACGGGAGTTACGTCCTCCAAAAGCTGACGAAGTCACAAGGCGGAGCGGTACTAGCGGCGATCCTCGGTGGAGCGTATTCCTCCACAGTTACGACGGTGGCTTTGGCGAAGCGAGCTTCACGCGAGGAACGGCCCCACCTTTTCTCTGGCTCAATCCTGATCGCGTCAGGTGTCATGTACCTTCGCTTGGTCATACTCCTGGGTTTGTTCAACCGGAGTCTGATGATTAAACTGGCTCCCTCATTCCTTGGGTTGGCTTTGTTGGCTCTCTCTGTAGGTTGGATTTGGTCCCGCAGGCCTGACGCCAGTTCTGAGGCGGTCAGGAGAGAGTTTGAGCCGGGAAATCCGCTCGCACTGCGTGCGGCGCTTCTTTTCGCAGTCCTTTTCCTGGCAATGCTGGTGGCCACACACTTCACGGCTGTGTACCTGGGAAGAGCCGGGGTTTACACTCTTGCGGCGATTATGGGAGTCTCGGATGTGGATCCCTTTATCATGGGTATGACACAAGCGACTCCCACGCTTACTCCTCTAGGATTGGCATCAGCGAGTATTCTGATTGCGGCGGCCAGTAACAATGTTGTCAAAGGAATTTATTCGTACGCCATGGCCGATCGCAAGACAGGCACGCGGAGCCTATGTCTCTTGATAGGATTGGCCGCACTAGGTCTCGTACCTCTGCTTTGGCTGTCGGCATGATTCTGTCCTGTCAGATCGGCGGATGATCAGCGCAATGCTCATTGTCGCTTGAGACCTTCAAGATGATTCGCATAACGGTGTTTCCTCCGCCCTGATAGCGGCATTCTCCTCGCTTATCTCCTGGCGGGCCTCCTCCATGTCATCATTGTTGATCCGGAAGAAACTGTGGGCCAAGCTCCAGTTGACCGGCCCATTGCAGCCAGGAACCTCAATCCGTTTCTGCCGCAGGGCAGTTCGAATGAACTTCAGGAACAGCTTCTTCGTGCCACTTACGAGCACCGGAGAGCATCCCAGGCCGATAAACGGTTTGATCCCCCCGCGGCGGTTGAGCTCCGCGTTGAACCAGCCGGCCCACTCCGGCACGACCGGCAACCCAAATCGTTGCGCGACGCGGTACAGCACAAGCGTTGGGTCGTTATCACACAGGATTGTTCGCCTGCCTCCCGGGTCCGCCCCTGGCCGTGTCTTGGCCAACTCGGCCGAGATTGCTACCAGATGGCGGATTGGTTGGCGGCCGGCGATTGTGATAGTCTCACGGAAGCATTGGGCGTCTTCACCCAGAGTCGCTGTTAGCGGATCGATCGCCGGGGCTTCCATGGTAAAGAGGTTTTGCTCGATGACGGCTGCCCAGATGGCGCCAACATCTGAGGCGCCGCCCAAAACAGATATGAGGTGGGCCTTACCGTTCCGGCCATCTCCGACCTCTCCAATAAATCGATCCAGCCGAAGGCGTATTCGCGTGGTGGCGTCCTTCATTCGCTTCGTGTATTACAGAACCCCGAAGCGCTCGTGGGCATTCTTCATGGCTTCCTCTTGTGGGGAGTGGATTTGGACGAAGTAGGTTTCGTGGGTGAGGAGTGGAATGATAGCTTTACTTCAGCGTCGCGACTTGGCCAGTGCTGTATACGACCGTCAATTCATTGGAAAAGCGTTCTTTCTCCCTAGAGCCGGATTGCCGTCGGCCTTTACATGGGGGATTACGTTTACATGAAGTGCGTTGTCATCCACCTTGGCCACCGTAATGAGCACAGTGCGACCGGCGAGTAGCGGCATGAGTTCAACGAACATGGTGCCTCCTTTGTGGCAGGAATTGATCGTTGCAATTGTTCAAACGATGCTGACTTTGTTGCGAGTTGGAAAACTAAAGTGCGAGGGCGTAGGGCGACGATGTCTGACGTGTTAGAATCCCGCAGGCGAGCAGTGCTCCCAGGACAGGTCTTTCGGATTAAGCGCGCACGGGAGGTTACGATGATCCAGAAGAAGTCTGGTAAACGAGAGCCGAGAAGCGCTTTGGATGCTTCCCGGCCGATCAAACTGCCGAGACCCGTGCTCCAACCCCGCAGATCGCTCGCGGGGGCATTGCAGCTCAGGAGAACCACTCGCGAGATCAGCGCCAAGAAGCTCCCTTTGCAGACTCTCTCTAATCTTCTCTGGGCGGCATGCGGAGTGAACCGCCAGAAGGGTCCCTTCGGAATTCCCGGAAGGACTGCGGCATCGGCCAGCAACTCGCAGGAGATCGACGTCTACGTTGCCCTCGAGGAGGCGACTTACCTGTATGACCCGTTTCATCACCGGCTGGTGCCGGTGGTTGCGGGTGACCTGCGACGTCTCGCGATCGGCCGGGGCCAGGGCGAAGCTGGCGCCCAAGCTCCGGTTCGCCTTGTCTACGTCGCGGATATCGACAAGCTGGTCCACACGTCCGGTTATCAGGAACCCGGCCTTCGCGACCCCGATGTGCAGCGGTCGTACTATTACGTCGATACGGGCCTCATTGCGGCCAACGTCTATCTATTCGCCGCGTCCATGGGTCTGGCGGCCTGGTTCCACAACTGCGACAAATCGCAGCTTTTCACGAAGCTAAACTTGCATAAGGATCAACGCGTGCTCTTCGGGCAGACGGTTGGATACCCCATGAAGAGACAATTATTCATACAGGTCCAGTCCTAAGCCGGAATCACCTACCCAATCACTCCTGTCGAGGGGAGAGGTTCATCTAGCACGCGGCGACGCGGACTACACGCGGCAGTTTAGCAGCCCGCCATGGCCTGACGGCGAGGCTCAGATGCGATGTCAATCTTGGGGGAGCGTGCAATGAAGGTGTTGCAATGAATTAACCCTCGCTATCATCAAGGCAAGCGTCAACATTCAGGAGTCGTTGACCTTAACGTATGACCACACAACGTCAGGAGCCACCAGTTGAAAGCGGAGTCGCTCCTTTGCTACCTATTGAGGGCTACTTCTTCGGCGGGTGAGCTTTATCGGTGGGGAATCCGGATCATAGTTTATGTAGCGCAAGCCCGCTGACTTTTCCGCCAGCATCCTCAATGGTGAGATCAATGGCGGGCAGATCGTTGGTTTTTCCCTCCCACGTCTCAGCGGAAGGAGACCCTGCCGCGATCACGATGGTCGCGTTGAGGAAGCCTTTTGAAGCCCCTGGAGGCTAACACATGGCCGGATCCCTGCGCTTTTTCCAGCTTGATTCCAGGTGCGGGCGTGGGGCTGAAGGCGAGCGGGAGACCCAATCAGGATGACCGGGTCTCCCCTTTGGAAAGCGTTAGTGTGTTCCCTCTTAGCGGGCGGCAACCTCGGTCAAACCCTTCGGGGTGCTGATATAACCTTTCACCTGGTTGGCCCCTACCTTATTCACAAC
>Ga0182011_10005339_pt1 | contig 10127 bp, 8 predicted proteins | sample 711E1DmetaG_FD_120481 | JGI IMG/M metagenome (GOLD analysis project Ga0182011, IMG submission 120481) | Permafrost microbial communities from Stordalen Mire, Sweden - 711E1D metaG | ecosystem: Environmental > Terrestrial > Soil > Wetlands > Permafrost | place: Sweden: Stordalen | collected...
AACAGCTTAAATGGTATCAGGATGATAATGATACATACCGCCTGCGCGTTCAGACAAAGCCCGGAAAATGTTGGGGTTACGACGCAAGATACGAAGGTGGTTCCTTTGTGCTTGAAGTGCGCGGCGCTCCAAAATTTGATGAAGCCACCGACATAGCGCCGCTTGCCGGCTTGCGCATTGCAGTAGATGCCGGGCATTGCCCTGACACCGGCGCAATAGGCTGCACCGGTGTAATAGAGCGGGATGTAAATATCCTTATCGCCAAAGACCTGACACAGATGCTTCGCGCGAAAGGCGCAACCGTAATAATGACCCGCGAAGGCAACGAGTGCGTTGCTCTCTATGAACGGCCAAAGATCGCATGGCAAAACCATGCCGACATCCTGATAAGCTGTCACAATAACGCCCTTGCCGACGGCGGCAACCCTTTGATAAACAACGGTTACGGCGTTTATTATGCTAACCCATGGAGTTTTGCGCTGGCAAAAGAAATTCACGGCGCTTACGACGAAATAATTGGGGTAAAAAGCAGCATGATACCGCCGCTTAACGATGACGGCCTGCATTACGGCAACCTCGCCCTGCCAAGAACCCCGGAAATGGTATCGGTTCTTACCGAGTCCGCCTACATGATAGTCCCGCGCGAAGAATATTTGTTGACGACTGATACATTCCAAAAGCAATGCGCCGAGGCTATGGCCACCGGCATAGAGCGTTTTGTCGCCAAGCTCCGGCCGCCGACAAAAAAGAAATGAAAAACTCCCTAAGAGGGGAGTTGGAGGGCATATCTCTCAAAAAGCAATTATTACGATTTTTATGGTTATAGGCTCTTTCATAGGCGGTTATGCGCCGTCCATCTTCGGCGCCGGCTTGTTGTCATTCTGGGGCCTTTTCACCAGCGCCGCCGGCGGCATCGCCGGCATTTGGCTAGGCTACAAAATATCCCAAGGAAGATAAATGGAACAGATATTTTACGGCGAATTCGACGGCCGCCGCCGCAAGCGGGTGTTGGTTAAAATAATCGGGGATTAAGAAAAAGTGCTATAATAACACAAACGGGAGGGTGCGATGAAAACTGTATTGTTTTATTTTTCCGGTACAGGCAATTCTCTTCAGGTGGCTCGCGACATAGCGGCTAAGCTTGGCGACAGCGAGCTTGTGGCCATTAGAAAGCCGTTTCAGCAAAATCAGGATGTTTCCGCAGATAGAATAGGCATAGTTTTTCCGGTTTATATGTGGGGTTTGCCGTTGATGGTTAGGGAATTTGCAGAACGCCTTACAACTGCGCCTGACAAATATATTTTTACAGTTGCAACTTTTGGCGGCTTTCCGGCCGGAACGCTTGAGATGTTGTCTAATTTGCTGGCCTCCAGAGGAATGAAACTTTCGGCGGGCTTTGGTGTGAGGATGCCGGGCAATTACACTCCCATGTACGGGGCTCAATCGCAGGAATCCCAGCAAAAATATTTCAAAGCGGCTGCTGGGAAGATTGAAGTGATTGTTGAAAAAGTAAGAAAGGGCGAAGCTGCTAAAATTGAAAAAAACAACTGGTTAATTAATGCTATATTTTCAGGCCTTTTCTATAGCGGAGGCAGCAAACAAATCCGCAGCGCCGACAAGAAATTTATTCTTCAGGACACCTGCACAAAATGCGGAATATGCTCCAAAGTCTGCCCGGCTGAAAATATAAAACTTATAGAAGAAAAGCCGGTATGGCTTAATCACTGCGAGCAGTGCATGGCCTGCCTGCAGTGGTGCCCCGTAGAAGCCATCCAGTACGGCAAAAAAACCATTGGCCGCAAACGCTACCACCACCCGTCCGTTTCCGTTGCCGATATGTTTAAGAAATAACCGCAGGAAAACAATCAGAAACGTGATAAATGAGGATTATGTGAGTAGCGAATCCCTGATACCTAAACATGGCGGATACCGAAAGTTAAAGAGTTTTATTGTGTCCCAGCTGGTTTATGACCTTACGGTCAGATTTTGCGAGCGCTATATAAGCAAATACAGCCGCACGCATGACCAGATGGTGCAAGCGGCGCGCAGTGGCGTGCAGAACATAGCGGAAGGTAGTTTGGCTTCTGGGACTTCAAAGAAAACTGAAATTAAGCTGACGAACGTTGCAAGAGCCAGCTTGGAAGAGCTTAAATTGGATTACGAAGATTATTTAAGGCAGCGTGGCCTTGAGCAATGGGCGTGTAACGATCCGCTCTTTAAAGAAGGTGTGGAAAAAAGATTTACAGCTGTTAACGAAGTCGTTGGCTGGGTGAAACAACTGCACGACAACGGACAGAACAGACAGTACGGACATAACGGACAAACGAAATATGGTATGTCGGTTGCGTCCGTTAAGTCCGTCTCGTCCAGTTATCCTGAAATTGCGGCAAATGCCGTTCTTGTTTTGTTAACGGTTGCCTGCAGTTTGCTTGACAAGCAAATCGCGGCTCAGGCAAAGTTGTTTGAAAAGGAAGGCGGTTTTACAGAGCGGCTGTATCGGGTTAGAACGCAGAATCGTAGAACGTGAAACCCGGAAATACGGGATGTCCTATCCGTCGTTGACTGATAACCCTGTTTTTGATAATATTATCAGGCGAAATATGGTATTTTGCTTGTTTTGAAGCGCGCTTTTGCCGGCGTGTGATTTTTTGTTTTTGACCAATACACATTACAGGAGAATAATGCTTTGAAGAGAACTAATTATTGCGGAAGTTTGCGGCCGGCTGATATCGGCAAACAGGTGGTTATTTCCGGTTGGGTGCACTCCCGTAGAGACCACGGCGGCGTGATATTTGTTGACCTGCGCGACAGGGAAGGCGTAGCGCAGGTGGTTTTCAGCCCCGAACAGAAAGAAATTTTCGCTCAGGCGGAAAAGATCCGCAGTGAATACGTGCTTACTGTGTCCGGCCTTGTGCGTGTCCGCCCCGAAGGAACAAAGAACCCCAACCTGCCTACCGGCGATGTTGAGGTGGCTACGGAAAAACTTGAAATTATTAATCCGTCGGCGCCTCTGCCGTTTGAAGTATCTGATTACAAAGAAACCAACGAAGACCTTCGCCTGCAATACCGATATCTTGATATGCGCCGCCCCTTGATGGCAAAAAACTTTATTTTCCGCCATAAAATGCTGCAGGCCGTGCGCATGTTCCTCTCAAATAGCGGTTTTCTGGAAATTGAAACGCCAACGCTTATAAAGACCACTCCCGAAGGCGCCAGAGAATTTTTGGTGCCCTCTCGCCTAAACCAGGGGCATTTTTTCGCCCTGCCGCAGTCTCCGCAGATATATAAGCAGATTCTTATGGTTGCGGGAATGGACAAGTATTTTCAGTTAGCGCGGTGTTATCGCGACGAAGACCTCAGGGCGGACAGACAGCCGGAATTTACGCAGATTGACATGGAAATGTCGTTTGTTGACGAAAACGATGTGATGGGTGTTATTGAAGGGCTTCTTGCCGCGATATTCAAAGAAGCTATGGGCATTACGCTAAAAATTCCATTTGTACGTTTGCCCTACGGCGAAGCCATGTTGCGTTTCGGCTCTGACAAACCCGATACTCGTTTTGCCATGGAGATAACCGACCTCACTGAAGAATTAAAGAACTGCGGCTTTAAGGTTTTCTCGCAAGCCGCAAGCAAAGGCGGCGTTATCCGCGGCCTGTGCGTGAAGGGCGGCGAGCAGTTCTCGCGTTCTAAGATAGATGAGATGACAAAATTTGTTGCTAATTATGGCGCCCGCGGCCTTGCCTGGATGAAAGTAACGGCCAAGGGGCCGGAATCAAATATTGTGAAATTCTTCTCTGCAGGCGAACTGGCTGCCATGCAGAAAAAGATGGGGGCCTCCGCCGGAGACATCCTGCTATTTCTTGCCGATGATGCGTCAGTAGTTGCGCAGGGGCTTGGCGCGCTGCGGCTGAGCCTTGCCAAAGAGCTGAACATGATACCGAAGGATGCCTATAATTTCCTCTGGGTCGTGGGTTTCCCGATGTTTGAGTGGGATAAAGATGAAAAACGTTGGAACGCGATGCACCATCCATTCACCGCGCCTAAGGTGGAAGATCAAGCCATGCTCGGCGATGATAAGGCTATGGGCAATATCCGCGCCCGGGCTTATGACGTTGTCCTTAATGGCGTTGAACTTGGCGGCGGCTCTATACGTATTCATACGCAGGCCGTGCAGGAAAAGATATTTAAGGCCTTGCGCATATCCGACGAAGATGCCCAAGAAAAGTTCGGGTATCTTCTTGAGGCGCTTACCTTTGGCGCTCCGCCGCACGGCGGCATCGCGCTTGGGTTTGACAGGCTTTGCGCCCTGCTTCTTGGCGAGGAATCTATACGCGAAGTAATAGCGTTTCCTAAAACACAAAAAGGCACATGCCCGCTCTCCCGCGCGCCCGGCATTGCAAGCGAAAAACAGTTGCGGGAGCTTGGGATAAAACTGCGGAAAGATGAAAAGAAAATTAACGTCATATAAAAACTCCCTCAGTCCCTCTTTAACTACAAGAGGGAAGTAAAAGGAATGTCGTCCTTCCCCTCTTTTGTTAAAGAGGGGATAAGAGGGGAGTTGGTGTAAGACGTATTGGAAAAACTTATGGTTACAAAACGTATATATCTTAAAAGTTCCGACGAAGCGCTTCGCATCCTTGGCCAGCAGGATGAGAACATGCGCTCGTTAGAGAACAAATACGGCGTGCAGATTTTTGTGCGCCAAGGCGGCGCACATGGCGATTTTTCGCTGGTGGTTAGGGGCGCAGGCCTTAAAGTTGACCGTGCCGTTGGAGAAATAGAAGGCTTGCGCGCCGCGCCGGAGCCGTCCACTCGGCCAGAACCTGCTGCACGGCAACCCTTTGCGGCGCCATCGCGCGCGCAGGCAGTAGAGCCCGCATTTTTTGCCCTGCCCGCTAAAACCCCAATGAGCCCGGACACAGTTTATGTTACCGTGCAGGGAAAACGCATTGTCCCCAGATCCGCCCATCAAAAAAATTATGTGGAAAGCGTGCTTTCGCACGACATGGTAATAGCCGTAGGCCCCGCCGGCACGGGCAAAACTTTTCTTGCGGTTGCCTGCGCCCTTCGCGCCCTGCAAAACGGCAAAGTAAACCGCATAGTCTTGACCCGCCCGGTTGTTGAGGCCGGAGAGCGGCTTGGTTTTTTGCCCGGCGACCTCTATGAGAAAATTAACCCTTATTTGAAACCGCTTTACGACGCTTTTTATAGCATGATAGGCCCCGAGCGGTTCCGGTTTTTCCGCGAAGAAGAAACCGTTGAGATTGTGCCGCTTGCATATATGCGCGGCCGGACTATTGACAACGCATTTATAATTCTTGACGAGGCGCAAAATACTACGCCTGAGCAAATAAAAATGTTCCTTACCAGAATGGGTTCTAACAGCAAAATGATAGTTACCGGTGACCCCACGCAGACAGACCTGCTTGATAGAAAGCAGTCGGGATTGGTGGTTGCCGAAAAAATACTATCCGGCATAGAAGGCATAGATTTTGTCCGTTTTAGCGATGAAGATGTTGTGCGTCACGCATTAGTTAAAAAAATTATTAACGCTTACGACGCGGCAGATAAGAAGCCTGCCGGAGGGCCGAAATGATTGCGGCAATGCGCGTGTTTGTCCGCAACATCCTTCAGTATCTTCTTAAGCTTACCGAAGATCGCGGCCCGGCGGCTCAGGCGATGCGGGGCACAACAAACATTTGGAAGCGCGAAATAAATTTACCGCCGATACTTACCGCATTGGCAAGCATCGGCGTTTTTTTTACGGTGCTGTTGTTTGAGGTCGGGCTTTCATGGACTAAAATATTGGCGCTCGTTCTGTTTTTGGCCGTACTATATTTCTCACTGCTTGCCTACCTTAGGTACCAACAGCCTGAAATACTCAAAGACAGCGAATCCGTTATGCTGTTGGGTTTTCTGCTAATCAGCGCGGTCCTTTTCATGCAACTGTTGAAGGATTGGCACGCGCCTCTTGCGACGCCCATAGCGGCATTTCCTATGCTGGTAGGATTGCTGCTTTCCAAAAGGCTTGCGTTCATTACAGCGCTGGTGCTTGCGCTTTTTGTAGGCGTGTTGAATAATTTTTCGCTTGAATATTTCATGGTGCATTTTTTTGGTTCTATGGCAGGCATCTTTGCCCTGGCAAAGATACGCAACCGTTCCGATATAGCCTCCGCTGGCCTTAAGGTAGCGGGCCTTAACATTATTGTAGTGCTGATAATACACCTATTTAAGCTGTGGCCTTTGCGCACGCTTGAGGGCAACATCGGCTGGGCGGCGTTCAGCGGTTTTTCGTCGGGTTTGATAGTCCTTGGCGCGTTGCCTTATCTTGAGAGTTTTTTTTCGCGCACCACAAATATCAAACTGCTTGAACTGGCAGATTTTAACCAACCCCTGCTAAAGCGCCTAATGATAGAATCGCCCGGCACCTATCACCACTCTCTTATGATGGCGTCTCTTGCAGAACAGGCCGCAGAGGCAATAGGCGCCAATCCCCTGCTTGCGCGGGTGGCCGCGTATTACCACGACGTGGGCAAGCTTGTGAAACCCGAATACTTTATTGAAAATCAGCAGGCGCTTGGCAACCCGCACGACCCGCTTTCGCCTAACATGTCCAGCCTCATAGTGATGTCGCACGTCAAAGAAGGGTCTGCCCTTGCGCGCCAATATGGCGTTGATAAAGTGATTATTGATTGCATAGAACAGCATCACGGCACATCGTTAATACATTATTTTTATCACCGCGCCCTTGAGAAGAATTCTGAGACGGACGAGGCAAGTTTTCGCTATCCGGGCCCGCGCCCCCGCACAAGAGAAGCCGCCATACTTATGCTTGCAGATTCCATAGAGGCGGCAAGCCGCTCAATAGAAGAGCCGACCCCGGCGCGTTTTCAGGACATGGTTGAAAAAATTGTAAATAACAAATTTACCGACGGGCAATTTGGCGAGTGCCCCATTACCCTTCATGACCTCAACCGCCTATCCGAAAGCATGGTTAACACCCTCAGCGGAATCTACCACGCACGTATTGAATACAAGGGTGAAGGGATATCGGATAAATGATAAGCCCCCTTCATCCCCCTTTAGAAAAGGGGGAAAGAGGGGGATTTGAGATGTGAAATTTGAGATTGACACTTTTTGTGTGAAGTTCGTTAATAAACAATGCCTATTATATTTCATAACTTCCCAAAGGCTGTGGTTCCAGTGATGCAGAGGGCTGCCAGCGCAACCCTTAAGCGCGAACGGGTGAAAAGCGTTGGCGATATAAATGTTATTCTGGTAACTGACCCGGAGATAAAAAAGTTTAATACACGCTTTCGTAAAGTTCGGCGTATCACGGACATAATTTCTTTTAAGTATACCGACAAGCCGCTTTCGGGCGATCTTTACATTGCTGAAGGCCGTTCAAAAAAGCAGGCAAAACGCGTTGGCAATACCTGGCAACAAGAGTTGTGTTATCTGGCAATTCACGGCATACTGCACCTGCGCGGCTACGCAGACTACACACCCGCCGAAAAAGCGCGGATGTTCAAAGTTCAGGATGCTATTTTTGCTTCACTGGAATTAAATTGATAACCATAGCAGTTTTCTTGCTAATTTTTCTCTACTTCCTTTCCGCTTTCTGGGCATCGTCAGAAACGGCATTGGCGTCTCTATCCAAGTACCGCATTAAAAAAATTATCGCGCTAAACAAAACGTTGGCCGGGCCGCTTGGCGTGTGGCTTCGCTCGCCATATTATCTGCTTATTACGCTGTTGGTAGGCAATACTATTACCGATTTGCTCATTTCAAATATATCCAGTGTTGTGGTTTTGCATGGGTTCAGTTTTCTCTTTGCCTTCATCCCGCGCGCGGCAGTAGAAGTTATAACGTGGCTTGGGGTAACGGCTCTTATAATTATTTTCGGCGAACTTACGCCCAAAATTTACGGCCGCCGCTATCCTGAAAGGGTTACTCTGATTGTCTTGCCTATTCTCTCTCGCATTGTTGGCATCGTCCAGCCGTTTGCCCGCCCTGTAGTTGCGTTGCTCAAATTTGTTTTCCCAAGGCTTGACGTGCGGCCATTCAGCCGTTTTAGTTATTTGTCGCTGGAAGAGGTGCGCACGCTTATCAGCGAGGCAAATACTTCCGGCGAGCTTGGCGCCGAAACAAGCAGTATGCTTGAGCGGACACTGAACCTTAGCGACCGTGAAGCCGCAAAAATAATGATTCCTACTGATAAAATGGATGCGGTTGACGCAAATCTGCCCGAAGAAAAACTTTTGGACATGATAACTGAAATGGGGCGTAGCCGCGTGCCGCTATATCGCGATAGCCGGCAAAATATTGTCGGTTTTATCTATGCCAAAGATCTTTTGGCGGCATGGCAGGCGCGCAAGGCTTTTAACGTTAATGAGTTCATCCGCCCGCCCTATTGCATACCGCCTAAGAAAAAAGTTTTTGACCTGCTAAAAGAATTTCAGACGGGTAAAACGCATATAGCATTTGTTGCAGGCAGCGACGGCAAAGTTACAGGCATAGTAACCCTTGAAGACTTGCTTGAGGCCATACTTGGGGAAATACTTGACGAATACGACCTTAAAACACCGCAAGTGAACCCAACATGATCCCCATAATACATTTTAAGTTAACGGCATTTTGGATAAGCATAGCATCTATCGCGTTCTTTTCGGCCGCCGAAATATCGCTTACAAGCCTAAGTACCGTCAATCTGCGCAGCCTTAAAGCGCGATTTCCTCATCTTGCTTCTCTGGTAACATTTTGGGAAGAGCGCCCCAACGACCTGCTTGCGGCTATTCTTATCGGCACTAATCTTGCGATGGTGGCTGTCGGCGTAGTTAGCGCTTCAATAGCTTTGGATATGTCGCAGTTGTCGGGTATTTCTCACGGGAAAATGCTGCTTATCACCTCGTCTTTGGCCATTTTGATAACGCTGGTGCTCGGCGAGATGATCCCAAAGGTTCTCAGCCGTTACTTTGCTGAGGTAATTTCAATTATTACGCTTCCACTCCTTACGGTTTTCAGCCGGATAGTAGCGCCATTCTCAAAAATGCTGATAATCATCTGCGAACGCATCATTCACTTGCTCGGCGGCAGTAAGGTGGCCAAAGAAACTCCGTTCATCCAGCAGGAAGAGCTGAAAGTTTTGCTAACCATGGACGACACAATCCCGCTTTCCGGCACAGCCAGAAGCATCCTTGGTAAAATGCTGGATTTTGGCACTACAAGAATTAGCCGCGTTATGGTGCCGAGGTCCGAAATTCAGGCAGTAAACATAGAACAGCCTCCGGAGCTTGTAATTTCGCAGATAATAGAAAAAGGTTATTCCCGTGTGCCGGTTTACAAAGGCAACCTTGACAACATCGTCGGCATCATTTTCAGCCGCGACCTTGCCTTGGCCCTCAGAGGCGGCTCATTGTTTTTAATAGACGACCTAATCCGCCCCGCATACTTTGTTCCTGAGACCGCCATGGTAGACCGCATCCTGCGCGATTTCAAAGCCGGCCACTACCACATGGCGCTGGTAGTTGACGAGTTTGGGGCAACGATCGGCCTTGCCACCATTGAGGATTTGGTGGAAGAAATAGTAGGCGAAATCTGGGACGAATATGATATTCAGGCAAAAACAATTTTCCCGATGCCCGATGGCACTTGGATGATAAAAGCCACCGAGTCGCTGGAAAAGGCCAATAAAGAGCTGAGGCTTGGCCTTCCCTCAAGCGATTTCAACACAGTAAACGGCTGGGTGCTTGACCTTTTTGGCCGCATCCCTAAAACCGGCGAAAAATTAACCCACGGCAAAATTGAAATAGAAATCGCCGAAGCCGACAAACGAAAAGTGATAAGAGTGAAACTGAGAAAAATTTAACCATGTACTACAACATTAATGCGCTGGTTTTGAATGCAAAGGTGGCGGCGGAGGCGGATAAGGCTTTGTTGCTTTATACGCGCGAGTGGGGAAAAATTTCTGTTGTTGCGCCGGGGGCAAAAAAGATTACGGCGAAAATGGCGGGGGCGACGGAACCTGTTATGGAATCGCAGTTTATGGTTTATACAAAAAGCACGGCGGCGCGGCCTAAGCTTACGGGTGCGCGGATAGTTAATGGGTTTTTAGATTTGCAGCG